>Ga0308163_10003264_pt1 | contig 13812 bp, 10 predicted proteins | sample PhyTR1_FD_201037 | JGI IMG/M metagenome (GOLD analysis project Ga0308163, IMG submission 201037) | Phyllosphere microbial communities from UC Gill Tract Community Farm, Albany, California, United States - DLSLT.R1 | ecosystem: Host-associated > Plants > Phyllosphere > Unclassified | place: USA... | reverse complement strand
TTTGATTTTATTTTTAAAAAATCTTTTAATTCCCATTTTAAATTTATTATTTTGTCTAAGCTTTTGCGAAAACGAATTTAAGCATTTATTTCCTCAACTTTCAAAAGACGCTCATTCTAAACAAAAAATCATTAATGAATTTTTCTAATAAGAACTTATTATTTTTCTTTCCCGAAAGTCCTTTCTCCAAAAGAGCCGGAAATGTTTTGCGTACGTACACCAATGTGAAACAATTGAAGTCTTTAGGCTTGAATATTGACCTTGTCGGGGTAGAAGATTATTACAACAGTTTTGGAGATTCTCCTCAAGACATTGATTCTGCAATTATTAATGACGTTTTTGTTCTGAAAACCAAACCGCCAAAGAAAAAACTGACTTTAGAATATTGGAAATATAAAATTCAGAAAAAATTCAACAAAGAAAATTCCACTCAATACCTTACTCAATATCTGAAAGATAATTTCACTGCTCTTCTTGCTCAGAAAAAATACGATTATATTTTTATCAATTATGAATTCTGGACAGATCTCATCCGCAATCAGGATTTAAAAGGAGCCAAAACCATCGTTGACACTCACGACTGGATTACGCTGAATGAGTTTTACAACAATAAAAACCTGGATTTGGGCAAAAGGTTTGGTGAAGAAATCAACAATCTTTCGCTTTATGATAAAGTCGTTACCATTTCGCAGGACGAGTATTTTATTTTCAAAAGCTTTTTGGGAGATAAAGTGATTAATATTCCGCCAAGTTTTCCTGAAAATTTCGAAGGTTCAAATATTGAAAAAAAATATGATCTTATCTTTGTTGGCAGCGATAATCCTTTTAATATATTATCGATTAGCTGGTTTGTCGAAAAAGTCTTGCCTCTTCTTCCTAAAGAAATAAAAATTTGTATTATTGGAAGAATCTGTAAACACGTTCCAGATCATGAGAGCATTGAAAAAGTCTTTTTTGCAGACGATTTAAACATTTATTATCATGCAAGCAAAATCGCAATTTGCCCAATGCTGAAAGGAACCGGCATTAAAATAAAAGTAGTGGAAGCAATGTCTTACGGATTACCCGTTGTTGGAACCGAAAAAGCAGTGGACGGTTTTTCAGACAAAAAAAATAACGGCTGTTTGGTAAGTGATGATGAAAAAGAATTTGCTGATATTATCAAAAGTCTTTTAAACAATTCATCAGATTACGAGAAACAAAAAGATGAAGCCATTCTTTTTTTCAAGAATAATTTCTCTGAAAAAAAATCGGTTGAGCTTTGGGAAAAAACCTTAAATTTTTAATGACATTATGCAATCACTTATTTTATTCATTAAAACATATAAACCCGATTTCGAAAGGGTACAAAAACTTCTTACGTCTATAGAAAAGTACAATAAAGAGAATATTCCGGTCGTTATATCTGTGAACGATAATGATTTTGAGTTTTTCAAAAATAATATTGCAAATTATAACGTTATTAGAGATTCAGATATCATTGAAGCCGACAGTTCGGATGGATGGAGATACCAGCAAATCATAAAAGCGCACGTTTACAAACTGAATCTCTGTAAAAATTATTTGTGTATTGATTCTGATTCAGAATTTATCCGTGATTTTTATTATTCGGACTTTCTATATGATGAAAATACGCCTTATACGATAATGCATGAATCTAAACCATTTTTGGAAACGATGGAAAATATTGGTTTAGATTCTGAAAACATTTTCTTTAAGGAAGCATTACGAGCGACTCGTCCTCTGTTTGGAAACAAAGGTAAAGAGTGGGATTACGGCCCGTCTCCATACCTTTGGAGCTGTAAAGTTTGGGAACACTTTGTAGAAGTTTATTTAAAAAATGAAAACAAAACTTTTTTAGATTTCTTCCATGAAATAGACAAAGTTACCCCACCATCGGAATGTGTGATATATGGTGAATACCTTCTTAAAACCAGACTTATAGATCTGTATCCTATAGAAGGATTCTTTAAAGTATATCATTATGAAAAGCAATATCAGATTGAAAAAAAATTCCATGATATTGAAAAATTTAAAAAAGTGTATTTAGGGATTATCTTCCAAAGTAATTGGCAGATAAAAAAGAAAAAATTCTTATTATTTAAATGAAAATCTCAATAGTAACAGCATATTACAACCGAAAAAAACTCTTTGACACTACTCTTTTAAGTATTTCAAAACAAATTGAAAATCACAAATTAGACATTGAAGTAATTGCTGTAGATGACGGTAGTGATGAAGACGAAAGACTAGAAGAACTTGCAAACAGGTATCCGTTTTTAAAAATAATCCGATTAGAAAAAAAAGACAAGTGGTACTCTAATTCTTGTATCCCATTTAATATCGGATTCAAAGAAGCAAAAGGAGATATTATTATACTACAAAACCCGGAATGTACTCATTATGGAGACATTTTAAAGTATACCTTAGAAAATATCACTAATGAAAACTATATAAGTTTTGCCTGTTTCTCTCTTTGTATAGACAGCACAAATAATATTGAAGTTTTTTTGAATGATTCAGAAAAACTAAATGAACTTATGCAAAAAAACAGTGTAGGATATATTGGTGACGGACTAGATTGCTGGTACAATCATCCTTTTATAAATCCCAAAGGATATCATTTCTGCGCTGCAATTACAAAGGAAAACCTGCACGATCTGGGAGGATTTGATGAAAGGTTTGCGAAAGGTATCGCGTTTGATGATAACGAATTTTTATATAGAGTACGTCTAAAAGGTCTTGAAATACAAATTGTAGGAGATCCCATTGTGCTCCATCAAAATCATTACTCTAAAATATCTTATACCACAGATAAAAATCTTTTGGATGATGAGACCTATCAGGAAAGATTAAAATTAGCCGAAAGAAATCGCATCTTATTCGAATTGGTTACCAAATCTGAAAAACCCTGGCGAGCCAATTATTTTTTCGATGTTGAAAAGCATAAGGTTGAAAAAAAAATCTTAGAAAAAATAAAATCAGAAGTAAAGAAACTTTTTTAAGCTTCTTACGATAAAGATTTGAACAACAAAGCCAAAAATAAAACAAACATTTTATTTTTGGCTTTGTTTATTGATAGGAATTATTTAGAAAGACAAGCATCTAATTTTTCCTTATTAAGCTGAAATTCTCTATACTTAAACACGCCGGATTTATTGGCAATAATAGCTCCGAAATCAATTGTTTCATCATCTGTCTTCATCGGAAAAATACTAGATCTGTAGATATTCTGTTCAGCAAATGGTTTAGATAATACTTTAAAATTAAGCCCGTCTTTCGAAAATGCAAGATAAAGACTATCTGAAGTAAATTTTCTCACTTCACCTGCAGCGATGCATAAAAAATAATATCCGTCTATATAGGTAGCCTGTATATGCCACGGAGCATATTCTGAATTTACTTTCGTCCAGGGCTTAGTAATGAAATTAACCACTTTACTTTGATGGAAATTTGAAAAATCTAATCCGTTTTTTGATGTTCTTCGAATAATATACGAAGGATCATCTCCCGGAAAATTTGCACTGATATTATTTTCTACCTCAAAACTCACATATTCTTGGCCATTGTAAACAATACTGGGCGACAGAATATGGTTATTTTTCGGCGAATAAGGAGGATTGCTGGTGTAAACCGCTTCTAAAGGAGTCCAGGATATTCCGTTTGTAGAAGTTTGCCTTACGATAGTTCGCTGAGCATTATGTATTAATTTTTTTGAATTATTTAAGCTTTTAGCTCCTCTATTCTTCAATGCAGTCGCTTTTATAAAACATCCTCTGTAATATAACGAAAACTTACCGTTTTCAAACGTCCAATCCACATCAGACCAAAAACCATATTTAGGAGCATCTTTTTTTTCAGGGAAAATTTCATTCTTTGAAGGGGTTCTCTGTAACGGAGTTTTAACACCATTTGGACTGCTCCAGTTTATACCATCATTCGATACAACAATTGTCGGATTTTCATATCTTTCAGATTCACGAGTATTTCCCAATACCCCAAAAAAGGGAGTAAAGACCATCCAATATTTATATCCATTGAAACCATTAGGAAAATATTGTACATCAGGATGACAATATGCAAAACTAGGAGTATTAATATCTTTTATAAATGAAGCATCGTTTATTCCCGGATAATTCCCGTTGGCCGCTACATTAATATTGAGAGTTCCAATATCCGTAAGATAATTGACCAACCCTCCATATTCTTTATTATTATCGGCAACGGCAGGAACATTTTCAGCAAACAAACTTTCTTCCTCTTGAGAGCAACTTACAAAAAACATAAGCAAAAGCAACAAAGGCTTCAGCTTATCAATAGAGCGAGACATCTTTAGTTTAAAGTATTTTATGCTCTCTCATACTCATCATCCAACCTCACAATATCATCTTCACCAAAGTAAGTTCCCGTCTGTACTTCTATGAAGACAACCGGCTTTTCAGAAAGATTCATGATTCTGTGTTTAGCTCCCAAAGGGATAAAAATACTTTCACCGTACGAAAGTTTTATTTCTTTATCATCCAAAATTATGGTAGCATCTCCTTCAATGATCGTCCACTGTTCCTGTCTTTTGTGGTGATACTGATATGACAGCTTTTGTCCCGGATTTACCTCAATTCTTTTCAGTTTATAATTGGGTTCGTCTGCCAATACGTAATATTTACCCCAAGGTCTTTCGCCGATTTCTAGCATAATTGATGAATTCTAAATTTATACAAATGTAAATATTAAGATTAAAAATCCCAATATAGAAAACATTAAACATCATTAAAACATTTAATTTTAAGTAAATTTGCAAAAATTTTATTTAAAATGGAGAAAGTAAGAGTCCGTTTTGCACCAAGTCCTACAGGACCATTGCATTTGGGAGGCGTAAGAACCGCATTGTATGATTATCTTTTTGCTAAAAATCAGGGCGGCGAATTTGTATTGAGAATAGAAGACACCGATACTGCAAGATACGTGGAGGGCGCTGAAGAATACATTGAGGAAGCCTTGGAATGGTGCGGAATCATTCCCGATGAAAGCCCAAAAAAAGGCGGAAAATTTGCTCCATACAGACAATCTGAAAGAAGAGATATTTACGATAGATACACAGAGCAGATCCTTAAAACCGATTATGCATACATCGCTTTCGACACAGCAGAAGAATTAGATGCTATCCGTGCTGAATACGAAGCAAAAGGTGATGTTTTCTCTTATGACAATAAAACCAGAAACCGTTTAAGAAACAGTCTTGCACTTTCTGAAGAGGAAGTTCAAAAGTTGTTGGATGCAAAAACACCTTACGTTGTAAGATTTAAAATGCCTGTTGACAGAACTTTAGGTTTGGTAGATATTATCCGTGGAAATTCTGCGGTAAATACAGATACTTTAGACGATAAAGTGTTAGTAAAAAACGACGGAATGCCTACTTACCATTTTGCCAACATTATCGACGACCATGAAATGGAAATTTCTCACGTTATCCGTGGTGAAGAATGGCTGCCTTCTTTAGGTTTGCACACTTTATTATATGAAGCAATGGGCTGGGAAGCGCCTCAGTTCGCGCATCTTTCTTTGATTTTAAAACCAGAAGGAAAAGGAAAATTAAGCAAGAGAGATGGTGATAAATTTGGTTTCCCTGTATTTCCTTTAAATTTCACAGACCCTGCAACAGGGCACGTATCTAAAGGATATAGAGAAAGTGGATATTTGCCTGAAGCATTCATCAATATGGTGGCACTTTTGGGTTGGTCTCCTGCAGATGATAAAGAAATTTTGTCTTTGGACGAAATGGCAAAAGAATTTGATCTAAATAAAGTTCATAAAGCAGGAGCAAGATTTAGCAAAGAAAAATCTGAATGGTTTAATCATCAGTATATTCAAAAAACGTCTGATGAAGAATTGATGAATATTCTTAAAAATTCAGATTTAAATTTAAATATGGATGATGAAAAATTGTTAAAGATTATTCATCTGATGAAAGAAAGAGCGACTTTCCCGAAAGATATTTATGAAAACGGAAAGTTTTTCTTTGAAGCTCCAACTTCTTACGATGAAAAAGCATCGAAAAAAGCTTGGAATGATGAAACTTCAAATCTTTTGACTGAATTTGCTGAAAATTTAAATTCAATTGATGATTTCGTTTCTGAAAACATCAAACAGAATTTACACAATTTCGCTGAAAACAAAGGTTTGGGCATGGGTAAAGTAATGATGCCGCTTCGTTTAGCTTTGGTAGGAGAACTGAAAGGACCTGATGTTCCGGATATTTTGGAACTCATTGGAAAAGAGGAAAGTGTCGCCAGAATAAGCAATGCTGTAAATAATTTTAAATAGGTTTTCATAATTTTTCATACATTTGAAAGATTTAATTTACTTCAAGAATGGAATATTTAAGTTTCGAACTTCCTATAAAAGAGCTGATGGATCAATATCAAACATGTTCTTTGGTAGGAGAAGAAAGTGGTGTTGATGTAAAATTAGCATGCAGCCAGATCGAAGACAAGATCAGAGATACAAAAAAAGAGATCTACGGAAATCTTACACCTTGGCAAAGAGTACAGTTATCACGTCATCCGGATCGCCCATATACTTTAGATTACATCAAAGGTATGGTAGATAAAGGAAGCTTTCTGGAGCTTCACGGTGACAGAAACTTTGCAGATGATCCTGCATTGATTGGTGGTTTGGCTACACTCGATGGTCAAAGAATCATGATTTTGGGAACTCAAAAAGGAAGAACAACCAAAGAAAGACAATACAGAAGATTCGGAATGCCAAATCCTGAAGGATACAGAAAAGCTTTAAGACTAATGAAGCTTGCTGAAAAATTCAGAATTCCTGTGGTTACTTTGGTAGACACGCCGGGAGCTTATCCTGGATTAGAAGCTGAAGAAAGAGGTCAGGGTGAAGCTATTGCAAGAAATATTTTTGAAATGACGATGCTGAAAACTCCTATTTTCACTTACATTATCGGTGAAGGAGCAAGTGGCGGAGCATTGGGAATTGGTGTTGGTAACAAAGTGTATATGCTAGAAAACACTTGGTACACCGTAATTGCACCAGAAAGCTGTTCTTCAATCCTTTGGAGAAACTGGGATCACAAAGAAGATGCTGCAAATGCATTAAATCTTACTCCCGCAGATGCTTTAAGAGAAAAATTCATCGACGGAATTGTAGAAGAGCCACTTGGTGGAGCTCATTATGATCCTGAAGTTGCTTATTTAAATTTGAAAACTTCTATTTTACAGAATATTAAAGCTTTCTCAAAATTTACAGGTAAGGAGCTTGAAACACACAGACAAGACAAATTTATTGCGATGGGGCAATTTAAAGGATAAAAAAAAGCGGTTAAGAATTTCTTAACCGCTTTTTTTATTTTCTATTCTCTATTCAGCAACATTCAACTGAATTTCAATATCTCTTGTTACTTTTTTGAGCGAAGAATATTTTGCATCACACACCATCGTTGTTAAAACATATTCACCTTTTTCAACCATTACAAAGTTTTGTCCGTTTGGCGGCACATCCAGATTATAATATTTTTTTCCGTTTATTTTTACAATAAGTCTGCACTTCGATTTATTTTTAATATTAATATACGCTTCATTATCGTTGGGATCATTATTGAAAAGATGAGTCAAATAAGAAGCTGTTTTCTTTGCATCTTCACTAGGTCCCGATTTTTTACCCGAGCTTCCTACCGATGCATAATTCACCGTACGTGCAGGTGTTGTAGTTTTGGTATTGGAAGCCAAATCTTTATTTTTATTAAGCTCATTATTGCTTACAATTTTTTCAATTTTATTTTTGCTTAATGGTTTTATGGTAGGTTTTGCTTCTGCAGAATTATCGGCCATAATAATATCAATAAGTCTTCTTTTTAGCTTATCATTTTTTTCATGTCCCGGATTTTGCTTAATAAACCCTGCTATAATTCTTGCTTCTGCAGTAGATTCTGCTTCTTCAATGGTGTAAATAATAACCGTTTCTTTTTCTGCAACGACTTTAGTTTTGGCTTTTTTCTTCTTTTGGGCAATGCCGAGGCTGAAAACGGAAAGGAATATGATTAGAAATAATTTTTTCATGTAAAATCTTTAAAAATTTATTAAATAAATACTATAACGTTAAAAGTCATTTTTTAGTTTATCATTAAAATCATTATCTTTGCACTGCTCAAAAATAAACTATTAAAGTTAATTACAATTTTAAATAAAAAAATAACAAATATTATGTCTTATTCACCAGCTGCTGCAGACGTAGCAAAATTAAGAAACCAAACAGGTGCAGGTATGATGGACTGCAAGAAAGCTTTAGTTGAAGCAGAAGGAGACTTCGAAAAAGCAGTTGATATCCTTAGAAAAAAAGGACAGAAAGTTGCTGCTAACAGAGCTGACAGAGATTCTTCTGAAGGTGCAGTAATCGCTAGAGTAAACGAAGATAACACGTTGGGTGTTATTATTTCTTTAAACTGCGAAACTGACTTTGTTGCTAAAAACGAAGCGTTCATCGAGCTAGCTTACGAATTAGCTGAAATGGCTATTTTCGCTGCTACTAAAGAAGAATTATTGGCTACAGATTTCCACGGATTGACTGTTGCTGATAAATTGATCGAGCAAACTGGAGTTATCGGTGAGAAAATCGAGATCGGTGCATTCGAAAGAATTACAGGACCTTTCTTGGGAGCTTACATCCATGCTGGAAACAAAATCGCTGCAATCACTTCTCTTTCTGCAAAAGTAGACGGAGCTGACGAAGCTGCTAAATCTGTTTCTATGCAAGCTGCTGCTATGAACCCAATCGCTCTTGACGAAACTTCTGTTTCTCAGGAAACTATTGATAAAGAATTGGAAATCGAAAGACACAAACTTACTGAAGAAGGTAAGCCTGCAAACATTATCGATAACATCTTGAAAGGTAAAATGCAGAGATTCTACAAAGACAATACTTTGGTACACCAGGATTTCATCAAAGACAGCTCTATTTCAGTTGCTGATTACGTAAAATCTGTAAACGGAGATCTTAAAGTAACAGGATTTGTAAGAGTTAGCTTATAATAGCTTTTCAAATTTTAAAATATTAATCCCGATGAATTTTTCATCGGGATTTTTTTGTGCCTATATTTCACATTACAATATTAACAATATATGACGCTAATTTTAAGTTTTCAACATTTTACAGGATATTGAAGAAAGGTAAAAAAACTGCCGTAAAAATATGATTATTAATACCTATTTTTGTCGCCCCTTAAGCTTAAGAATGAAAAAATATTTACTAATTATCTGCACTTTTTTTTGTTTATTATTCAATGCTCAGCTAGATACAGAACATTGGTTTGCTCCGATGTCTGCAAAAGCAGGAACTGGTGGTCTTGAAGGATATTTATATCTATCAACCGATGTAGCAACACCTTTCCCGGTACAGATCTACAACAACAACACCCTGTATACAACTGTTCAGGTAAGTAAAAATAATCCTGCGCAGGTAATTATTCCTAATAGTTTTTTAATTGCTTCATCACAAAACCAGTTGTTTGTACCGAATAACATGGGATTGAATGTAAAAGGTTCAAAAAAATTCTTTGCCAATTACAGATTTGCAATGCCAAATCATGCTGAGATTCTTACGTCAAAAGGAGCTGCAGGTTTAGGGACAACATTTTTTGCGGGTGTAGCTCCTATTTCAGGATCTGAAGACCACATGAATGCGACCATCGGAGTTACTGCCACTGAAGACAACACTGTTGTTACAATTTCCGGTTACAATCCGAATATTACTTTTTCAGACGGAATATCTTCACCTACAAGAACTTTTACGCTTAATAAAGGTAAATCTTACATTTTGGATGTTGTAAGCTCATGGTCAAATGCAAATAAAATAGGACTAGTAGGCGCAAAAATTATTGCAACAAAAGCAATTTCGGTCACTAACGGAAACTTTAATGCAGCTTATACTACTCAAAACCTTACCAACAATGATATTTTGATGGATCAGGCAGTTCCTGTAGATCGCTTAGGCAAAGATTTCGTTGTTGTAAAAGGAAACGGAACGGTAACTTCTCAAATGGAAACTGCTTTGATTATTGCTACGGAAAACAATACGCAAATTACATTTAACGGAAGCGGAGCTACAACAACTCTTAATGAAGGACAATATTACTTAGTTCCGAGTGGAATATATCAAAATCAGGGAAATGGTCATTACAATATGAGTATTTCTTCAACTAAAAACGTATATGTTTACCAATTACTTTCCGGAGCAACCAATGGAAATGAATATGCTTCCGGAGGAATGAATTTTATCCCGCCACTGAGCTGTTTTATGCCAAATAAAATTGATGAAATAGGATTTATCAACAGAATTGGAGGTCAAACCTTTGCTACAAGATTAAATATCATCACTCAAACCGGCGCAACGGTAACTTTAAACGGGAATAACATTGCAGCAGCAAATGGTCCTTATCCTGTTACCGGAAACCCAAATTGGGTAAGCTACTCTATTCAGAATGTTACAGGAAATGTAACGTTAAATTCTACAAAAGCAATGACGGCAGGAATTGCTGCAGGAAGTGGCGCCGTAGGTTACGGAGGATATTTTGCGGGGTTCTCATCAGTGCCGGCAATTACTAAAACAGGTGACTGCTACGCCGGAATTCTTTTGCAGGTTGATAATAATTACGATTCTTACCAATGGTATTTAAATGGAGTTGCTATTTCCGGAGCAACTACTTTTTCCATTAATCCTGAATTGTACGGAGCAGGAGCTTATACTTGCTCAGTCACTAAAAATAATTGCGAAACAAAACTGACTTCGGTATATAATTACACCGTTTGTCCACCAATCTCAACAGCAACTTATACAATAGGATCTTGTAACACAAAAGTGATTTCTCCGGTATTTACCAGCTCTGCACAAACCATTGTTCCTTCATTAACTGCAATTATTTCTCAGCCAACTAACGGAACTGCGACAGTAAACCCAACCACAGGACAAATTACTTATACACCCAATGCGACGACCGTAAATACAACAGATCAATTTATTTATTATATCCAGGGAAGTGGAAATCCTTTTGCTTTTGAGTATTTTAAAATTATCATTAATAATGATGTTCTTCAGGTAAACAATGCATCATTAACATCTTGCAGCAACGTTACAGGAAATGGAACTTACGATCTGACAACAGCAAATATCTCTTCAAATACAGGAAATACCGTTACCTATTATACAAACTCAAATTTGACAGGTCAAATTGCTACACCTGCAACTTATAACGGACCTTCAGGAATTATTTATGTTAATGTAACCTCAGCATACGGATGCACAAAAACGGCACAAATTATATTAACTGTGAATTCATCCCCGAACATTAACACCGCAAATTACAATACTGTACTTTGTGATGATAATTTTGATGGGATTATCAATGTAAACTTCAACAACGTGAGTCCACAAATTGTAACCAACTCAGGGAATTTTACGATAAGATATTATTTAAATCAAACCGATGCCAACGCTGGAAACAACAACACGTTGCCTGTAAACTGGACTTACACCGCCAATACTACCGTTTATGTAAGAGTAGACGGATCAAGCATTATTTGCCCTTCATCTTTCGGGCAAATCAATTTTAAAATCGCTAATAAAATCACATTATTGACTTCAAATATCACCACTGATGTTTGTGATAACGACTTAAACGGTTCAGAAAATATCAACCTTAATGATTATAAAAACCAGTTTACTACAGATCCTTCTGTAACACTTACTTTCCATTCTGCATTAGCAGATGCTCAATCAGGAAACAATACAATAGCTGCCAACCAAATAATTACTGCACCTGCAACATTTTATATCAGATTCATAAGTGGTAACGGATGTCCAAATACTGCAACTTTGAAGATCAGTTTAAGGTCACCAAAAAAATCTGATGTATTGAAAGATCAGGTAATATGCTCAAGTAACAAAGCACTTTTGAACGCCGGAGATGGCTTTACGTCTTATTTATGGAGCACAGGAGCTACTACTTCTAGCATTACAGTTGGCACAGGAACTTACTATGTAGATTTAGGTTTTAATGGCTGCATCTACAGACAAACCGTAACTGTAACAGCAGCACAGGCTCCCACTATTACAAGCCTCGTTGTGACAGGAACTAGTGCAACAATTAATGTTAGCGGAGGCACAGCGCCTTATCAATATTCATTAAATGGTTCTGATTATCAAAGCTCTAATGTATTTACCGGCTTATCCAGAGGCCCTCACAAAGCGTATGTCATTGGAAAAGATGGTTGTCAACCCGTTATTAAAGATTTTTTAATTTTAAATTTAATAAATACCATCACGCCAAACGGAGACGGAAAAAATGATATTTTAGATTATTCCGATTTAAAGATAAAAGACCAAGTCAGCATCGAAGTTGTTGACCGTTATGGAGCAGCAGTTTACAAATCTTCAGGCAAAAATTACAAATGGGACGGAAAATCTGGTGGAAGAAGCCTCTCCACAGGAACCTATTGGTATATTATAAAATGGATTGAGCCTGACACAAAATTACCCATTTCTCATTCGGGATGGTTATTAATAAAGAATCGAGAATAGATATTCGATTTGTAGATGACATTATAAAACTTCATATACACAAATTGACAGATGCTGATCAAAATAATCTAATAAAGAATCTGCAGTTTCTGCCGAAGCAGTCTAACATATTTCCAAATCTAAACAATTGGATTTATTTCATAAAACTACGGAAAGTGACCGCTGAATTTTAATAAAAAAAATATTATAAATAAGTGATTTATTTTATTTTCATCTAAAGAGAGTGCTAGAAATAGCCTCTCTTTTTTTTATAGGCAAGACATTGAAAAACATTATAAGTTTATTATTTAGAATTATTTTTAATAAATAATCAAGAATAATATATTAATTTTTATAATAATTTATTAATAATATATTAAATATTATTTTAATTTTGTAGGAATCCTAATTCCATATTTATGAAAAGATTTCTATTAAGTCTCGTATTGATATTTATAACATCTACTTCTTTGTTTGCACAGAGAGATACGGAGCACTGGATTGCGCCTTTCTATGCATCCTCTTCAACGACACAAGCGGTTTATCTATCGACAGATTCAGTAACACCTTTTGATGTTACTGTCACCAGCAAAAGTTCAACAGCGCCGGGCAATGTGGTAGGAGTTGTTACCATAAGTAAAGGAGATCCAAAAATACTTACGATTCCTTCAGCAAATATCTCGGTAAATACCGCAGCAAATGCATTTAATATTATCGACAGAGGTCTTTACCTGAAGGGTGCTAAACCATTTTTTTGTACACTAAGACTCGTAAGTGGTACAACCCATGGAGAGATTCTCACCAGCAAAGGAAAAGCCGGAACGGGCAAAGAATTCTTTGTAGTGGCTACACCATCTACGGCTACTTCAAGCAATTTTACCGCAGGAGTTTTGGCAACTGAAGACAATACAGTAGTTACAGCTACCTGGAATACTGCTGTTACTTTTATAGGTGGAGCCCCGACCACAACTACCAATACTGTCACATTAAATAAAGGAGACTCGTTTGTATATGCAGGTTTGGCAGGAGCCAGCGGACAGAATATCAACAACTTTATAGGGGCAAAGATCGTAGCAAACAAACCCATTACATTAACCAACGGAAATGTGAATGGTAATTTCGGAAGTGTTACCAGCGGCGGATCTGATATTATATTAGACCAGTCGGTACCGGTAGAAAGATTGGGAAGTACTTTTGCTATGGTAAGAACCCGATCTTCTTCTGCAGATTTGGAAGGAGGTATCATTG
>Ga0308163_10003263_pt1 | contig 13814 bp, 13 predicted proteins | sample PhyTR1_FD_201037 | JGI IMG/M metagenome (GOLD analysis project Ga0308163, IMG submission 201037) | Phyllosphere microbial communities from UC Gill Tract Community Farm, Albany, California, United States - DLSLT.R1 | ecosystem: Host-associated > Plants > Phyllosphere > Unclassified | place: USA... | reverse complement strand
GTCGTAAGAGATGAGGTCATTAAAATCATCACAGACTGCGATGTAGCACTTACAGGCAAAGCTAAAATCAGAATCACGCAAGGTCTCAGAACTTTTAAAGAACAAGACGAACTTTACGCAATCGGGCGTACAAAACCCGGTAAAAAAGTAACCAATGCAAAAGCAGGTCAAAGCATTCATAACTATGGATTAGCAGTCGATATTTGCTTAATGATTGATGGGAAAACTGCAAGCTGGGACACCGCAAAAGATTGGGATAATGATAAAGTTGCCGATTGGTACGAATGTGTCAAGATCTTCACAAAATATGGCTGGGAGTGGGGTGGAAACTGGAACACCTTCAAAGACCTCCCTCATTTTGAAAAGAAATCTATCAAAACAAAAACCACCGAAATAAAAACCTCTTGGAGAAATCTCATCAAACTTCCGAAAGATAAAAATGGATATGTAGTTTTTTGAAATTAATTTTTATTGCGACGAGTTCTGTCGCCACCCACATTTACTTTTGTAATATCAAATCAAAGCATATTAAAACAAAAGAAAAAATGAAAAAGATAACCATCCTTTCTTTGGACGGTGGCGGTATCCGGGGGATTATCTCCTGCATCATCCTCCGTTATCTGGAAGAACTTCTCCAGCAGAAAGACCACGCCAACGCCAAACTCGGCGATTACTTCGATATGATTTCCGGAAGCAGTACCGGCGGAATCCTCGCCTCGGTTTTACTCTATCCCGATGATAACAAGAGAGCCAAATACTCCATCAAAAAAGCCTTTGAACTTTATACGGAAAAAGGCGAAGACATCTTCAATGTATCTCTGTGGGAGAGCCTTGTGAATCCTTTCGGGTTGTTCAGTGAGAAGATTTCGCAAGACAATCTGGAGAGACAGCTCAAGGATTTTTTCGGAGACCTCGAGCTGAAGGATTTTATCAAACCATCGCTTATTACAAGTTATGATATTGAGAACAGAAAAGCAAAATTGTTTAATACAATTAATGCTCAGCAAAGTCAGCAGAATTTTCTCGTGAGAGATGTGTGCCGTGCAACTTCTGCTGCTCCCACATATTTTGCACCGGTTCAGATCAAATCAAAATATGGACAGTTTTTCAGCCTGATAGATGGAGGAATGTTTGCCAATAATCCTGCTTTGTGCGCTTATGCAGAAGCCAGAAAAACGCCTTTCGCCGATATTTTCGGAAATCCTTTCAAACCCAATTATCCGTCTGTTAATGATATGATGATTGTGTCCATAGGAACCGGAATGGAGATGAAAACGTATCCTATTAATAAATATAAAAACGTAGGGAAATTGGCTTGGATAAGTCCAATCATCGACATCTTACTTTCTGCCAATGCAGAGACTGTGGATTACCAATTGAACCAAATGTTTATGACTTTGGGAAAACGCAATCAGCAGAATTATTATAGAATCAATCCGTCGCTTAAAACGGCTTCTCCGGAGATGGATAATGTAAAAAAGAAAAATCTGGAAGCCCTGATACAAGCTGGTTTATGCTATGTAGAAGAGAATGACAAACTACTGAATCAAATTGCAGATAAATTAATAAAAAATAAGGTATAAATTTTAATGCGACGAGTTTTGACGCCACCGCAGGATATCTTTGAATTATAGAAAAAGAGAAACAAAATACAAATGATGAAAACAAAAATTAATATTTATTACGTCAAGTTTTGGCGTTAGCTCCCACTACTTTTGGATTATAATTAAGGCCTTAATTTAATCAAAATCACTTTTACGAAAGCCGAATATAATATCAGCAAAAAGCTGATAAGGACAACCATTACCTAATCACAAAATATAATATGAATGAAACATTAGAAAACAACACAGAAAAATCTTCTCAGGATTACAGCATAGAATGGGAAGATATAGTGAACACAGATCTGGATTACGAATATGATCTGGATGAAATAGAAAACTTCTTTAGGGAAGACTTTAACGAAAACATTATTTATTAACACTTTAAAATTTTAACAAAATGAAAAGAGAATTAGATTACTTAAAAGAAAAATTTGAAACCAATGACACTCCACGGCAAGAAGATTTCTCTGATTGGATGGATTCCTATTGGCATAAGGACGAGAAAATCCCAATGGATAACTTGAACATCGATGTTTCTTCCAAAGCAGACAAAACAGCAGAGAATCTTTCTGTAGAAAATGTTGCAAGCTGGAAAAACAAGCTCAATGAGCCGTCACAGATTACAATTGAAACAGCATCAAGTATCACTACCGACTATACTGTAAATGGGTACAAAATGCATGGGAAAAATGTAGTTATAAAAAACGGAGCCTCAAACATTGATTTAAAATGTGTAGCATCTTCTGCCGCTGACTTTATTTGTACTATTACAAAAGCTGGGACAGGAACAATCACTATTAAAAATGACTCTGGGGTCACTATTAGCCAGGTCGATTATACCAATATGTTAAATGGTGGTGTAGGAAGTACTGCCAAATTACAGAGAATTGATGGCGTTTTTTATATAAGAATTTTTAATACATAGGATATGAATTTAGTTGAAAAATATGATGCCAACAACAGCTATTATCCTTTAGAAGTCATAGCTAACAAAGCTGTACAAGGAATTCGTTTTGAAACAATAGATAATAATATCTATAAAACAAAGGTGGATTTCGGTGATGGTACTTTAAGAAATGGTTCGGGTGTGGTTGGTTCTGCTTCATTTGTCGGAACCAGTACTAAGAACTATTTGGACTCTTACACAGGGAAAATCAAGATTTATAATAATCCTAAACAAGTTAGGAAGATTGTATTAGATTTTGGAATTGATGGAAGTAGTGCTGATCCTAATTTTTTAAATGTCAAGAATAGCATTTTAACGCCTGACATCCTGGATTACTTTAACGAAACTGAATATTTTTACTTTAGTCATTACTGTTACGGTTCTACTCATAATGCACTTCAGGGAAAAGTTACCGGTGAGTGGGCAGGTAAATGCGGAAATAAGTTAAAATCTTTAGAATTGGTAAATTGTGATTATCCACTGTCCAATCCAACTTTTAACTTAAACATAATACCGAAAAATTCTATTTTGGAAGTTTTAAAAGTTGGATCTGGTTATTCTGTTGCAAATAATTATATATCCGTTTCAGGTGATTTAGCTAATATTCCTTCTACGTGTAAAGTAGTTTGGTTAGGCGGTGACAGATTAGGGACATCTAATTCTATAACAGGTACAATACCTAACTGGGTAGAAGAATTTCAAAGACTAGGTAATAATACTATTTCGGGTAGTGTATTAAATCTAAACTCTAATATGAGATATTTAAATCTTCAAGGAAATAATACTTTGAAAGACTCTCTAGATTCTTTTCCATTTATGAATTATTTTTATTTAAGTGGTAATAATACAATATCAGGAAATTTAATAAATTTAATAAATTCCGGTACGATATTTATTTCAGGTAATAATACGGTCTCAGGAAGTATTCCAAATTTAACAAAATGTACAAATTTAAGAATATCGGGAAACAATCATATATCAGGTCCTGTACCTACTTTAGATACGATCACACAGTTCTCTATTTCCGGAAATAACGAACTTTCAGATGTCCTTGATTTGCCAAATGCAACTAATGTTACCGTTTCTGGGCAAAATATCCTATCAGATATAAACCTGCCTAAAGCCATAGGAGTGGTTATTCAGGGTAATAATACTATATCCGGAGATTTATATAAAAAAGTAAATTCTGAGGCAATCAATATCCAGATAAGTGGATTCAATACAATTTCATCTATTTCGGGAGTATTTACAAATGTTATCCAGATAAATCTAACAGGGAATAATATTTTAACAGATAATATTTTAAGCAATTTTCCCAATGCGACAAATATACAAATCGGAGGTAATAACACTATAGTGTATGCTGGTAAAACATTTCCACCTGCTATGAATAGTATAGATATTACGGGCAAAGCTGCTTTAAAAACTGATATGGTAAACCAATTGCTAAAAGATCTTAATCAAACAACATGGACAGGAAATAATAAGAGGATTATTATCAAAGGAAATTCCCAACCACCATCTCCTGATGTGATAGAAATTATTCAGTCTCTAGTTTCAAAAGGTATTAGTGTGTCAACAAATTAATAAAAATGAAAACAACAGTATTAATAAAACCATACATCGTAATCTGGGATAAGGACACAATGTTAATCCAACTAAAACTGACGGACAACTGCCAGACCTGGACCTCTGACCAAAATGGTTCGGCAGAATTCAGCACAAACCAAGAACTGGAAGATTTTATAGTGGAGAATAATCTTATAGAGGGCTCAATTACTGAAAATTAGCATCTCTTCACGTTCACTAGAAACTAATCAATAACAACAAACATTATCTAAATATTCCAATAATAATTACTGGAACAGCCAAAGAAATGTCAAAAAATTAAAATAATTAACAAAATGAACAATACAACAAACGAAGAACAAAAAACACCAAGCGGAATTTCCCAAACCCTTTTCCGCTTTGTAAGCCTTAGAAATCCGCAGCTTGCAGAAACAAGCGAGAAAAACTTAGGATTTATAATAAGACCCAATTATGTTACAGGAGTTTTCGATACAGAAATAGAAAATTGGGCGAAACAGGATCCAAAGTCTGGGACTAAATTCCAAGCCTTAGAAGCTGTAGCAGTTAGCTTTGCAAAAACAGCTTTCACAAAAGAAAAACAGATAGAAGGTTTGGTTTCAGATTACTACAAATTAGGAAAATCTTTAGCTAGAAATGAACCATATGATTCTGATGTTTTCAATAGACTTTCCGATAGTACTTCCAAGATTGCAGATCAATCACTGAAATCTCTTTGGGACAATTTAATTTACCAAGTTGTTACTCAAAAAGATTTCTATGTAAAAGAAGCGATTATCCAGACCTTAAAAGCGGTACATTACATTGATAAATATAAAGATTCCGAAGCTGATAAGTTAGAAGAGAATCTTGCTCTTGCAAAAAAAGCAAAAGTCGTTTTGCCGGCTAAGCTTTTTGTAGAGGATGCGCCTGTGGAAACAGAAAATAATGTTTTCACGGTTGATAAAACAGTTATTGGCAATGTAGATCACATCGCTGAGGGAAGCTCTGCTGCAAGAATTTTACCAGTACCAAACACAAGATCATTATCTGTAATGCAGGAAAGCAGGCTGAAGATTGAAGCTGAAAAAAATCTGCAGGTCACAAATGCTTTGGTTAAAAAGGATATGCTCCAATCTTTGAAAAAGGAATTGGAGAGTATTCAAAAAGCCTATAACAAAGCTTATAATAAAGAATATCAGTTGGCGTACAATAACTATCAGGTTATGGTCAGACCAATTCTTGAGAGCAATGATGCCCTATTAGATGATTTGGAAGCAACCTTTGACGAGAATACGACAGACGCAGCAAAAAGAGTAGCTTATAAACAACTGCAGTTGGCTGAGGTTCCAGAGTTTGAATTTAAATTCAAAAATGCGATTAACTTTTCGGATCTGAATGCCAAACTAAGCACAGAGTCATTCAATCTTTTTATTGAATTATTTGCAGACTATGATGCCGAGGCCATTTCGCATAATATTGATGCTGGTGTTCAGCAGGGTTTACAAATCAAATCGGACACTGTGATCAGGCTTTATGGTGAAACAGCTACTTTATCGGATGATTATCTTTCTTATCAGGATATTTTTGCAAAAATTGATGAGGGGATCTCGGAAAAATATACCGAGATATTGTCAACAGCTGATATTCCACAAAAGAAATACGCTAAGATTGGAGGTGTTTTGATGCCTGTTGCCAATCAGGCTTATTCCAATGAATATTATTTATATGCTTATCAAAATAAAAGGCTTTTTACAGAGAGCAATCATATTAATTTTGTCTATAATGTTGGAGATAGCGCACAATCTGCGTCGGTTATCAATATCGATCTCGTAACAGATAATGGTACTTTTTCAGAACAATTAGCAGATATTCCCGTTATAAACGGTCAATTAAAGTTGACGAATCTTTTTTCGGATAAGACTTTTGGAAATATTAATTCTTTGAAGGTAAACATCTGGTTTGATAACGGTACTCAATCGGTTTTGGAGCTCGATTCTGTTAATCAAAACTCGGTAATTTCCGGAACTTTGAAAGCTAATAACAGAGAGGTTGTTCCTGATTCTTCATCACCAGATACTTTTCAGCCGAAACATTTTGGGTTAAAAAGATTAGGTATTGCAGATTATCTTAAGGTAGAACAATCTGTTCATGCTTATGTTCCTGGAGAAGTATCAAATATCGAAAATGTGATGGCAAGTGAGCTAAGACATAAGTCATCAGTCTCCAGAGATTATTCCGAGATTACTGATACCACTTCAAAATCTCAGGAAACTGAACAAATTTCAGATACTACCAAAGCTACAAGAACTGATATGCAGACGGAGGTTGCAAAAGAGCTAGAGAAACAACAAAGTATCGAAGCTCACACATCTTTTAAAGCTGGAGGAAAAGTATGGAGTATGGAAGTAGGAGGAAGCTATGCCAACAGTACTGCACAGCATGATAGCACAAGACAAGCGGTCGCAAAATCTCAGGAAATCACAGAAAGAGCTATGGAGCGTGTACTAACCAAAGTTTCAGAAGAGAGAATCCAAAAGATTATCAAGGAACATACAGAGACCAATGTACACGAGTTTGATAACCGTGGTAAAGCTCCAATTGTAGGAACACAGGCTACATCACTACAACATATTACCGGAGTCTATAGATGGGTAGATAAGAAGATGAAAAACCAGATCTACAACTATGGCAAGCGTACAATGTTTGAGTTTATGATACCTGAGCCGGCAAGACTGCACGCTCTGGCAACAAATGCAGTGAAAGAGCTACTTACCGCTCCGATAGATCCTAGAAGTAATGAAGCAAAAGAGTGGCAAATGAAGGATTATAATGTAGATGAAAGTTTTCTGAAACATTGGGCAAATGAATATGGAGTAGATATGCCAGACTCATTACCTGGTACAACGACACAGGTTGATAGCAATCGTTACACTCAAGATGAATATAATGATCAAGTAATATCAATTCCTGATAATTATGTTTGTAAAAGTGTATCTATTATTTATTCGTATAGTGAACAAAAGAGTAAGGGATGGCTACAGTTTTTTGGTTATGATGGCCTATCACCGATATTATACAAGCATAGTGATACGCTACCATATGGAAACCTTGATTTTGAAGGTCAGCTTCATCTAAGGTTTTACCAAAATTGGTTGAATTACACTGACTTTAATATTACACAATATTGTGAATTATCCAGTAAATATATAATAGCAAGGAAAAAAGAAATTTTCACGAAAATCATCGCAGCCTACACCGCAGCCAAGGAAAAATTCGATGCATATGTAAAAGCAGCAGCCGAAGCAGCAGCAGCAACCGAGGCAACCAACAAAGAAAAAGCAACCATTTTCTATCGTGATACCGAAGCCAATGTCTTGAAACACAACTGCATCGCTTACCTCTTACAAAACCAGTTGGGTTATGGTGCGCTTGGGCAACCCATGTCAGAGGATGGTAACTTGGGAATGCAAAGTTTTCATATGCTGTTTGGAGATAATCTGGACAACTACACATCACTTGCCAAATTTATGGAACAGGCGTTTGAGTGGAACATTATGGATTATACCTTCTATCCGTACTATTGGGCAAACAAGGCGCACTGGCAGGATCTTTACCTTACCGAAGAAACAGATCCGTTGTTTAGGAGTTTCCTTCAGGCAGGTATGGCAAGAGTCATCGTTACAGTAAAACCAGGCTTTGAAGATGCAGTCAATTTCTTTATGACAACCGGCAGAATCTGGAACGGAGGCGAAGTCCCTGTGATTGGAGACCCGATGTATATGTCAATTGTGGAAGAACTAAGACAACCAACAGGTATAGCTCAAGGTAATTACTGGATCACAAGAGTACCAACAGCTTTAACTATTCTACAAGCCGGATCAGTCGGGTTGAAAGTAGATGATGCGTTGCCAATCTTCAAAGAAGATCATCCGGAAGAGTGTGAGAATCCATTAGAACTTGAAGATAAAAGTGCTTTCGGACAATCTTTTGATGCAATTATGCAGCATGGCCTGGAAGGCAGCACATTGAATTAGTCCTGATTTATTGAAATGGTGGTTTTATTACCGCCATTTCTATTTTTAACTTTAAAGAAACAAAAAAATGAGCACAATAAGGGCTAATAATATTAAAGTATTAGAAATTCCTAAAATAAATGCATTAGGAATAGCTTCTTCGGAGAAACGTGGTATTTCCTATGAGGATAGTAACACATACTATCACAAGTTTTTACCATATGCAGGATTAAATAAGTTGCTTGAAGACTATAACGATCCTAAATTTCTGAAAAACCATAATGATGTTGATCTCTTAATCTTCTACTTATCTGGAAGTAAGAACGAGCTATACATAACCATCACAGGTAGGTCTAAGGATTATAATAAAATTTTAGAATCAAAACAAGTTTTAGAATATAAAGAAATTAATAGTAAACTAACATTTAAAGAGTATGTTATCAATAGAATTATTAATGATACCAAAGAAGCTTTTCTGTTTACTTATGATGAGATTTTACAAGCTATTAATGATGCGATTTCGGATTATAATTTTATTGTTAGTGAAAATAATACAAGACAAGAGTCAAGGTTTACAACACCAAGTCATCTTTTAAAAAATAAGATTGACTTACAGAATAGAGGAGTATTAAAACTACTGCAAGAAGTAAATAGAACCATCGCCAAAATGCGTGCAGAAGAAAAATACGCTTATAATGAATGGATTATGTCTGTAGCAGATCCCCATAATTATTTTTGGCTTCATTCCAATGATAACAAAGATATTTCTGCAAAAGATCTGAAGAGATTAATCGATCAGCTTAAAAATTATAAAAAGAATATCGGAGACCTTAATAATGGAAGAATTAAAAGCATAGAAGATATGGCTTCTTTTGTAGAAGAAAATCTTACAGCAGGAGGCAGTATGTTCAAGTGGTTTATAGACACGCCATTTTTTGGTTTGGATGCAGAACAGAGAAGAAAATACATCGAGATGTATTGTGTGAAGGAAGAATCAGCATTTCCCAGACTTAGCATTTCAGGAGGGATTTCCAATGGAGATATTGTAGCGGCACTATTCAAAACCTGTTCCAACAAACAAGATCTTTTTGACATCATAATATGTCTGGAGCAGGAAGGTAAACTTTTCCACTTGCTTAATAATCTGAAATTTGATGCATTCTCACAAGTATGTACAATTATTACGAGTGTATATATGACCTATATAAAAAAAGGAGAAATACATAAAAAATATGCAGAAGCATTGGAATTTGGCAGACAGATCTTGTTTGACAATAGAACTTTTGGGAATCGCAATACAGAAGAATTTGATACCGTACACAACAAACTGAAATTCACCTCAGATCTCAATCTTTTTGTCAAAATTGGAAAAGCTACTCCCGCAGCGCCATTTCTGGCAGATATGACTACAGAAGATCTGCAAAAGCCCATTTCCTGTAACCCATTAGATCTTATCAGCATTACACCGGTAGAAGATATAGAGAGATATAAACTGAAAGCAGGCGAGATCTATATGCTTCCGGCTTGTTTCGTTTATCTGCTATATAATGAGGAGACTTGGGAGACGGCCATATTGGCTGCGGAAGTTACGTTACAATTGGCGTTTTGCCTTATTGGAGTTGGAGAGATTATGGCAGCGGTCGAGGCAGGAAGCACAATAGGTGTTGCATATTCTGCAGCAGGTGTTGCTATAGATTTTAATTTTGGAGTTACTTTGTTCAAAGAGTTTAGGAAAGACCATCCATTAATTACCAAATATATACATTATGCAATGTGGGCGCGGTTGGTTTCTGATTTTATTAATGTTAAGGGACTCTCGCAGGAGCTAAGAGCTTCTGTCAAGGCAAACAGGATTAACATAGAATCGTATGAAGTGATTAAAGATGATGTCAAAATTATAAAAGGAATACAAAAAACCTACAAGCCGCTTTCTCTTCCTCAGGTTTTTCCTTCCGTGATTTTCCCACCGGCTGTGACGGCTTTATATGGTCTTTCTTCAGCTACCAGAAGAATTATGTTTACTATAGAAAAAGTTATCCAATCTCAAAAAAGTGTCACTATTTTCTTCAAAGGAGCAGAAGTATTTACTGGTGGCAGATCTGCAGCAAAAGAATTTTTAGACACAGCAGTAGTCGTCTATAAAAATGAAGGACAGGCTGCGATAGAGAACTTCTTTTTTGCGAAACAATCTTCTAATGAAATAAGACTTTTACATTCCCAAACAGGTGAAACTCCTGTAGGAAAATTAATTAGAAAGAAAAATAGCGAAGGGTATTCTTATGAATTGCACGATTTAAATATACAATTGCATTACAAGAAAAACTGGACTGTAAAAGAAATTAATGAATTAGACAGATTTAAGTGCGATGTTTTTGTTATAAGCGAAAATGGAAAAAATTATTATTCCGGAGATTTTATGGTTGCACCTAATCTAAACACTACATTACAAGCCAACAAAACAGGTCTGTCAGATGTTAGTTTGGGAGAGGTTATGTATAATGACGGTTTTGCTGTTTTAAGAAAGGATTTAGGAAAAGATTTTGACGGAATCTATGGGCATTATGTTAAAAATGATTCTTATGTTGCATTTGGTGGAGAATCCTTAAATTTAACCAAATTTAAAAAAGCAATGCTAGGCAAACAGATTACAAAGGAAAATATTATAGAAGCGGTAAAACAGATTAATCCTTACAAAATGGCAAAAAGTAAAGGGTATGATAAAATTGAACTGAAAACAACTATGACCGAATTTGAAAACCTTCAAAACAATGACATTATGAATTTAAATGAATTAGAAGTAATCTATTATAAATGATTATGAAAAATAAAATAGTTTTATCACGACAAGATTATAAAACATATGGCTATTATGATTCTGTTTTCACACAAAATGGTAATACGATGGAAATAGGAGAACCAAGTAATAATGATTGGATTGGATTGGAATATGAAAAAGAAGTATTTAAAGAACTATTGGGAGAAGATTTCGGAAAGAAAGATTTTTATTACGAACCCGATACTTGGAACTTTATAGTAGATGCGATAGAAAACAAATTAAAAGAAATACTAAAAACCATAAAAAAAGTACCCGAGGAACATCAGCAGGATCCTATAAAATACATCCGTGCTTACAAAGAACAAGATTATCGGGGTCTTTTTTATGAAGATGTAAGAGAGTTTTTAGGAGAGTGGTATCATATTAACAGTAAAAACAATAGAGATAGTAAACTGCATTATTTTCAAATGTTTTATCACAACTTAAAAAATAATTATAAAGAAGGTCATCCTTTGTATATTTCTGTAGCTACGGTAGAAGATCAAAAAAAATATCCTTAAAACATACCGCCTTTTGAGGCGGTTTTGTTTTTAAAATAAGAAAGAAGAATCGTTAAATACGAAATGCTGGGCAAAGAAATTACCAAAGAAAGCCTAGAAACCGCCGCTCTCAAAACCTTTACAGGAAAATGGGCAAAAAGCAAAGGTTACGGAAAACCAGAATTGTATAATGCGGATAATCAGTTTGATGAAATAGAAGAATTAGGGGATATAGAAAAATTAACAGAGATTGTATTCATTTTTAAAAAATAAGAATATGGAAAAAGAAAAAACCTACATCGTTTTAGTATCAACTAAAAATTATAAAACAGAGGGAATTGAAGTTGCAAAAAAAAATCGTAGAACTTTATTTTTAAATCCAAAATTAAAAGATCAAAGACATTTAGAAACCGAAATATTCAAATCTATTTTTGGATAAAACTTAGGTAAAAAAGAGTTTTTTTGGGAGGCAGGTTCTTACGGAAACATTGTTGAAGCGTATGAAAAAACGTTGAGAATACTTTTAGAAAAAGAGCATAAAGTGCCAAAAGAATATTACGATAGGCCAAAAGAATATAAAGAAAAAGTACACCGAAATCTGTTTACCGATAAGGAATATACCGATAATCATTTTTATGATGAGGTACACGAGATTCTAGGCGAATATTATGTCTTACAAATGAGGTATCCTGCCGAAAGAATACCTTATAATTTTAATGAAATTTATTATCTTAAGATGAAATCTTTTTATGACAATGGGGATTCTTTATATATCAGTACTGCATTAAATTATAAAGAATTAGGATTTTAATACTTAAGCCGTCTCATCATTGAGACGGTTTTTCTTTTTAATAAAGGCGGGGAATCTATAAATTTACACACTTTAAAATACGAAATGCTGGGCAAAGAAATTACAAAAGAAAACGTAGAAGCAGCCACCCTCAAAACTTTTACAGGAAAGTGGGCGAAAAGCAAGGGTTACGAGAAAGCACAATTGTATGATGCTGAAGAGCAAATGAAATTAATTGAAAAACTTGATAATATTGAAGAATTAAAAGATATTGTATTTGTATTTAAAAAATAAAATATGGAAAAAGAAATGGCAATTATATTTTAGTTTCAACAAAAAACTATAAAGTATTAGGGATGAATGTCACAAAAAAATTTCGGATAATACTTACTCTATATCGTCCAATTAAAGATCAATCTTTCTTAGAAACCGAAATATTCAAATCTTTTTTTGGAGCAGATTTAGGCAAGAAAGAATTTTTTTTAGAGGCTGGTTCGTATGGTTATATTATTGAAGCGTATGAAAAAAAGTTGAGAATTCTCTTAGAAAAAGAGCACAAAGTACCTAAAGAATATTACAATAGATTGGAGGAATATAAAGAAAAAATACACCGAAGCCTATTTACCGATAAAGAATATACCGATGATCATTTTTATGATGAGGTACACGAGATTTTAGGGGAATATTATGTATTACAAATGAGATTTCCTCCTGAAAGAATACCGTTCGAATTCAACAGATATTATCTTTCTATAAAAAAACTATTTGATAGTGGCGAACCCTTGTACATTAGCACTGCAATGCCATTTGAAGATTTAGGATTTTAACACCCAAAACCGTCTCACCACCGAGACAGTTTTCTTTTTCAATAAAAAGTGGAGAACCCGTTAGCGCAGATTTGCAATCCGTACTCTTCACAACAATCATAATAAAAGTAGTAGCACAAGATGTTACTGCTTTTTCATTTAGCGTATGTCTGTTTTACATTATAGCGACTTAGTTTTCATTTATTACGATATTGGTTTCTATTCTCTCATAAATATTTTCCATTCCCTTAACTCTATTATCACTTATATCAACTTTGTTTTATACAATATCGATATACTTTTATATGATATCAATATTGTTTTACATTACATCAATTTAGTTTTAACTTTCATCACTTTTATTTTCATTTACGATAATTGGATACCAAAAACCAAACAATGATCAACATATAAAACAATCTTACTATCTTTAAACAAAAACACACAAATGCTAAATCTCAATCTCAAACCCATCTTCGAAGCCCGGGGAATAGAAAGACCCTACACCTACCTCGTCAAAGCAGGTATTTCCCGCGCAACCGCCCACAACATTCTCAGTAGCAAGACCCGCGTTTTCCGCTTAGACCACATCGAACTGCTTTGCAGAGTCCTCATCTGTGAACCCAACGATTTACTCTCCTACACGCCAGACTCTCAAACGATTGTTCCCGAGATGCATCCACTCAATAATCTGACAAAAGAAGAGGCCTCCCAATCAAGTATAAAAAATTCTTTAGCAAATATCCCATACAAAGAACTCAAAGAGATTAC
>Ga0308163_10003260_pt1 | contig 13818 bp, 13 predicted proteins | sample PhyTR1_FD_201037 | JGI IMG/M metagenome (GOLD analysis project Ga0308163, IMG submission 201037) | Phyllosphere microbial communities from UC Gill Tract Community Farm, Albany, California, United States - DLSLT.R1 | ecosystem: Host-associated > Plants > Phyllosphere > Unclassified | place: USA... | reverse complement strand
AGGCCGTCGCGCTCGCGAACGACACCCCGTTCGGCCTCGGCTCGTACGTCTACACGACGGATCCGGAGCAGGCGCTGCGGGTGGCCGACGGCATCGACGCGGGCATGGTCTGGGTCAACCTCGTGCTCGGCGACGCGGCCGAGCTGCCCTTCGGCGGCGTGAAGCGCTCGGGCTCCGGTCGGGAGCTCGGCCGCCATGCGGTCGACGAGTTCGCGAACCGGAAGCTGATCCGCATCGCGTGAGACGCGGGCGGGCGTCGGCGCGCGGGCCGCGACGGGGGCGCGCAGCCGTCCGTGAGGCGCCGCCCGCGAATACCCTTTATCCATGACGGATCCGCACGACACCGCCCTCCGCCCGCGATCCCGGGCTTGGCGGCTGGGCTGGCTCAGCCTCATCGGGCCCGTGGGCGTCGTAGCCTCCATCGCAGCAGCGCGGCTTATCCCCGAGCCCCAGTTCCTGGTCGGGGCGATCCTGTTCGCCGCCGTGTCGATCGCCACGTTCGTGCTCGGGATCGTGGGCGTCCGTCGCGGGATCGGCGATGCGCGGCGGCACCCGGCGGAGCGCCCGCGCCTCATCGGGGGCGGGATCGCGGTGGCCTCCGTCGGGCTGCTCGCCTCCGCGGCCGTCGTGCTCGCGATCGGCGGGATCCTGTTCGCGCTCTCGCAGTACCGCCCGTAGTAGCCCGAGCCCGGCCGGGCCCGCCCCGCTCAGGCGCCGTGCGTCGCCGACGGCCCCCGGCGCGCCGACACGGCCGCGTCCAGCCCGGCGGCGATGACGTCGAGCGGATCCGGCAGGGCGGCGATCGCCGTGGCGAGCTCGCGGCTCCGTGCCCGGTAGGACGGCGTCGTGAGGACGTCGCGCACGGCCCGCTGCACGGCGTCCGGCCGCGGGCTCCCCGTCCGCAGGTTCCGGCCGCATCCGGCCCAGGCGACGCGGGCCGCCACCTCCGGCTTGTCCTCCGTGGATCCCGCCACCACCAGCGGCAGTCCGTGCGCGATGACCCGCTGCACGCCGCCGAACCCGCCGTTCGTCACGACGGCGTCGGTCAGCGGGAGCAGCACGTCGTAGGGGAGGAACTCCGCCACGCGCGCGTTGGCCGGCAGCGGTCCGCCGAGCGCGCGCTCCACGTCCTGCACGGGGCGGCCGCCCGTGGTCGCGACGACGAGGACGTCCTCGTCGGCGAGGGCGCGCAGGGTCGGGGCGATGAGGCGGCCGAGGTCGACGTTGTCGATCGTGCCCTGGGTGACGTGCACGACCGGCCGGCCGTCGACGAGGTCCGGCCACCAGTCCGGCAGGGCCGCGTCGTCGGCGCGGCCCGCCGTGTCCCGCAGCGGACCGACGAAGCGCACGGTGTCGGGCAGCTCCCGGCGCGGGTACTCGAGCTCGGCGGGGCTCAGCTGGAAGAGCGCGTCGAAGCAGCGGTACGCGTAGTCGAAGGGATCCGCACGGGAGGCGGGCGAGCCGATCTCGGCGAGCACCTCATCCACCGCCTGCCGCAGCGGCCGGGTGAGGCCCGAGCGGATGGCGAGCGCGAGCGCCCGGTTCCGGAGGCGTCCGAGGGGTCCGCGGCCGGGCGGGAGGCCCGCCCCGAACGGCGCCGCGTCGACGCTCGCGAGCACGACGGGCGTGGCGCCGATGCCGAGCACCGGCAGCCGCTCGGCCGGCGGGAGGGCGAGGTAGGGGACGAGCCCGGTGAACGCGCCCTCCGCGAGCACGGCGTCGAACGGCTCGGCCTCGAGGAGCGCGAGCACCGCCCGGTGCTGCGCCGGGATGACGCGCACGAACAGGGCGAGCATCCCCTCCCGGATCGCGCCCACGCCGCGCGCCGCGGAGGCGGGGGCGAGCAGCTCCTCGAGGTGGGCGTCGTCGAAGTCGACCTCGGCGGGCAGCGGCGCGAACCGGAGCCCGGCGCCCGTGACGAGGTCGTGGTACTTGGCGCCGGTGAGCACCGTGATGGCGTGACCGCGGGCGGCCAGCCCGCGCCCGACGGCGACGAGCGGGGCGACGTGCCCGTAGATGGGCGGGGCGCAGAGGAGGTAGGAGGACACGATGCTGCTTCCGGTCGGATGCGCGCGGGGCGCGCGGGCGGAGGGTGGACGGGCGCGCGGCGAGGCGCGCGGAGGGAGGGGCCGAGGGACGGGCGGGCGGACGCGGACGCCGCGTCAGGGGAGCGCGGCGTCGGGCGGAGGCGCGACCGGATCCGCGAGGAGCAGCCGCTGGAAGCGGATCACGCCGACCGTGAGGACCCCGAGGACCCCGAGGACCCCGGCGGCGACGCACGCGGAGCCGACGGCGACGACGCCGAGCGTGACGGGCAGGGCGTGCGGACGGGCGGCACGACGCATGCGGGTTCTCCCTCGTCGCGGCGGGAGCGCTGCGGTCCCGAGGAGGGTAGGGATCGAGGCTGGGATCGGCGCCCGACCGTCCACACCCTGGCCGCGGGAGGTGCGCGCGGGGGATCCGGCCGCGCATGTCGCCGTGTGACGGGCGCGCTGCGGGTCCCGCGCCCGCGCGGGCGCGCCGTCCGCCAGGCTGGACGCGGCACGACGGCCGGCCGCACCGCCCGGTCGCCGCCGGCGCCGTCCCCCACGCCGCATCCGCCCGCATCCGCCAACCAGCCCGCCCCGCCCCGAGGAGCCCGCATGACCGACCGCATCCTGACCACGCACGCCGGCAGCCTCCCGCGCTCGCCGGAGCTGACCCGCCTGCTCGTCGCCCGCGACCAGGGGCGGCCGTTCGACGCGGCCGAGCTGGCGGAGGTGACCGCGTCGTCCGTCGCTGACACCGTGCGCCGCCAGCTCGAGACCGGCCTCGACGTGGTGAACGACGGCGAGGTGCCGCGCGTCGGCTTCTCGACCTACGTGCTCGAGCGGATCGACGGGTTCGGCGGCGCCGGGCACCGCAAGCCCACGCTCGACTCGCTCAAGTTCCCCGACTACGCCGCGTTCCAGGCGAAGCAGATCGTGGAGGGCGCGGACGTGGCCCGGGTCTGGGATCCGCCGGTCGCGCAGGGCCTGCTCGCCTACGACCCCGCGCTCGCCGGGATCACCGAGGACCTCGACGGCTTCGACCGCGAGCTCGCCGCGCAGGCCGAGCAGGGCCTCCGCCCCGCCGGCACGTTCTTCTCCGCGGCGACCCCGGGGATCGTCTCGACGACCCTGCTGCTCGACGCCGCGAACCCGCACTACGGCGACGACCGCGCCTACGTCTTCGCGCTCGCCGACCAGCTCAAGCTCGAGTACGACGCCATCGTCGCGCGCGGCCACACGCTGCAGCTCGACGCGCCCGACCTCGCGATGGAGCGGGTGATCCAGTTCGGCGACGCCACGCTCGAGGAATTCCTCGCCGCGGTCGACCTGCACGTGGACGCGCTCAACCACGCGATCCGCGACATCCCGCGCGAGCGGGTGCGCCTCCACGTGTGCTGGGGCAACTGGCAGGGCCCGCACCAGGACGACGTGCCCGTCGACGTGCTGCTCCCGCACCTGTACCGGGCGAACGTGGGCGCGTTCAGCATCCCGCTCGGGAACCCGGCGCACCAGCACGAGGCGCCCGCGTTCCGCGCCCACCCGCTGCCGGACGGCGCCGTGCTCATCCCGGGCGTGGTCGACGTGACGACCAACTACCTGGAGCACCCGCAGGTGATCGCCAACCGGATCCTCGAGGTCGTCGACGCCGTGGGCGACCCGGCCCGCGTGATCGCCGGCACCGACTGCGGCCTCTCCACCTTCGCGAGCTACGAGTTCGTCGCGACGGACGTGGCGTGGGCGAAGCTCCGGGCGCTGGTCGCGGGCGCGGAGATCGCGTCGCGGCGCGCGTTCGGGTGAGGGATGGTTCGTCGGTCACACCGGCATCGTTGATGCCTCTATCAGTACCATTAACGTTAGTCTGGTTAAAGCTAATGACTAGGTGTGCTCGAGGCGGGGAGGTGGGGCCATGGCGTACGTCGACCTCCTCTGGCACCCCCAGGACTCCGCGCACCTCAGCCGCCGCGACCGCGCGAGCGGCACCTACCGGGCGTTCGTCCCGGACGACCTCTCCGCTGGCCTGCCCGCGCTGACGCGTGCGACCGAGGACGCCGCTGCCGACGCCCTCGCCGTGCTGGCGCGTGCCGACGAGCGGATCGGGACGCGCGGCCAGTACCTGAACCACCTCCTCATCCGTTCGGAGAGCATCTCGTCGTCATGGATCGAGGGCAACCGCGTCACGCCGAAGCGCCTCGCGATCGCCGAGCTCCTGCAACAGGGCACGCGTGTGGCCCTCGACGTCATCGCCAACGTGCGCGCGACCGAGGAGGCCATCGACGCGCTCGCGGACCGGGAGCGCCCCATCACCGTCCCGGACATCGAGGCGCTCCAGCACGTCATCGAGCCGTCGCTGGTGCCGGGCATCCGCACGGAGCAGATCTGGGTCGGGGGCTCCGGATGGTCGCCTCTGCGTGCGGAGTTCGTCCCGCCGCCCGAGGGCGAGGTCCGCCGGCTCCTCGAGGACCTCGCGCGCTTCTGCACCGTGACGGACGGGAACCCGGTCGTCCGGGCCGCGATCGCGCACGCGCACTTCGAGACGATCCACCCCTTCATCGACGGCAACGGCCGCACGGGGCGGGCGCTCATCCACACGGTCCTCAAACGGGGTGACGCGCTGCGCAACGTGCTGATCCCCATCTCCACGGTCCTGTCGTCGGACACGGACGCCTACATCGCGGGTCTCACGGCGTTCCGCGCCGGCCGGATCGACGAGTGGGTGACCGCGTTCGCGGAGGCAGCCGAGCTGGCCGCGAGCACGGCCGTGCGCCTCTCGGAGGACATCGCCCGGCTCGACGAGGAGGCCGTCGACCGGCTGGTCGCGCACCGGCAGAGCGAGGGCCTCCAGCCGGCACGGCCGCGGACCGACGCGGTCGTCCTCCGGATCCTCGGACGGATCGCCACCGACCCCGTGCTCACCATCGACAGCGCGGCGCGCACGCACGGGGTGTCGCGCGTCTCGGCGCATCGGGCGCTGACCCAGCTCGCCGAGGCGGGCGTGCTGGCGCACAACAAGGACCAGAAGGGCCGTCTGGTCTGCTGGACCGCGGATCGCCATCTCGCGCTCGTCGCCCTCACCGAGCGCAGCAACCGCGTCGGCGGCGGGGACACGGCTGTCCGGCGCCCCCGCCAGGGACCGCCGCTCCCGGAGGAATCCGTGCTCGGTCGGTTCCGCGACGACGATCCTGCTGCGGACTGAGGCGCCGGGGCGTCGCCTCAGGCCGCGCCGGTGCCCGCGATGTCGCGCAGGCGGCGGCGGACCGCGGCGTGGGAGGCGACGAGGGTCGCGTCGCGGCCGGCCGCGCGCGCATCCGCCCACTCGTCGAAGGCCGCGCGCACCGCCACGCCCGCGAGCTCGGTGACGAGGCGCGCCTCCTGCGCGGTGATGCGCTCGCCGAACGCCGTCGTGATCCGCTCGGCCAGCTCCCACGAGCGCGCCGCGTCGATCGACACCGCGGCCGACCGCAGCTGCGGCTCGGCGGCCATGAGCCGCCGCACGCGCAGCTGCTGGTGCGCGAGGGCGGAGAGCTCGTCGTCGAGGGTGGCGAGCACGCGCCCGTAGACGGCCTCGAGCTGGGGGAGCGGCGCGGATCCGCGGTCGACGTCGGCGAGCCAGGCGTCGAGCGGCGCGTCGAACACCGTGTGCAGCGTGAGGACCGACTCCTCCTTGCTCGGGAAGTAGCGGAAGCAGGTGCGGTCGGAGACGCCCGCGGCCTGCGCGATGTCGTGGATGGTGGTGGCCGCCATGCCGCGCTCCTCGAAGAGCGCGAGGGCCGCCTCGCTGATCTCGGTGGTGGTCGCCATGCGGCGCCGCTCGCGGAGGCCGGAGGCGCCGCCGACGACGCCCGCGCCGACGCCCGCGCCGCCGCTCGCGCCGCCGCTCGCGCTGGCCGCGATGCCGCCGCCCGCGGCCGTGCCCGGGTCGGTCGTGCCGCTCCGCGTGCCCATCCGGTCGCCTGCCTCTCGCGCATCCCGCCGGTCGGATCCGACGAATCTGTCATATACTGCCACAAGGTCCGAGTCTGACATCAGGACCGTCCCCGCCCGCAGCGTCGCGCGCGTCCCGCCTTCCACTCCCGGAGATCCGCCCATGAGCACGCCGCCCACCGCCGACACCCGGCGCGACGCCACGCCCGCCGACGCGACCTTGCCCGCCGCGGACCGCGCCGCCGCCCCCGAGGACGAGCGCCTGCCGCACGGCGCCCCGCTCGTCATCGGCCTGCTCGTGGTCGCCGCGTTCGTCGTCATCCTGAACGAGACGATCATGAGCGTCGCGCTCCCGAGCCTCATGGTCGACCTGTCCATCACCACGGCCACGGCGCAGTGGCTCACGACCGGCTTCATGCTGACGATGGCCGTCGTGATCCCCGCGACCGGCTTCATCCTGCAGCGCTTCACCACGCGCCAGGTCTTCGGCGCCGCCATGACGCTGTTCTCGCTCGGCACGCTCGTCGCCGCCATCGCGCCCGGCTTCGGGGTGCTGCTCATCGGCCGCATCGTGCAGGCCAGCGGCACGGCGATCATGATGCCGCTGCTGTTCACGACCGTCCTCAACCTGGTGCCGGCCGCGCGCCGCGGCCGCCTCATGGGCGTCATCTCCATCGTCATCGCGGTCGCCCCGGCGATCGGGCCGACGGTGTCCGGCCTCATCCTCAGCTCGCTGTCGTGGCGCTTCATGTTCTGGATCGTGCTGCCCATCGCCGTGCTCGCGCTCACGCTCGGCCTCTGGAAGATCACGAACCTCACGACCCCGCGGAAGCTGCCGTTCGACATCCTCTCCGTCGTGCTCTCCACGCTCGCGTTCGGCGGCCTCATCTTCGGCCTCTCGAGCCTGGGCGAGTCGGCGGAGGGCAACGCGCCCCTGCCGCTGTGGATCCCCATCACGGTGGGCGCGCTCGCGCTCGCCGCCTTCATCGGCCGGCAGATCGGCCTCCAGCGCGAGGACCGCGCCCTCATGGACCTGCGCACCTTCCTCAGCCGCCCGTTCGTGGTCGCGATCATCATGGTGAGCGTCAGCATGATGGCGCTGTTCGGCAGCCTCATCGTCCTGCCCCTCTACCTGCAGAACGTGCTGGAGCTCGGCACGCTCGAGACCGGGCTGCTGCTGCTCCCCGGCGGCGCGCTCATGGCGATCCTGTCGCCCATCGTCGGCCGCCTGTTCGACCGCGTCGGGCCGCGCCCGCTCGTGATCCCCGGAGCCGTCGTCGTGTCGATCGCCCTGTGGGGCATGACCACGATGCTGCACGAGGGCACGTCCATCGGCTGGGTCATCGCGGTGCACCTCGTGCTCAACGCCGGGCTCGCGTTCATGTTCACGCCGCTGCTCACCTCGGCGCTCGGATCCCTGCCGCCGCGCCTCTACTCGCACGGCAGCGCGACCGTCTCCACGATGCAGCAGCTCGCGGGCGCGGCCGGGACCGCGCTGTTCGTCACGGTGCTCACGACCACCACGGTCGCGGGCGTCGCCGACGGGCAGTCGGAGGTCACGGCCACCGCGGCCGGCGTGCAGGCCGCCTTCATGATCGGCGGGTTCATCTCGCTCGCCGCCGTCGTCGCCTCGTTCTTCGTGCGGCGCCCGGCGGAGCCGCTCCCGGAGGGCGTGGCCGCGCACTAGGCGCGGGCGGGCTCCCGCCTCCGGGTCCACCGGAGGAGGACCGGCGCGGTGGCCAGCACCAGGATCGCGAACAGCGTCTGGTTGACCGCACCCCACACCGGGATGCCGCCGGCCGTGGCGATCACCGACCAGTTGACCGCGATGTCCGCGAGGATCACGGCGATGCCGAGCCCGACCCCGGCCCTGCGCCTGCGCGCGAGCAGGCCGATGACGAGCGGATCCAGGACCGTCAGCGACACCCAGAACGCCCGCAGCGGGATCGGGTGCCCGGCGTAGACGTCGAGGCCGGCCGTCGCCAGGTCGAGCACGTGGCTGACGGTGCCGATCGCGAAGCCCGCGATCCAGAGGGCGCGCACGAGGCGCGGGCCGCGGTCGGGCCTGGGCGTCCGTCCCGTCACGGGCGTCACTCCCACGCCGCGGAGCGGGGCGCGATGGCCGCCCGTGCGCCCGCCCGCCACCGGGCGATCGACTGCTCGACGTACTCGCCCACGAGGCCCGGCAGGTCGATCCGCGGGTTGTGCAGCCACTGGATCTCCAGGCCGTCGAGGATCGCGAGGAAGCAGGCGGCCTCGTAGTCGAGGGTCGCGTCGTCCATCGCGGGCACCTGGCCGAGCGCGCCCGCCTCGCCGATGCGCTGGCGGATCTGCGCGATCGTCCGCGCGTAGCGGGCGCGGATGTACTCCTGCGCCGGATGTGTCTCGTCCGACGCCTCGGTCGCGAAGGTCAGGTACAGCTCGAGGAAGCCGCGGTGCTGCACGTGGTACCGCATCAGGTCGACGAAGGCGCGGATGGCCGGCAGGCCCGGGGCGGCCTCGGAGACGAACGGCTGCTGCCTGTCCCACTCCCGCAGCACCTCCGTGAGCAGCTCCTCCTTCGTGAAGTAGCGCAGCACGGCCGCGGGGGAGACGCCCACCTCGTCGGCGATCTCCTTGATCGTGGCCGCTCCGTACCCCCGGACGCCGAACACGCGCACGGCCGCGGCGACGATCTCCGCGCGCCGCCGCACGCCCGTCGAGTACATGCCGCGGGTCGCCGTGGAGGCTCCGTGAGCGGATCCCGTGGCCGCGCTCTCATCCGCACCAGCATCACGAAAACTTTCCGCCGGGTCGGCGGATCCGCGAGGGCTCGCGGGAGTGCTTCTCGGTTCGGTCACGATGGGGATCCTGCCTCTTGTGCCTCCGGGTACCCGGACGTATCGTGACTCAACCGTAAACGGGGCGTCAGTGTTCGTCCTGGGTCATCAGCTAGGGACGAGGGCGTCGTGAGCGAAGTGGTGTTCGGGGTCGGCCTCATCGGGGCCGGGCCCGTGGGGCAGGCCATCCACCTGCCGACGCTGGCGCGCATGGCCGACCGGTTCCGCGTGGTGCACGTGATGGACGTGGATCCGGATGTGGCCCGCCGCGTCGCCGCCCGCGTCGACGCCCGCCACTCCACCGACGCGGACGCGCTCATCGACGACCCGGCCGTCGACGTCGTCGTCATCGGCAGCCCGAACCGCTTCCACGCCGAGCAGGTCATCGCGGCCTGCCGCGCCGGCAAGCGCGCAGTGCTGTGCGAGAAGCCGCTCGCCGTGTCCGCCCAGGAGGGCGAGGCCATCGCCCGCGCATCGGCGGAGCACGGCGTGCCCGTCGTCGTCGGCACGATGCACGCCTTCGACGCCGCCTGGACCGCCGCGCTCGACGGGTGGGGCGCCTCGGGCGACGCGCCGCACACCGTGCGCATCTCCGCGGTGATCCCCCCGAACCCCGACTCGGAGGACTCGGCCACCGAGATCGTCGGCCGGCCCGCGTCGCGCCCGTCGGGCGCCCCGGACCTCGAGGCCCGCGTTGCCGCCATCACCGGGGGCGTGCTCGGCCTCGCGATCCACGACCTGCCGCTCGCCCGCCAGCTGCTGCCCGCGGCGCCGCCGCGCGTCGTCGCGGCGCGCACCCTCGACCCCTGGGGCTACGAGATCGTCGCGACGGTGGGCGACGCCGTGCTCGAGGTGCACGGCGTGGGGAGCGCGACCTGGGATCCCGAGTGGACCCTCGACGCGGTCGCCGCCGACCGCTCCCTCCACGTCGACTTCTCCCTCTCCTACGTGCACGCCGGATCCAGCACCGCCACCCTCCGCGACGCGCGCCGCGCGACCACGTGGGGCCCGTACCCCGACAACGGCTACGTCGGCGAGTGGGAGCACGTGCACGACGTGCTCGTCGGCGCCGCGGATCCCGTGCCGCTCGACGAGCTCCTCGCCGACCTCGCCCTCGCGACCTCCATCGCCGAGCAGTGCGCCGCGCTGATCCGTGCGGACGCGGAGGCCGACGCCGCCCGCGCCGCCGCACCCGGTCGCGTCACGCGCCCGGGCGACCGATCGGGGGTGGCCGCATGAGCTCGCTCGCCGTGCGCGTCGACCCCGCCGCGACGCCGATCCGCCGGGCCGCGGCCGCCGCGACCCTCGCCTCGCTCCCCGAGTCCTTCCGCCGCGCGGACGACGCCGCCGCCGCCGGCGATGTCGTCGTGCTCGACGGCGGATCCGGCTGGCCGGCCCGCGCGGTCGCCGCCGCCGCGGAGGGCGCCCGGTCGGTCCTCGTGCTCGACCCCGGCGCGGCGGACGACGCCGCGCTGGCCGACGTGATCGCGACCGGCGTGCCCGTGGTGCTCGACGTGCCGTGGCTCCACGCGGAGGCGGTCCGCCGGGTCGCGCCGCGGATCCACCGCTTCGCCGCCCCCGGCGCGCTCCTCGAGGCGCGCGCCGCCGTCGCGGGCACGGCCGACCTGCGCGGGGCCGCCCGCGCGCTCGCGCTCACCGCCGGGACGCTGCTCGGCTCGCCCGTCACCGAGCTCGCGCCCGTCGTCGCGACGCCGCACCACCTCCTGCTCGCCGGACCGAGCGCGTCCGGCGTGCACGTGGTCGTGAGCGCCGTCGTCGCCGGCCACGACCACGGGCGGTCGACGTTCCGGATCCTCGTCGGCGACCGCGCCGCGCACGTCGTGCTGCCCGCGCCCGGTTCGGCGTCGCCCGGGCGGGCGAGCGTCACGGATCCGGCCGGCCGCGAGGACCTGCCCGTCGTGTTCGAGTCCGGCCACCGTACGGCCCTGCGGATCGCGCGCGACGCCGCGCACGGCCGCTGCGCCCCCGGCGACGTCGCCGACCTCCGCGCGCTCCTCGCCGCGGCCCCCGCGCTCGCCTCGGACGCGCGCCCCTAGACCCAGCCCCTTCCCACCACCACACACAGCACCACGAGACAACGGAGTCAGAAATGCCACAGCAGTCATCGAGCGCCTTCGGCAAGGGCCTCACCCGTCGATCCCTCCTCAGCGCGGGGGTCGGCGCCGCAGCGGTCGGCCTCCTCGCCGCCTGCAGCGGCGGCGGGGGCGCCAGCGGACCCTCCGCGCCCCTGAAGTTCTGGAACATGCCCTGGGGAGCGCCCGCGTTCCTCACCGAGGACAAGGCGATCTCCGCCGCGTACAAGCCCGCGAGCGGCATGGGCGCCGTGAGCTACCAGCAGGTGCAGTGGGCCAACTTCACGCAGACCTTCTCGACCGCGGTCGCCGCGAACAACGGCCCCGCCGTGAGCTCGGGCGGCGGGACGACGGCGTTCCTCTTCGAGTCGCAGGACAAGATCGCGTACGCCGACGACCTCATCGAGACGTGGAAGGGCAACGGGATCTACGACGACTTCCTCCCGGGCCTCGTCGACACCCTGAAGACGGCCAACGGCTACGCGGCCGTCCCGTACAACCTCGACATGCGCATGTACTGGTACCGCAAGGACCTCCTCGAGAAGGCCGGCGTCGAGGCGCCCACCGACTGGGACTCCTACGAGGCCGCGTGCGCCGGCCTGAAGAAGATCGGCGTGTACGGCTACGGCACGCGCTCCGGCGCGGGCGCCTTCACGGGCTTCCACCAGATCGTCGCCCACATGATCAACAACGGCGGCGGCCTGTTCGACGGCGACCAGAACCCGGACGTCGTCACCGACAAGAACATCGAGGCCGTCGAGTGGGTGCTCGGCATGGTGAAGAACGGCTACGTGGATCCCCGCAGCGCCACCTACACCTCCGACAACGCGTACCAGCAGATGGACGCCGGCACCTTCGGCATGTTCTGGGACGGCGCGGGAGCCACGGCGAACGTGACGCCCGAGACGGCGGCGCAGATGGTGGTGGGCGACCCGCTCGTGGGCCCCGGCGGCGAGAAGGGCGCGCTCTACTTCCCGAACAACATCATGATGTACAAGTCGACGCCCAGCCAGGAGAACAGCGAGGCGTTCCTCACGTACTACTACCAGAACATGAAGTCGCTCTGGACGAAGCAGACCGGCATCGGCCTGCCGCCGCTGAAGTCCATCGCCGACGAGGCGTACGCGGACGACCCGAACACCACGAAGATCCTCGCCGACTGGCAGCCCATCTCGAAGACCTGGGGCGCGCCCGGCTCGAACACCGTCTTCCAGAACGTGACCAAGGTCGACGGCACGCAGCCGACGATCTCGTTCGCGCAGTCGGTCCTCGGCGGCACGGTCACCGCACGCGAGTCGCTCGAGAAGCTGCAGAAGGAACTGGACGCGGGCGCGTGACGCCGCGCGCATCCGGAGGGCATGACATGGACGAGGTGACCTGATGGCGCTGGACACCCGCGACACCCGCGACACCCGCGTCGCCGACAAGATCGGGCTGGCGCGCCGCGGCGTGGGCGTCGCCGGATCCGGTCGGCGGCCGGACCCCGGCCGCAAGGGCTCGGGGAAGACGCCGCTCGGACGCGCCGGCGCCACGCTGGCGCTGTTCGCGCTGCCGTCGCTGATCCTGCTGATCCTGCTGAACGTCTACCCGGTCGTCTACTCCTTCCTGCAGTCGCTGCAGCAGGGCACGCCGTCGACGCTGCCGTGGCAGACGCCGTTCGTCGGGTTCGAGAACTACGCGAACGTGCTGGCGTCGGAGTCGTTCCGCAACGCGACCGTGTTCACGATCGTGTTCACGGTCGTGGGCGTCTTCGGCTCGTGGCTCGTGGGGCTCGCGCTCGCGCTGCTGCTGCGCACCCGGATCCCGGCCAACGGGTTCTTCAAGGTGCTCCTGCTGCTGCCGTGGATCGTCCCCGTGGTCGTGTCGTCGACCTCGTGGAACTGGCTGGTGGCGACGCCGCAGAGCCCGGTGCCGATCATCCTGGAGTCGCTCGGCATGCCCGACGCGAACTTCCTGGGCGACCCGGTCCTCGCGCAGATCGTGGTCTGCGTGTTCAAGGTGTGGATCAGCTTCCCGTTCATGCTGATGATGATGTCGTCGGCGCTCGCGTCGGTGGACACCAACGTCTACGAGGCGGCGAAGATGGACGGCGCGAGCGCCTGGCAGGCGTTCCGCGGCGTGACCCTGCCGATCATCTCCCGCACCACGTACATCAGCTGGGTGCTGATGACGATCTTCTGCGTCAACGACTTCCCGACGATCTTCCTGCTCACGCAGGGCGGTCCCGTGAACGCGACGACGTCGCTGATCGTGCTCGCGTACCAGCAGGCGTTCCAGAACCTGCAGACCGGCCCGGCCACGGCCGTGGCGTTCATGATGACGGCCGTGCTCGTGATCGTGTCGACGCTGCTGTACCGGCAGATCAAGAAGGCGGACATCGAATGAGCCAGGCACTCGCGGTCGGCGGCGCCACCTCGGCGACCGTCGGCGACGTCAAGCGGACCTCCGCGAAGCAGCGGGAGCAGAAGGGCCAGTGGTGGCGCTTCCTGCTCATCGCGGTCATCACGCTCGTGGTGATCACGCCGATCCTCGCCGTGCTGTTCCTCTCCACGCAGCCGGGGCAGAACTCGACGGCCACCGGGTTCACGCTCGAGAACTTCGAGCGCGTGCTCGGCGGCACCGACGTGATGATCTGGCTCGGCAACAGCCTCGTGGTCGCGCTCGTGACCGTGCTCGTGTCGGTCGTGATCGCGGCGCCCGCCGGGTACGTGCTCAGCCGCTCGCGGTCGCGGCTCGTCTCCGGGTACTCGCTCGTGCTGTTCGTGGTGCAGGCGCTGCCGGTGGTGACGGCGGCGATCCCGCTGTTCATCACGTTCTCGGCGATGGGCCTCATCAACACGCTGCAGGGCGTGGCGATCATCTACATCGGCTCGACCATGTCGGTCGCGATCTGGATGATGGCGGCGTACATCGACTCCATCCCCATCACCCTGGAGGAGGCGGCGTGGATGGACG
>Ga0308163_10003257_pt1 | contig 13820 bp, 13 predicted proteins | sample PhyTR1_FD_201037 | JGI IMG/M metagenome (GOLD analysis project Ga0308163, IMG submission 201037) | Phyllosphere microbial communities from UC Gill Tract Community Farm, Albany, California, United States - DLSLT.R1 | ecosystem: Host-associated > Plants > Phyllosphere > Unclassified | place: USA... | reverse complement strand
ACCATAGCAAGTCGGTCCCACCCCTTCCCATCCCGAACAGGACCGTGAAACGACTTTGCGCCGATGATAGTGCTGCAACCAGTGTGAAAGTAGGTTATCGTCAGGCTAGTTATATAGAGAAACCCCCACTCAATGATTTGAGTGGGGGTTTTTCGCTTTCAGGTGCTGGTATTTAACCGGTCGAACATAGTATTACCAAGTTGAACATAAAGCCCGCTGATTCACCTCAGCGGGCTTTTTTGCAGGCAGATATATCGGGCCTTCTCATACACCATCCCGCAAGCCAATCAACCTGTCCAGCAATCCTTCTGCCGAAGCCGCAATCCGATCCAGACTGGCTTCACGCAGCTGGGCAGTATCAACCACCTGCTCGCTGCGCGACCCCGCCCAGCGCAGCAGCGCGCCGCAGGCGTCGGGATGATCGAACAAGCCATGCAGATACGTCCCCATGATCTGTCCATCTGCCGACATCGCGCCTTCGCCACGGCCATCGATGGCGAACACAGGCCGCGTCATCGCCGGCCCACGCGATACACCCATATGGATTTCATATCCGCTGACGCGGCGCGACGCATCGCCCGGCATAAATGCACAGAGTCCTTCGACCCGCGTCAGCTGCTTGTCACGCGTCAGCTCGGTTTCGATATCAAGCAGTCCAAGTCCATCCGACACGCCTGGCGTCCCTTCAACGCCGTGCGGGTCACCAACCGTCTTGCCCAGCATCTGGAACCCGCCGCACACGCCCATGACCTTGCCGCCGTAACGCAAGTGGCGCGCGATCTGCTCGCGCCACCCATGCGCGTCCAGCCAGGTCAGGTCGCCGCGTGTGTTCTTGCTGCCCGGGAGGATGATCAGGTCGGCGCCGGGAATCGTTTCGCCCTCGCGCACGAAACGCAGGTCGACGTCCGGATGCGCGCGCAGCGCATCGAAATCGGTATGGTTGCTCATGCGCGGCAGGCTGGGCACGACGACGCGAAACGCGCCCTTGCTCGTTTGCGCCGCCTGCACGGCATCCTCGGCATCGAGGAACAGCCCGTGCAGATAGGGCAGCACCGCCAGCACCGGCTTGCCGGTCTGCGCCTCGAGCCAATCGAGCCCGGGCTCGAGCAGCTTGATGTCGCCGCGGAAGCGGTTGATGACAAACCCGATCACGCGATCGCGCTCCGACTGCGACAGGCACGACAACGTGCCGACCAGGTGTGCGAACACGCCGCCGCGATCGATGTCGGCAACCAGGATCACCGGGCAGTCGACGGCTTCGGCAAAGCCCATATTGGCGATGTCGCGGTCGCGCAGATTGATTTCGGCCGGACTCCCGGCGCCTTCGACGATCACCGCCTCGTACTGGGCCAGCAGGCGCGCATGCGATTCGAGCACTGCGCCCATCGCGATCGGCTTGTACTGGTGGTAGTCGCGCGCATTCATGTCGGCGCGCACGCGGCCATGGATGATGATCTGGGCGCCGGTGTCGCTCGATGGCTTGAGCAGCACGGGGTTCATGTCGGTGTGCGCTTCGATGCCGGCGGCGATGGCCTGTAGCGCCTGGGCGCGGCCGATCTCGCCACCCTCGCGCGTGACCGCGCTATTGAGCGCCATGTTCTGCGGCTTGAACGGCGCGACCTTCACGCCGCGCTGCATCAACAGCCGGCACAACGCCGCGACTACCGTCGTTTTGCCGGCGTCCGACGTCGTCCCTTGCACCATCAGGGTCCGGTAGGGGAACGTGCTCATTTCGGGCGCCGCTGGCGTGCCTGCTCCAGCGCCTCGCACATGGTGGCAGTGCCCTGGATCATGCGCGGCCCCGCGCGATTGAGCAAATGGCCGTCGAGCGTGAACAGGTTGTTGCGGCTCACAGCAGTCATGGTGCCGTAGGTTTTCCACAACTGCACGCCGCCGTAGTTCTTTTCGGCCGTCGCAATGATCACTTCCGGATTTTCCTGCAGCACGCTCTCGAGCGTGACCACCGGCGCCGTCACGGCCAGCTTGTCGAAGACGTTCACACCGCCGCACAGGTGCATCGCATCGGTCAGGATGTGCTTTCCGCTGAGCGTATAGAGTGGCTTGTCCCATACCTGGTAAAAGACGCGCACCGGCGCGCGGCCAGCGTACTGCTTGCGCAGACTGGCCAGCTGCGTGCGCAGTGCTGCCGCCGCCGTTTTGGCCGCGGCATCGGTTCCCATCAACTGGCCAAGCCGTTCGACGCTGTCCGGAATGGCGTCCAGCGTCTGCGCATCGCTCTGGAACACGGGGATGCCGAGCTGGCGCACCATCTCGATCTGTCTGTCCGAGCTGTTGTGGCGCCAGGCCACGATCAGGTCGGGCTTCAGCGAGATCAGGAGTTCCATGTCGATCTCGCGGTTCGACCCGATGCGCGGGATACGCTTGGCGGCTTCCGGATAATCGCTGTAGTTCACGGCGCCCACGACGCGGCTGCCGCCACCGGCCGCGAACAGCAGCTCGGTCACGCTCGGCGCGAGCGAGATGATGCGCAGCGCCGGCCTGGCGACCGTGACGGTCTGGCCGCCATCGTCCTTGACCGTGATCGCGGCTTGCGCACTGGTGATCGACAGGCCTGCAATCAAGAAAGTCGTCAGGGCCGCCGTCAGCATCGTTGTTTTCATCGTTGGTTCCATTCATGAAGTGCTTGTTCAAAGCGGTGCCATTCAGGTTCGCCTGCCGGCAGGCCGACGCGGATCCCGCGCCCGGCATCCCGGAACAGCCGGCACCAGATACCCCGCGCCGCCATGTGGGCGTGGAAGTCTTCTGGCTGCATCTGCGGCCACCAGCGAAACAGCGGCGTACCACTGCTGGCAATGCCGTGGTCCAGCAAGAGCCGCGTCATGCGCTCGCCGGACTGGCACAGACTGGTGCGCGTCGCATGCTGCCAGGCGCTATCGGTCAGTGCTGCCAGGGCGATTTCCTGCGCCGGACCGCTGATGGTCCAGGGCCCCAGCAGGTCCGCCAGATCGCGCAGCAAGCTGTCATGCGCGGCGACGAAGCCCAGGCGCAGGCCCGCGAGGCCAAAGAATTTGCCGATCGAGCGCAGCACGATGAGGCCGGGCTGAGATGCGTGCATCGCCACGGTAAGCGCCGTCGTCGTGTCGCCAAACGCTTCGTCGACGATCAGCCAGCCGCCGCGCGCCTGCAGGCGTGTGGCCCAGTCGAGCAGGCGTTCCGGCGCAATCGTCTCGCCGGTCGGATTGTTCGGATTGACGACGACAACGACATCGCCGACGTCGACCGCCGTTTCCAGTTCTGCATACGCGACCTGCCGCAACCGGTGGCCATGCTGGCCCCAGTGGTGCGCGTGCTCCGCATACGATGGCGCCGACACGGCGACGCGCGATGGTGCGCGCAGGCGGGGCAGGGCCTGGATCGCGGCCTGGGTGCCGGCCACCGGCAGCAAGTGCGGCGCCTGGTAGTACGCGCAGGCTGCCGCCAGCAGCGCCGGATCCTGCTCGGGCAGGCGCAGCCAGGCCCCGGGCGATGGCGCCGGCGCCGGATAGCCATGCGGGTTGATCCCGGTCGACAGGTCGATCCAGTCGTCGCGCCCGTAATACCGCGCGGCGTCGCGCAGGTTGCCGCCATGTTCAAGCATGCGGCGCGCCGATCATGGTCAATACCGCCAGCAGGCAGACGACGCCGAGCCAGAGCAGCGTCGTGCGCAGCACCAGCTGCCAGGCGCGCTGGATGTCGCCGGCGCAGGCGGCTGGCCCGGCGCCCAGTGGCGGGCGTTGTTCGACCTCGCCATCGTAGACGGCTGCGCCGCCGAGCGATACGCCCAGTGCGCCGGCACCGCTGGCCATCACTGGTCCGGCGTTCGGGCTGCTCCATGCGGGTGCCTGCGTGCGCCAGCAGTGCCAGGCGCGCGCACGCTTCGCGCCGGCCAGCAGCACATACGACAGCGCGGTCAGGCGCGCCGGCAGATAGTTCATCACGTCGTCGATGCGCGCTGCAGGGCGGCCGAACAGATTGAAACGCGCACTACGATAACCCCACATCGCATCGAGCGTATTGGCGAGCCGGAACAGCACCGCGCCCGGCCCGCCCAGCAGAATGAACCAGAACAGCGTGCCGAACACGGCGTCGTTGCCGTTTTCAAGAAGCGACTCGGCGCTTGCCTTGGCCAGGTCGGATTCACTGGCGTTGGCGGTGTCACGGCTGACGATGCGGGCAGTCAGCGCGCGCGCCTGGGCCAGATCGCCACTGCGCAGCGCCTCGTAAATCGGGATCGTGTGGTCGCGCAGGCTGCGCAGGCCGATGCACAGATACAGCAGCACTGCGTGCAGCCACAGGCCGGCGGCATCAGCCAGGACCACGAAGAGGATACTCAATGGCAGCACTGCCAACGCCCATGCCAGGCTGCCGCGCGGCAGGCGCAGGTTGCCGCGGTTCAGGCGCCGTTCGATGAAGTTCGCCAGATTGCCGAAGCCGACCAGCGGATGCCAGCGCCGCGTCTCGCCCAGCAGCAGGTCGAGCGCGACACCGGCCACCAGCAGCAGCGCCACCGTCGACAACGACAAGCCAGTCAGCACAGGGAACCTTTCAGGACAAGTGGCAGGCCGGCCGCCACCAGCACCGCACGGTCCACGCGCGCAGCCACGGCCTGGTTCAGCCGCCCGGCTTCGTCGGCAAAGCTGCGCGAGATCGCGCCCCACGGCACGATGCCCATGCCGACTTCGTTCGACACGAAGACCACGTCGCCCGGCACGCCCGCATCGAGCAGGTCCAGCAGGGCCGCGCGCTCCTCATGGAACCGGTCCGGCAGCGTCAGGGCGCCGACCTCGGGATACTCGCGGCCATCGCAGAACATCAGGTTACTGAGCCACAGCGTCAGGCAATCGACCAGCACCAGGCGACCCGGCAGGCATTCGGCGCGCAGCGTCTGCGCCAGCGCCAGTTCTTCTTCGACCGTGCGCCATTCGTGCGGCCGCTGCTCCCGGTGCAGCGCAATGCGCGCCGCCATCTCGCCATCACCCGCGCGCGAGGTGGCGATGTACACCACCTCCTGGCCTGACTCGCGCGCCAGCCGTTCGGCAAAGGCGCTCTTGCCCGAGCGTGCGCCGCCAAATACCAGCGTCGCGCTCATGGTGCACCGCCAAACAGTGCGGCAACCGCGCGCGGGTTGGACGGGAAGTAGCCGTGGAAGTAGGACGCGAACAGCGAGCCGACGCGGTACACCGCTTCGCCCGGTGTCTGCGTGCGCTGCTTGACGGTATGCGCCTGCGGCGGCACGTCGGTGGCCAGCAGCGAATAGTGGAAGGTGTGGCCGCGCAGCTCGCCCTCCGGCGTGGCCAGCGCATGCATGCCGAGGCCAGCCAGGCGCGGTTGCATCGCCACTTCGCCCGGCAGCACCCCGGCCATCTCCCAGCGCCGGCCATCGCTGTCGGTCAAGCCATCGGCCAGGGCCATCATGCCGCCGCATTCGGCCACGATCGGCACGCCGCGCGCATGGGCCGCGCGGATCGAATCGCGCCAGCGCGTTGCGCCCTGCAGCGCAGCGCCGTGCAGTTCGGGATAGCCGCCCGGCAGATACACGGCGTCGGCGTGGTCCGGCACCGCGTCGTCCGACAGCGGTGCAAAGTAGGTGATCTGCGCACCCAGCGCCTTGAGCAGTTCGACGTTCGCTGGATACACGAACATGAACGACGGGTCGTGCGCGATCGCGATCGTGCGGCCGGCAAGCGGCGTGTCGATCTGCGCAGGGACGGCGTGCGCTGGTGCCATCACCGGCAACGCATCCCACGCCGCCTCATCGAATTCGATGCTGTCGGCCAGCGCGTCAAGGATACGCTGAAGCTCTTCGACTTCACCCGGCAGCACCAGGCCCAGGTGCCGCTCGGGCAGGTGATGTTCCTGGCGCGCCAGGGTGCCGATCAGGGGAATGTCGCGCAGCGACTCCTTGACCATGGCCGCATGGCCGCTGCTGGCAACGCGGTTGGCGATCACACCCGCCATCTGCACGGGACCATAGTCACGCAAGCCCTGCGCCACGGCGCCGGCCGTCTGCGCCATCGCCGATGCATCCAGCACCGCCAGCACCGGAATCCCGAACGCGCGCGCCAGGTCGGCGCTCGATGGCGTGCCGTCGTACAGGCCCATCACACCTTCGACGAGGATTGCGTCGGCCTCCGCAGCAGCGGCCTGCAGGCGCTGGCGGCAGGCTTCAGGACCGACCATCCACAGATCCAGATTGTGGACCGGCGTGCCGCATGCGCTTTCCAGCATCACCGGATCGACGAAGTCGGGCCCGCATTTAAATACGCGCACGCGCTTGCCCATACGGATCAAACGCCGCGCCAGCGCGGCCGTGACGGTGGTCTTGCCCTGGCCGGACGCCATTGCCGCCACCAGCACCACGCGCGCACCGGGATGCGCGCTCATTACCACTCCGTCCCGGCCTGGGCGCCGATCCCCGCCTTGAACGCGTGCTTGACGACATTCATTTCAGTGACGGTGTCGGCAACCGCCACCAGTTCGGGCGGCGCGCCACGGCCCGTGATCACCACGTGCTGCATGGTCGGGCGGTCGAGCAGGTCGGCAATCACGGTATGCACGTCGACATACCCGTATTTGAGCGCGATATTCAGTTCGTCCAGCACCACCATGCCGATGGTCGGATCGGACAGGAACTGCTTGGCCAGCGCCCACGCCTCGGTCGCTTTCTCGATGTCGCGCTCGCGGTTCTGGGTTTCCCAGGTATAGCCTTCGCCCATCGCATGGAAGCGCACTTCGTCGGGGAAGCGGCGCAGGAAGGTTTCTTCGCCGGTCGACAGCGCACCCTTGATGAACTGGACCACGCCGACCTGCATGCCATGGCCCAGCGCGCGCGCCACCATGCCGAACGCGCTCGAGCTTTTGCCTTTGCCATTGCCAGTATTGACGATGATGATGCCGATCTCCTTGTCGGCCGACGCGATCTTTGCGTCGATGATGGCTTTCTTGCGCTCCATGCGCACGCGATGGCGTTCGTTCAGCGCAGCAGTTTGTTCGGGAGTCATGTCGTTCATGCGGAATCCTCTTGAGGGATGAAGATGCGGCGGCCGTGATGTTCGATCATCTCGATCGGGTGGCCAAGGTAGTCGCCCAGCAGCGCGCTCTGCATGGTCTGTTCGTTGGTGCCTGCATGCCAGCGGCCATCGCCCATCAGCAGCAGCACGTGCGTCGAGATGCGCGAAGCCAGGTTCAGGTCGTGGCCGATCATGACCACGGTGCGATTCTGCTCGCGGCACAGGCGCGCAAGCAGACCCATGACGCTCACCTGATGCGCCAGGTCGAGCGCATTGGCTGGCTCGTCGAGCAGCAGCAGCGGGGTTTGTTGGGCCAGCAGGGCGGCAATCGCCACGCGCTGGCGCTCGCCACCGGACAGCGTGCGCACGTCGCGCGCCGCCAGTTCGCTCACGTCCATTGATGCCAGGGCTTCCAGCGCGACCTGATGGTCATCGCTGCCTTCCCAGTAGCGGTTGGCGTGGTACGGATGGCGCGCCGAGAGCACGCTCTCGAGCACCGTGTAGGCAAAGGCGTCGTGGCGCGACTGGGCGAGAAAGGCGCGTTCGCGCGCCAGGTCGGTCAGCGGCCAGGCTGCCAGGGCGCGGCCGCCGATGTGGACCGCGCCGCCGTCGGGCTGGTGCAAGCCCGCCAGCGTGCGCAGCAAGGTGCTCTTGCCGGCGCCGTTGCGGCCGATGATGCTCCAGCATTCGCCCGGTTGCGCGGCCCAGTTCAGGCCCTGCACCAGGGTGCGCCCGGCGATCGAAAGGCGCAGGTCGTGGGTGGCGATGGTGCTCATTTGCGCATGCGGTGCAGTTGGTACAGGAAGACCGGCGCACCGATCATCGCCGTGATGGCGCCGACCGGCAGCTGCTGCGGCGCGACGATCGTGCGCGCCAGCGTATCGCACAGCACGAGGAACGCGCCGCCGCTCAGGACGACGGCAGGAATCAGCACGCGGTGGTCAGGGCCGAAGGCGAAGCGGCAGGCGTGCGGCACGATCAGGCCGACGAAGCCAATCGAACCGGCGCTGGTGACGGCGCTCGCGGTGAGCAGCGCCGACACGAAGAACAGGCCCTTGCGCAGCGCACTCACACGCACGCCCAGCGTGACGGCGTTTTCTGCGTGCAGCGCGACCATGTTCATGGCGCGCGCGCTGCGCATGGCAAACAGCAGCGCGCCGACCAGCACGATCCACGGCGCCAGGCGCAGCGGCGCGCCGGCCAGGTCGCCGATCAGCCAGAAGATCATGCTGCGCAGGCGTCCTTCGGGCGCGATCGACAGCATGAGGGTGACGAGCGAGCCGCACAGTGCCGAGACGATCACGCCGGTCAGCAGCAGCATCGAGGCGCCACCTTCGGCGGCCTGGCCGCTGCGCAGATCGCGCCGCGCCAGCACGTACAGCAGCAGGGCGACGCCGACGGCGCCAACCAGCGCGGCCGCATCGACCATCAGCGTGGATGCCATGAGCAGCAAGGCGAGGAGGGCGCCGACCGAGGCGCCGGACGAGACGCCCAGCACATACGGGTCGGCGAGGGGATTGCGTAACAGCGCCTGCATCATCAGGCCGGCCAGGGCGAGGGCGCCGCCGGTGGCAAAGGCCACCAGCGCGCGGCTGGTGCGCAGGTCGAGCAGGGATGCGGACAGGGATTCGGGTTGGCCGCTGGCCAACTGGCGCAGGGCGTCGGGGATGTCGCTGAGCGGCACGCGGATGGAACCGGTCATGCCCGAGAACAGCAGGGTGGCGATGGCCAGGACCAGCATGGCGCCGACGATGAGCGTGGCGCGTTGGCGTAATGACGGGACGGGTGCTTGCATGCGGGCCCTGATAGTTGATCGATGCCCGCGGCGCGTGCGCCGCGGGCGGAAAATGCCAGCTTAACGGATGCCGTAGCGCAGCGACGCGAACCAGGTGCGGCCGCTGGTGCCGTAGTTGCGCGCCACTTCGTAGTTCTTGTCCGCGACGTTGTTCACGCGCAGCAGCAAGGACCAGTCGGGCGTGAACTGGTACGTGGTGTACAGGTTCAGCAAGCCGTAGCCGCCCAGGCGGCTGGTATTGGGCGCGTTGTCGAAACGGTCGCCCGACACGGTCAGCTCGGCGCCGCTTTTCAGCTGGCCCATCACGTAATCCGCCGCGAAGTTGGCGTGTTTCTTCGCGCGGCGCGCCAGCTGGCGGCCGGTGGTATCGTCGCGCGGATCCTGCCAATCGAGGCTGGCGCGCAGGTTCACGTCCATCAGGCGCGTGCTGCCCGCCAGCGAGAAGCCTTCGAGCGTCGCTTCGTTGACGTTGTAGGCGCAGCTGCGGTTGACACCGTCCGGGCATGGCGTGCTCGATACGATCATGTCGGTCAGGCGATTGTGGAAGTACGTGGCGTCGAGGTTGTAGCCGTTGCCGTCGTAGCGCAGGCCCACTTCACGGTTGCGGCCTTTTTCCGGCTTGTTCGTCGCCAGGCCGTAGCCCGGGAAGTACAGTTCGTTGAAGGTCGGGGCGCGGAAGCTCGTGCCGATGCTGGCGGTGGCGCGCAGGCCGTTGCCGAACTCGTAGCCGTAGCCGGCGGCGCCGGTGTTCTGGCTGCCGTAGACCGAGCGGTCCTGGCGCGCGCTGACGTCGAACAGGTGATCGGCGCGCTTGGCCGAATACGCCGCTGCATACGAATTGGTGATGCGCGTCTTGCGCATCGACGCCACTTCTTCCTTGCGGTGGTTGAACAGCAGCTGCAGCGTGTCCTGGCCGATCGCGACGTTGTTCTGCCACGAGAATTCGTTCTGCTCGGTGTCGATCTGGCTGGCGCCGCTGGCCGAGGCGTTGCTGAAGCTGCCCGACTTGTCTTCCGAGCGCGCGTACTGCACGGTGCTGCGCCAGTTCGGCAGGATCTGGTTGGTCATGTAGACAGCGGCGGTGTTCAGGTCCGAGTCGCTGTGCACATCGTAGCTGCCGGAACCGCTGGCGTCGTACTGGCTGTACGTGCGGCTGGCCAGGAACTGGGCGCCGATCTCGTGACCCGGCGCGAGCGCCATCGACACACGGCCGTTGGCGTTGCGGCGGCGGTAGCCGTCTTCGTCGGCGTTGTAGCCTGACGCGCCGGGGCGCGTGGACGAGAAGCCGTCGGATTCTTCGTAGCCGGCGCCGAAGGCATAGCTGATGGCATTCGGGCCGCCGCTGCTGCCAAAGATGCCCGCATCGCCCTGCAGCGTTGCGTTGCTGCCCGCGCCGATCGAACCGGTGACAACAGGTGTACCTTCGCCCTTGCGGGTAAAGATCTGGATCACGCCGCCGATGGCGTCGGCGCCGTACAGCGTGCTCAGTGGGCCGTAGACGATTTCGATGCGATCGATGGCGCCCAGCGGGATGGCGTTCCAGCTGGCGGTGCCGGTGGTGGACGAGCCGATGCGCACGCCGTCGAGCAACACGACGATCTGGTTGGCGTTTGCGCCGCGCACATAGACGCTGGTGGCCGTGCCGGCCGGGCCGTTGCGCGCGATCTCGATGCCGCGCTGGCGCTGCAGGATGTCGGCCACCGAACCGGCGCCCGAGCGCGCGATTTCTTCGGCGTTGATGACGGTGGTGTCGGCGATCAGGTCCGCCGCGAGTTGCGGCGTGCGGGTGGCGGTGACGACGACGGTATCAGCGACTTCGGCGATGGCGGTGGACGAAATGAGGGCGAGTGCGAGCGACACGGCGGCCGCTTGCCGGCTTACTGGAAAATTCATGAGTGTTTCTTATCAAAGGCATCCCGCCGACGTCCCCGTGGGCTGGATTCAAAGGATCGCGCTGTGCGCGTATCCACCTTTTGGCCGGTATCCGGGCTGACAAGTATGGCCGCCCGACCTTCCCATGCTCAGAAAAGCACAGTGGTATGAGGGGGCGGTTTGCTGCTGGCCCCGAAGAGAGGCTGCAGCACTTGCTTACCGTTGCGGGGGCAGCACGCGTTGGCCCTGTGAAGGGCTTCGTGTTTCCCGTTTAACTGCACCTGCGAACGCAGGTGCGAGCACCAAAACGCGCTCATTATAAGGTGGTTGCCCCGGGCATTGTCATATTTCCAGCACCATGACTTCGCCGTACCCGATCTGATGTGGTGTCGATGCCGCACGCAGCGCAGCCTCCCGCAGGGTGCCGCCGCCGGACATGGCGTGCAGCAGGCGCATGGTGCCGGCGTGGCAGATGACGAGTGCCTCGGCGTGCCCCGCGCGCTGCAGGTCGGCGAGGAAGGCGGCCACGCGCATGGCCACCTGGAGGACCTTTTCGCCGCCGCCGGGGCGGTACTCGAGCAGGTCGGCGCTCCAGGCGTCGATCTCGTCCCGGGCGATGTCGTCCCACTGGCGCAGCTCCCAGGCGCCAAAGTCCATCTCGGCCAGGCGCGCATCGAACACCGGCGCGGTTGACAGCTGCTGCGCCAGCACGGCGCTGCGTTGCAACGGGCTGGCGTAGACCGGCATGGCGCCGGGCAGGTTCTGACCATGCAGCGCCGCCAGCACGCGTGCGGTATCCGTGTCCTGCGCCGGCAGGTCGGTGCGGCCGTAGCAGTACCCGGGCGGTACGACCGGTTTCGGGTGGCGCACGAGGTACAGGCGCATCAGGCCAGCGCGCCGCGGCCGAGCGTGGCCAGCACCGCGATATAGATCGCCACTTCGGCCAATTGCTGCACGGCGCCGAGACAGTCGCCCGTATAGCCCTGCAGCCGGCGCGTGAATGTGCGGGCCAGCCAGCGCGTGGCCAGCAAGGCCGCGAACAGCGCCGCGCCAATCGCGGCCAGGTCGAGCAGGCCGATGGCCAGCAGCGCGAGCGCCGGCACCAGTACCGTGAGCGTTGCGATCCCGAATTCGTTGCTGCTCATGCGCACCGCCAGCGGCTTGGCCTTGCCTTCCGCGCGGGCGTAGTCCATCTGCCAGATCAGGGCCGTGGCCGCCAGGCGCGAGAGCGGGTGGGCCAGCAGCAAAGCGCCGACGGCGGTGAGGGGCGGCAGCGTGGCGAGTGCTGCCAGCTTTGCGCCCAGCATGCAGACGATGCCGATCGCGCCATACGCACCGACGCGCGAATCCCTCATGATCTCGAGCGCGCGCTCCTTTGTCATCCCGCCGCCCAGGCCATCGCAGGTGTCGGCGAAACCGTCTTCGTGGAAGGCGCCGGTGAGATAGATGGTCGCGGCGGTGGAGAGCACGGCGGCCACTGGCGCTGGCAGCCAATGGGCGGCAATGAAGTAGACGGCCGCGCCAATGGCGCCCACCACGATGCCCACCAGCGGGAAGTAGCGTGATGCGTGATTGAGCCAGGCCGGCTCGAAGCCGACCCAGCGCGGGATCGGTAGCCGCGTGAAGAACTGCAGCGCGATGAAGAACAGGCGCAGCTGGTGGATCATGCCGCGTGCTCGCCGAGTTGTCCCGAGACCTGGGCCGATGCGAAGGTCGCCATCTCGCCCAGGAAGTTGGCCGCTGCGTGCAGCAAGGGCAGGGCGAGTGCGCTGCCGGTGCCTTCACCCAGACGCAGGCCCAGGTCGAGCAGCGGGCTGGCCCCGAGCTGCTCGAGCAGCAGCGCGTGACCATGCTCGCCCGAGCAGTGCGCGAACACGCAATAATCGAGGATGGCCGGTTGCAGGCGCGCGGCGACCAGCAGCGCACTGGTGACGATGAAGCCGTCGATCAGCAGCACCTTGCGCAGGTGGGCTGCCTGCAGCATGGCGCCGGCCATCATTGCGATTTCGAAGCCGCCGAAGGTGGCCAGGACGTCGAGCGGTTCGTGCACGCTGGCGTGATGCGCGACGGCGGCGGCAACCACCTTTTCTTTGTGGCGGATGCCGTCAGGCGTCAGGCCGGTGCCGGCGCCGACGCAGGCAGCCGCCGGCTGGCCGGTCAGCTTGTGCATCAGGGCTGCCGCGGCGGTCGTGTTCCCGATGCCCATCTCGCCGAAGCCCACGACGTTGCCCGGCAGATCGCGCGCCAGGGCCATGCCATGTTCGAGGGCCGTTGCGCAATCCTGCGCCGACATGGCCGGTTCGATGGCGAAGTTGTTCGTGCCGCTGGCGACTTTGCGATCGAGCAGGCCAGCGCGGACGCCGAAGTCATGATTGACGCCGGCGTCAATCACGCGCAGCGCGCAGCCGTTCTGGCGCGCGAACACATTGATCGCCGCGCCGTTGGCCAGGAAGTTCTCGACCATCTGCCAAGTCACGTCTTGCGGGTAGGCGGAGATGCCTTCAGCGACCACGCCATGGTCGGCGGCGAAGACGAGGATCGCAGGTTGGTCGATCGTCACCCGGGCTGTCTGCTGGATCAGGCCCAGCTGCGCAGCGAGCGGCTCCAGGCGCCCCAGGCTGCCGAGTGGTTTGGTCTTGTTATTGATGGCCGCAGCCAGGGATTGGGACAGCGCCGGGTTGGCGATCGGGGCAATAACAGGAATATGCATGAGTATTTGAAAGGTCGCTATGGGCGGCGGCTACGATATCACAGCAGAAAGCATTGCAAGACGGCCGAGGCTTTGTTATAGTCTCGCTCCTCGACGCAGACGCCGCCTCAAACGCAGCGACAGCGAAGAAAAAGAAGTAAATAAGGGGTTGACGAAATTTGAGAAACACTTCATAATCTCGCCTCTCTGCTGCTAACGAACACAACGCTTCGTAGCAAACGGCAGAAGCAGCACCGAATAAAGTTCTTTAAAAATTAACAGTCGATAAGTGTGGGCGTTTGATGAAGGTGCCAAGAACTTCGGTTCTTGATTACTTAAATTATCAAATGTTCACAAAAAAGAAATACGTTGTCTCAGCAATGAGATAACGGTCAGTATTTTGAGTGAGCGACCCCTGCAGCAATGTAGGGTGGCAGAAATGCCAACAAACAGA
>Ga0308163_10003255_pt1 | contig 13827 bp, 10 predicted proteins | sample PhyTR1_FD_201037 | JGI IMG/M metagenome (GOLD analysis project Ga0308163, IMG submission 201037) | Phyllosphere microbial communities from UC Gill Tract Community Farm, Albany, California, United States - DLSLT.R1 | ecosystem: Host-associated > Plants > Phyllosphere > Unclassified | place: USA... | reverse complement strand
CCTGACGTTGCTCCTCGGCATTCATCGCCGCCAGCAGTGCATCGTCGTAACCCTGGATCTGGTCTTGCTTGCTGAACATCGCGTCTCTCCCAGCGGCATCTGTGCGCCATTCGTCTCGGTAAGGCACTGGCAATGATGGCAGTGCCCTTTGATGCGATGGTATGACCGGCACAGACAGCTCAAATGCCTGCGGACGCCACGCAAAGGTGCGTTTACGACATGGCTGGAAATGACCTCTTCGAAACGCCGCAGATCCCCTGTGAGAGCGAGCCTGCTCGCGAAGAGGCCGGCACATCCGACATAGAAGTTGGCTGGCAGACCGCTTTCGTCGGAACGCCGCCCGGAGCCGGCTCGCTCCCACAGGGGTCAGGCGATGATTTGGCCGATGGCAAGCAGCAGGAGGAAATGCGCGGGATACAGCGCATACGCCCAGCGCCGCATCGGTGGAGGCCGGACATGTCGCCCATGTCGCAACAAGAACATTCCGAGCATCGGCGCAAACACACACGTCGCCAGCCCAAGCATCGCCACGCTGTTGCCGAAACGCGCCGATTCGAGCAGCACCTGCCATTGGTTCGCCGCCAGACACACCAGCCCCGGCAACAGGCTGAACCAGGGTCGGCGGAACACCAGCAGCATCGCCAATGGCAACAATACGCCGAAGAAACCGAACATCAGTCGTTCTGAAAAAACCGCCGCAACCACCAGCGCGGCCAGCGCGAGCAACCGTGGCACCGACGCTGAGTCCTGCCAGCCGCGCGCCACCAGCAAGCCCAGCGCCAGCGTCGGCATCACGTTGAACGTGTCAGGGTCGGGGATATAAAAGCGATAAGGGATTTCGCTGATGGCACTGAACAGCAACAGCCAGCCCAGATAGCGCCATTCCATTTTGCGCGAACCGTCTCGTGCCAGATTCGCCGCCATCGCCAGGCAAAACCATGGAAACGCCAATCGCCCGGGCACATACAACCAATCGGCGGAGAAGCCGACATATCGCAGGTGATCGAGCAACATGCTCAGCAACGCCATCCACTTGAGCAGATCCAGGGCACCGTCGCGTTGGCTCAGGTGCATAATCGGCCCATAAACTGGTAATTTTCCCCACCCGACATCGCATGTGCTCCCCGGAAGATCTTCGGTAAAGTGCGCATCCTCATTGACCACGAGCCTTCACAAGAGTCTCGATTACGGAAGCCGGCCATGACCGACAAGAGCCAACAATTCGCCAGCGACAACTATTCCGGGATCTGCCCGGAAGCCTGGGCTGCCATGGAACAGGCCAACCACGGCCACCAGCGCGCTTACGGCGACGATGAATGGACCGCCCGTGCGGCGGATCATTTCCGCAAACTGTTCGAAACCGACTGCGAAGTGTTCTTCGCCTTCAACGGCACCGCCGCCAACTCCCTGGCCCTGTCGTCGCTGTGCCAGAGTTACCACAGCGTGATCTGCTCGGAAACCGCCCACGTCGAAACCGACGAATGCGGCGCTCCGGAATTCTTTTCCAACGGCTCCAAGCTGCTGATCGCCGGCACTGAAAACGGCAAGATCACCCCGCAATCGATCCGCGAAGTCGCACTCAAGCGTCAGGACATCCACTACCCGAAACCGCGCGTGGTGACCCTGACCCAAGCCACCGAAGTCGGCAGCGTCTACACCCCGGAAGAAGTCCGCGCCATCAGCGCAACCTGCAAGGAACTGGGCCTGCACCTGCACATGGACGGCGCACGGTTCTCCAACGCTTGCGCATTCCTCGGCTGCTCGCCCGCCGACCTGACCTGGAAAGCCGGCGTCGACGTGCTGTGTTTCGGCGGCACCAAGAACGGCATGGCGGTGGGTGAAGCGATCCTGTTCTTCAACCACAAACTGGCCGAAGACTTCGACTACCGCTGCAAGCAGGCCGGGCAACTGGCATCGAAGATGCGCTTTTTGTCGGCACCGTGGGTCGGCATTCTGGAAAACGACGCCTGGCTCAAATACGCCCGCCACGCCAACCACTGCGCGCAACTGCTGGCAGAACTGGTCAGCGACATCCCCGGCGTCGAACTGATGTTCCCGGTGCAGGCCAATGGAGTGTTCCTGCAACTGTCCGAGCCGGCCATCGCTGCGCTGACTGCAAAGAACTGGCGCTTCTACACCTTCATCGGCAAGGGCGGCGCACGTTTCATGTGCTCCTGGGACACCGAAGAAGAGCGCGTGCGCGAACTGGCGCGCGATATTCGCGAGGTCATGTCGGCCTGATTCCCCTCCCTAGTTGCATTCCCATGCTCAGCACGGGAATGCAACCCAGAGGCTGCGCGTCGCAGACCTGCATTTTCAGAATCGGACTACACCAAGGCCTACAGAAAGCACGAAAATCCCGCCATAGACTGCCCGCTCCCGATTCAAGGAGCGCACGCGATGGCAATTCCCGGCTACATGACGATCATGGGCAAGACCCAAGGGCTGATTTCGGCAGGCTGCTCAACGCCTGATTCGGTCGGCAACAGATATCAGGCGGCACACACCGATCAAATCATGGTGCTGTCGTACAGCCACAACCTCGCCAACCTCGACAACTCTCACCGAGCCACCCACGCGCCGGTCATTGTCACCAAAGTCGTCGACAAATCTTCACCGCTGCTGGCCCAGGCACTGGCCAACCGTGAAGAGATCGACTGCAAGATCAACTTCTACCGAACCTCCCCTCAGGGTCAGCAGGAAAAATACTTTTCTGTCTCGATCGACGGTGCGGTGCTCACCGAACTGAACCTGGATATGCCCCACGTCATTCTGCACAACGACGCGGAACCTCAGGAGCAGGTCGCCATTCGTTATCGTGGCATCAGCTGGGTGCATCACCTCGCCGGGACCAGCGGTCATGCCTCGTGGGGCGAAGAAGGTTGAGCGATCAGCGCCATGGTCTCAGCGACGTTCGACACGTTGCCGGCAAGCTGCTCGCACAGGCACAGACAGTCGGCTCACGTCATCTGGCATTCGGCAGTGCGCGCGTGCAGTTCAATCAGGAGGTCGCGCGCTTCGCCAAGGGCATTGTCGATGATGTCGCCAGCGGCCGCCTTTCAGCGGACATGGGCCTTGACGCCCTCGCACAGGAACAGCGTCATCTTCTGAACCAATCCAGAGTTCTGGTAAGCGGCACCAAAGGTGCCGTTCCTGAAGCGGTGAAAAAACGCCCGTTATCGATGCTCAGGCAGCCTGCCTCGCGCTCCGATCCAGACAGGTTGCTGCGCGCGATTCATCAGCAGAACCTCAGGGTGGCGCGCGTTAATAACAGCAGCACCGCGCGCAGCCCTCACCCCGTCAACGACTTGAAGTTCTTCCCCAGCGAGCACTGGCCGCAAGATCGTCCGGCCCCATCGGAGCCGGGTTTTTACATCGTGCCGAAAAGCATTGTCGCCGAGAAGCTTGAGGCACAACTGCTCCCCTCCGCCAACCCGAATGTCATCGCCAGATTCAGAAGTTTGAATCCGACCCCGGACATGATTAAAGCCGGTTCGATGATCGTGCTGAGCGACCCTGACAATCAGCAATGCACATACGAGGAAACATTGCTGATGCAGACCGCGCGTTTCGTCAGTGCGACGCTGGAACCGCTGACCGTGGAAGAAGCGGATTTCATGGCGCAGCACTATGGCGTGATCCAGACCGCACTCGCCTATGAATCAAAAGTGATCGGGGTCGTCACGGCCATGGCGGCCAATCATCTGGATGGCATAAAAAATGTCCTCGCGGATCTTGAGAAGCTGCATGTTCATACGCTGGACGCAAAAGGCAGTCTGAACTCGAAGCCGTTCAAAAAACAACGTGCGCAGTTGCTGGAAAAACTGGACGTCCATCTCAACCGGTTCACGCGGCAAAGCATTGGTCTCCCGGATCACCCGAGCCTCAAGACCGCTCTCGGCATCGATCATCCTCACCTTGTGCACCGCTGGAGAAAGGCTGGCGGCATCGGCCAGAACCCAGGTTATGCCACACATATTCGGGCTATCAGCCAAGCGTCACAGTACGTCAAATATGGCGGCTGGATCGGCACAGCAGTAGGCGGTGGCGCCTCGGCCTTGAAGGTGCAGGATGTGTGCCTGCATGGGAATACCGAGGCGTGTGAAAAGGTGAAATTCACGGAAACCGGAAGCTTTATGGGTGGCATGGTTGGAGGAGCAATCAGCAGTCGCCTCTTGACTGCGCCACTAGCAGCGAAAATTTGTCTGGGAATAGGCGTTCCGACAGGAGGAGTCGGCACCTTGGTCTGCGGTGCAGTAGCGGTGGGCGTCGGATCTCTTGCAGCGGTAATAATAGGTGAAACATTGGGCGAAGATGCTGCTGAGATAATTTACCAAGATTCTCGATAAGTCGCCTGACCAAACATTTCCCAAGATAAAACCAGCGGACACTCCAAGCAGAACCAAATAGCGTCTTTCTTTATGAAACCACGAACAAAAATATGCAAAACATGCAGTGCCAAAAATAAAAAGACGCTTTTCAAATGTCATGTTTGTGGCAGCAGGTTTGAAAAACGCCTGCCGCAGCCAAAAAAATGGTTTGCCCTTACACCGAGAAGGCGTGGACTTCTAATATGCGACCTGGCGACCCTATGCTTGTTTATCGTTGCTGCTCGCGCAATTTACAAACAGAGCATTCAGTTACCTTACAGAATTCAGAGAAAAACCCAGTGGTACGAATTCAACGGATTGGAAATAGCAGCCCCCTTGTCAGCAATGTTTATGCTTGCGGTTTTGATGATGACTTTTTCAATCATCATTGGAGACCAAGGCAAACATTTCAATTCAAAGCCATTTGATCGCGTCTTGATTTTCAGCTTCGTCACAACTCCACTGCTTTATTTCAGCGCGTCGTTTTTTGGACACCCCGTCCGGTAGATCTGGCACGCAGGACTAGGAAATTACACCGGCGGGACTTTGGGCGAGAAAGGCGGCGAACGGATCGCACAGAAAGTATACGAGGCTGTTAAATGACTCTTCGTACTTCAGAGAAAATATTCTTGTTGATTGGTATTGTAGACTTCGTCGGCATATTTACTTTGATAGGAGTGATGTTGTATGTCGCGAAAACAAAGACCGAAACCATATTGAACCATCTAACAAACAGTTCTATTTCGAGCAGACTGATAATGCTTTGGCACGGAGGTCCTTGGGGCAAAATCTACATGATGGGAGAAGTGTTCGACATCATGCGAAACCCTGAATTTTACATTCACACCGGAAAACTTTGCGCGAAAGACTTCGAAAACTTTCCAAAAAACCTGAAAAAGAACCTGATTATTTTATACAAACTGGTTTTCATTTTTTTTGCAATTATGATGTGCTTGGGAATAAGCTCATCCGTAGATCAAATTAACAATATCGTAAAAGATCCAATTGTGATCATGACACTGGTGAGTTTCACAGGTCTTTTAGTGGTAAATGGAATTTTACTTTATACCGCCAAGAGAAGACTGGAAACGATCCTAAATAGCCTGAAACGCAGTTCAATCACATCGTCTTTGCTCATGTTATGGCAAGCGGGCCTGGGGGGACGTATTTATATGTTGGGTGAGATTTTCGGCATCCTCAAAAAACCCGCACGGTACATTTCCCAAGGCAAAGTCAGCGCAAGAGACGTTAAGAATTTCCCGCCAAAACTCAAACGCGACCTGCTCAAACTGAATAAATACCAGCAAATATTTGGCTTTGCCTTTGTGGGCTTCGGCCTGCTCGCTTTGTTCGGGCTGATTTGAAATTGCACTTTCCCGGTCGATCTCCTCATTTAGGAGATCGACCCAAGTTCATGCCTATTTAAAACTCAATCCGCACATCCCCCTTCGGCACGCTGCAGCACGACAGGATAAATCCTTCCGCCTCGTCGTCCTCGGTAATCCCGCCGTTGTGTTCCATCTCCACTTCGCCGCCCAGTTTCATCACCTTGCACGTTCCGCAGATACCCATGCCGCAGGCTTTCGGGATCATCAGGCCAAGCTTGGCGGCGGCTGCGTGGACGGTTTCGCCCGGGCCCACGCGGATGCTTTTGCCGGACGCGGTGAATTCGACCTGGTGCAGATCCGCTGCGTCGATTTCCGGCGCATCGGCGGCTTGCTCGGCCTGTTCCACCGCGTCGGCGCGGGCCTCGGGTGGCGTGGCGCCGAAGGATTCTTCGTGGTAGCGCGACATGTCGTAGCCGGCCGCTTCCAGCAGGCGCTTGACCGCAGTCATGTATGGCGTCGGGCCGCAGCAGAACACTTCGCGTTCGAGGAAGTCCGGAACCATCAGTTCGAGCATCTTGTGATTCAGATAACCGCGATAACCGGCCCATGGCTCACCGAGGCCGTGCTTTTCACAGATCAGGTGCAGGCTGAAGTTGTCGATCCGCGACGCCATGTGCTCAAGCTCGCGGTGGTAAATGATGTCTTTCGGCGAGCGCGCGCTGTGCACGAAGGTCATGTCGACGTTGGCGTTGGTGTCGTAGAACCAGCGCGCCATCGACATGCACGGGGTGATGCCGACGCCGCCGCTCAAATACAGAACCTTCGGGCTCGGGAAGTCGATCGCGTTGAACAGCCCGACCGGGCCGTGCACCGCCAGTTCCTGACCTTCATGCAGGGTGTCGTGCAGCCAGTTGGAGACCTTGCCGCCCGGCACGCGTTTGATCGTCACCGAAAAGCTGTACGGCACCGACGGCGAGCTGGAAATGGTGTACGAGCGCATGATCGGCTGGCCTTCGATTTCCAGCTCCAGCGTGACGAACTGCCCCGGCTTGAAGAAGAACAGGATCGGCTGGTCGGCCATAAAGCAGAAAGTGCGCACATCCCAGGTTTCCTGGATGACTTTGACGCAACGGACAATGTGTCGGCCATTGGCCCAGGTCTGGGTGGTGACCGGATTCAGGAAGCTGTTGGACATGCTGTTCTCCACGGCCGACTGTCGGCCTCTTGTCGGCGATTCTGCGTATAGCGCAGACCGTGCGTTTACCTATCCGCGACATTGACATACTTATCGCGACCAGCCCTTGAACACCGGGGCTTGCGCGTCGGGAACAGATTGCGCCATGTCGCGCATGGATAAGGTTCCCCCCAGCGCCGGCCCCACACTCGCCCCAACACAAGACGACTTCTTTACACCTTGCGTAGCAACCGTTTTGCAGCACACCTGATCAGCCACTTTCGCCGGCCACGCAGAGGGCCATGAGGATTACATCGATGGACGTCACCGCAAAAATCAGCCTGGGCGATCCGCTGGAACCCGCACGCAAGGCCACCGCACAAATGCTCCAGGAGCGCGAGCGCACTTTTTCGCTGCCACAGCCGTTCTACAGCGACGAGCGCCTGTTCGATATCGATATGCAGGAGATCTTCCAGAAGGAATGGTTGATCGCTGGCATGACCTGCGAGATCCCGGCCAAGGGCAACTACCTGACCCTGCAGGTCGGCAAGAACCCGATCATCGTCATTCGTGGCGCCGAGGGCGTGGTGCACGCGTTCCACAACGTCTGCCGCCACCGTGGCTCGCGCCTGTGCACCAGTGAAAAAGGCAAAGTCGCCAAACTGGTCTGCCATTACCACCAGTGGACTTACGAACTGGACGGTCGCCTGCTGTTCGCCGGCACCGAGATGGGCGCCGACTTCGACATGAAGCAGTACGGCCTCAAACCGGTGAACGTGAAAACCGCAGGCGGTTACATCTTCATCAGCCTGGCGGAGAACCCGCCGGCCATCGATGACTTCCTGTCGACGCTCAACCATTACATGGAACCGTATGACATGGAGAACACCAAGGTGGCGATTACCACCACCTTGATGGAGAAAGCCAACTGGAAACTGGTGCTGGAAAACAACCGCGAGTGCTACCACTGCAACGCGTCGCACCCGGAACTGTTGAAAACCCTGCTGGAGTGGGACGACGTCACCGACCCGCGCGCCGATCAGGCGTTCAAGGATCACGTCGCCGCCTCCGCCGCTGCCTGGGAAGCGGAAAAGATCCCTTACGCCCACGCCAGTTTCGGCTTGCGCAACCGTATCGTGCGCATGCCGCTGCTCAAGGGCACCGTGTCGATGACCCTCGACGGCAAGCAAGGCTGCGCGAAACTGATGGGCCGGATCAAGAACCCGGACCTGGGCTCGATGCGCATCCTGCACCTGCCGCATTCGTGGAACCACTGCATGGGCGATCACATCATCGTCTTCACCGTGTGGCCGATCAGCGCTCAGGAAACCATGGTCACCACCAAGTGGCTGGTGCACAAGGATGCGGTGGAAGGTGTCGATTACGACGTCGAGCGCATGCGCCAGGTGTGGGACGCGACCAACGATCAGGACCGCCGTCTGGCTGAGGAAAACCAGCGCGGGATCAACTCCACCGCTTACCAGCCGGGGCCTTACTCGAAGACCTATGAATTCGGCGTGGTCAACTTCGTCGACTGGTACAGCGAGCGGATGTTGAACAACCTCGGGGCCGAGCCTGCGCCTTACCTCAAAGGTGTACCGGTTCAGGGCTGATCAGGAGCAAAAGATCGCAGCCTGCGGCGGCTCCTACAGGTGGAATGCATTCCCCTGTGGGAGCGAGCCTGCTCGCGAAGGCGTCCTGACCCACGCTACACCTTTCAGTTGATCAATTTCCGACCAATCACCCCCGCCCCCATACCCATCAAGCCCTCCAGCCTTCCGCAAACAAGTTATCCACATACCCGCCCACAGCAAATGGGGGTAACTGTGGATGAGTCAAAAAATATCTTGCTGATCTGCAAAGAAAAACCGTGACTTATTCTGAATCACAGCTTCTGAAAACGATCGGTCGTTTTTTGATCAACGTCATGCAGACCACGGTTTCCAAGGCCTCCAGCGGGTAGCGAACACGTTATCCACAGAAGCGCCAACAGAGATCGGGGACAACTTTGAATCTTCTGTGGAAAACACCTATGACTGGGGAAAACCCCTTCGTCTTAACAGCTCTCGGCGCCCGGGGATCACATTTGATCAATAATTGATCAAACCAATGTAAGCCCTGCTCCATATGGCCTACAGCTGAGAGCGAACATCTTATCCACAGAAGCGCCAACAGAGATTGGGGGCAACTTGTCGATTTATACCGACGGAAAAGCCAGAGAAATCCGTGAGTTACGCTGATCGTTTTTTGATCTTATGGCTGAAAGGCTTGAATGGCGCGGGGTGCGAGCAAGGGCGAACACGTTATCCACAGCTTCGCCAACAGCGATTGTGGGTAAACAGTAAAGATTGACTGTGAATGAATACCAATGTGGGAGCGAGCCTGCTCGCGAAGGCGTCGGGTCAGTCGATGCATGTGTCGGCTGACAGTCCGCTTTCGCGAGCAGGCTCGCTCCCACAGTGGTTATTCCATGCCAGGAAGAGGTGACTAGCGGACAACGCCCTCTTCAATCAGCAGCTTCAGAATCGCCTCCGCCCCAGCCTGCGCGGTTACGCCCTTGAGCACCTGTCCACCGCCACCACTGGCTTTGGCCGTAGCGGCCTTCATCCGGTCGGCGCCGCTCTTGGCCTTGATCACCTTCAAGCGCTTGGGCCGTGGCTTGGCCGGCTGCAGTGTGGCGACGGCCAACAATTGGTCCTCCACCACTTCAACGTCATCGGCGGCCAATTCGCCCCGTCGCGCCGGGCCATACGCACTTTGCCGAGGCTTCGGCGCGGCGTTATCCACAGTGGCCAGAAACGGCAGTTTGACCTTCAAGCGGCGTCGCTGGCCGCGCGGCAACGCTTGCAGGACCAGCGCCGACCCGTCATTGATCGATTCGACCTGCGCCAGGCCCACCACCAGCGGCCAGCCCAGACCTTCGGCCAGCAGGAACGGCAACATACCCGAACCCTCCCCGGTTTCCGCCTGGCTGCCGGTCAGCACCAATTGCGCTCCGGCATCGCGCAGGTATGCGGTCAGCGCCGGCAAGGCATCGGCGCCAGCGGGTTGTTCCAGCACATGCAGCTGTTCCAGGCCCATGCCCAGATAGGCACGCAGGGCCGGTTCGGCAACATCACCGGCGTGCAGCACTTGCAGGTTATCCCCAGCCAGTTGCAGGCCCAGTTCCACCGCGCGCGCATCCTGATCGGCGCGCCGTGGCCGACCTGAGGTCGGGTGAGCGCCGATCGAGACCAGACTGATAACGTTCGTGTTCATAGGGTTTCCTTAAGCCGCATCGCGCTTGGCTTCGTTGCGGTGAGCCGCGACCGCTTCGATCAACGCTTGCAGAATCTCTGCGCTTTCGCCGATCACCGAGAGGTCGGCACGCTTGATCATGTCGCAACCCGGATCGAGGTTGATTGCCACCACCTTGTCGCAGGCGCCAATGCCTTGCAGGTGCTGGATCGCGCCGGAGATACCCACAGCGACATAGACCCGCGCGGTGACCCAGGTGCCGGACGCGCCAACCTGGCGATCCCGCGCCATGAAGCCGTCGTCCACTGCAACCCGCGAAGCGCCTTCGGTGGCGCCGAGGGCCGCCGCTGTTTCGTGAAACAGCTGCCAATCCTTGACCCCGTTGCCGCCGGAGAAAATGAATTCCGCTTCGGCCATCGGAATCGCTGCCGGATCCACCGCCACGGCACCAAGATCTTCGATTCGCGACAAGCTGCGCGCGACGCTTGTGGATAACTCCACTGGCAACGCTTCGTGACGGGTTTCGCTGACCGGCTCCGCGCATTCGGCAGCGGCGAGAATCAACCGCGCCACTGGACGCGCCAGGTCTTGCAATCCGGCCCCGGCGCGGCCGATGCACTCCTGATCCTTAACCTGCCAGACCCGCGTGGCCGGGCGCTCACCCAAGGCTGCAGCAAAGCGCCGGCCGAGTTCGCCGCCACCGCTGCGGCTGTCCGGCAGCAACCAGTGACGCGGGTTGAATTGGTTATCCACAGCGCGCAAACCCTGCACCCGCTGCTCCGGTGCATAACCGCTGAATTCCTCGCCTTCCAGCACCAGCAGGCGATCGACGCCAGCAGTTTCGAAAGCGCTTTCCTTGTGCTCGCCGAACACCACAGCAAGCACCGCACCATCAGTGCCGGCCAGTTGGTGAGCGAGGCCGAGCAGATCGCGGTCGTGGCTGCTCAGGCGACCGCCGACCATATCCGGCACCACGCTGATGTAGAACGCCGGAGCCGGTACCTGATGCAGCGGCAACTGCACTTCAACAGCAGCCGAGCGTTTGACCGCCCCGCCCTGCTGCGCGCCGCTGCGGTCAATGCGTTTGATGCCGTTGGGGCCGATAAAACCCATGCCGTGCAGATTCTTGCGGATGACGCCATTGGGCCCCATCCAGCTGTGCTGCGCCGGTTGCATCGCCGCGTGCAGCGGGTGCAAACGGTTACGGGCAATCCATTCGGCGCGCGGGTCGCGGCGGATAATGTCGCTCATCAGTGCACCTCCGCAGGTTCACGTTTGGCCGGCGTGGCAAGCTTGCTTGGCGCGGCGTCCTCAAGCAACGCGTCGGCGACCAGTTCGGCGATGTCCTTGATCAGCGGACGCGGTTCGACCACGCCTTCGAGCATCGCCGTGCACTGTGGACAACCCACCGCCACCAGTTCGGCGCCAGTTTCGCGGATGTCTTCCATGCGCATGTCGGGGATACGCTGCTTGCCCGGAATGTCAGTGATCGGCGCGCCGCCACCACCGCCGCAGCAGCGTGAGCGGAAGCCGGACCGTTGCATCTCTTTGACTTCAATGCCGAGGGCACGCAGCACTTCGCGCGGCGCTTCGTACTCGCCGTTGTAGCGGCCCAGGTAGCACGGATCGTGATAGGTCACGCTGTTGCCTTTGTGCTGACCGAGGTTGAGCGCGCCGGCCTGAATGATTTCCGCCATGTAGGTGCTGTGGTGCTGCACCAGGTAGTTGCCATCGAAGGCGCCGTACTCGTTTTTCAGCACATGGAAACTGTGCGGATCGCAGGTGACGATGCGGTTGAAGCTGTATTTGGCCAACGTCTGGATGTTGCGCTTGGCCAGCAACTGGAACGTCGCTTCGTCGCCGAGACGCCGCGCCACATCGCCGCTGTCACGTTCTTCAAGGCCGAGCACGGCGAAGTCGATGTTTGCCGCTTTCAGCACTTTGACGAACGCGCGCAGGGTGCGCTGGTTGCGCATGTCGAAGGCGCCGTCGCCGACCCAGAACAGCACGTCGGTGGATTTCTTCTCACTGAGCAGATTGAGGTTCAGATCCGCCGCCCAGTTCATCCGCCCGCCCGGGGCGAAACCGCCAGGGTTGTCGGTTGCAATAAGGTTCTCGAGAACTTCGGCACCCTTGTTCGGCGTCGCGCCTTTTTCCAGGGTCAGATGCCGGCGCATGTCGACGATCGCATCGACGTGCTCGATCATCATCGGGCACTCCTCGACGCAGGCACGGCAGGTGGTGCACGACCACAGGGTTTCGGCGTCGACCAGACCGTTGACGATCGGTTGGTGCGGATTGCCGCCATGCTCGCCGATCGGTTTGCCTGGATACGGGCTGCCGGCGAACTTCGCGTCGGTGCCGCCAGCGAGGCCGACGACCATGTCCTGAATCAGTTTTTTCGGGTTCAGCGGCTGGCCGGCGGCGAAGGCCGGGCACGCTGCTTCGCACTTGCCGCACTGCACGCAGGCGTCGAAACCGAGCAACTGGTTCCAGGTGAAATCCTTGGGTTTTTCCACGCCCAGCGGCGCATCGGGATTGTTCAGGTCCAGTGGCTTCAAACCGGTCGAGCGCCCGCCGCCGAAACGTTCCGGGCGACGGTGCCAGGCCAGGTGCAGAGCACCGGCAAAGGCGTGCTTCATCGGCCCGCCCCAGGTCATGCCGAAGAACAGTTCCGACACGCCCCACAGCACGCCAACACCGAGGATGGCGGCGAGCACCCAGCCGCCGAAGTTTTCCGGCAGGATCCCCGCCACCGGCAAGGTCACCAGGAAAAACGACGCGGAGAAGGCCAGCAGGCTTTTCGGCAGGCGCATCCACGGGCCTTTCGACAGACGCGCAGGCGGATTGACCCGGCGCAGGTACATGAAGATCGCGCCGACGAACATCACCGCCGACATCAGCAGCAGGGCGTAGCCGAGGATGCGGTTATGCAGGCCGAAACCGTGCACCAGAATGGCCAGCACAATCGACGCCACCGCACCGCCCGCCGTGGCGACGTGGGTGTTGGCAATGTATTTGTCCCGCGCCACAACGTGGTGCAGGTCGACCATGTAGCGCTTGGGCATGGCCAGCAGACCGCCGAGCAGATCGACCTTCGCCGCCCGCCCCCGGCGCCACATGTTCATCCGCCGCAACGCGCCGAGGACCGCAAGGCCCAGGGCTGCGAACAACAGGATTGGAAGAAGGGTGTTCAACATCAGAGTCACCTCTGGCGAGCGGCAAGCTGCAAGCTACAAGCGGCAAGAAAGAGCAGCATGGATCGGCTGTGCTTTTACTTGCAGCTTGCAGCTTGTGGCTTGCAGCTGAGCCGTCAAAAATCCTTACAGAGCCGAAGTGCGTCGTAAATGGCGGCATGGGTATTACGCTGCGCCACGCAGTCGCCGATGCGGAACAGCAAGTAGCCGTCGCCCGCTTCGCTCAGCGAAGGTTGCGGCTGGATCGCGAACAGCGCTTCGACGTCGATCTGGCCCTTGTTGCGCGAGCCGTCCTTGAGGGCGTAGTAGATTTCCTCGTCCGGGCGCACGCCGTTTTCGACGACCACCTGATCGACCACCCGTTCCTCTTTCGCGCCGGTGTATTCGTTCTCCAGCACCGCGATCAGCTTGTCGCCTTCGCGGTAGACCTTCTCCAGCATCATGTCGCCGGTCATGATCACTTCTTTCGGGTACATGCTGCGGTAGTAGGTCGGGAACGACGTGCCGCCGATGGCCACGCC
>Ga0308163_10003254_pt1 | contig 13828 bp, 8 predicted proteins | sample PhyTR1_FD_201037 | JGI IMG/M metagenome (GOLD analysis project Ga0308163, IMG submission 201037) | Phyllosphere microbial communities from UC Gill Tract Community Farm, Albany, California, United States - DLSLT.R1 | ecosystem: Host-associated > Plants > Phyllosphere > Unclassified | place: USA... | reverse complement strand
GAAGAACGTTTCGGCATCGCCATCGACGACGACGACATCAGCGCCAGCACCTTCGCCACCCTCGGCACGCTCGCTGCGTTTGTCGCGCAGAAGCAGGCCGAATGACAGCCAGCCAGGTTACGCCCCCCGCCGAGCCGTTCTTCCTGAAGACCGGTGCAGGCCAGCGCTTTTGCCTGTTTCATCCGCCCCACGGCCCATGCCGTGGGGCGGTGCTGTACGTGCCGCCGTTTGCCGAAGAAATGAACCGTTCGCGCCGCATCGCGGCGCTGCAGGCGCGCGAGATGGCGGCCCTCGGCTATGGCGTGCTGCAACTCGACCTGTACGGCTGCGGCGACAGCAGCGGCGACTTCGGCGACGCGCGCTGGGACATCTGGAAAGATGACCTGGCCGCCGGCGCGCAGTGGCTCCAGGCGCGCCTTGGCCAGCCGCTGCTGCTGTGGGGCCTGCGCCTGGGCGCCCTGCTCGCGCTGGACTATGCGCGCACCGCGCAGCATCCGGTCAAGGCATTGATTCTGTGGCAGCCGGTGCTGAGCGGCTCGGCCTACCTGACCCAGTTCCTGCGCCTGCGCACGGTCGGCGCGTTGCTGGCCGAGGGCGCCTCGGGGCACACCGGCACGGCCGCCCTGCGCGCCTCGCTGCAGGCAGGCGAGACGCTCGAGATCAGCGGCTACGACCTGGCGCCCGAACTGGCTGCCGCCATCGACGCGCTGACAGCGCTCGAACAATACACACCGGACTGCCCGGTGCACTGGTTCGAGGCGCTGGGCATGACCGGCCAGGGCGCCTCGCCCGGCGTGTCCCCCGGTACCGCACGCGCCAGCGCGGCCTGGCTCGAGCGCCAGGTCGACCTGACGCTGCACCAGGTGCATTGCCCGCCCTTCTGGACCACCCCGGAAATCACGATCTCGCCGGCCTGGCTGGCAGCCACCTCGACGGCGTTGCAGGAACTCGGTCATGGACATTGAAGAACGGGTCGTGACCTTCGAGTGCCAGGGCGACAGCCTGTATGGCGTCGTCAACCTGCCCGCAACGCCGGGCACGCGCGCCGTGCTGGTCGTGGTGGGCGGGCCGCAATACCGCGCCGGCAGCCACCGCCAGTTCACGCTGCTCGCGCGCAGTCTGGCGATGAACGGCATCGCCGCCATGCGCTTCGACTACCGCGGCATGGGCGACAGCGAAGGCGCCGAGCGTGCGTTCGGTGACGTGCAGGACGATATCGGAGCAGCCATCGATGCCTTCATGGCAGCGGTTCCCGGCATACGCGAAGTGGTGTTGTGGGGCCTGTGCGACGGCGCCTCGGCTGCCATGATGTACGCGCCGCTGGACGCGCGCGTGAGCGGCGTGGTGCTGCTCAATCCATGGATCCGCACGCCCGACAGCATCGCGCGCACCACGCTGCGCCACTATTACCGTGACCGCCTGGTCGACCGCGCCTTCTGGGCACGGGTGCTGCGCGGCAGCTTCAATTACCAGCGCTCGCTGGCCTCGATGTTCCAGCTGGTGCGCACGGCATTCGGCCCGGGAACGGCGCCGCGCACCACGCTGGCCCTGCCCGACCGGATGCACGCGGGCCTGCATGCCTTTACTGGCCGGGTGCTGGTGATCATCAGTGGCGCTGACCTGACCGGTCGCGAGTTCTGCGACCTGGCCGAGGCCACGCCGAAATGGCGCCAGCTGCTGCAGTCGTCACGCGTCACCCAGTACCGGATCGACCGGGCCGACCACACGTTTTCACGCCGCGTCTGGCGCGATCAGGTCGCGCACTGGACCGGCGCCTGGCTGCACAGCTGGTAAGCCCCGCTCAGCGGGCCTGGCGCGCCAGGCAGCCGCTGAAATCGTCGAACGCACCATAGACGGCGCTGCGGCCACGCTTCGCACCGCACAGATCGATGCCGCCCACTGCGCTCGAGGCGCGTTCGGGCGTCCCGCTGCGCCACGCCAGATCGCCGCTGGCAGGCGCCACGAACAGGCTGCGCACCGGATGGTAGCCGGCAAACATCTGCCACAGCGCCGTGCTGCGGTTGTCGTCCAGATGCAGCAAGCCGCCATCGCGGCTGCGGATCGGGCCATCGACCAGATTGCCGTCGAGGCGCGCGCTGCTGGTTGCATAGCGCACGTCGATTCCGCCCGTATCGAGCAAGGTGTTGTCCACGACGCTGCTGCGCGCTGCGCTGTTGAGATAGATGCCGACATCCGAACAGCCCATCACGAGATTGGCGCGCAACGTGCCTTGTTCGTGCTCGGTGATGCAGCGCCCGTCGCGGCACACGGCGGCGCCGGTGCCGCCCCCGCCCAGCGACAGGCCTACCCGCTGGCCCGGCCCGCGCAGCGTGCGCTCGCACCACACCAGGTTGCGCTCGAAGACGTTGCCGCTGCCACCGCCCTTGGCAAACGCGCCATAGCTGACCATGTCGCCCTCGCCCTTGATGAAGTCGGTGATCAGGTTGGCGCGCATGGTCCAGCCGCTGGCGGCGACGAGGTCGATCGGCGTGACCGGGTTCGACGTCCGGCGCACATGCGTTGCCGTCAGCGTGTTCTGTTCAATCAGGCCATTGTCCGGGAAGCGCCCCTGCTGGCCGTTGATCTTGATATGGGCATTGAAGTCGGTGATCGTATTGTTGCGCGCGACGAAATGGCTGGCCGCGCCCACGACGTGAAACGCATGCTCGCAGTAGCGGTCCTCGGCGCACACGCCGCGAATGGCCAGGTTCTCGAAGCGCCAGTGCGGCGCCTGGACGCGAAAGCCCTCGACCAGGTCGAACTCGAGCTGCACGCTGCCCGGCTTTGCAGCCCGTACGACAATCGGGAGCCCGGCGCGACCCGGGCGATTGACGTCGAGCGGCGCGCCACCAAACCGGTACACGCCCGGCAGCAGTGTGATCGTGTCGCCCGGGCTGGCCTGCGCCAGCGCCGCGCGCAGCGCGTCCGGCGTGGCGACCGCAATCGCGCCGGCGGCATCGACGCCGACGGCGCCCGGCTGCGCGCCCAGCGTCACGGCAAGCGCAGCCGGCAGCGCCGGTTCGCCCCGATCGAGCCGCAGCAGCAACGCCGCGCTGGTCTGCCCCGATTTGACGATGACCGGATTGTGGCCGCTGGTGCGCTTTTCGATATACGGGGCCAGCGCGCGCGGCGTCACGCCCACCCGTTCGACCAGATACGCTGCGCCGATGGCACCCACTGCCAGCAACGCAAGGGCGCCGGCCACCGCCTTGCGCATCATGTGCTGCTCTTGATGCCGTGGCGGTTCATCAGGTCATACATCGTCGGGCGGCTGATGCCCAGCATTTCCGAGGCCTTGACGATATTGCCGTCCGCGCGCGCCAGCGCCTTCACGATGGCGCCCTGCTCGGCCTCGTCGCGCACCTGGCGCAGGTTCAGCGGTTCCTCGACCGGCGTGTCGCCTTCGGGCAGGCCCAGGTCCTCGGCCACGATGGTCGGGCCATCGGCCATGATCACGGCGCGCTTGACGCAGTTTTCCATTTCGCGCACATTGCCCGGCCAGGCATAGCCTTCGATCGCAGCGATCGCGTCCTGCGAGAAGTGCAGCGTCGGGCGCGATTCCTGGGCGCAGAACTTGTTCTTGAAGTGGTGCGCCAGCAGGGCTGCATCGCCCTGGCGGTTGCGCAGCGGCGGAATCGTCACGACGATTTCGGACAGGCGGTAATACAAGTCTTCGCGGAAGCGCCCGGTGCTGCACAATTCCTTGAGCTTCTGGTGCGTTGCGCAGACGATGCGCACGTCGACGGGGATTTCTTCGTGGCCGCCGATGCGCTCGATCACGCGCTCCTGCAAAAAGCGCAGCAGCTTGGCCTGCAGCGCCATCGGCAGGTCGCCCACTTCATCGAGGAAGAACGTGCCGCCGTGGGCCAGCTCGACCTTGCCCTTGGTCTGCTTGGCAGCGCCGGTGAAGGCGCCTTTTTCGTAGCCAAACAATTCGCTCTCAAGCAGGTTCTCGGGAATCGCGGCGCAGTTGATCGCCACGAAGCGCTCCTTGGCGCGCGGCGAGATCGCGTGCACTGCGCGCGCCAGCACTTCCTTGCCGGTACCCGATTCGCCCAGCAGCATGACCGAGGCCGAGGTCGGTGCGACCTTCTCGATGCTGCGGCACAGCTTGAGCATGCCGGGGTCGCGGCTGATCACGCCGGCCATCGGCGAGTCGGCCTGGCTGGAGGACATGCGCCGGTTTTCTTCCTGCAGATTGTGCAAAAAGAACGCGCGCTGGATGACCAGGTTGAGCACTTCGGGCTCGGGCGGCTTCTGGTGGAAATCGTAGGCGCCCAATGCGATCGCCTTGACCGCATTGGCACGGTCCTGGTTGCCGGTCAGGACGATCACGCGCGTTTCCGGCGCCAGCGCCAGGATCTGCTGCAGCGTGGCCAGGCCTTCGGTCGAACCGTCGGGGTCGGGCGGCAGGCCCAGGTCCATCGTGACCACGGCCGGTTCATGGCGGCGGATCTGCGCCAGTGCGCTTTCGCGGTCGTCGGCGACCACGACGTCATAGGCATCGAAGCTCCAGCGCAGCTGCTTTTGCAGGCCCGGATCGTCTTCGATGATCAGCAGTTTCGGTTTGTTTTGGCTCACGGTTATCCTTTCATCACGCAGCGCGCTCGGCGCCAGCCTCGCGGTACAGCGGCAACGTGACGGTAAATGTGCTTCCCTGTGCGGGTACGCTGGTCAACGCCAGCGCCCCGCCCAATTCGTGGATGTATTCCCGGCTCTCGAACACGCCGATGCCCATGCCGGCCGGCTTGGTCGATTCGAATGGCTTGAACAGCCGCTCGCGGATGAATTCCTCGCTCATGCCGGCGCCGGTATCGGCCACGGTCACGGCGACCTCCGCGCCCGTGCGGGCAATCGATACGCTGACACGGCCGCTGCGCGGCGTGGCTTCGATCGCGTTCTGGATCAGGTGGCCCAGCACGCGCTCGAGGCGTTCGCCGTCTGCCAGCACCAGGAGGCCCGCATCGACCACGTCCAGCACCGGATGCGGCTCGAACGCGCTCTTGAGCGCAATCGCCTGGCGCACGACGTTCTCGACGCGCAGCGGCAACGGCCGTTCCGGCGCATCGTTGCGACTGAGCTTTTGCAGCATCATTTTCATCTTGTCGACCGAATGTGTCACGGTATCGAGCATATCGCGCTGGAACTCGGGATTGTCGCGGTGCTTTTCGGCGTTCGCGTTCATCAGCGACAGCTGGGCCACCAGATTTTTCAGGTCGTGCACGACGAACGTCGACATGCGATTGAACGACTCGAACTGGCGCGCCACCATCAGCTCGTTGGCGGCATCCTGCTGCGCCAGGTAACTGGCGGCCTGGCTGCCGGCGATCTCGAGCAGGTCGAACACTTCCCAGTTCAGGGACACGGCGCTGCGTGCATCCTGCAGCACGACGAAACCGAATAGCTTGCCATGCATGATCAAGGGCACCACCAGCCAGCCGCGCGGAAACGCGACGAGCCACGCCGGCAAGATCAGTTCGCCGTATTTTTCGGGCAGGGCCGCGTATTCACGCAGATCGATCACCCACTGGGTGGTTTCCAGAAAATGACAGAAATTCGAATCGGCCGGCTCAGTCGCGGTGCTGGTCGCCTGCCACCCCGCCACCGGCTGGTAATGGCCGCCATCGCTGTCGCGGCGCTGCCACAACACGCCGCCCGGGCTTTCCACCAGCGCGCCGACCGCCTCGATTGCGCGCTCGCCGATGTGCGCGCTGTCGGACGAGAGGGTGCGCGTGAAGCGCATCCATTCTTCGCGGTAGTCGTAGCCGTAGCTGTAGAAATGCTTGCTGATGAAGACCTTGAGCCAGGCACGGAAGGTGCCTGAAAACAGGGTTCCGGTCAGCAGCAGCAAGGCGCCGCACAGGAACGCGACCTGCATCACGCCGCCCCAGCTGCCGCCGAAATAGCGCAGGTAGTAGCCCGCGAACCCCATCGCCAGCAGATAGATCGCCGAGCCGAACAGCGCAGTCGAATGGAACATCACGCGGCGCGACAGCACCAGCGCGTTCGAGCGCGACGTGCTGCGCTTGACGGCGGTGCCGATCAGCGGCATGGCCAGCGCATTGACGATGCCGCGGGCAGCCCAGGTGTCCGGATGCATGTCGCGAAACAGCATCGCCTGGCTGTACATGTAGAAGTCGTAGGCGAACATCGCGCCAATGCCCAGGCAGGCGAACTTGATGGCCCAGCGCTCCTGGATCGTCTTGTTGCGGTACACCTGCTCGACCAGCAGCATGCCGAGCACCGCCTGGCACACGCGCGCCGTGACGTTGGGCAGCAGGCCCCCATCCAGATGGAGCATCAGGTCGGTACGCACGAAGACCGTCACCAGCAGCAGCAGCCCATAGCAGACCGCGCCGATGAAGATGGGTGTACGCAGGTTGAACGGCCAGCGGCTGGCGGGATCGCGCGAGTTGCCCAGCAAGAGCAGCAGCACGATGCACCAGGCGGCGCTGCGCAGAATTTCGAGGGTGTCGGTCCAGACCGACCACAGCTCGTGAGCGGTGGCGGCCTGCCCGGCCAGTGCGGCCGACCAGAGCGCGGTGAAGCCGCACGCGATGGCGATGGCGGCAACCTGGGTGCGGCCGCGCCAGATGGTGAACAGCAGGCCGATCAGCAACAAGAAACCGATGGCGGCGACGCTATAGCTATAGACGGCAATGGTGGTCAACGTATGCCATCCATGAAAACGACCATTGAAAAATTCGGGACAGAAACGTTATAGCCAGCGACCTGCGGTGCACACACCGCACGTCGCTCCGGGATGATCAGCGGCCGCTACGGAACAGCACGACCTTGAGCGTATTGATCAGGATGAGCACATCCAGGAACAGGCTGTTGTTCTTGACGTAGTAGAGATCGTACTGCAATTTCTGCAATGCGTCCTCGGCCGACGAGCCATAGCCATAACGCACTTGCGCCCAACCGGTAATGCCTGGCTTGATGCTATGACGGACATTGTAATATGGAACCACTTCGATCAGCTGCTGAACGAAGTAGGCGCGCTCGGGCCGTGGGCCCACGAACGACATGTCGCCCTTGAACACATTCAGGATTTGCGGCAGCTCGTCGATCCGGGTCTTGCGCATGAAGTTACCGACGCGCGTCACGCGCGGATCGTTTTGGGCGGCCCACTGTGGCGTGCCGCCTTTTTCGGCATCGGCGCGCATGCTGCGGAACTTGTGGACACGGAAAATCTTGCCATCTTTGCCAACCCGCTCCTGCGAATAGAACACCGGGTTGCGGTCTTCCAGCCACACGGCCAGCGCCGCGCCGAGCATGATCGGGAACGTGACGGCCATGATCAGCGTGCTGCAGATCAGGTCAAACCCGCGCTTCATGAAGGTCCGGATGAAGCTCTGGTCGAAGCCACCGCCGAACACCAGCCAGCTCGGTTGCAGCGAATCGACCCGGATCTGGCAGGTTTCGCGCTCGAAGAACGTGGCGGCATCGGTGACCTTCACGCCTTGCAGCTTGCAGTCGAGCAGTTCCTTGATCGGGAAGCTGCCGCGCCGGTTCTGTACCGACACGACGATTTCCTGCGCACCGTACTGGGTCGCCATCTTGACGAGCGAGTCGCCTTCGCGCACCTTGAGCACGTCGGCAGCCGGCACGCACATGTCGTCGCTGCCCACTGGAATGAAGCCGACGACCTTGTAGCGGTGGTAGCTGTTCTTGTTGACGGCCAGATCACTGCACTCCTTGGCCAGCGCACCGTTGCCCAGGAACAGAATGCGCGACTGCATCAGGCGCAGTTCCGACGTCTTGAAGAAGATGATGCGCGCAATGAAAATCCCGGCCGCGGCAAGGCCGAAGCCCAGCAGCAGGATGCCACGGCCGAAATACAGGTCGGGCGCCACATAGAACACCAGCGTCAGGATCAGGAAACCCATCAGGAACGCCGGCATCAGCTTCATGAAGAACGGATGGCGCAAGCCTTCGTCGAAATCGAGCTGGTACATGCCCATCGCGCTCATGCTGAAGCTGACCGCCACGGCAAACGCGACGGCCGAAGCCAGGAAGTGATCGAACTGATCGTGCGTGAGCGGTGCGCCGATGTCGAGAAAACGCATGGCTGCGCCTGCATAGGCGGCGCCTAACAGGATCAATATTTCCACGAATAGCAGGACGAAAACGATCTTCGACACGTAGTGGTTAGAGATCCGAAACATGTTATTCCCCAGAATTGATGATTACGCTTACTGCATGCAGAGATGCCGAATGCACGCGTCGTACACCCGCTACACCACCGTTGCCTGTGTTGGCAGCTACTAACTTCTTCGATTAATTGTCAACCAATACAACGGCAACCGCACGAAACGTTACACGTTGAAATACGCGCATGGGTTCCTCAAGGCACCGAATACGATCAGTAGCCTGAGAACGCCATGGAGACGAGGTCAATCTGGGAAATTATTCCATGATCTGACGTCGCAATGAATTTCTTGCAATATCAACATCATTTTTTAGTTATTTTTTTGACATATTTTTAACATTCAATATAGCATGGAAACACTTGGTCACTCAACGACAGGGTGCGATCCTGTCAGCTTGTTGCAACACGTATCTGCCCGACCCTGTGAGTTCGTCAGTACAGTTGCATCAAAAGACAACATTAATTCCACCGTGCAATAAAGTCGAGCGATTTTAGCACTGACCACGCAGAAAGCCACGCAATAGGCGTAATCGTGCGCTATTGATGCGAGAATAATTTGATAAACAACAAAGGCGTGCAGGCAGGAAGTGGTCAATAAGACACAACAGACCCGGAACTGACATGGATGGCAACAAGAAAAAACATAGCATGCAGGCAAGCGTTGCGACGCCAGATGCTGGGAGGGCGGGATGGCAAGATGCCAAAATGGTGCGGCTGGCTGGAATCGAACCAGCGACCCTTGGCTTCGGAGGCCAATACTCTATCCACTGAGCTACAGCCGCACTGGCAAGCGTAGCGAAGGATACAGTCTTTCAGCGAGTACGTCCATGGGCAGCGCCCGAAAAACCCTGGCACCAATACAGGTTTACACTATAATAAGATGCTCGACGGCACTTGCAAAAAAAGCCACTAGATCGCAGCGCCTCAGTGGCCGGTTTTTTTAATTGAATTAAGGAAATCATGAGCGACGCACAGCACGACCACGAATCCCTCATTCGTACGCCCAAACAGCTCGTGCTTGCTGTTGCGGGATTTTTCCTAGTCGTTGTCCTCGGAATTATCCTGTTGGTGACCTTCGTCACTAGCGCCTCGACGGAAGGCGCTGGCAGCGACGCCAAAAGCGCCGAAGCGATCGCGGCTCGCATCCGTCCCGTCGCCGATGCAGGTTTCACACTGCGCGACGCCAATGCGCCGCGTGTCCTGCTGGCAGGCGGCGCCGTGTACACGGCCACCTGCGCTGCATGCCACGACAGCGGCATGGCCGGCTCCCCCAAGACCGGAGACAACGCCGCCTGGGCGACCCGCCTGGCGCAGGGTTACGACACACTGGTCAAGCACGCGATCGAAGGGATCCGCGCCATGCCGGCCAAAGGCGGCAATCCAGACCTGGATGATCTCGAAGTGGCGCGCGCCGTTGTATTCATGACCAATAAAAGTGGCGCCAGCTTCAAGGAACCTGCTGCGCCTGCACCTGCCGCTGCTGCCGCGCCGGTTGCTGCGGGCACTGCCACTGCCGCTGTAACGGCTGGTGCACCGGTTGCTGCAGCGGTTGCTGCAGCGCCAGCTGCAACTGCGGCAGTGGCCGCACCCGTCGCTGTAGCAGCCCCGGCGGTAAGTGCACCGGTTGCCGGCGCGGTGGTGGCCAGTGCCGACACCGGCAAAAAGGCGTACGACACGGCGTGCTTCGCCTGTCATGGCGCGGGTATCGCAGGCGCGCCCAAATTGGGAGACAAGGCGGCGTGGAGCGCGCGTATCAGCCAGGGCGCCCCGGTTTTGTACGAGCACGCCATCAAGGGATTCCAGGGGAAAGCCGGCGTCATGCCGCCGAAAGGCGCCTCTGCGCTTCCCGACGCCGACGTCAAGGCTGCCGTGGATTACATGGTGGCTGCAGTCAAATAACCATCACAGGGTTGGAAAACAACAAAGCGCCGGCTATGGCGCTTTTTGTTTGCCTGCTAATTTAATTCCAGCACGGCTTAACAAGCTGGCGCAGGCTACCCCTCTACATAATATTAATTGAACAATTAAGTGCGTTACTTTTATGCCTTCAGATTTATCAAACGTAACATGTTGATTTAAAAGTAAAGTAACAATTGCTTACAAATCGCAACAAATAAATACCTTATCCTGCACAGCCTCCAGTCGAAATAAATTCCTAATGGAATCTTTACAGGATCAGTACATCATGTCTCTTCGTTCCCGATTCATCGTGCCAACTTCGTGCCGCTTGTCCGCTATCTTCCTGATGTCGCTCGCTGCTGTCGGCGGCGCATCCGCCGCCACTTTGTCAGTGGGGCCAGGAAAAACCTACGCTGCACCCTGCGCCGCATTTGCCAATGCACAATCCGGCGATGTCATCCAGATCGATGGTGGCAAATCCTATAATGGGGACGTCTGCGCCGTCAGCGCCAGCAACGTGACTATTCGTGGCGTCAATGGCCGCCCAATCATTGATGCCAAGGGCAGGAATGCCCAAGGCAAGGGTACATGGGTTATTCAGGGCAACAACATCACGGTCGAAAACGTTGAGATGGCCGGTGCTTCGGTGCCTGACCGCAACGGCGCCGCACTGCGTATCGAAGGCACCAACTTCACCTTGCGCTCATCGTACTTGCACGATAACGAAAACGGCATCCTGACCGGCGCCAATGCCAACAGCAGTATCGTGATCGAGAACACCGAGTTCGGTTCCAATGGCCGGGGCGATGGTTACAGCCACAATGTCTATATCGGCCATGTCGGCAGCCTGACGTTCCGCTACAACTATTCGCACGATGCCAATGGCGGTCATAACCTCAAGTCGCGCGCCAGCGTCAACACGATCAACTACAACCGCTTCTCGAGCAGCACTGGCAAACCGAGTTACGAGATCGACTTGCCGAATGCCGGCACGTCGTATGTCATCGGCAATGTGATCCATCAGCCAGCCAGTCACAACAACCCTGGTTTGCTAGCCTATGGCAATGAAGGCGCAAGCAATCCCAAGCAGGATCTGTATGTGGTCAACAATACGTTCCTGAACGATGACAGCGTACGCGGCACCTTCGTGCTGGTTGGCGGTAGTGTGACCACGCCAGTTCTGCTGCAAAACAATATCTTCGGCGGCACCGGCGCCCCGACCAACCAGGCCAATGCCATCGACCGGACCAACTTCCGCTCGCTCGTGCCAGGCTTCATCAACCGCCTGCTGTTCGATCTGCATCCGATTGCGAACGTGCTGGTGATTAACGCCGGTTCGACGCCGGGCGTGTCGGCATCCGGTGTGTCCCTGACGCCAGTGGCCCAGTACAAGCACCTGGCATCGGGCGAGACCCGCCCTGCTGCGAGTGCGCGCGATATCGGCGCCTACGCGGCGCTGACTTCGGGCGGTACCCCGGCGCCAGCACCAGCGCCGACGCCGACGCCATCGCCATCCCCGTCCACCTGGACCACCTGCGCCAACGAAAACGCCACCTGCGGTTTCAGCGGCACGCGTGAAGTACGTTATGGCGCGGGCAATTCCTGGGTCGTTAAAGTCTTCACCAACAATGTCCAGTGCTCGAACGCCGTGTTCGGTGATCCGATCGAGGGCACGGTCAAGACCTGCAGCTATGCCGGTACCGCATCGACCGCACCGACCCCGGCGCCGACCACGCCCGTGACCTGGACCGCATGTGCCGCCGAAAACGGCACCTGCTCGTTCACCGGCACCCGTGACGTGCGCTACGGCGTGCCCGGCGCCTACGCCACCAAGGCGTTCACGACGCGCACCGCCTGCAGCAATGCGGTGTTCGGCGATCCGATCGAAGGCACGGTCAAGTCGTGCAGCTATTCGAGCCAGGCGCGCTGATCGCAGCAGGGTAACGGAAACAACAAGGGCCGCGAAAGCGGCCCTTGTTTTATGCGCGCAGTGTTTTGCGCTGCAGGCTTACCAGATGATCACACGATCTTTTGGCGCCAGGTACATCTTGTCGCCGGCCTTGACCTTGAACGCCTCGTAGAAACCAGGCTGGTTCTTCAGCGTGCCATTGGCGCGATACTGCGCCGGCGAATGCGGGTCGGTCTTGATCTGCGCGATCTGCGCCGGTTCGCGCATCTTCGTGCGCCACACCTGGCCCCAACCCATATAGAAGCGCTGGTCGCCGGTGAGACCGTCGATCACGGGCGCTGGCTTGCCCTTGAGCGAGATCTTGTAGGCCTTGTAGGCAATCGCCAGACCCGAGTTGTCGCCGATGTTTTCGCCGAGCGTCAGTTCGCCATTCACGTTATAGCCTTCAAGCGGGCTGAACGCAGCGTACTGGGCGATCAGGGCCTTGGTCTTTTCGCCGAAACGCTTGCCGTCTTCTTCGGTCCACCAGTTGCGCATATTGCCGTCGCCGTCGTACTGCGAACCCTGGTCGTCGAAGCCGTGGCTGATTTCGTGGCCGATCACGGCGCCGATGCCGCCGTAGTTGACTGCGTCGTCGGCCTTCGCATCGAAGAACGGCGGCTGCAGGATCGCGGCCGGGAACACGATTTCGTTCAGTTCCGGGTTGTAGTAGGCGTTGACGGTTTGCGGCGTCATGCCCCACTCGTCGCGGTCGATGGGTTTACCCAGCTTGTTCAGTTCGCGGTTGTATTCGACGTCGCGCGAGCGCATCACGTTGCCCACCAGGTCATCGCGCTTGACGGTCAGCGCGGTGTATTCCTTCCACTTGTTCGGGTAGCCGATCTTCGGCGTGAACTTGGCCAGCTTGGTTTGCGCTTCCTTCTTGGTCGCCGGGCTCATCCAGTCGAGCGTGTCGATCGAATCCTTGTAGGCCGCCAGCAGGTTGTTGACCAGCACTTCCATGCGCGCCTTGCGCTCGGCCGGGAAATGGTCTTTCACGTACAGCTTGCCCACGGCATCGCCCAGGCTGCCCTCGAGCGTCGAGACGCCGCGCTTCCAGCGTGGTTCGAGTTCAGGAATGCCGGCCAGCGTGGTGCCGTTGAACGAGAAGCGCTGGTCGACGAAGGCTTTGGACAGGTAGTTCGCGTAGCTGTTGACGGTCTGGAATTGCAGGTACGCTTTCCAGGTCGCCAGCGGCACGCTGTTCAGGACGTCGGTAAAACCTTTCAGGTAGGTCGGCTGGCTGACGATCAGATACGTCGCCTTGCCCTGCAGGCCCGAAGCCTTCAGCCAGGTGTTCCAGTCGTAGCCCGGCGCCATTGCGGCCAGCTTGCTGAACTCGACCTTGTTATAGGTCTTGATCGGATCGCGGTTCTCGACCTTGGTCCACTGGACCTTGGCCAGTCGGGTTTCCAGATCGAGGATGGCTTTCGCGTCAGCGGCGGCGGTCTTGCTGCCAGCCAGCGTCAGCATCTTCTCGATGTGCACCTGGTACTTGGCGCGCACGTCCGCCAGCTTGGCGTCGTCCTGCTTCAGGTAATAGTCGCGGTCGGGCATGCCCAGGCCTGACTGGTACAGGTCGGCGACGTACTTGGTCGAATCCTTGGCATCCTGGTGGATGAAGAACGTAAACGGCACGGTCACGCCGGCGCGGTTCAGGTTGGCGAACAGCGCAGGCAGTTCGGCCTTGCTCTTGAGTGCGGCGATCTTGCTCATCTCGCCCTTGAGCGGCGTGGCGCCCAGTTGCTCGAGGCGCGCTTCGTCCATGTAGCTGGCGTAGAAGTCGCCGATCTTGCGCGCTTCGCTGCCGGCGGCGGCGTTCTTGT
>Ga0308163_10003252_pt1 | contig 13833 bp, 13 predicted proteins | sample PhyTR1_FD_201037 | JGI IMG/M metagenome (GOLD analysis project Ga0308163, IMG submission 201037) | Phyllosphere microbial communities from UC Gill Tract Community Farm, Albany, California, United States - DLSLT.R1 | ecosystem: Host-associated > Plants > Phyllosphere > Unclassified | place: USA... | reverse complement strand
TCGCAGCCTGATCTACCCGCGCGGGAAAGTCTTGGGCGGCAGTTCTTCGATCAACGGCATGATCTATATGCGCGGCCAGGCCGGCGACTACGAACGCTGGGCCGAGGCAACGGGCGATCCATCCTGGCGCTGGGAACAGGTATTGCCGCTGTTCCGCATGAGCGAAGACCATTACCTGGGCGCCAGCAGCAGCCACGGCAGCGGTGGCGAATGGCGGGTCGAACGCCAGCGCCTGTCCTGGGACATCCTGGATGCCTTCCGCGACGCCGCGGCCCAGACCGGCATTCCGCCGGTGGCCGATTTCAATGGCGGGGACAATGCCGGTTGCGCCTATTTCGAGGTCAACCAGCGCCGCGGCATCCGCCTGAACACAGCGAAAGCTTTCTTGAAGCCGGCTGCGCAGCGCCCGAACCTGACCATCATGACCGGCTGCCATGTCGAGCAGTTGCTGGTCGAGACGACGGAGCAAGGCGCGCTGTGCCGCGGCGTGCGTTTTTCCGGTGGCGGGCGCCAGTTTACGGCCACGGCGCGGCGCGAAACGCTACTGGCGGCGGGGGCGATCGGTTCGCCGCAGATCCTGCAATTGTCCGGCATCGGCCCCGCCGCCCATTTGCACGCGCTCGGCATTGCGCCGCTGTGCGATGCGCCCGGCGTCGGCGCCAACCTGCAAGATCACCTGCAATTGCGCATGGTCTTCCGCATGAGCGGGGCGGCGTCGCTCAACACGCGCGCCGCGTCCTGGCATGGCCGCGCGCGCATCGGCCTGGAATATCTGCTGTTCCAGAGCGGACCGATGTCGATGGCGCCGTCCCAGCTCGGCGCCTTTGCGCGTTCCGATCCGGGCCAGGCCACGCCGAATCTGCAGTACCACGTGCAGCCGCTGTCGCTGGACAAGTTCGGCGATCCGCTGCACGGCTTCCCGGCCTTTACGGCCAGCGTCTGCAACCTGCGCCCTGGCGCGCGCGGCCATGTGCGCATCGCTTCCAGCGACAGTTACGCGGCGCCGAAGATCGTGCCGAACTACCTGAGTACGCCGGAAGACCGCAAGGTCGCGGCCGATGCGCTGGCGCTGACGCGGCGCATCGTGGCGGCGCCGGCGCTGGCGAAGTACCGGCCGGAGGAGTTCAAGCCGGGCCCGGCCTACCGCAGCGAGGAACAGCTGGCCGAGGCCGCCGGCCTGATCGGCACGACGATATTCCACCCGGTCGGTACCTGCCGCATGGGACGAGGCGGCGATCCGATGGCCGTGGTCGACGGCGCCTTGAAGGTCAAGGGCATACGCCGGCTGCGCGTGGTGGACGCCTCGGTGATGCCTTGCATTACGTCGGGGAACACCAATTCTCCGACGCTGATGATTGCCGAAAAGACCGCGCAACTGATCGCCGCCAGCGCCTATCCGATCGATTGAGGCGAGGGACCGCTTGGGTGCGAGGCCGGCCGGACGAGGCATGTAGAATGGCTCGTACCACCTGGCAGGCCGACGCGAAGGAGGCAATGTGATCGACGAATCCCTCATGCTGGACGTGAACGGCATCCGCATGCACGCCACCACGACCGGGCAGGGCCCCACGGTGCTGCTGCTGCACGGCTTTCCGGATACCCACCAGGTCTGGCGCAAGCAGGTCGGCGTGCTGGCCGCCGCCGGCTACCGCGTGCTGGCCCCGGACCTGCGCGGCTACGGCCGCAGCGATGCACCCGGCGGCGTCTACGACTACACCCTGGACAAGCTGCGCAGCGACATCCTGGCCCTGCTCGACGCCCTGCACATCGACAAGGTATTCCTGGTCGGCCACGACTGGGGCAGCCTGATCGGCTGGCAGATCGCCACGCTGGCGCCGCAGCGCCTGTATCGCCTGGTGGCGCTGTCGGTCGGCCATCCCGCCGCCATTTCCCGCTCCGGCCTGCTGCAGCATCTGCGCATGAGCTATGTGTTGGGGTTTATCTTGCCCGGCATTGCCGAACATACGCTGCGCGCCGGCGACTGGCTGCTGATGCGCCAGTTCACCGACGAGGCCGGCCAGGCCGAGCTCTGGAAACGCGAACTCTCGGCGCCGGGCCGGCTCACGGCCGCCCTGAATTACTACCGCGCCAACCTCGGCCTCGGGCTGCCGCAATCCTACCCGCGCATCAAGCTGCCGGTGATGGGCATCTGGAGCGACCGCGACCCGGCCATGGGTGAAAAGCAGATGCGCGATTCGGCCCATTACGTCGAAGACGAATTCCGCTTCGAACGCATCCGCGGCGCCGACCACTGGCTGCAATTGACGGCGCACGAGCGCGTGAATGCCCTGCTGCTGGAGTTTCTCGGCCAAGCGCAAGTGCACAAGTAAGAGTTGCTGCACAGCAGCAAAGTCGGACCGCTACCGGCAGGGGGGCAGTTTGCTTGCCGTACAATAACGGTTTGCCTTCTGCACCTTTGCCATGTTTGATATTACCTTGCTGGCCTGCGCGGCCTTTCTTGCCGGTCTCGTCGATGCAGTCGTCGGTGGGGGAGGATTGATCCAGATACCTGCGATCTTCGCGGTATATCCGAAGGAAGTGCCGGCGACGCTGATCGGCACCAATAAGCTGGCTTCGGTATTCGGCACCTCGGTAGCGGCAGTGAAGTTCGCGCGCCGTGTCAGCATTGCCTGGAGCACGGTGGCGCCCGCCGCCGTCGCGGCATTTGCGTTTGCCTTCGTCGGCGCCTGGACCGTCACGCGCGTACCGGCCGATTTCGTACGCAGCCTGTTGCCGATCGTCCTGGTCGCCGTGGCCGTCTACACGTTCAAGAAGAAGGACCTGGGGTCGGTTCACGCTCCCTTGCACAGCGGTTCCAGGGAAAGAATGCTGGCCCTGGGCATCGGCGGCGCCATCGGTTTCTACGACGGCTTCTTCGGCCCCGGCACCGGCAGCTTCCTGATCTTCCTGTTCGTGCGCTTCTTCGGTTTCGATTTCCTCAGCGCTTCGGTCGCGGCCAAGGTCGTCAACGTCGCCTGTAATGTGTCGGCCCTGATGCTGTTCGGCGTCAGCGGTCACCTGATCTGGCAGCTCGGCCTGATGATGGCCGTATGCCAGATCGCCGGCTCGCTGATCGGCACGCGGCTGGCGCTCAAGCACGGCAGCGGTTTCGTGCGCAAGCTGTTCCTGGTCGTCGTCTCGCTGCTGATCGTAAAGACAGGCTGGGATACCTTCCGCCACATCGGCTGGTAATTGTTTCACGTGGAACAGTGCTCAAGCATCAGGGCCGGCGCACGGTGCTGACCAAGGTCGGCAACTCCCAGGCGCCGCCGGCCGCCACTTGCCGGCACATTCCCGTCGTTGCCGCCAGGGTCTGGGCAAAGCTGCGGCCATCCCAGGTCCAGCGCGCCAGTGCCATGCAGTCGCCGATTCCGCGGCCGCGCTGGCCCGATTCGATCACGCCGTTCGCATAGCCCGACGCTGCCATCGTTACCGCTACCGGGGAATAGGGCGGGCGAGCATTGATCACCCACATCCCGTCGCCGCTGTTGTAGGCGCCTTGCCAGCATGCATGCGACACCAGCAATTTTTCTGAGGACAGCCTCCTCAACGCGACCTCTCCGGCCTGGCCGAGCGCTTCGCATTCCTCGGGCTGCACCGTCTTGCGCAATGCGGCCAGCAGCACGCGCTGTTGCCCGGCGTTGAAGCGGACCGGCGCTGCATCGTCGGATGCGACGCGCGCGGCCTTGACGACGGGAGCGTTCAAGGCGGGCAAGGCCGTGGACTCCGGCTTGCCGCCCTTGCGCACCAGTGCACCGGGCGTATCGATGCGGCCCTGGAAATCGTCCATCTTGAGCAGGACGGCGGTGGCGCCCGCCGTTGACATCGTCCAGCTGGTTTTACCGGCGAGCCAGGCCACCTGCCCATTCTTGACCAGTGCCGGCAGCACGGCGCGCACCTGGTCCTCCGACAGCGCGCCAGTATCGCTCTTTCCGTCGATGCGGACGGTGCCGAGCGTACGGCCGTCGACCGACAATTGCACCGTCGGCGGCAGCGGGTGCCGATCGGATGGATTGGCCAGGCGGACTTGCATGCGCACCGGCTGGCCCGGACCGGCCCTGCGCGTCAGCAGCAGGCTGGCGGGCGGCGCGGCGTCTTCCGCCTGATAACCGGCTGCACGGCAAGTGCGCGTATTGTCGCAAGCCAGCTCCCAATCCTTGTGTTCGAATTTTATGGAGGGCAGGTCGGACCGTGGATATGCCTGGACGGTGCCTGCCGCAAGCAGCAGCAGAACGGGATAGACATGGTGCTTCATCGTGCTGGACCTCTCAATCATCGGGACGCTCAAGCCTAGCAGTCGAAGGCCGGATGCGCGCCAGGACAATCGTCAGGATTTGGTTTCACGTGAAACAAAATATGTGGTTTTCGGGGCCGGTCCGAAGCCGCATGGAAAAAAGAATCTATAATCCACGCTTAACTCCTCCTCGCACCACATTCCATCATGTTCTATCCAACAGAATTCGACGTCATCGTCGTTGGCGGTGGCCATGCCGGCACCGAAGCCGCGCTCGCGTCCGCACGCATGGGCCAGAAGACGTTGTTGCTCACGCACAATATCGAAACCCTGGGTGCGATGTCCTGCAACCCGTCGATCGGCGGCATCGGCAAGGGCCACCTGGTCAAGGAAGTCGACGCCATGGGCGGCGCGATGGCGATCGCCACCGACGAAGCCGGCATCCAGTTCCGCATCCTGAACTCGTCCAAGGGACCGGCCGTACGCGCAACCCGCGCCCAGGCCGACCGGGCGCTGTACAAGCAGGCGATCCGTTCGCGTCTGGAAAACCAGCCGAACCTGTGGCTGTTCCAGCAGGCCGTCGACGACCTGCTGGTCGAAGGCGAGCGCGTGGTCGGCGCCGTCACCCAGGTCGGCCTGCGCTTCCGCGCCCGCGCCGTCGTGCTGACCGCCGGTACCTTCCTCGACGGGAAGATCCACGTCGGCCTGCAACATTACGCGGCCGGCCGCGCTGGCGATCCGCCCGCGCTGTCGCTGTCGGCGCGCCTGAAAGAACTCAAGCTGCCCCAGGGCCGCCTGAAGACCGGCACGCCGCCGCGCATCGATGGCCGCAGCATCGATTTTTCCGTCATGACCGAACAGCCGGGCGACCTCGATCCGGTGCCCGTGTTTTCGACCATGGGCAATGCGGCCATGCATCCGAAGCAGGTGCCGTGCTGGGTCACGCACACGAATGCCGCGACCCACGACATCATCCGCAACGGTCTCGACCGCAGCCCGATGTACACCGGCGTGATCGAAGGCGTCGGCCCGCGCTACTGCCCCTCGATCGAAGACAAGATCCACCGATTCGCTTCGAAGGAATCGCACCAGATCTTCCTCGAACCGGAAGGCTTGAGCACCAACGAGTTCTACCCGAACGGTATCTCGACCAGCCTGCCTTTCGATGTGCAGCTGGCGCTGGTGCGTTCCATGAAAGGCCTGGAAAACGCCTTCATCCTGCGCCCCGGCTATGCGATCGAATACGATTACTTCGATCCGCGCGGCCTGAAAGCCTCGCTCGAAACCCGCGCCATTGGCGGCCTGTTCTTCGCCGGCCAGATCAACGGCACCACCGGCTACGAAGAAGCGGCGGCGCAAGGCATGCTCGCAGGTATCAATGCGGCCCTGCAAACCCAGGGTCGCGAAGCCTGGACCCCGGGCCGCTCGGAAGCCTATCTCGGCGTGCTGGTCGACGACCTCACGACCCAGGGCGTCGCCGAGCCCTACCGCATGTTCACCAGCCGTGCGGAATACCGCCTGAGCCTGCGTGAAGACAATGCCGACATGCGCCTGACCGAGATCGGCCGCAAGCTTGGCGTGGTCGGCGATGCGCAGTGGGAAGCCTTCGAGCGCAAGCGCGAATCCGTCGCGCGCGAACTGGAACGCCTGCGTTCGACCTGGGTCAACCCGCGCATCCTGGCGGCGGCTGAATCGGAGCGCGTACTCGGCCAGGCCATCGAACGCGAGTACAACCTGGCCGACCTGCTGCGCCGCCCGGGGGTCGATTACGACAAGCTGGTCACGCTGACCGGCGTCGAGGGCCAGGCCCTGGGCGGCCCGGGCGTCGAGGATGCCGCGGTCAGGGAGCAGGTCGAGATCCAGCTGAAATATTCGGGCTATATCGACCGCCAGGCGCGCGAAGTCGAACGTCACGATTACTACGAAAACCTGAAGCTGCCGGAAAACCTGAACTACCTGGAAATCGTCGCCCTGTCGATCGAAGTGCGCCAGAAGCTGGACAAGCAGCGTCCCGAGACCCTGGGCCAGGCTTCGCGCATTTCCGGCGTGACGCCGGCCGCCATCTCCCTGCTGCTGGTACACCTGAAAAAGCGCGGCGCCAAGGGATTCACGACTGCCCCGACCGAGACACCGAAGCAGGCACCGAACGAGGAATCCGCCGCATGAAGAATTTCGACCGCGCCGCACTGGCGCAGGTACTGGCGGAGGGCATCGCCGAGATGGCGCTGGCGGTCACGCCGGCGCAGCAGGAACAATTGCTGGACTACCTGGGCCTGATGTTCAAGTGGAACAGCGTCTACAACCTGACCTCCTTGCGCGATCCGATGCAGATGGTCACCCACCACCTGCTCGATTCGCTGGCGGCCGTGCCGGCGTTCGAACAGGCGCGCAATGTGCTCGACGTCGGCTCCGGCGGCGGCCTGCCCGGCATCGTGCTGGCCATCGTGCGGCCCGAACTGAAGGTATCGATGATCGACACCGTGCACAAGAAGACGGCTTTCCTGACCCAGGTGAAAGCCCAGCTTTCGCTGGGCAACGTCAGCGTGTACACGATGCGGGTCGAGCAGCTGCAGAAAGAGGAGGGCGACAAGTTCGACGTCATCACCTCGCGCGCCTTTGCCGACCTGTCCGATTTCGTCAACTGGTCCTCGCACCTGCTGGCCGCGGGCGGGCGCTACATTGCCCTGAAAGGGGTGGCGCCGAAAGACGAGCAGGAACGGCTGCCGGCGGCCTGGAAAGTGAGCGGGGTGCAGGCACTGCAGGTGCCCAGGCTGGGCGCGGAGCGCCACCTGGTGTTCATCGAGCCGGCGACGCAAACCTGAAGACAATCCGATTAATCAAGTAAATGGTATAAACAGTTTATATCGTTAATATCGTATAAATGATATATATCGTTTTAATCGTATGAACGGTATGACTGTTTATTCCAACCACCAACAAGATCCTGCATGGCGAAAATTTTTTGCGTAGCTAACCAGAAGGGCGGGGTCGGCAAGACCACCACCAGCGTCAACCTGTCGGCGGGTCTCGCCAAGCTGGACCAGCGCGTGCTGCTGGTCGACCTGGACCCGCAGGGCAATGCCACCATGGGCGCCGGCATCAACAAGGCCGGGCTGGCCTCGTCGATCTACCAGGTGCTGCTGGGCGAAGCCGACGTCGCCGGCAGCCGCCTGCGCAGCGAAGCGGGGCGCTTCGACGTCCTGCCCGCCAACCGCGAGCTGGCCGGCGCCGAAGTCGAGATGGTCGAGCTGGAAAACCGCGAGCGCCGCCTGAAGGATGCGCTGGCCTCGGTCGACGCCGACTACGACTTCATCCTGATCGATTGCCCGCCGGCGCTGTCGATGCTGACCCTGAACGGGCTGGTGTCGGCGCATGGGGTGATCATCCCGATGCAATGCGAATACTATGCGCTCGAAGGCCTGTCCGACCTGGTCAACACGATCAAGAAGGTGCACGCCAACCTGAACCACGACCTGCGCATCATCGGCCTGCTGCGCGTGATGTTCGATCCGCGCATGACGCTGTCGCAGCAGGTATCGAGCCAGCTCGAGCAGCATTTCGGCGACAAGGTCTTCAAGACCATCATCCCGCGCAATGTGCGCCTGGCCGAGGCGCCTTCGTATGGCATTCCGGGCGTGGTGTTCGATCCCTCCTCGAAGGGGGCGCAAGCCTACATCGCCTTTGGCGCCGAGATGGTCGAGCGCATCAAGACACTATAAGAAGCGGATCCACATCATGGCAACGAAAAAACTGAAAGGACTCGGGCGCGGACTCGATGCGCTGCTCGGCGTGAGCGCCGACGAGACGCCGGCGCCGCCCAGCGGCGCACCATCGGCGCTGAAGGTGCACCAGGTGCAGGCCGGCAAATACCAGCCGCGCACGCGCATGGACGACGGCTCGCTGGCGGAACTGGCGGCCTCGATCAAGTCGCAGGGCATCATGCAGCCGGTGCTGGTGCGTCCGATCGCGGGCGCCGGCCAGGTCGGCTACGAGATCATCGCCGGCGAACGCCGCTTCAGGGCGGCCCAGCTCGCCGGCCTGGACGAGATCCCGGTGCTGGTGCGCGAGGTCGACGACCAGAACGCCGCCGCGATGGCCCTGATCGAGAACATCCAGCGCGAAGACCTGAATCCGCTCGAAGAAGCGCAGGGCATCGCGCGCCTGATCGCCGAGTTCGACTTTACCCATGAACAGGCGGCCGGTGCGGTCGGCCGCTCGCGCAGCGCGGTGTCGAACCTGCTGCGCCTGGTGAACCTGGCCCAGCCGGTGCAGACCATGCTGATGGCGGGCGATATCGACATGGGTCATGCGCGCGCCCTGCTGGCGGTGGATGGCGCAAGCCAGATCACGCTGGCCAACCAGGTCATCTCGAAACGCCTGTCGGTGCGCGAGACCGAGAAGCTGGTCACGCGCGCACTCGAAGAGCAGGCGGCGCCGCCGGCCGGTGCGCGCCAGAAGGACAAGTCGGGCGACCTCGTGCGCCTCGAGGAAGAACTGTCGGACCGCCTGGCGACGCCGGTGGTCTTCAAGATGGGCGCCAAGGGCAGGGGACAGATGATCATCGACTTCGCCGACCTCGACATCCTCGACAGCGTGCTGGCGCGCCTGCGCGCCTGAATCGACAAGCATGTGGACAAGCTCGGGCTTGTCCACATGGTCTCCGCCAAGCACCTCACGCCGGCAAGCAAGGCCGGACGGGCACCGGGTAAGCGTCCGGCGGGACAGGATGAGTCAGCGCTCGCTCACCGCACGCAGCCTTCATATCACCCAGGACGAGTTGTGTTTTCCCCACACTCGCCATGCGCTTACGCTGCGCCTGGACGCAGCTTTACGTAGTAAGCGCTCACCAGACGAGTGGGCCCTGTCATCACGCCAACTTATCCCGTTTCCCTCTAGCGCGCAGCGCGCGAATGGCTGAAAGCCTCGTCAAGGAGCACGGGATAGGCGACAATACGCCGAAATTTGTAGGAGATTTAACAAAAAAGCCCGAATTTTCTTTGTCGTTTTTACATCAAGCTAAGGGTTTCGTCCGGTTGGAAGAGTTTGACTATGGATTCAATAACCCTTTATAATCCCGCTGATTCATGTAATTACCACACCGTAACTCGGTCCATCACGGCAGGCGCGAAAGAACAATAACAATGCTGCGCCTGGTCTCCCTGCAAATAGCGGCAACACTTGTGGCCGGCCTGATCGCCGGACTGCTGGGGGGATGGTCTGCAATGTTTTCGGCGGTACTCGGTGGGATGTGTTGCGTCGTGCCCAATGGCATCATGGCGATTCGCCTGTACGCCAGTTCACAAAAAATGGGCGGAGCGAACCCTGCCACATTTTTCATCTGGGAATTTGTAAAGATTGCTTTAACGCTCGCGCTGCTGTTTGCAACGGCGCGGCTGTACCACGGTCTAAACTGGGCGGCCCTGCTGGCCGGGTTCATCGTGGCGCTGAAAAGTTACATCATTTTATTATTTAGGCACCAACAATGACGAGTCCAACGGTAGAAACCGCGGTGGCGCATGCGCCGAACGCGGGCGAGTACATCACCCACCACCTGGGTCACCTGACCAATATCCATCAGGGTTTCATCGTCGATTTCAAAGTCATCAACTATGACACGGTTTTCTGGTCCGTGCTGATGGGCGTGATCGGCACCTTCGTGCTGTGGCTGGGCACCCGCCGCGCCACCTCGGGCGTGCCGGGCCGCTTCCAGGGCGCGATCGAAGCCATCGTCGAGATGGTCGAAGACCAGTCGAAGTCGATCGTGCACGGCGACCGCAGCTTCATCGCGCCGCTGGCCCTGACCGTGTTCATCTGGGTGTTCCTGATGAACAGCCTGGACTTCCTGCCGGTCGACCTGTTCGCCGGCATCTTCCGCGCACTGGGCCTGGGCGAACCGCACTTCCGCATCGTGCCGACCGCCGACCTGAACGGTCCGCTGGGCATGGCGCTGGGCGTGCTGGCCGTAGTCCTGTACTACAACGTCAAGATCAAGGGTATCGGCGGCTGGATCCACGAATTGTTCGCCGCACCGTTCGGCATCTGGCTGGCACCGTTCAACTTCCTGTTGAACCTGATCGAATACGCAGCACGCACCGTGTCGCTCGGCATGCGACTGTTCGGCAACATGTATGCCGGTGAGCTGTTGTTCCTGTTGATTGCACTGCTTGGCGCCATGGCAACTCCGTTCGGCATCGTTGGCCACGTGATTGCAGGCTCGATCTGGGCAATCTTCCACATCCTGATCGTGCTCCTCCAGGCATTCATCTTCATGATGCTGACGCTGGTGTATATCGGTCAGGCCCACGAGAGCCACTGACCGACGCGATCGCAAGACGTACAAGATAGTGGTAGTAAAGAAGTTGTAAATTTCTTAGTTTTTTAAATTCACTTTTGGAGTAATTCTCATGACTGACGTTTCTTTCGTAGCACTGGCTTGCGGTCTGATCATCGGCCTGGGCGCCATCGGCGCCTGCCTCGGTATCGCCATCATGGGCGGCAAATACCTGGAAGCCTCGGCTCGTCAGCCTGAACTGATGAACACCCTGCAGACCAAGATGTTCCTGCTGGCTGGCCTGATCGACGCGGCATTCCTGATCGGTGTCGGTATCGCCATGCTGTTCGTGTTCGGCAAGCCGTTCACCAGCTAAAAGCTTCCCACGACTAGGGACTTGAAGAGCCGAACCCCTACGGTTCGGCATCCGTTTTTGTGAGAAGGAATCTACCGTGAATCTGAACGCAACATTGATTGTTCAGTTCGTGGTCTTCTTCGTCCTGGTGTTCGTCACGATGAAATTCGTGTGGCCGCCGGTGATGAAAGCGCTCGACGAGCGCGCCGAGAGGATCGCGAACGGCCTGGCAGCTGCCGACCGTGGCAAGGCTGAAATGGCCGCCGCCGAAAAGCGTATCGCCGCCGAACTGGCGTCGACCCGCGAAGAAAGCACCAAACGCATCGCCGACGCCGAAAAACGCGCCCAGGCGATCATCGAAGACGCCAAGCAGCAGGCCGCCGTCGAAGCCGCGCGCATCGTCGAAGGTGCCAAGGCCGACGCCGAACAGCAAGTTACCCGCGCGCGCGAAGAACTGCGTGGCCAGGTGGCAGCCCTCGCCGTCGCCGGCGCCGAGCAGATCCTGAAGCGCGAAGTCAATGCAGCGGCCCACGCCGACCTGCTGAACCGTCTGTCGACCGAGCTCTGATCATGGCTGAATTCGCAACCGTCGCCCGCCCCTATGCCGAAGCGCTGTTCCGTGTCGCCCAGAATGGCGACATGGCGGCCTGGTCGGCCCTGGTCGGGGAACTGGCCCAGATCGGCGCCAACCCGGACCTGCAGGCGTATGCCGGCAATCCGACCGTGACGCAAGCCCAGCTGGCCGACACGATTGCGTCCCTGGTCAAGTCGCCGCTGAATGCTGAAGCGAACAACTTTATCGCGATGCTGGCCGAAAACGGCCGCATCGCGCTGCTGCCGGAAATCGGCGCCCAGTTCGCCGTGCTGAAGAACGCACAGGCTGGCGCCGCCGATGCAACCGTCTACAGCGCGTTCGACCTGACGGCCGAGCAGCTGGACCAGCTGGTCGCTACGCTGGAAAAGAAATTTGGCCGCAAGCTGAACGCCTCGGTCGCAGTGGATCCGTCGCTGATCGGTGGCGTGCGCGTGGTCGTCGGCGATGAAGTGCTCGACACCTCGGTACGCGCGAAGCTGCAGCAGATGCACAACGCGCTGGTTGCCTGAGAACAAGTCAATAAGCGCACCATCGCCGCGTCCTGGCGCTTGCCCTACGCATCAAGAAACTATTAGGAGTTAGCATCATGCAACTTAATTCGTCTGAAATCAGCGAACTGATCAAGAGCCGCATCCAGGGCCTCGAAGGTTCGGCTGACGTTCGTAACCAAGGCACGGTGATCTCCGTCGCCGACGGTATCTGCCGCATCCATGGTCTGTCGGACGTGATGCAGGGCGAGATGCTGGAATTCCCGGGCAACACCTTCGGCCTGGCGATGAACCTCGAGCGCGACTCGGTCGGCTCCGTCATCCTGGGTGCCTACGAGCACATCTCGGAAGGCGACACCGTCAAGACCACCGGCCGCATCCTGGAAGTGCCGATCGGTCCGGAACTGCGTGGCCGCGTGGTCAACGCCCTGGGCCAGCCGATCGACGGCAAGGGTCCGGTCGACGCCAAGCTGACCGCCCCGATCGAAAAGATCGCCCCGGGCGTGATCGCCCGTGAATCCGTCTCGCAGCCGATGCAGACCGGTATCAAGTCGATCGACGCGATGGTGCCGATCGGCCGTGGCCAGCGCGAGCTGATCATCGGCGACCGCCAGACCGGCAAGTCGGCCGTGGCCGTCGATGCGATCATTAACCAGAAGGGCCAGGACGTCACCTGCGTGTACGTCGCGATCGGCCAGAAGGCTTCGACGATCAAGAACATCGTGCGCTCGCTGGAAGAGCACGGCGCGATGGAGTACACCATCGTGGTCGCCGCTTCCGCGTCGGAATCGGCAGCGATGCAGTACATCTCGGCCTATTCGGGCTGCGCGATGGGCGAATACTTCCGCGACCGCGGCGAAGACGCGCTGATCGTCTATGACGACCTGTCGAAGCAGGCTGTCGCCTATCGCCAGATCTCGCTGCTGCTGCGCCGTCCGCCGGGCCGCGAAGCCTACCCTGGCGACGTGTTCTACCTGCACAGCCGCCTGCTGGAACGCGCAGCGCGCGTGAACGCCGACTACGTGTCGAAGTTCACCAACGGCGCCGTGACCGGCAAGACCGGCTCGCTGACCGCACTGCCGATCATCGAAACGCAAGCGGGCGACGTCTCGGCCTTCGTGCCGACCAACGTCATCTCGATTACCGACGGCCAGATCTTCCTGGAAACCTCGCTGTTCAACGCCGGCATCCGTCCGGCGATCAACGCGGGTATCTCGGTGTCGCGCGTCGGTGGCGCGGCCCAGACCAAGGTCATCAAGAACCTGTCCGGCGGTATCCGTACCGACCTGGCGCAGTACCGTGAACTGGCTGCGTTCGCGCAGTTCGCTTCCGACCTCGATGAATCGACCCGCAAGCAGCTGGACCGCGGCGCCCGCGTGACCGAACTGCTGAAGCAGAAGCAGTACTCGCCGCTGCCGATCTCGCTGATGGCCGCCTCGCTGTTCGCAGTGAACAAGGGCTACCTGGACGACGTCGAAGTCAAGCGCGTGCTCGAGTTCGAAGCAGGCCTGCACGGCTTCCTGAAGACCAGCCACGCCGCCCTGCTGTCGAAGATCGAGCAGGCCAAGGCACTGGACAAGGATGGCGAAGCAGCGCTGGCCGCAGCCGTTGGCGACTTCAAGAAGTCGTTCTAAGTCGGATGGACGGGGTTTTATCATAAAACCCCGTCCGCATAAGGAGTAAGGGCTCATGGCAGCAGGCAAAGAGATACGTGGCAAGATCAAGAGCGTAGAAAATACGAAGAAGATCACCAAGGCGATGGAAATGGTCGCCGCGTCCAAGATGCGCAAGGCGCAGGACCGGATGCGCGCCGCCCGTCCCTACAGCGAGAAGGTCCGTAACATCACGGCCAACCTCGCAACCGCGAACCCGGAGTACACCCACGCGTTC
>Ga0308163_10003251_pt1 | contig 13836 bp, 9 predicted proteins | sample PhyTR1_FD_201037 | JGI IMG/M metagenome (GOLD analysis project Ga0308163, IMG submission 201037) | Phyllosphere microbial communities from UC Gill Tract Community Farm, Albany, California, United States - DLSLT.R1 | ecosystem: Host-associated > Plants > Phyllosphere > Unclassified | place: USA... | reverse complement strand
AATAATGTTATTAGTGAAGATAATGAAATTAAAGCTTTAAATAAAACTATTGAATTTTTCAGTAAAATTGAAAATTTTGATATGTTTGATACAAAAGCAAAATACATTATTTTTCCTACTATTCAAAAAGGTGAATACGTTACAAATAGAACTAATATTATTGCATATGCGAGTAATAATTATACAATTTATGCTAACTTTAATGATGATAAAGAACTATCTTTAGTAATTGTTAAAGCAAATAGTTACTCTATTCTTGTCCATACTAACTTTAAATCTTCTTACCCTCAAAAACAATTAGAAAACTTCTTTAATGATTTTACTAAAAAATTTAATAAAGAAATTCTTTCTAATATTGATTTTGATAAATTAAGTATTGATCAATTAAACCAAGTCCTTTTATCAACAATTAAAAATCGTTATTATAATGATAACAATTTCTTTATTTTCCTACCAGAAATGGTTGCTGCCGATTATAAAGATATTTTCCTTGAATTAACTAAATATCATCGTGAAAATGATAAACATCACAAATTGTTGACAGTATATAAAGATAGACGTGTTACTGTTAAAAATGTTATTAAAGACATTATTACTAATAGTAATATTCGTGAAAGTTCAGAATTATCTACTGATAATTTTAATCGTTTTAAAGAAATTAATATTGAATTAGATAATAAAATTCGTATCGCATTGGATAATTATCTTTCTACAGTACTTAGTAAAATGAATGATAATTATAAAGAATCAGTACTAAAACACAAAGGAAATGCTTTTGCTATTAAATATGATGTAAAAGATATTAATGGCAATATTCTTAGTGTGCGTACTGTAAGTTCTACTAAATATCCCTATATTTCTCCAGTGTTAAAACCTTTTACAGATAATATTGGTAGAGAGTTAAATACTGTTGTTTTAAAAGATTATGTAGACAATAATTATTTTTCAATGAATGATTTTACATTTACAAATTTAGATCATTTAGATTTGTATGCGCCTGAAGATATTAAACGTAATTCACCAAATGCTACACTATATGGTATTATTGTAAGTGAATTCATTAGTCAATATGGTAATTCACAAAAAACAATGGGTAGTTTAGTAGCTAAAGATCCATTCTATGTAGAAATTTTCCGTCAATATACTAATGGTGGCGGTATTAAGTATACAGAAGCTTATACTCCTGTTAAATCTTCTACTGAACTTTCTATTTATTACGGAGATATTATGGCTACTATTCAAGCAAATTTTGGAAAGAAATAATTTTAAATAATAAACATTTATATTCTTTTAAATCTCTTAAATATAGTGATAAATAAGATGAATACAGCTCCCCCTAAACTTCCAGCTGACTTTGAGTCTCAAGATACTGAACATCTTCGTAAACCAGAGCCAGATGCCAAAGATCTAGAAATTGACCGTCTTAATGCTTTATTAACTAAACATGGTGTATGTGATGAATGCGGTGAAATGTATTCACATCATTATGATGGCCCATTTGCTTCATGTATGTGTAAACAATCTGAATGGTATGATTATACACCTTATATGAAGCTTGAGAAAAAGCTTATAGATATTCGCGAAATTATTACTGTTAAAAAATAATAGTAATATAAAAGATATACCTTAATAGGTATATCTTTTTTTTTTATTGAACAAAAATTTAGTATTTTTAAATAAAATAAAGGAAATAATAATGCAAGATTCTCTCTTAGAAATTGCTAATGATAAAGTTGAACTTTTTACAGAGATGCTTAATCTTCAGGAAGAGTTTTATAAACGTTTATATAATAAAGATATTCTTAATGAAGAATTTTCATTTAATGATGTATGGGAATTTATTAAAAAGATTATTTTTAAAACTAAAGATATTATTGTAAAAGTATATTATGCTATTACCGATTACATTCGTAAACAAACTGGTATTCAGCTTACTTTAGGCGACGGTGTATTATTTAGTGAAGAACGTTTTAATAACTCAAAAATTCTTGAAACGTATTTTATTAGTGCAGTATCCAAAAGTCGCGTTCTTATTGCTGATTTACGTAGCATGTTGGAATCTATGATTCATAATGATCTTGAATCTGCACATACTGTACGTGGTAAAATTTTTGAGGACACAAGTGATTTAGAAAAATCATTTTTTGAACTAAAAAAAGTTTATGATTCTTCTCAAAACAGAGATTATAAGTATGTAAATACTATTAAGACTCAAGCTTTCCGTAATGAAGTTAATAAACGTAATGAAAATATTAATAAAATGTATGGAGACATGCTTAAAGAATTTACTAATATTGAAAATCTTTCTAAGAAAATTAAAAATGTAGAAGGAGATACAAATATTAATGATGTTAAAGTATCTGTTACTCAAACATCAAAATTGATTCTTTCTATGTCTGAATATGCTTATCGTGTTTTAAGTTTCCTTAATGGCTCTATCATGGCTGGTCCAAATACTACTAAATTGTAATAAAAACCCTATATCCCCGAAAAGGGATATAGGGTTATTTAAACTAATTACAAGTACAAACGCACATTAGAAATAGTAAAGCCGGTGTTACCAGTACCAGTACCAAATCCAAAGTAGTTATTAGTCATACAATCAGTTTCAACAATATCCCAAATTAATGCACCATCTGCATAAATTTTAATACTTGAACCTGAACATACTGAACGAATAACTGCGCCATCTTTAATAACTTGATCAGTACCACCAATAGTAGTAACTGTACCGCCAACACGCTTAATAAGACGTACTTTAGTTGTACCATTAGCAGCGCCCCATAACTGGAAGCGAATAGTATCAGCACTGTTTACCGCATGAGCACGGCGAATATCAATAGCACTGTTAACTGTTTCACTAGTAGAAGTTGGGCCAGACACTAAAGTAAAATCAATAGTGTAATCTGATTTAGTAAGACTAATACCACCCGAACCAAATCCAGCAAGACTAATAGTAAGACCTTTACTAGAGGTTGTAAAACCAGTAGTAGTTGTAGTCCAGTTATTAGTAAAGTTACCACCTAAATAGTTGTCAGGAGGAGTATTATTTAATTCACCAATACGATTACGGAAACTATCTGACATATCTGGAGCAATTTCAATTGGCATCAAATAGTTTTTGTTATTAATGTTAACCTGTAATTTATTTCCATCTAAAACTTTCTTAGTAGAAATAATCATGTTACCACCGTTATCGAATGCAATACCGTGTTTCAAAGTACCGAAACTAGCATAGTTACGAGGGCGAACTAAAGTACTAACGTCTGTAGTTGTAGTATCAAGTACAGCACCATTAGGAGTCCACTGGAAGCAAATACCAGCTTGGAAACGGTTAGGTGTAGTAGTTTCTACATGGACGTTCACCCAGCCACTATTAGGAGGAAGCTGAATAAAGATTTCATTATCGTTCTCCCAAGGACGTTTCAAACCAATATCAGAGATAGGTGATTTACCACGAATTTCCAATGAAATATCTTGGCGAACACCACTAATAGGTACACGACGCATACGCAGAATAGCATCACCGCCAACAGCACTATCATCAGCATAACCACTAGTACCGGATGGTACAGCAGTACCATTTGAGCCAGTAAAACGAATAACTGTATGATCATTCATACCGGTGTTAATTGATTTACCTACGTTATACCATACAGAATCTGTAGTTGAAGTATTGTTAAGACGCAATACAGAACTAAGATATTTATATGACATAGAGCCTTGAATTTCGCTACCATGATGTTCATCACGACGACGACCCATATCATAGCCACTTGCTGAACGTGTTGCGTTAGGATCATCATAAAGTACAGATGAACCACTTTGCAAGTTAAGTACACGAATGATAAGCTGGGTGTAAGTGAAGTTAAACGGATTAGTGTTACCTTCAAGGCTAAGTCCATCTACAATCCACTGACCGTTATTAAAGTCACCAGGGAATTCATTTTTCTCCAACCATCCATTATAAATAAATGACTGAGTACAATGTGGTAGATCAAGTGCCGCATTCGGGCCTTTAGTAGACTGAACGTTAAAGTTACTAAGCTGTACAGCCGTAATGTGATACCATGAACCTTCAGCAGAGTTTGATGGACGACCACGAATGAAACTATGTCTACCATTAGCAGAATAGAAACCGTCAAATTTAGTATCCAGTGTATCTACTAAATCATACTGAACACCACCGTACCAAGAATGTCGTACGTTAACAGTATTCACATACTGACCAACTTTACGAATATTTTGGAAGAAGCCACGGGTGTTTGCAACTTTATCGTATGCACCGTATACTTCAAAGTTAGAAAATTCAGAACGAATAGCGTTTACACGGAATGCAAATGAATCATCAGCACCAATAAGGTTAAATTTAGTTTTTGCGAAGTAACCAAAACTAATATCAGCACCACGTACTGCAAAGTAACCAATAGAAGATGTACCTGCAATATCAAAAGTACTGATACCAAATTCACCAGCTGGAAATTGAATACCGATATTAGTGTATGGAGTACCAAGGCTTTTAACATAGTTCCACATAGCTGTAATAGCTGGAACGCAGTCAGTTTTACCATCTGCAACTGCACCAAAATCTGCAACTGTAAGAATAGATGGATCACGTACTACACGTTTCCATGTAAAAGTACTACCATCAGAAATATTAACACCCTGATCGTCAGTAGTGCCTTTAAGAGAACCAACGAATACACCGCTACCAAGGTTGGTATTAGCATAATATCCATTAAGGAATACAGTTTCGCCGTCTTTAGTAGGTTTTGCAGCACGCATATCACTTACGCTATTAAACGTGCGTGAACTACCACTTGAACCACCTGCATTTAATAATGCATCAATAGCCATCAAAGCATTAGTAATATTAGTAACATCATCATTCAATGAGTTATTACGGTTAGGTAATGGAAGTTGATTAAAAGGTGTTTTTGCTAAAATGATTGGCTGTTTAATAACAGTTTCATTTTTCCAGTTAACAGTAGGACGGTCACCAGTAGTAATAACAACACGGTTTTGTGAGTTAAAGAAAATAGTGATTTGACCTGCACCATTATCAGAAATATTTTGAATATCTAAAGTCAGGCCAATATTAAGACGTGAGAATGTACCAAATGAACCATTTGCATTGGTTTGGCGCATATAAAATGTACATTTCTGATAATCTTGTACTGATTGCAGATATGTAATCATTTCTGCTTTAATTTCGTCATTAACGGTATCTGGATACGTTAACAGTACAACACTACTAGTACTTGTAATTTCTACTTTAATAGCTTTTAAAAAAGCCTGAGTAACTAACGCAGTGGACATTTTTATTCCTTACAATAAAATTATTAAATGGATTATAAAAATCAATGATTTTCATTAATCTAATTAGTTGTTAACTAGAAAATATAAAATAATCCCTATACCAATAAAAGGTATAGGGATTTTATTACTTATTTAACACCATTATAAATTTTCATATTACTTACTGAATATCCAGTATTACCAGAACCTGTAGCAAATGCAATTACACCACCATCAGGTAAACTAGTATCATCAATATTCCAAATAAGTTTATTATCAACGTATACTTTAATATTAGTACCAATATTTACAATTTTAATAGTTTGACTATCAATAACAGTTGAATCAGCAGTGCTAATAGTTGTAGTAGCATTACTAATACGTTTAATTAAACGAATTTTAGTATTCTTACCAGCATCTTTACCCCACATCTGTAAACGATAACAATCTACACCGTTACCACCACGAGGACGTCTGAAGTCAAAAGTAGCATTAACTGCTTCAGTAGTAAATGTTGGACCAGATTCTAGCTTAAATTCAAAAGTAGCGTTTGGAATATCAGTACGATAATCTACGGAAGAACCAGCCGCGACATTTACATTTAATACACCATTATTACATACTGCGCCAGCATTACCTGCAATCCATGTACCATCACCAGAACCACCAAAATAATGATCCATTTTACTAGCACCTACATCACCAGTACGGTTAAAGCTGTCTGATAAAGAAGGTAATGCAAGCAATGCGCTATATGGTAATACTCTAGGAGTTCCATTCATATTTACAACTAAACCATCAGCTATCATTTTGGCTTGCAAACCAAGTTCATTACCTGTATTAAAGAAAATACCTGCATTTGGAGTACCCCAGGATGCTTGTCCTCCAACACTAGTAAGATTTAATTTTGCAAAATCAGTATCAGAGATAACTTTATATGCAGAGTTCCATTCAAAACAAATACCGGCTAAATAACGACTAGGTGAAGTAGTTTCAATAAAGCAGTTTAAATTTCCACTATTAGGATAAAGCTGTACATATAATTGCACCCAGCCAACGTATTTACGATAAATTTTAAAATCTTTTACCGGGTTAGTACCACGTACTTCTGCAAAAACATCTTGTAAATTATTAGCATTTGGTCGACGACATCTAAGAATAAGTTCACCGCCGCCAAAATCATTACCGTTATAATCTTTAGTGTTGTTTACAGCTAACTCAGTACCACGAGCACCAGTAATACGGAAAACAGTACAGTCTCCTGATCTAGGTGCAATAAAGGTACCAATTTCAACCCAAATAGGATTATTAGCATCAGTATTAGCAATCTGTACGTTACCGGTAGTATAACTTGCAGCTAATGAACCATTAATATGAGCACCGCGCGCACCATAAACAGCATTGCCCATTTCATAAGTATTCAGCCAACGACTCTTATTAGGGTTACTATAAGTAATTGATGCACCTGACTGAAGACCGATAGGTCTTACTGCACAAATTTGTGCATATGTAAAATCAGCTGGATTTTTAACATCTTCAATATTAAGACCAGAAATTTCCCAGTCACCATTATTAATATCTAATGAGTAATCGGAATGCTCTATCCAGAAATTACGAATAAATGATTGAGTACAACGTGGCAGAGTAATAACTGGCTTATTATAACACAGATGGAAATTACCATTAGATAATTCAACTGCAGTCATATGATCCCAAGAACCTTCTGCACGGCCAGACCAGCTACCTTCAATGAATCCATCATACAAATACTGTCCATAAATTTGGTCAAATTTAGTATCCAGTGAATCCAAGAAATAGAATACACGTTTGCCGAAGTTTTCTGAACGGAAACAGTTTACACGAATAAATGCTCCGCCTTGTACAGTATTTTCAAAGAAACCACGAATATTAGTAGTAGGGGTAGCTACTTTATAACCACCATTTACATAAATACCGCTAATTTCAGTAAAACGACTTTGTGTTAATACAGCTGGTTTATTTTCTGCACCAATAAGATTTAAACGAGTAAGTACATGATAACCGAATTCTACTTTTGGACCAGCCATTCTAAAACGACTGATTTCAGAAGCAGAAATATCAATATTTGATAAAGCAAATTCGCCTGCCGGGAATTGAATACCAATATTACTCAAAATATTATTTTGAGAGCGGGTATAATTATACATAGCGAGTACAGCATTTTTACAATCCGTGATACCATCAGGGATAGCACCCCAATCACATACGGTAAGAGATTCAATACTATTAATTACGCGACGCCATGAGAATGTTTTAGCTGGGTTACTAAAAAGAATACCGTTATCATCAGTAACTGTATCATTTAAAGTACCAATAAAATATCCGCCGCCATAAGTTTTATTAGTAGCTGCAATATATGTATGTGCTGTTAAATAAACAATCTCGCCGTTTTTAGTAGGTACAGTAGTTCTTAATGTATTAACATTAGAAATGGTACGCATACCATTGTCACTGTCGTTATTAGCCGCCATGATACGGTCAATTTCCATAACCGTTTCAGAAATTCTTTCTGAATCATATAGCATTACATTGTTTTTATTAGGTAATTTCAGGTTGAAATTTGGGGTACGATTATCAATATTAGAAGGTTTAGTAGTAAAATTACCCTTCCAATTCATACCTAAATCATTGGTACCAATAATATCATGACGGCCACCATTATTAAAGAAAATAGTAATAATACCGGCACCATTATCTGAAATTTCACGAATATTAAGATCTAAACCAATATTCAATCTTTCAAATGCTTGTAGCTCTAAAGTTACAGTATTAGTACCTCTAATATAAAATGAATATTTATTATAACCTATGATAGTTTTAATATAATTAATCATTTCATCACGAACAGTGCTAATTACAAATTCAGGATAGGTCATCAATAGTACATTTGATTCAGTGGAAAATTCTACGCGAATACCATTATAATACGCATTAATTACATTTTCACTAGACATTTAAAGCTCCATTTATAAATAAAATACTAATATGGTGTTAAAAAAAAAATCCTCTATACCTTTTATTGGTATAGAGGACTTATATAATCTTTGAGGATTATTTTATTAACGAATTTAAAATATGTAATTGCTTTTTTATTTTTCAATTATAACTTAGAGCGTTATTTTCTTCAAAATAAATAATTACATGAAGACCTGAATTTGTCTCTATAGACATTAGATTGATCTTCACACGTTGCGCCGCCCCATTACGGGGAAAAATATCAGTATCAAATTTTTCAAAGTTCACATTATCAGTAGTAGCATTAATGGGATTTAGAAAATAATCTTTAATTTTAATAAAAGTATCTTCAGGTAGAATTTCAGATATTTGTCTACCTATATAATATCCAGATTCAACTTGTAAAAACGAATCCAATTGTTTATTGCTTTTTAAGACAATACCTTTATTATTCGTAATTAAAATTGGCTGGAACAAACAAGAAATAAATGTGTGGACATCTAATGCCGGGTTATTATCGCAACTTTTAAACAAAATTTCAGAAGCATAGTTAGATATAGCTTTAACGGATTCCATAGAAGTTCTATGAAGGTCACCAGTTTGTTTCAAGCCATATTTACTATCTGTTTCTTTAACCTTATTATCCAAATTATCTATAATATCCTGACCTCGATCATTTTTACTATCAAATAAAGTTTTTTCCCCATTATGAATGGGGAAACCTTTACCGAAATGAAAATGATCTTTTATTACTGAAGCGATCATTTTGAACATATATTAATTTCCAATTAATTTTTTTATTTTACTTCTTTATTACTTTTTACTATTATTACTACCTATAATATTACTATCTGCCATAAACATAACAAAGTTAGAAAGAACAGTTTTAATATTCTGGGAAGTAGTAGTAGATTCTTTAACAACTTCTTGCATAGTTTGTATATGACTTTCGTCACGTTCTAAGAACTTATCATTCATTTTTTCTACAAGTTTAAAGAAACCTTCTCGTTCTTTACGATGGGCCTCCATAAGTGCAGTATTTTGCTTTCTAACCTTACGAAGATCTAAGATCAAATATGCAATTATAAGAACAAAAAGAGTTATTAAAGCTTCAACGCCGCCACTATACAATTTACTAAGTGCAAGTTCAAATAATTTACCAAAGTCCATATTATTCTCACTTTTGACTTGTTTCATCATATACAACTAAATTCATGTTTTAAATATGGTAAAATTTATATAACTTATTTTACTATTTTTAAAAACTACCTTATTTTAAACAAAGAAATAGAAATTTAAACTTTTACTAATTGAAATAAAGGAAAATAAAAAATGTCTAGTCAATTAACTTTGAATTACAGTGATATTGCATGTACTTTCCTTATGTGCAATTCCTATTTTAATGATAATGTAAAACATTCTCTTTATACTAAACCTAAATATGATTTAGTTGGTTATTTAGAAAATTTATGTTCTCAATATGATCTTGATAAAGAATTTAAAGAATACAAAAAATTATATAAAAAGAAAGAATGGGTAAATACTGATTGTATTATTAGTGATATGATGGAAGATGAAAATATTGGATGCTGTATTATACCTAGTGAATCTTATGAATATAACGGATTAATTGAAGAAACTTATATTGGTAAAAGAAAAGCTTTTTCTCTGTACATTTATATTAATGGTAAATTTAAGCAATATAAGTTAGGTCATATTATAGCTGAAAAGTTTCCTAAAAAAATTGATAATACTAATTATTTCTTTCCAGAAATGGGCGGTAAATTAGAATTTATACCTAATCGCATTCTTAAAGGACACTTAGAATTTTTTGAAGGCGCTGATGAAATTTTAAATAAAATTAATAATTTTAAAAATATTAATGATATGGTGTCTTATATTAAAGAAATAGCATATGAAGTATATGCGTAATTAAGTATTATTTATGTATATATTATTTTTGTGATAGCTTTTATAAAAGCTAAACATCTAATAACTCATAGAAAGGAAATTACAACATGTCAGAAGCCATCGTTAAAGTATCCCACGACAAACTTGCTTACCATGTAGTTCAGGCTGCTCTTTCTCGTAAAGTGCTGTTTATTCACGGTCTTACTGGTATTGGTAAATCTCAAAGTTTGTTTGATACTGCAACTAAAATGATGGGTATTAAACCTGAAAACTTTCATGACCTCCGTGTTGCAAACATGGATCCAGTTGAACTGCGCGGCTACATGTTCCCTAATAAGGACACTAAGCGCACTGAAACTTACGCACCAAGTTTCTTACCTGATTCAGATTCTAAAGAATTGATTATGATCGTTCTTGAAGAAATGACGTCAGTAAATGACCCACTGATGCAAGCAACTCTGTATCAGCTGACTCACGACTTCAAAGTAGGCGAATATATTGTACCTGAAAACGTTATTATTGTAGCTACTGGTAACATGGCTGCAGATGAAGGCGTTACATTTGCCATTGCTGGCCCACTTAACAACCGTATGCGTCACGTTGAGCTTGTATCCGGCGTTGAATCAATGATTGATTACGCTGATAAAAAAGGCTTCCATATTCTTGTACGTGCTTTCCTTCAGCATGTAAAAGATTCAGAGAAAGGTATTCACCGTCATCGTGAAGGCGATATTGCCTTTATGACTAACCGTTCTTTGGAAGATCTTAACAAGCTTCTGTGTGAAAAATCAAACGCAGCTATTATTAAAGATAAATGGGGTGTTGACCGTCCTGCTAACTATCAGTTTGAGTATGTAGAAAGCTTCCGTTCTAGTACTCTGTCAGATATGTATGACGCAGATAATATTGAAAACGTCAAAGACGCTATTCAAAGCATCATCGGTATTACTGAAGGTCTGGATTTCATTGAGTTTGTAGAACAGATCATGAAAGTAATGCCTGTCAAAAATGCTATTTTCAGTGAAGTAGAAATTATTGACTTCTCTGAATATCTGCCAGAGGGAAGTTCTCAAATCTCATACGGTCAGTTCTATGCGTTAGTACAGAACATTGGTGATACGATGAATAAGCATACTGAGTATCTCTCTAACAAAACTGTTATTGCAAATGCTACTCGTTTCATTATTCAGAACAACACTATCGATCAAATTCATCAAGAAGTTATTTCAACTGCAATTGCAAGCATCAACAAAGCAATTACTGCTAAATCAGGCGGCTTTACTCTTGCAGTAAACCGTTTCCTGCCAAAAGAGTTGAAAGATCAATTCCGTGCTTATACGCAGGAAGTAGGCGGTCATATCAGTAACGTAAATGAAGTAAGTACTTCACAAGATACTGAAAACGCTGAAGAAGCTGCTTAAATATTAATTAATAATACCCATACCTTAATTGGTATGGGTATTCTTTTAAATTTTTTGGATGTGAAAAATGACTAATACTGTTAATGATTCAGAAATTGATTTTAACAAAAACGTTGCTGTAGAATACAATGTAGAAGTAGAAAATGATTTCCTTTACACTGATAAAACTTTTGCAATGAAAAATCTGAATGACAATGCAAAGCATCATGTTATTGATACTGTTAAAAAAGCAGGTATCCTTATCAGTGATGGTTCTGCTGCAACTGAAAGCATTATTGCTGCTCGTGCTGCTGACGTTAGTTACATTCAGGCACTTCATTTCCGTCCATTTCATATCATGGGTTTGCATTTAAACGGTATGCAACTTTTTGACAGTGAAAAAAGTGTTACTGCTTTATATAAAGCCGACAAAAACAACCCAATCACTATTAGCTTTGCAGATTTTATTCTGTCTCAGTTAAATAATAGTGATATTCATGCACCTTTCTATGTTCCGGTAAGCAATTATGTACCGGAAGAAGAACCTGTAGTGCAAGATAAACTGAATGTTATTGTGGAAAACAATACAGTCAAAATTACAGATGAAGAAGGTGTTGAAAAAACTGTTGATGAAATTAAGGTGTATAAATTTGAATATGAAAAAGTTCAAAGTTATTCATCAGATATTCGCGCCTACACTGATTATAAAGGATACTTTATTGATAAAGAGTTTCTTTTAAACTTAAGTAAAGGTGAAGGTACTTTTGTATCAGTGCATGAAATCCTTCATAATTTCTTACTCCATGATATTCGTACTATGACTCATCCGGTATTTGACAAATACAAAAAGATGATGAGTTATGCACGTAATGTCTATGACCGTTATAAAAAAGGCATCATTGATGATTCATATTTCCATTCTTCCCGGTGGATTAACTTCAACCAAGCATTTGATGCTGAAAAAGCATTAGTTAATACTGCTCTTGACCAACCTATCAATGATATTATTACTGAAGAATTTGAGCATGGTTCTACAGGCTCAAAAATTAACTTTGATCGTTTACACAAGATCAATGACAAATTCCGTAGTTATATTCAAGAATTAGGTAAAAGTGAAAATGACTATGTACCTTATCCATTAACATTATTAGAGAGCTTCTTAGGTAGTTTTGTTTATGAAAGTTCTATCAGAGGTTATACTTCTGAAGAGTCTTATGAATTCTTTAATAAGAAAACAAAACGCCAAAAGAAAAAATCTCAAAGTATGAACATTGATGTTCATATGGTTGGTGGAATGCCTGGAAGCGGTGATAAACAAGAAGACCATAAAGGAGTACGGGAAGAACGCGAACGAGTTGTAAAAGAAATTGCAGAGCGTTATAAACAAATTGGCGGACGTTCGGATTCTTTCTCTAAATGGTACCAAAAATATTTAGATGAAAAATCAAAGGTTGATTATCGCGTAATTCTGCGTAATCATATTATGAATATTTTCAAAAGCCGCCCATCATGGTCTAAGCTTAACCGCCGTATGTTACCTTTTGATATCTATCGTCCCGGTATTAAAGGTGACCATGTTGCTATTAACTTTGCAGCTGATACATCTGGTTCAATGGATGGGTACATTGAAATGTGTATTCCAGAAATGGAAAAGATTGTAAAAACTTTTGGTAGCTATGAAATTAATTTCTTTGCTATCGATACAGACATTTGTGGTCAAGTTACTTTCAACCAAAATAAGCCTTTCTCTTATGATAAGATTAAGGAATATATTAAAGGTGGCGGTGGTACACGCTATGATGCTTTGTTTGATCATTTGCGTAAAACCAAAAATACAAATCCTTTATTCTTCTTAACTGACTTCGGTGTTTATCTTCCTAAAAAAGCACCTATCCCTAACAATGTAACGTGGTTAGCGCCTGAATCTACGCTTAAGTATAAAGATGATGACCAGTTCTTGTGGGGTAAAATTATCATGCTTCCTGATGTTAAGAAATAAGAATTTTAAAAGTCTATAACAAAATAATGTAAAATAAGCTAATTATATAATTAGCTTATTTTTTTTTTATTTGTATTTTAAAAATATATAATAACTTTGATACAATTTTTCATTAACTAATAATAAGGCTATTAATGTTATGCTCTCTATTAATAATTACAAAAAAGTAATTAAAGAAATTGCTCCTTCAGGTATTTCTATTTTAGGATTAGGTCGTCCGGGCTGTGGTAAATC
>Ga0308163_10003245_pt1 | contig 13853 bp, 12 predicted proteins | sample PhyTR1_FD_201037 | JGI IMG/M metagenome (GOLD analysis project Ga0308163, IMG submission 201037) | Phyllosphere microbial communities from UC Gill Tract Community Farm, Albany, California, United States - DLSLT.R1 | ecosystem: Host-associated > Plants > Phyllosphere > Unclassified | place: USA... | reverse complement strand
ATCGAGGAAAGTGCTTTGAACAAGAACATGCGTATCCTGATCGTCGACGACTTCTCGACCATGCGTCGTATCGTCAAGAACCTGCTGGGCGATCTGGGCTTCACCAATACGGCCGAAGCCGAGGACGGGCATGCCGCGCTGGCGATGTTGCAGAGCCAGCCGTTCGATTTCGTGGTCACCGACTGGAACATGCCGGTGATGACCGGCATCGACCTGCTCAAGGCCGTGCGTGCCGATGCCAAGCTCAAGACCCTGCCGGTGCTGATGGTGACCGCCGAAGCCAAGCGCGAGCAGATCATCGAAGCGGCCCAGGCCGGCGTGAACGGCTACATCATCAAGCCCTTCACCGCACAGACCCTGGAAGAGAAGCTCGGCAAGATCTTCGAACGCCTGGCGGCGAGCGCCTGATGGAGACCCTGAGCGACAAATCCGCGCTGGTGCAGCGCCTGCAGGATGCCCTGGCCGCCCTGGAAAGTGGCGACGAAGCCGGCTGGCGCCGGGAAATCGACGCCCTCGCCGCGCTGCGCACGCAGCCGATGATGGCCGGCCTGAACCGCCTGGCCCGCGAACTCGGCCAGGCCCTGGGCGAGCTGCCCAGCCTGCCCAGCGAAGCCGGCGAACTGGATGACGCCTGCGCGCGCCTGGACCACGTGGTGGCGATGACCGAACAGGCCACCCACCGCACGCTGGACCTGGCCGAGGAATGTCGCTCGCTCACCGAACAGCTGCGCGCCAACGGGTTGACGCCCGACCAGGGCCAGCAGCTCGACCGCATCCGTCACAACCTCACCGAAATCGCGCTCACGCAGAGCTACCAGGACCTCACCGGCCAGATCATCCGCCGCGTGGTGGGGATCGTGCGCCGCGTGCATGAAGGCTTCGGTGCGCTCGGCCTGCCGCCGCAGGAAGACGAGAAGAAGCGCGACAACAACGGCCTGGCCGGCCCGGCCGTGAACGGCCTGGATCGCCATGCGGTGTCACAGAACGACGCCGACGACCTGCTCTCGGACCTGGGACTGTAACGATCATGAGTGCTGTTCCAGACGATATCGCTGCCGACTTCATCCTCGAGGCCCAGGAAATCCTGGACCGCCTCGGCGAACAGCTGGTGTCGCTGGAGCAGGCGCCCCAGGACGCCGACCAGCTCAACGCCGTGTTCCGCGGCTTCCACACGCTCAAGGGCGGTGCCGGCTTCCTCGGCATCCAGGCGATGGTCGAGCTGTGCCACGCGGCCGAGGAAACCCTCGGCATGGCGCGTTCGGGCCAGGCCACGCTGCAGGCGCACCACTTCGATGCGGCCCAGCAGTCGCTGGACTACCTGCAATCGATGCTGGATTCGGTCTCGGCCGGAACCGAGCCGGGCTATGCCCCGCCAGAATTGATCGCCCAGTTCGACGTCAACGGTCCGGCCACCCCGACGCCCGCGGCTGCCGCCAGCGCCGCCAGCGCCGGCAGCGGCGGTGGCGAGCTGATCACCGATGATGAGTTCGAAGCACTGCTCGACCAGCTGCATGGCGGCGCCGCGCCGACCGCGGTGGCCGTGTCGAAGAAGGACGACGGCCTGATTGGCGAAGACGAATTCGAAGCCCTGCTTGACCAGCTGCATGGCGGCGCCGTTCCCGGTGCCAAGGCCATTGCCGCTGCGCCCATGCCCGCCGCGACCCCGCGCGCCGTGGCCGCCCCGGCGGCGCCGAACGCCAAGCCGGCCCCGGCCAAACCGGTCGCCGAAGCCGAACACACCGTGCGCGTGGATACCAAGCGCCTGGATGCGATCGTCAACCTGATCGGCGAGCTGGTGCTCTCGCGCAACCGCCTCAAGACCCTGCGTGCGCGCCTGCACGATGAAGAACTGGACCGCGCGGTGTCCACGCTGGACATCGCCACCGCGCGCCTGCAGTCGGCGGTCATGCGTACCCGCATGCAGCCGGTCGGCAAGGTGTTCTCGCGCTTCCCCAAGGTGGCCCGCGATGTCGCGCGCTCGCTGAAGAAGGAAGTCGAGCTGGAACTGATCGGCGCCGAAACCGAGCTGGACCGCAACCTGGTCGAAGCACTGGCCGATCCGCTGGTGCATCTGGTCCGCAACGCGATCGACCACGGCGTGGAAATGCCGGAGCTGCGTGAAGCCCAGGGCAAGCCGCGCAGCGGCCATGTGCGCCTGTCGGCCCAGCAGGAAGGCGACTACGTCAGCATCGAGGTGCAGGACGATGGTGCCGGCATCGATCCCGAACGCCTGCGCCAGAAGGCGCGTGAGAAAGGCTTGATCGATCCGGAAGCGGCGGCTCGCCTGAGCAGCGAAGAATGCCTGCACCTGGTGTTCCTGCCCGGCTTTTCGACCAAACAGCAGGTCACCGACATCTCCGGCCGCGGCGTGGGCATGGACGTGGTCCAGTCGCGCATCCGCGAGCTGAGCGGCCAGATCCAGATCCAGTCCGAACTGGGCCGTGGCAGCCGCTTCATGATCCGCGTACCGCTCACCCTGGCGATCCTGCCGACCCTGCTGGTGCAGGCCGGCGAAGACGTCTACGCCCTGCCCCTGGCCCGCGTGATGGAGGTGCTGCATGCGCCCAACAGCTCGCTGGGCTGGTTCGATGGCCGCGCCGTGCTGGACCGCAAGTCGCACACGCTGGCCCTGGTCGATCTGCGCCACTGGCTGGATGTGGAGCCGATGCCCTCCTCGCTGCTGACCATCGTGGTGCTGCAGGCCGGCGAAGCCCGCTTCGGCCTGGTGGTCGACCAGGTGCGCGGCCGCGAGGAAGTGGTGATCAAACCCCTGCCCAAGGCGCTGCGTGGCCTGCGCGGCTATGCCGGTGCCACCCTGATCGGCGATGGCCGGATGGCGCTGATCCTGGACGTGGATGGACTGCGCACCCACCACGATTGACGCGTGAAAGTGTGACCGCCGCATCACTGGATTCCTTCGGCGTCTCAAGTCCCATTCATACAAGCCGATAACGGACCCATGGACAGACTCAGCCTCATTGGACTATTCCTCGCGTTGGCCTCGCTGGTCGGCGGCAGCATCCTCAAGGGAGCCGGTCTGGCGTCGCTGTGGTCGCCGGCCGCCTTCGTGATCGTCATCGTCGGCACCATCGCCGCGATCCTGCTGCACACCTCGCCGGCAGTCTTCAAGCATGCGTTCAAGATCGTGCGCTGGGTGATCCGGCCGCCGAGCAGTGACCGTCGCCAGTTGATCCAGCAGATCGTGGAATGGAGCAACATCGCCCGCCGCCAGGGCCTGCTCGGCCTGGAAGCGCAGGTGGATGCGCAGGACGATCCGTTCCTGCGCAAAGGCCTGCAACTGCTGGTGGACGGCGTGGAGCCGGAGACCATCCGGCACATGATGGAAATTGAACTGAGCAGCCAGGAAAGCCAGGACCTGGCCGCCTCCAAGGTGTTCGAGGGCATGGGCATCTACGCCCCGACCCTGGGCATCATCGGCGCCGTGCTCGGCCTGATCGCGGTGATGAAGAACCTGGCCGACCCGAGCAAGCTCGGGCACGGCATCGCCGCGGCGTTCACCGCCACCATCTACGGCATCGCCTCGGCCAACCTGCTGTTCCTGCCGGTCTCGGCCAAGCTCAAGAGCGTGATCCATCACAACAGCCGCGATCGCGAGATGATCATCGAAGGGCTGATCTCCATCGCCCAGGGCGAGAACCCGCGCAACATCGAAACCAACCTGTCCGGGTTCCTGCACTGACATGGCCCGCCGCAGGCACCACGAAGAGCACGCCAACCATGAGGCCTGGGCGATCCCCTATGCCGACCTCATGACGCTGCTGCTCGCCTTCTTCGTGGTGATGTACGCCATCTCCTCGCTCAACGAAGGCAAGTACCGGATCATGGCCGACGCGTTGACCACCGCCTTCGGTGGCGCGCCGCGCACGATCAACCCGGTGCAGGTCGGCAACCAGCAGGTCCAGGGCGGTGGCTGGGACAGTCCCTCGGTGATCAAGGCCGGAAACCGGATCGGCCCCTCCGCACCAGCACCGAGCAACGACCCGACCCTGCTGCCGGCGATGGCCTCGCAGATGCGCATGCCGGTCTCGATCCGCAACCAGGAACAGCTGCAGCGTGCCGAGCGCCAGCTCAACGGCATCGCCGACAAGCTCACCGCCACGCTGGCACCGCTGATCGAACGCGGCATGATCACCGTGCGTCGCACCGAGCTGTGGATCGAGGTGGAGATCAACAGCGACATCCTGTTCCCGACCGGCTCGGCCACGCTGGATGTTCACGCGCGCGACACCCTCTCCAAGCTGGCCGAAGTGCTGCGTGACGCGCCCAACGGCGTACGCGTGGAAGGCCATACCGACAACATCCCGATCGCCACCTCGCTGTTCCCCTCCAACTGGGAGCTCTCGGCCGGACGCGCGGCCAGCGTGGTGCACCTGTTCGCCGACCAGGGCCTGCAGCCGGCACGCCTGGCGATGGTCGGCTACGGCCAGTTCCGCCCGCGCGAAGACAATGCCAGCGCCGAAGGCCGCAACCGCAACCGGCGGGTGATGGTGATCATCCTGGCCGACACGGCGCAGAGCATCGACCCGATCACCGACCGCCTCAGCGCCGACGCCGACGCCACTGATGCCGCCAAGGCGCCCAGCGCCGGCAACCCCGTTACCCCCGTTACCCCCATCGCACCGGTGCAGTTGCCACCGGTGCCGGCCGGCAGCCGCGTTGGCGCCGCCGTTCCGCCCGCAATGAAGGAGTGAACCGCATGCGTATCTGGGCTGTTGCCAATCAGAAAGGCGGCGTGGGCAAGACCACCACGACGCTCGCACTCGGCCGCGGCCTGGCCACGCAGGGCCACCGCGTGCTGTTGATCGATCTGGATCCGCATTCCTCGCTGACCCGCGCCTTCGGCGTGCCGTTGGATCCGCCGCCGCAGGGTGTGCTGGAGCTGTTCGCCACGCCGCCGGCCGAGCTGCCCACCCTCGCCCGCCACAGCGACATCCCGGGCCTGGACTATGTCTGCGCACAGGCGGCACTGGCCACGCTGGAACGGCGCAGCGCCAACCAGCCGGGCCTCGGCCTGGCCCTGCAGAACGCGCTCGGCCGTCACCAGGGCCAGCACGACTACATCCTGCTGGACTGCGCGCCCACGTTGGGCCTGTTGATGATCAACGCACTGGCCGCGGCCGACCGCCTGATCATCCCCACCCAGGCCGAGCCACTCGCCCTGCATGGCCTGGATGGCATGGTCCGCACCGGCGAGATGGTCGAGCGCTCGCGCCGCCGCGCGCTGCCGATGTCGATCCTGCCGACCCTGTTCGACCGCCGCACCCGCGCCGGCAACGAGACCGTCAAACTGATGCAGGACAAGCATGGCCATCGCGTCTGGGAAGACGCGATTCCGGTCGATACCCGCATCTGCAATGCCGCCAGCCTGACCGTGCCGCCGCAATCGGAGGATTACCCCGGCCGTGGCCTGGCCGCGTATCGCCGCGCGCTGGAATGGATCCTGGCCGACGATGCACAGCAGATGGAGCGCGCGGCATGAACACCGCCGGCGTGCTCGACGATTACCTGGAGCAGCTGCTTGGCGACGCGATGCCGCCGCCGGCAGCGTCACCGGTGGCCGTCGCGACGGCCGACACCGTCGAAGCGGCCGGCGGCCTCGACGCCGCACCTGCGACTGTCGAAACGGCCACTGCCGACGCGGCGCCGGAGGCAGACGTCTCGGTTGTCCCGCCAGGCTTCCGTGACCTGCTCGATGAGCTTCGCGACGATCCGCTGCTGAGCGGCGCCATGACGCTGCCCACCGCGGGCGCTGCACTGGACGCCGAGGCAGCTTCGGCTGCCATCAGCGCGCCTGCACCGGGATTCGACGACCTGCTCGACGAACTGCGCAACGATCCGCTGCTCAGCGGCGCGATGCCCGCGCCCGCCGAAGAAGCGCGCCCCAGCTGGAACGACCTGCCGCCCGAGGTTGTCTACGAAACCGATCCCATGCCCGCAGGCGCCAGCACGCCAGCCGAATTGCCCGAGCCTGTCGCGCCACCCGCCGCCGCGCCAGCGGCCCGCGCGCCGATTGCCCGGCAGATGTCCTCGATGCCGCCCATGCCGGCGGCGACCAGCGCCCGTGCCGGCACGCCCTCATTGGCACAGAGCCGGCCCGGCAGCTGGGAAGAGCTGCAGCGCCAGGCACGCGACCCGGCCTCCAGCCCGCGCGAGAACCGCCGTGCCAGCGAGCGCACCTCGCGCTGGCTGCGTCTGCGTTGCGGTGCCCAGGCCTACGCGCTTGAACTGCTCAAGGTCCAGGAAGTGGTCCTGCCCGTGCCGCTGCTGCCGCTGCGCGGCACCTCCCCGGCGATGCTGGGCATCATGAACCTGCGTGGCCAGGTCGTGCCGGTAATGGACCTGGGCCTCCACCTGGGCAGCAGTGCGGCCGGCAATGACGCCAACACCCGCATCGTGGTGCTGGAGGAGAACGGCGAGACCATGGGCCTGCGCGTATCGGCCGTGGAGGATGTCGCCAATCTCACCGATTCCCAGATCGAGCCCCCCGATACCGCCCGCATCTGCCAGATCTCCAACGACCTGTTCCGTGGCGTGGCCCGGTGCGGCGCCCAGCCGATGATCCTGCTGGACGCGACCCAGTTGCTGAACTGACCGGCACCCACGCGATCGCCCACGCCGCCCCTAAAGCTTTGTGGGTTCGGGCCGTTATCTCTCTCGGAACCGTTTGTCCGGAGCAATGATGAGCACTGTGGCCCTGGGTGATGATCTCGGTATCGAGACCAGCACCGAGCTGAAAACACGTTTGGCCCCCCTGGTGGATCAGGCCGGCGATCTGACGCTGGATGCCAGCCAGATCGGCCGTATCCATACCGCCTCGGTGCAGGTGCTGTGCGCATTCGTCGAGGCCCGCCGCAAGGCCGGGCATCCCACCGGATTCCACGGTTGCACCGCAACCTTCCGTGATGCCGCGCGACTGCTCGGCGTCACCCAGGCCCTCGGCCTGGATGCACCCCATGACAACCTGAAATCTGTGGAGAACGCTGCATGAGCGCACGTATCTTGGTGGTGGACGATTCGGCGTCGATGCGCCAGATGGTCTCTTTCGCCCTCACCTCGGCCGGCTTTTCCGTCGAGGAAGCCGAAGACGGCGCGGTCGCCCTCGGGCGTGCCAAGGGCCAACGCTTCAACGCGGTGGTCACCGACGTCAACATGCCCAACATGGATGGCATCTCGCTGATCCGTGAGCTGCGCCAGCTGGCCGAATACAAGTTCACGCCGATGCTGATGCTGACCACCGAATCGGCTGCGGACAAGAAGTCCGAAGGCAAAGCCGCCGGTGCCACCGGTTGGCTGGTCAAGCCGTTCAATCCGGAACAGCTGGTGGCCACCGTCCAGAAAGTCCTGGGCTGATCCCGCTTCACCTTTCCCTCCCCTCGCAACCGGACACCCCGCACCATGAGCATGGATCTGCAACGTTTCCACGCCACCTTCTTCGAAGAAAGCCGCGAGGGGCTGGATGCGATGGAAGCTGGCCTGCTGGCGCTCGAATCGGGCCAGCAGGACCCGGAGATCATCAACTCGGTGTTCCGCGCCGCGCACTCGATCAAGGGCGGCGCCGGCACGTTCGGCTTCGATGCGATCGCCGCCCTGACCCACGTGCTGGAAACGCTGCTGGACGAACTGCGCGCCGGCAAGCGCGCGCTGGAGCCGGCCGCGGTGGACGCGATGCTGGCCTCGGTGGACGTGCTGCGCGCCCTGCTGCGTGAAGCCGAGCACGGCCAGGCGGCAGACCCGCAGGCGGTTGCCGAGGTCAAGGCGCGCCTGGAAGCGGTGCTCTCCGGGCAGGCCGCCGCCGCGGCGCCGGTCGCCGCCGCCAAGGTCGATGACACGCCCGAGGCGTGGCAGATCGGCTTCGTGCCGGCACCGTCGCTGTTCATGAGCGGCAACGACCCGCTGCGCATCATCCGCGAGCTTGAACACCTGGGCTCGCTGCAGGTTGCCGCGCGCCTGGACCGCCTGCCCGGCTTCGACCAGCTCGATCCGCTCGAAGCGCACCTGGCCTGGGACCTGGGGCTGGTCGGCAAGGTGCCGCGCAGCAAGATCGAAGATACCTTTGCCTGGGTCGTGGACGACTGCGAACTGGACATCCGTCCGGCCGCGCCGCCGAGCCTGGCCACCAGCGCGCCGGCCGAGGCCAAGCCTGCCGTCGCCCCCGCCATCGCTCCCGCCGCACCGGCCGCAGCAGCACCGGCCACCGCCGCACACGAAGCTGAAACCTCGATCCGCGTCAGCGTGGACAAGGTCGATGCGCTGATCAACCTGGTCGGCGAACTGGTCATCACCCAGGCCATGCTCAAGCAGGTCTCGCACGCACTGGATCCGGCACAGGCCGAGCAGTTGCTGACCGGGCTGGACCTGCTGGAACGCAATACCCGCGATCTGCAGGAAGCGGTCATCGGCGTGCGCATGCTGCCGGTGGATGCGGTGTTCCGCCGTTTCCCGCGCCTGGTCCGCGATCTCTCTTCGCGCCTGGGCAAGCACGTGCGCCTGCGCACCATCGGCGAAGGCACCGAGCTGGACAAGGGCCTGATCGAAAAGATCGCCGACCCGCTGGTGCACCTGGTCCGCAACTCGATCGATCACGGCCTGGAAATGCCGGACGTGCGTCGCGAGGCGGGCAAGGACGAAACCGGCACGATCACGCTGGCCGCCTCGCACCAGGGTGGGCACATCGTGATCGAAGTCAGCGACGACGGCCGCGGCCTGAACCGCGACAAGATCCTGTCCAAGGCGCTCGAGCGTGGCCTGAGCGTGCCGGACAACCCCACCGACGCGCAGGTGTGGGACCTGATCTTCCAGCCGGGCTTCTCCACCGCCGATGCCGTCACGGATCTGTCGGGGCGTGGCGTCGGCATGGACGTGGTCCGCCGCAACATCCAGGCACTGGGCGGTGAGGTGCAGCTGGAAAGCCAGGCCGGCAACGGCACCCGCGTGCTGATCCGCCTGCCGCTGACGCTGGCGATCCTGGATGGCATGACCGTCTCGGTGGCCGGCGAAACCCTGATCCTGCCGTTGGCCTACGTCCTCGAAGCCCTGCAGCCGCAGGCCGACGATGTGCGCACCATGGCGGGCGAAGGCCGCGTGCTGCGCGTCCGCGGCGAGTACCTGCCGATCCTCTCGCTCAGCGAGTACTACGGCTACGGTGGGCGCGCGCTGGACGATCCGCTGGTGGTCGTCGTCGAGGGCGATGGCCAGAAGATCGCACTGGAAGTGGACGAACTGGTCGGCCAGCAGCAGGTGGTAGTCAAGAACATCGAGAACAACTACCGGCGGATCAGCGGCGTGTCCGGTGCAACCATCCTGGGCGATGGCCGGGTCGCGTTGATCGTGGACATCGGCGGCCTCGTGCGTTCGCTCAAGGTGCCGCAGGCCGCGTAACGCCGCTGCCATCGCGTTGGTCCCGACGCCGCCGCTCCCCCGGGAGCGGCGGCGTTCGTTCGTGGGCGCGCGGTCCCATGCGCATGGGCCGGAAAGTGTGAACTTCATCGACCGCCTCGCCCTCGTGGTTGTCCAGCCAACCGTTCGCCGCGGTATGGCCCATCCGCCCGCAACCCTTGCAGCAGCAACCATCGGCGGCCGATGAACCGCAGCTGGGCTCGTGAAAAAAATGTGACGCCGCACTATCAAGTTGCAACGGATCGACGCCGCTATCCGAAGTAGCGACCACGGCAACCGGCTCGCGCCTGCGCTCCACCCTCTCCCACCCGCTGATTCCGCCCAGCACCCCACGGCTGTGCGCCACTGCCCTGCCCGGAGTTTCAACCATGAAGTGGTTCCACGACCTGCCCATCGCCCGCAAGCTGGCGGTAGGGTTCACCCTCACCACGTTGATGACGCTGGCCCTGGGCAGCTTCGCCCTGGTCCGCCTGGGCGAGGCCAACGCACAGCTGCGCGCGATGAGCACCAACGACATTCCCTCGGTGCAGCACCTGGGCGAAGTGCGCGCGCAGCTCGGCGAGTTCCGCACCTACGAAATGGCGCAGCTGACCGTGCTCGACAAACCCGAGTCGGTTGCCGACTACGACAAGCGCATGGCCGACACCGGCAAGGTCGTCAATGCCGAGCTGGCCGCATATGCCGCACTGCCGGCCGGCGACAAGGAACGCCAGTTGTATGACGTGGTCGCCGCGCGCACCGCCGATTACTTCAAGGCCAACGGCCTGCTCAAGGAAGCCATCGCCGCCGGCGACGGCGTCACCGCCCAGCAGATTTCCGATGAGCAGTCCCGCCCGGCACGCCGCGCCCTGTTCGCCGCGCTCAAGGAGCTGGGGGAGTTCAGCAACGGGGTGATGGCCAGCCGCATCGAGACGGCCAACGCTACCCACCAGAACAGCGTCTACGCGATCATCGGCTGCATCGTGCTGCTGTCGCTGCTGGCCGCCGTGATGGGCGTGGTCATCTCGCGCGCCATCACCCGCCCGCTGGGCCAGGCCGTGCACGCCATCCAGTCGGTCGCCCGTGGTGACCTGTCGGTCAACATCCAGGCCACGAGCAGGGATGAAGCGGGCAAGATGCTGGCCGCCACCCGCGACATGACCGTGATGCTGCGCCGCTTCTCCGAGCAGACCCAGCAGATGGTCGACATGCACGCCGGCCCGGACATCAGCCACCGCATCCCGGAGGATTTCCCCGGCGTGTACGGCCAGCTGGCCGTCGGCATCAATACGGTGATCTTCGAGCACCTGGATGCGATCAAGGACGCGATCAACGTCCTCAACCAGTACGCCGCCGGCGACCTTTCGCCCGATGCCCGCCGCCTGCCCGGCAGCCGCGCGATCCTGCACGAATCGATGGATGCGGCCAAAGCCAGCCTGCTGGCGATCAATACCCAGATCCAGGCGCTCGCCCAGGCGGCCGCGGCCGGTGACTTCACCCAGCGTGGCGATGCGACGCGCTTCGACCACGACTTCCGGGTCATGATCGAGCACCTCAACACCATGATGCAGGTCGCCGATGGCAACCTGTCCCAGCTGTCGCACCTGCTGCAGTCGATCGCCAACGGCGACCTGACCGCACGCATGCAGGGTGAGTTCCGCGGGGTGTTCGCCTCGATGCGCGACGATGCCAACACCACGGTCGCCCAGCTGACCCGGATCGTCGGCCGCATCCAGCAGGCCTCTTCAAGCATCAGCACCGCGGCCGGCGAGATCGCCTCGGGCAACAACGACCTGTCGCGCCGTACCGAGCAGCAGGCCGCCAACCTGGAAGAAACCGCGGCGTCGATGGAGGAGCTGACCTCCACCGTGCGCCAGAACGCCGAACACGCCCGTCAGGCGAATCAGCTTGCGATCGGCGCGCATTCGGTCGCCTCGCAGGGCGGTGACGTGGTAGGCCGCGTGGTCAGCACCATGCACGAGATCGACGCCTCCTCGCGCCGCATCGCCGACATCATCACCGTGATCGACGGGATCGCCTTCCAGACCAACATCCTGGCATTGAACGCCGCGGTGGAAGCGGCCCGTGCTGGCGAGCAGGGCCGTGGTTTCGCCGTGGTCGCCTCGGAAGTGCGCACCCTGGCCCAGCGTTCGGCCGGTGCGGCCAAGGAGATCAAGGGCCTGATCGACGAATCGGTCGGCAAGGTTGCCGAAGGCTCGCAGCTGGTCAACCAGGCCGGCGCGACCATGGGCGAAATCGTGGCCTCGGTGCAGCGCGTGACCGACATCATGGCCGAGATTTCCGCGGCCTCGCAGGAACAGTCGGCCGGCATCGAGCAGGTCAACCAGACCGTCGTGCAGATGGATGAGACGACCCAGCAGAACGCCGCGCTGGTGGAAGAAGCCACTGCCGCCGCCCGTGCCATGGAAGAACAGGCCGGTCACCTGACCGACGCTGTCGCACTGTTCAAGCTGGACAGCCACGGGCACACGGCACCGGCCACCGTGGTCCATGCACCGGCCGCGCCACGAGCCGTCGCAGCGGCCAAGCCGCGCAGCGTCGTTGCCGCACCGCGCCGGGTCAGCCCCCGCGAACCGGCCCTGGCCAACGACACCGAGTGGCAGGAGTTCTGATCGCGCCTGCCACGTGATCACGCGCCCTTCGACACCCCGCTCCGGCGGGGTGTCGTCGTTTCGGCAGGGCCATCGCGCACCGCCGCGCTGCAATTGCCCCTACATAAATGTGAACTACTGCCGATAAACGGACAGAGCCCCGGCATCTACGCCTGCCGGCACCCGCCCAACCCAGCAGATTCCATGTCCGAAGGCAGCCTCGACGCACACGACCGCCCCCATGGCATCCACGACGATGCCATGGATGACAGGTACCTGGTCCGCAACCCCCGCCAGATCCGGCAGTTGCTGCAGGCGCTGATCGACCAGCGTTCGTTGATCAACGCCCATCTCGGCGGCCGTGACCAGTCCTTCCCCACGGCCGTCCTGGAACTGGACGCGGACGACGACTGGCTGCTGCTCGACGGCAGCCCGTCCGAGCCCTCCAACCGCGCCGCCGAAGACGCCGGCCACCTGCTCTGCTTCGCCCAGCTGGACCGGGTGATGGTCCGCTTCCGCCTGGACGGGCTGGAGCGCGTGCGCAACGAAGGCCATGTCGCCTTCCGCGTGCCGTTCCCCCAGGAACTGGTGCACCTGCAACGCCGCGAACTGTACCGGCTGGAAACGCCGATCACCGATTCCCCGCACCTGCAGTTCCCGGTCAACGAAGACCGCAGCGAAGCGCTCCAGCTGCGCGTGGTCGACATCAGCGGCGGTGGCCTGGCCGTCACGGTGCCGGTGGACTGCAACGTGTTCTCCCTGCAGAAACGCTACGCCGCCCGGCTCGACCTCCCCGACGGCAGCCCGCTGCACGTCTCGCTGATCGTCTGCAACCAGTTGGCGCTCAAACTGCCCAACGGGGCGGAGATGAAGCGGATCGGCATGCGCTTCGACGACCTCCCGCGCGGCGGCGACAGCGCGATCCAGCGCTACATCTTCCGTATCGACCGGCAGCGGAGTGCGCGGAAGAACGGGGAGAGTTGATCGCTGCTTCAACGGCATGGCGTCGCCGCATCCCTGCGGCTGATGGTCCCGGCTGAAGTCAGGGTTTGGGTGGGTGGGAGCTAAAGTCGCCCCCGGGCAGGCCGATATCCAGCGTGACCCCCGGTTTTTCGACCGCCACGCCCGACCCAGGACCCCTCGATGAACGACAAGAACAGCAACGCCGCCAGCGACGGCGGCGAGTACCTCAGCTTCACCCTCGGCGCCGAGCACTACGGCGTGGACATCCTCAAAGTCCAGGAAATCCGCGGCTACGACTCCGTCACCCGCGTGCCCGATGCTCCGGATTACATCAAAGGCGTCATCAATCTGCGCGGCACCATCGTCCCCGTCATCGACCTGCGCCTCAAACTGCGCCTGGAAAATGCCACCTACGATGCCTTCACCGTGATGATCGTCCTCAACGTCGAAGACCGCGTCGTCGGCATCGTCGTGGACAGCGTCTCCGACGTCATCCCGCTCGCCGCCGACCAGATCCGCCCGACCCCCGAATTCGGCGCCGCCGTCGATACCCGCTTCATCTCCGGCATCGGCACCCAGGACGACCGCATGCTGATCCTGCTGGATATCGAAACCCTGCTCGACAGCGCCGACATGGGCCAGGCAGCGGTCATCGACGACGTCGCCGCCTGAGACATCCGTCACAGAAAAACGGCAGTCACGCCGCTGCCGCCGTCTGCAACGGCCACCGTCGAAAAAATTGCTTCAGTTCCCCCCTGACCGGCCGATAGCTGGTTTCAGAACCCGGCTGCACTGGATCGCCCATGGCCGGGCCACCTTGCCCATATCCCCGGAGAATTTTCCCGATGAAGTCCCTGCTTGCCCTGTTCTCGGTCGCCGTGA
>Ga0308163_10003244_pt1 | contig 13853 bp, 12 predicted proteins | sample PhyTR1_FD_201037 | JGI IMG/M metagenome (GOLD analysis project Ga0308163, IMG submission 201037) | Phyllosphere microbial communities from UC Gill Tract Community Farm, Albany, California, United States - DLSLT.R1 | ecosystem: Host-associated > Plants > Phyllosphere > Unclassified | place: USA... | reverse complement strand
AGCGTGTTCTCGTGGTCCGTCTCGGTGGGGTCGATCGGGATGATGTACACGCCCGTCTCGGTCCACAGCTTCAGCCAGTCGGCGTACTCGTTGTGATCGAGCATGTCGCTCTCGGTCCAGAGGAAGGCGGTGGCGCGGTTCAGCAGTTCGATGTTCATTTTTGTTCTTCCGCTCAAGCCGTCATCAGCTTTTTCCACTGCTGATAGGCAGCGCGCATGCCGGTCTCGGCAGAGACATCACCGGCCACGCCGTCCGGCGTCTTCTGCTCTCCGGGCAGGCCGCGGTTGAGCAGCACCCACAGGTCGCGACCCGCATTGGCGCCGGCCTGCACCCGCTCCCAGGCTTCCGAGTCGTCCGGCGTGCCGAAGCCCATGGGGCCCTGGAAGTGTTCGTGCATGCGCAGGCGCGCACGGTTGCCGGCGGCGGGGCCGCCGTCCATCAGGATCACCGAATGATGGATCTCGGTCTCGGTCGCCGAGATGGGTTGCAGCACCCGGAAAAAGGCCATCGAGCAGGCCACGTTGGGGAACAGGTTCAGGTTGAAACCCGAGCCGCCGACGGCCCGGACGATCTTGCGCACCTGGGCTTCGTCGTGGCCTTCGTCGCGCAGTTGCCGGGCGAGTTCCTCGTACTTGGTGGGGATGGGCTTTTCCAGCTCGGCCTCCAGATCGATCAGGTCCGGGATCATCACCATCACGCTGTGGCCGTTGCCCAGGTCTTCCACGAAACCGGTGCCGCCGACGAAGTCGAGCATCTCTTCGGTCTGCTTGTCGACCGAGTGCAGGAAGCTGCGGTGCACCAGGGGAAAGTGATAGGCGTCGGTGGTGTTCTCGAGCTGGATCTTCCAGTTGCCGGGGAAGGTGAAGCGGTGTTCTCCGCCCACCTTGATTGGGAAGCCGCCGCCCTGCTTCATGAACAGGTCCATCCATTTCTTCGCCGGGCCGAGGTAGTCGGCCAGCGGCTCGATGTCGTCCTTGAAGGTGGCGAAGACCATGCCGGCGTATTCCTCGACACGCAGGTTGACCAGCGGGAGTTCGGCCTTGTCGAGGATGTCGCCGTAGCTCTCGGGGTGGGGCACGCCGCGCAGGCTGCCGTCGAGCGCGTAGCTCCAGCCGTGGTACGGGCAGACGAAGGTATTGGCCTTGCCCTTCTTGTGTTCGCAGACGGTGGCGGCGCGGTGGCGGCAGCGGTTGAGCAGCACACGCACCTGCTTCTTGCGGTCGCGCACCACGATCACCGGCTCCTTGCCGACCCAGTGGGTCTTGTAGCTGCCGACGTCCGGCACTTCGCTGACGTGCGCCACCCAGACCCAGGTGTTGCGGAAGATCTTCTCCATCTCGTCCTCGAAGATGGCCGCGTCGTTGTACAGGCTGGTGTGCACCTTGTCGGGCTGCACCAGGTCGGCCACGGGGGCGGAGGGACGGTGGAAATGGACGGGTCGGAGGGACTGGATCGGGGCGTTCATGGCGTGGGGCCTCATCGGTTTTTCGGAAATATATCCGAAATCATGCAATTTGCACGAGCACTTGCCATGCCAGTGGGGTTGCGGATGCCGTTCGGTTCTTCAGGCGACGCCGTCCGCTCCCGAAGCAGCGGCGAACGCATTACCTTGGTGCAATGGTCGGCCGGTCGAAGCGGCTCGGTGCGCAAGCGGCCGTTCAGGCTTTGGTGACCACCATCTTGTCGGCCAGGTACCTGGCCAGGCGCAGCGGCGCCGAGGTGATGCCGCCCATTCCGTAGGCGGCCATGAGCTGCACGCCGGTGAGCGCCAGCGACAGCCCCACCGCCGTCGCCATGTCGGGCTGCCCCAGCCGGCCTTCGACCAGGGGATGCAGGAAAAAAATCACCAGGCCGTTGACCACCAGCAGTTGCAGGCTGCGCCGTCCGATCCAGGAAAGCGCGGAGGCCAGCCCCGGCAGGTGTTCGGCGACGACCCAGGCGCTACTCACTACGGCCAGGCTTCCGATCACCGCGGCCTGTCCGAACCATGGCAAAAAGCCGTATTGCCCGGCGATCATCAGGGCGACGAAACCACCGGGAATGTTGTCGCAGCGTCCCGCCGGTTGCAGGGCACAGCCACCGTTCTGACCCGACATCCACCACGCGACGCACAGGCCTGCCAGCGCCAGGGGCCAGCGCCTGCCACGCACCCAGGCGCCGATGTCGGTGCGTGCCAGCGCGTGGCCCAGCGCGAAGAAGGCCAGGCCGGGCAGCACCGACTGCAGCTGCAGCAGCGTGGAACCGGCGCGCTGGGACCACGCGAAGCCGCCGAGAAGCGCCAGCAGCAGCGGCCAGCGCACCCGGTCGCCGTAAGACGCCAACACGAAATACGCCAGTTGCACCAGCGCCAGCGAGGCCAGGAACCAGACGATCACCGAGTGGAAACCGCGCAACCTGAGCATCGGCAGCAGCAGCCCGGCGACCGTCGGCGGCTGGCCGGTCAACAGCGGCTCCGCGATCCAGCAGACGACATGCACCAGGTAGGCGGTGAGCAGCAGCGAGAGCGACCGCCGCACCGATTCGCGCAGGCTGCGCGCACGAAACACCATGCCCGACAGCAGGAAGAAAAGCGGCATGTGGAAGCTGTAGATGAACCGCAGCTGGGGCAGCGCCGCGGCCTGCACATCCCGGCTCGCCGGCTCGAAGAACAGGCCGAGCGCATGGCCGTAGATCACCAGCAGCATGGCGATGCCCTTGGCGATATCCACCGCCGGGTTTCGTTGCCGCAAAGCTTCTGTCATGACGAAGGGCTTGGTGGAGATGGAAGGACGAGAGGCGTCCGGGCAGCCGCGCCCGGTTACGCACTGTAACTTCGGGTGTACAAAGTGTCGATGACGAGCGAACACACTGGGCGGATGCCCAAGACCCAAGCGCCGCGCGGCCTCGCACCGGCAAAGAAGCCCGCCACCGCCGTGCGGCATCGCCGGAAGACGCCGCCGGAAGACAAGCGCGGCACCATCCTGCAGGCGGCGCTGGCATTGTTCTCGCGCTTTGGACTGCATGGCACGACGGTCGACCAGGTGGCGATGCGGGCCGAGGTGTCCAAGAGCAATCTGCTCTATTACTTCGCCAACAAGGAAGACCTGTATGTGCAGGTACTGCGCAAGCTGCTGACGGTGTGGCTGGAGCCGCTGCGCGGGTTCAGCACCGCGCAGGACCCGCGCGAGGCCATCGGCGACTACATCCGCCGCAAGCTGGTCGTATCGCGCGACAGCCCGGAGGCGTCGAGGCTGTTCTGCCTGGAAATGCTGCAGGGGGCGCCGCTGCTGCGGGACGAGCTGGGACGCGAGTTGCGCGACCTGGTGGAGGCCAAGTCGGAAGTGATCCGTGCCTGGGTGGCCGACGGCCGGCTGCGGCCGGTGGAGCCGCACCACCTGATCTTCACCCTGTGGGCGGTAACCCAGCACTACGCGGATTTCGGCGTGCAGGTGCAGGCGTTGACCGGGCGCACGCTGGACGATCCGGCTTTCTTCGAAGAGACCGTGCAGAACCTGCAGAAGATCGTGCTGGAAGGCGTGCTGGGGACGGCCTCGCCGGCACGCTGAGACCGGGTTGGCGCGCGCGGCCGCACCGCAGGCAGGCGACGCCCGCCTTCAGGCGCTCTCTCTCTGCACCAGGGAAAAACCGATATCCACCACCGGCTGGGCCACCCCCCGCCCCTCGGCACGGTCGGCGATGAAACCCGCCGCCCGCTGCCCGATGGCCGTCCCGTCGATACGCACCGTGCTGATCGCCGGAAACGCATGCCGTGCAAAGGAAAGATCGCCGAAACCCATCACCGCGATATCGCCCGGCACGGACATGCCGCGCGAATGCGCCTCGGTGATGGCGCCGTGCGCCAATGCATCCGAACTGCAGCACAGCACGTCTGGCTCCGCGTGCCGCGCCAGCAAGGACCGGAGCGCCTCGCGCCCGCTGCCGAGCGTGGTCGGTGCACGCACCGTCAGTACCGGCAGGCCGACGATGCCGTGCTGCGCGAAGGCCCGCTCGATGCCGCGCTGCCGCTGCATCGCCCGGTGATCGTCCCCCGTCACCACCGCCGGCCTGCGGTAGCCCTTGCCCGCCAGGTAATGGCCGACCGCCTCTCCTGCCTGCTCGTGCGAGAAGCCCACCAGCATGTCGACCGGCGTCGGTGTGAGGTCCCAGGTTTCGACCACCGGGATGCCGGCGGCGACCAGCCTTCGCCGCCCCTCCGGCGATCGCATCACGCCGGTGAGGACGATGCCGTCCGGGCGCCGGCCGACCAGGGCGTCGATCAGCGCGTCCTCGCGCGACTCGCCGTAGCCGCTCTGCCCCAGCAGCAACTGGTAGCCGCGACCGGCCAGGGTGTCGGTGAGGGCCTGAATGGTTTCCAGGAAAACCGGCCCGGCGATGGTCGGCACCAGGGCGGCCACCAGCCGGCTGCGGTTGCTGGCGAGCCCGCCGGCCAGCAGATTTGGCACGTAGCCGGTGCTCTCCACCGCCAGCCGAACCCGCTCGCGGGTTTCCGGCGATACCCGGTCCGGCGTGTTGAGCGCGCGCGAGACGGTGATCGCCGAGACGCCCGCCAGGCGCGAGACATCGCTCAGGGTGATGCCGCCGCTGCCGCGCCGGGCGCTGCGCGCGACGGGCTTCGGGTCCTGCTTCGGCCCCTGTTTCTGCGTCTGCGTCACGGATTAACAGTCTCGGCAAAAAGAAACAAATTGGAACTGTCGCAATCACCGGCAATCAGATGGCGAACTTGTGGCTAACATTGGAGACACTCGATCTCGCCGGCATTATGGTGGACGCTTCGCACCGCCCCTCGCATGCCATCGCTTCTCGTCCAAACGCCGTTTTCATGCTGCAAACGTCGCTTAAAGCCGAGATAACCGGCGCTATCCCCACCTTATGGCGCCGCCCGGCGGTCCGCACCCGACGGACAATGCAGCCCGAGGAGTTATTCGAATGGATCTGCAATACGAGCTGAAGGCGGGGAGTTATTACCTCTACGACCTGCGCGACAAGCCGAGCAGCGTCACGGGCGAACGCCGCTTCAAGCTCAAGACGGACGACGTGGCGCTCGCTTTCGACGTCAGCACCGGCGCATTGCACCAGCACGGGACGCCGCAGCGCATCCTGAGTTGGGCGCTCGGCCATCGCCGCCGGCTGCGGGCGGCGGGCAACCAGGCGGCGGCGAACGACCTGGTCGTGGTGTCGGGTCCGTTGCCGGTCGAGGAGATCAACAACTGCCTCGCCATCTCCGGCTACTGCCGACGCATGTTCAAGCGCTTGTCCACGGTGCCGCATGGCAAACTCCAGCGTCCTACGGCGGCGCGTGCCGGCACCGCGCATTAGTCGCCATCGCCCTGTTTCGACCGAACGGCCGCCCTCGCGGCCGTTTTTCATTGACCTGAAGGATTGACAAAGATGGCCTCGACCTGGGACGCGATCAGCACCGTGCTGCGTCAGGAGTTCTCCGATGTGGCCGACCTCGAAGGCGCCGTGCGCCTCGCCGTGCGCTTGCTGATCGCGGCGTTGCTGGGCGGGCTGCTGGGGTTCGAGCGCGAGCGCAGCGGGCATTCGGCGGGCATCCGCACCCACATGCTGGTGAGCATGGGCGCGGCGCTGTTCGTGATGGTGCCCCAGCAGAGCGGCGTCACCCCCACGGACATCAGCCGGGTGGTGCAGGGCATCGTGGCGGGCGTCGGCTTTCTCGGCGCCGGCACCATCCTCAAGGACAGCGCCGGCGACCGGGTAAAGGGCCTCACCACCGCGGCCGGCATCTGGCTGACGGCCGCGATCGGCATGGCGGCGGGCCTGGGGCGGGAGACGACCGCCGTCTTCAGCACCCTGCTGGCCATCGGCGTCCTGATGCTGGAGCCGGTGTTCCGCCAGCGCTCGCACAAGCTGCCGCAGGACGACTGAGGCGGCTTCAGGCCCGCGCCGGGCCGCGCGCGGCGGCCGCTTCGCGCTCCCGGCGGATGGCGATCACGAAAAACATCCGCGCCGATGCGGCCATCAGGGTCAGCACCACGCCGGCGGCGATGGACGGATTGCTGCCCAGGCTGACCAACGCGGTGCACACCGCCCCGACCGACATCTGCGCGAAGCCGTAGAGGCCGGCCGCGGAGCCGGTGAGATGCGGATCGACGGTGATCGCCTTGGCCATCGACACCGGGCTGGAAGCGCCCGCCCCCATGGTGAACAGGAACATCAGCCCGACCACCGGCACCACGCCGAGATGGCCGGTGAGCGCGACCAGCAGCAACAGCGCGGCGCTCACCAGGCTGAGCGCGTTGGCGCCCATCAGCAGGCGCTCAGCCGCCACGTAGCGCACCAGCCGCGACGTGGTCGCGTTGCCCAGCGACACCCCGATCATCAGCAGCCCCAGGTACAAGCCGAGTTCGGTGGCCGGCCGGTGCAGCTGGGTGGCGAACACGAAAGGCGCGGCCGCCAGGAACGCATAGAAAGCCGTCGTGGCACACGAGCCGCCGAGCGCGTAGCCGGTAAACACCCTGGAGCGCAGCAGTTCGCCGTAGTCGCGCTTGAGGGTGGCGGTGCTGAAGTTGCCGGTGGGCCGGCCGGTCTCGGGCAGCAGGCGCAGGGTGCAGGCGATGGTCACCGCGCCCATCGTCGCCAGCAGCAGGAAGATGGCACGCCAGCCGGCATGCGTGGCGATGGCGCCGCCGATCAAGGGCGCCAGCCCCGGGCCGACGAGCGTCATCAGGTTGAGCAATGCCAGCTTGCCGACCGCGTCGCCGGTGCGTGCGGTGTCGCGCACGATGGCGCGCCCCAGCACCAGGCCCGCGCAGCCGCCCAGCGCCTGCAGCAGCCGTGCGGCGATCAGCGAATACACACCGCCCGACAGCGCCGCCACCAGGCCGGCCACCGTGTACAGCACCAGCCCGACCATCAACAGGCGGCGCCGGCCGAAGGCGTCCGACAAGGGGCCGTAGACGAGCTGGCCGACGCCCAGCCCGGCGATATACAGGCTGATGGTCAGCTGCATCTCGCCCGGGCTGGTGCCCAGGTCGTGTGCGGCCATCGGCAGGGCGGGCACGAACATGTGCATGCCCAGCGTGCCGCTCAGGGTGATCAGCACCAGCAGCCACAGCGGCACGTCGAGCCTGCGGCCCACGCGCACGCCGGTCCGGTCGCACACGTCCCGGTTCATGCGGGGGTTTCCTGGCCGGCAGGGACCAGCGCGGCGGCCACCTTTTCCATCACCCGCAGGGCCACGGCCAGTTCCTCGGCGGAAATGTCGGCGAGACAGCGGCGCCGGGCTTCGTCGACCACGGTCTCGACACGGGCCACCGTGTCGCGTCCCTCGGGCGTCAGGCGAACCGCCTTGGCGCGGCGGTCGTCGGTGGCGGTGCGCTCCACCAGCCCGCCGGCTTCCAGGCCGTCGAGCAGGCGCACGACGGACGAACTGTCCAGCCCCATCGACTGCGCCAGCGCCTTCTGCAGCATCGGACCGTCGCCACGCACCAGGTGCAGCAAGGGCAGCCAGGTGGCTTCGGTCAGGCCCTGCGGACGCAATGCCTCGTCGATCGACTTGCGCCACTGCCGGGCGTTCTGGCCGAGCAGGGAGGAGAAGCGGCGCATGTCGTGCTCGGCAGGGTCGGTCATGGTTGGGAAACTTCGGCTCGATAGTTGACAGGCCAATAAATGATATGTCACCTAAATCGCATCGACAGCGGCGCGCGTCGATATCCCGTCTGCGAGGTCAGGCTCCGCCGAGGCCTAGCAAGGTATCCCGCCGCTGTCGGAACCGTGCCGCCTCGGCGGTGATCCAGCCCTGCACCAAGGCCGTCCGGGGCGACGGGGTCATGCCGGTGACGAAGAAATAAGACGCCCGCGAGCGCACCGGCGGGCCGAAGGGCGACGACAGGCGTCCGGCCGCCAGGTCGTCCAGCACCAGTGCGGCACGGCCCATCGCCACGCCCTGCCCCGCCAGCGCGCCGCCCACCGCCATCTGCGACAAATTGAAGTGGTGGCCGGCCGTCATCTCGCCCAGGTCCGCCGTACCGACGCGGCTGCGCTCCAGCCAGTGCGTCCATTCCTCGTACGGACCGGCGCCGGCCCAGGCGCTGGTGTCGTGCAGCAGGTGCGGGGCGCGCAGGTCGGCCGCCGTGCGCAGCCCGGGGTGCGCCGCCAGGAACGCGGGGCTGGCCACCGGCAACAGCCATTCGTCCAGGAAGTCGGTGGCCAGCAGGTCGCGGTAGTCGCCCAGGTCGAAGCGGATGCCGGCGGCCACGTCGTCGCCTTCCATGCGTTCGCGGTCCAGGGCGTGGAATTCGCCGACCACCCGCAGATCGACCTGCGGATGCGCCCGGAACAAGTCGCCCAGCCGGGGCGTCAGCCAGCCCATGGCGAACGAGGGCGCGCAACTCAGCGTCACCGGCCGGTCGTCCTGCACCGTGCGCAGCTGGCCGAGCGTGCCTTCGATGGCCTGGAAGGACTCGCGCAGCACCACCGACAGCCATTGCCCCTCGGGGGTCGGCATCAGCGCGCGCGGCGTTCGCAGGAAGAGGGGGCGCTGCAGGAAATCTTCCAGCTGCTTGACCTGCTGGCTGACCGCGCCCTGGGTGATGCACAAGTCCTGGGCGGCCTTGGTGAAGCTGCGGCACCGCGCGGTGGCCTCGAAGCACCGTAACCATGCAAGAAGGGAAGGCGTCAGGCGGATTTGCATTTTGGTGATCAGTATTACTAATACCGGGGCTAATATAAATGCGTTGTGCAGCGTGCGGGAGGGGAAAACAATCGGGCAGCCGAACCCCAAAAGCGCCATGACAACGCCTTCCCGATTCCCGCCTCTCCTTTCGTCCACGTCGCCTGAAATTTCCCTGGACGCGCTGCGAACCGGCGCGCCGGTGCTGTGGGCATCCGAACTCGACCGCTCCACCGCTGCTTCGCCTGCGTCCAACGGCATTAGCCAGGCTGATATCGAAAAAGCCGTCGCCCGCATCTCGCGTTTTGCGCCCCTCCTGGCGCGGCTGTTCCCCGAACTGGAAGACAGCCAGGGCGTGATCGAGTCCGCACTGCAGCCCGTGCCCCGACTGCAGTCCGCACTGGGCCTGCCCGACCTCCAGGGCACCCTGCTGATCAAGAGTGACCATGCCCTGCCGGTGGCCGGTTCCATCAAGGCGCGCGGCGGCATCCACGAAGTGCTGGAACACGCCGAAACCATCGCCCTGGCCCACGGCCTGCTGGCCGAAGGCACCGCCAGCGACTACCGCCTGCTGGCCACGCCGGTGGCGCGCGCGCTGTTCGGCGGCTACAAGGTCGCCGTCGGCTCTACCGGCAACCTGGGCCTGGCCATCGGCGTGATGGCCTCGGCGCTGGGTTTCCAGGCCGTCGTGCACATGTCCGCGGACGCCAAGCAATGGAAGAAAGACCGCCTGCGCCGCCGGGGCGTCGAGGTGGTCGAGCACGCGGGCGATTACGCCGAGGCGGTGGCCGCCGGGCGCCGCGCCGCCGAGGCCGACCCGCGCTGCCATTTCGTGGACGACGAGCAATCGCTCTCGCTGCTGCTGGGTTATGCCGCCGCCGTGCCGCACCTGGCCCGCCAGCTGGCCGACCTGGGCCGCCCGGTGGATGCCGAGCATCCGCTGTTCGTCTACCTGCCCTGCGGCGTGGGCGGCGCGCCGGGCGGCATCGCTTTCGGGCTGGCGCAGCGCTACGGCCCGCATGCGCACTGCTTTTTCGCCGAGCCCACCCGCTCGCCGTGTTTCCTGGTGGAGATGCTGGCCGGCTCGCCGCTGCTCGGCCACCTGGGCGCGCACCCATCGGTGTACGACGTGGGCCAGGACAACCGTACCGAGGCCGACGGCCTGGCCGTGCCCCGTGCCTCCGAACTGGCCGCCGACGTGGTGCGCCAGTCGATCGGCGGCGTGTACACGGTGGCGGACGAGACCTTGTTCCGCCATCTGCACGCCGCCGCCGTGACCGAAGGGGTGCGCATCGAACCCTCGGCGGCCGCGGGCCTGTCGGGGCCGGCCATGCTGCTCGGCAGCACCGCCGGACGCGACTACCTGCGCCGCCACGGCCTGGAAGCCCACATGGCCGAGGCCACCCATATCGCGTGGACCACCGGCGGGCTGTTCGTGCCCGACGAGGAATACGCCCGCTTCCACGCCCGCGGCGCCCTCGCGAATGCGAGCGAAGCCACCCCCGCCGCGCCTGTCTCCCCCCACGCCGGCGCCGCGACGGCCTGAGCGCTCCCTCCACCCTCCACGACCTGCCCGGTCCGCCCCCATGAAAACCACCGCCCTGCTCGCCTGCGCCCTCACCGTGGCCGCCGCCATCGCCTCGCCCGCACACGCCGAGGCGGGCTATCCGTCGCGCCCGGTCACGCTGGTGATTCCCTTCCCGCCGGGCGGCGCCACCGACGTGGTCGGGCGGCTGGTCGGCAAGACGCTGGGCGAAAAGCTCGGCCAGCCGGTGGTGATCGACAACCGCGCGGGCGCCGGCACCATCATCGGCGCCACCTACGTGGCCAAGGCCGCGCCGGACGGCTACACCCTGCTGATCAGCTCGGGCACCACCTTCACGGTGAACCCCGCCATCCAGCCCAGGCTGCCCTACGACGCGCAAAAGAGCTTCGAGCCGATCGGCCTGGTGGCGCGCACCGGCCTGATCCTGCTGGCCAACAAGGACGTGCCGGCCAGCACGCCCAAGGAGTACGTCGACCTGGTGCGTGCCGCTCCGGACAAATATTCGTACGGCTCGTTCGGCACCGGCACCACCGCCCAGTTCACCGGCGAACTGATGCTGCGCGCCACCGGCACGAAGATGGTCCACGTGCCCTACAAGGGCAGCGCACCGGCCATGACCGACCTGATGGGTGGGCAGATTCCTTTCTCGGTCGACACCGTGGCGGCGGCCATCCCGCAACTGAAGAACGGCAAGGTCAAGGCCATCGCGGTGAGCACCGCCAAACGCTCGGCCCTGCTGCCCAACGTGCCCACCTTCGCCGAGAGCGGCTTCGACCTGGACGCCGACACCTGGATCGCCGTGGTGGCGCCGCACGGCCTGCCGCCGGCGGTGAAGTCCCGCCTGGAAAAGGCCCTGCAGGAAACCGTCGCTTCGCCCGAAGTGCGCGAGAAGCTGCTGGGCGCCGGCCTGGAGCCCACCTACCAGAACGGCGCCGCCACCGCCGCGCTGATCGAGAAGGAACTCCCCCTGATGCGCGCCACCGCACTGCGTGCCAACATCCGGCCGGAATGAAAAACACACCCCCCATCGCACTGCCCCCCGCCGCGGTCGTCGGCACGCCGCTGGCCGACATCGACACGCCCGCCCTGGTGATCGACCTCGACGCCTTCGAACGCAACCTCGACCGGCTGCAAGCCGCCGCCGACGCCGCCGGCGTGCAGCTGCGGCCGCACGGCAAGGCGCACAAGACCCCCGCCGTGGCGCTGGCGCAGATCGCGCGCGGCGCCGTCGGCATCTGCTGCCAGAAGGTCAGCGAGGCGCTGCCCTTCATCGAGGCGGGCGTGCACGACATCCACATCAGCAACGAGATCGCCTCGGCTTCCAAGGCCCGCTTGCTGGCGCAGGCCGCGCTGCGGGCGCGCATGAGCGTCTGCGTGGACGACGCGGCCCAGGTCGACCTGCTGGGCACCGCCGCCGACGAGGCCGGCAGCCGCATCGGCGTCTTCGTGGAGATCGACATCGGCCACGGCCGCTGCGGTGTCTCGGGCGCCGAGGCGGTGCTGCGCCTGCACGCGGCCGTTGCCCGGCATCCGGCGCTGGAATGGCGCGGCCTGCAGGCGTACCACGGCGGCTTGCAGCACCTGCGCGGCCACGCCGAGCGCCGTGAAAAATCGTTCGCCGCCGCCGCGCGCGCCGCCGAGGTGGTGGCCGCCCTGGCCGCTGCCGGCGTGCCCTGCCCCACCGTCACCGGCGGCGGCAGCGGCAGCGCCGAATTCGATTTCGAGAGCGGCGTCTTCACCGAGATCCAGGCCGGCTCCTATGCCTTCATGGACCGCGACTACGCCGACAACCAGGCGACCGGCCCGCTGCGTTTCGAACACGCCATGTTCCTGGCCTGCACCGTGATGAGCACCGCCGCCGGCGCACACGTGGTGGTGGACGCCGGACTCAAGTCGATGAGCGTCGACTCGGGCCTGCCCACCGTCTGGCCGGCCGGCCCCTTGCGCTACCGGCAGGCCAGCGACGAACACGGCGTGATCGGCGCCACCGAGCCCGGCGGCCCGCTGCCCGCGCTGGGCACCCCGCTGCTGCTGGTGCCCGGCCACTGCGACCCGACCGTCAACCTGCACGACGAACTGATCTGCCTGCGGGACGGACGGGTCGAAACCCTCTGGCCGGTCGCCGCACGCGGCCTCAGCCGCTGACCCCTTATTTTTTTTTCCTCTTCACGCCTGCGCGTCCACGCCGTCCCGCACCATGCAAAAGAACGAAGACATCGTCGCCCTGCCCGCCACCGAAATGCGCCGTCTCATCGGTGCGCGCCAGCTTTCGCCGGTCGAGCTGCTGGACGCCTGCATCGCGCGCATCGAGGCGACCAATCCGTATGTCAACGCCGTCACCGCCACCTGTTTCGAGCGCGCGCGCGGCGAGGCGCGGGCGGCCGAGGCCGCGGTGATGTCCGGCGCGCCGCTGGGCCTGCTGCACGGCCTGCCGCTGGGAGTGAAGGACCTGGAAAACACCGAGGGCCTGCTGACCACCTTCGGCTCGCCGATCTATCGCGCCAACGTGCCCGGCGCCGACAACGAACTGGTCGCCCGCCTGCGTTCGGCCGGCGCCATCGTGGCCGGCAAGACCAACGTGCCGGAGATGGGTGCCGGCGCGAACACCTTCAATCCGGTGTGGGGCGCGACCGGCAATCCTTTCGATCCGCGGTTGAACGCGGGCGGCTCCTCGGGCGGCTCGGCGGCCGCGCTGGCGCTGGACATGCTGCCGGTGTGCACCGGCTCGGACACCGGCGGCTCGCTGCGCATTCCGGCGGCCAAGTGCGGCGTGGTGGGCTTCCGGCCGTCGCCGGGCGTCGTGCCGAGCGTTCGCAAGCCGCTGGGGTGGACGCCCATTTCGGTGGTCGGGCCGATGGGGCGCACGGTGGGTGATGCCTGTCTGCAGCTGGCTGCCACCGCCGGCATGTCGGCGGGCGATCCGCTGAGTTATCCGCTGGATCCCGCGAGCTTTCTGGTTCCGCAGAACGTCGATCTGGGCGGCTTGCGGGTGGCTTACACCGAGGATTTCGGGGCCTGCGCGGTGGACGACGGCATCCGGGCCGTGTTCCGGCAAAAAATCGCGGCGATGAAGCATTTGTTTCGTCGTTGCGAGCCGGTCGATCTGGATTTGGGAGAGGTGCATCGCTGTTTCGATGTGCTCCGGGCGGAGGCCTTTGTCGCTGGTATGCGCGAGGCCTACGAGCGGGATCCTGGCAGCCTGGGGCCGAACCCGCGTGCCAATTACGAGATGGGCGCTGCCATGAAACTGGTCGATTGCGCCTGGGCCCAAGCGGAGCAGACGCGCATTTTGGGCAGGTTTCAGGCGGCTTATCAGGCGTTCGATGTGATTCTTGCGCCTACTACGCCGGTTTCTCCTTTTCCGTGGACTCAGCCGCATGCTGCTTTTATCAATGGCGAGGCGCAGGAGAATTACTACCGGTGGTTGGCTTTGACTTATGTGACTACGCTGACGACGCATCCTTCTTTGGCGTTGCCTTGCGGGACTGATTTTGCGGGGATGCCTTTTGGGCTGCAGGTCGTGGGGGGGTTTCGGAAGGATCTGTTTACTCTTGGGGTGGGGCACGCGATGGAGCTTGCTTTTGCTTCTTCTGCTGCTTTGCGTCGGCCATTGCCGGATGCCTCTCGGTTGCGGGGGTATGAACCTTCGCTTCGGTCTATTGTTACTGCTCCGGT
>Ga0308163_10003243_pt1 | contig 13854 bp, 15 predicted proteins | sample PhyTR1_FD_201037 | JGI IMG/M metagenome (GOLD analysis project Ga0308163, IMG submission 201037) | Phyllosphere microbial communities from UC Gill Tract Community Farm, Albany, California, United States - DLSLT.R1 | ecosystem: Host-associated > Plants > Phyllosphere > Unclassified | place: USA... | reverse complement strand
TGGAACCAAGGCTCGCCCGTATTTTTTCCCCGCCTATCGCCTTCTTAAAAAACGCATGAAATCGAAGCTTTCCCGCGCCATGCGCAGGGCAATCAAAAAGGCTGCATCATGATTGCCGGAGAAGTCCAAAAGGCGATTTACGACGCGATGCGTGCAGCGAATTGCTGTGATGGGCGCGTCTACGACAATGTGCCGGCTGATGCGCAGTTCCCCTACCACACCATCGGTGACGAACAGGTTTCCGATAACAGTGGCAGTTGCGGCCCTATGTGGACTGTCGATTGCGACATTCATACATGGTCGCGACCCGATAGCGGCTCAAAAGCCGAAGTGAAGGCGGCTCGCGCTGCTGCTTTTGAGGCTATTTCGAATATCACCGATGTCCCTGGTTATCAGTGTGATGGCGTTTCACTGGAGACGGCACGGACATTGTCTGACCCTGACGGCATCACGCAACATGACGTTATGACGTTGCGATTTCTCATCAACTCACTCTGACCATAGGAGGGCATTATGGCTCCTGCTCCTGTAAAAGGCCTGAAAGGCGAAAAGCTTCTTATTCAGATCGGCAATGGTGCCGCACCTGAGGTTTTCGCAATCGATTGCCTGATCAATTCGGATCGTGGCATCAAATTTTCCTCTGAAACGACGAATACCAATCTTCCTGACTGCGAAGATCCGGGCGCGCCGGCCTGGAAATTTCTGAATAAGGATGGTTTTGCGGCCGAAATTTCCGGCGCCGGCAAAACGCACACGCCCTCGCTCAAGGTCTTCTGGGACTGGTTCAACTCTGACGACGGCAAAAATGTACGCGTCCTTGCCGACGCGACGGCAGCCAACGGCGGCGGCTACTGGATCGGTTCTTTCAAGTTGACCGACTTCGAGGTCACAGGCACGCCGAAGGAATATGCTGATTGCAGCATTACCCTGCAATCTGACGGCGTTGTCACCTGGGTGGATGCTGTTTGATGAGCGGGCACGGATCGATCACTTTGGAATGGGCGGATGGGGAATACACCTTCCGCCTGGCACTCAAGCAATTGGAAGAGTTGGAAGAGCGGTTTGACCGCTCGATTTTTGTCATCACGGAACGAATGATGACGCGCACGGCAACGTCTCGTGAAATTATCGAGGTTTTGCGGTTGGGTCTGATCGGTGGCGGCATGAAGCCGATGGAGGCTTTGCCGCTGGTGAGGCGTTACGTCGAGGAGCGTCCTTTGGACGAGAATCTTGGCGTTGCCTATGCAGTCTGCTTTGCAGCGCTTGTGCGCGTCCATGGTGATGAGTTGGAGACAGCGGGGGAGCCGGAGGCGGAGCAGAGCGGCTCGACTTCGCCGGAATTTATGGAGCCGCACTCCTGATTGGCGTGCAGGATATTGGTCGACTTTCCATCGGCCAATGGTCCGTCATGGCCTCGGCCTGGGCAGCTGCTCATGGCGAGAACAAACCGCAAGCCCCAAGTGATGACGAATTTGAGCAGGCTTTGAGCCGTGCGAGGAACCCTAATGGCCACATCTGAAGAACGGTTGGTCGCGGTCCTGGAAGCCAGGATCGCGGACTATGAGAAGAACCTCGCCAAGGCTCTGCGCACCACAAACAATAGCTTTACCCGCATCGAGACGCGGGGGAAGCAGATGGAAGCGAAGTTGGCTGCCATCGGTCGCGGTGCTGGCGACGGATTGTCGCGAGCACTTGCAACCTCGATTGGCGGATTATCTGCCGTTTTGTCCGTTGGCGCTGTCGCCAATTATGCCGACGCCTGGACCAATGCCAAAAATAGCCTTGCCGTTGCGGGGGTGACCGGCGAGCGTCAAAAAGTTATTTTGAACGAGCTTTACAACAGCGCGCAAAAGAATGCCGCCCCCATTGGGGCTCTATCGGATCTCTATGGACGCGCGGCCCAGTCTGCGGATGTACTTGGCGCATCGCAGCAAGATCTAGTGAAGTTTTCGGATGTTGTGGCGCTTGGCCTTAAGCTCGGCAAAACGAGCGCGGAGGCGGCGGCCGGGGCGTTACAGCAGCTTGGTCAGGCTCTCGGCTCTGACAATGTCCAGATGGAAGAGTTTGGCTCCATCATGGATGCCATGCCGGCTGTTACCAAAGCCGCCGCGGCTGGCATCAAAGAGGCGAATGGTTCTGTTGCCAAGCTCAAGCAATTAGTAAGTGATGGAAAGATCAGTTCGCAAAACCTGTTTCAGGGAATTTTAGTTGGTGCTCAACGTCTTGAAGAGATGGCCAGCAATTCAACGCAAACAATTGAGCAGAGTTTTACGAAGATAAACAATGCTTTCACTAAATACATCGGCCAGACGGATGAAAGCCTTTCTGGTTCGCAGCGACTTGTAATCGGCTTAAATGCGCTGGCTGATAATTTTGACAGTACGGCGGATGTGGCCCTGCAGCTCGCGACTGTACTGGGGAGCGCCTTAGTTGGACGTGGCATCGGCCTCATGCTTGCGCAGGTTCCGCAACTGGTCGCAGTTCTCGGCACGCTATCGACAGCTCTTCGTACGGGGGCAAGTCTCGCGCCTGTTCTGGGTAGCGCCCTAGGTCCTCTCGGCACCATTGCCGGACTTGCAGCAGGCGCCGCCGTTGCCTTTGGTGCATTTTCCAACTCCGTTGATGATGCCACCCGCAGCCTAGCCGACCAGGCTGCGGGTGCTGGCTCCATTAACGGCATGCTGGAGGATGCGAAGCGCGCGCAAGAGGCTTACAAGCAGGCAATTGCCAGCACGGCCGGGGTGCAGTCGAAAAGCACCGACTCCATTGTGGCGTCGACAAAAAGAGAATTTGAAGCCAAGAAATCGTTGCTGGAGCTGGAGTTGAAGCGACAGCGCGCGCTTTTGGCTGTCCAAGACATTGAGCTTCAGAGTAAGGCAGCCCAACTCAAGGCCGAAATTGGCTCACAAGTCGCAACCCGCAATTCGTCGGTGCAACAAGGATATTCCGACCCGAAGGTTGGGGATTTCGTGCGCCTGCCTGATAGTATTACCGGCCTGGAGAAAACTCAGGCGATGATTGACGCCAATCCGTTGACCAATGAGATCAAGCGAATTCGGGCCGAATCCGAACTGACAACCGTTTCTGTCGATAAGTTGTCGGAAGCGCTCAATTCCGGCTTTGCGGATAATCCGGGCGGTGGCGCCGTCTCTGGTGCAGTTTCCGCCAACGGCACGGGCGGCAAGAGTAAAAGCGGCTCCAAGGAAAAGCTGGACGAATACGAGCGAATGCGCAAGCGGATCGAAGAAACGACCGCAGCAACGCAGGCCGAAACCGCAGCTCAAAAGCAGCTTAACCCGACCATTGACGATTTTGGTTTTGCTGCGGCGAAGGCTAGAGCGCAATTCGAGCTACTAAATGCGGCCAAGGAAGCCGGCCTCAAAGTCACGCCAGAGCTTGAAAAGCAGATCGACCAGCTTTCCACGTCTTACGCCAATGCGGGTGTGCAGGCGGAAAAGCTTGCCCAATCGCAAGATAAAGCCCGTGAGGCTGCGCAACAGCTTAAGACCGACGCAAAGGATATTCTGTCCGGCGTAGTCAGCGACCTGCGTTCCGGAGCTAGCGCCGCTGATGTATTCAGCAATGCTATCCAGAAGCTGGCGGATAAAATGACCGACAGTTTGCTTGACTCGATCCTGCAGATTAACGGTGCTGGTGGGTCTGGTAGCTTCTGGGGGAGCTTATTCAGTGGGATGTCTGGAAATTCTATTACCAGCTCGAATTTCAAGACGAATACTACCCTTGGGTCGTTCCTTGGCTTGAAGGATGGCGGCGATGTCGAGCCGGCGGGACTAATCCGGGGGCCGGGCGGGCCGCGGGGCGACAAGATCCCAACTGCCCTTTCGGATGGTGAGTTTGTCGTAAATGCTGCCGCCACGAAACGAAATCGCCCGTTACTGGAGGCGCTCAATAGCCGCAAGGGCTTCTTGGCTAGAGCTAATGGAGGTATCGTCACAAACGGCTCTGGCATTCTCAGTCGGCCTCCGCGTACCCCTGACGTTTCCAAGGCCGCCAGTAAGGCCGCCTCGACCCAGGTCACTTACGCACCAAACATCGACGCACGCGGCGCGGATGCCGAGGCGGTGGCACGCCTGCAGAATGCGATGGCCCAGGATCGGAAGACCTTTGAGGCCAAGGTGATCGGGACCATCAAGAACGCCAGGGCGCGGGGTGCGAAGATATGACCATCGTCTATCCGGTCGACCTGCTTGCGGAGTTTCCGGGCTGGTCGACCAAGTTCGAGCCGCTCTATCGCCAGGAGCAATCGCGCACCGCAGGTGGCGTCACCTATGTGAAGGATCTCGGGTCGCCGCTGTGGTCGGCGGCCTATCAGACCAAGCAGCTGAAGCCGAACGCGCTGGACGCCTGGCGCGCGCGGATCGAAGCGCTGGAAGGCGGGCTGCAATATTTTCGCGGCTATTCCCTGTCTCGCACCCGGCCGATTGCCTATCCGGCCGAGAAGACGGTCCCTGAGAGCGGCGTGGTTCTGTCAGCCATCGGCGGTGACAACAAGAGCGTGACCCTATCCGGTCTTGGTGCCGGCTATGTCGTCTCGCTCGGCGATATGATCCAGATATCAGGCAGCGGGCTTTACCGCGTGGTTGAGCCTGTCATTGCCAATGCGGACGGCATTGCCGGGCCGTTCGAGCTTCGGCCGCATCTGTGGCCGGGCACTGTTGCTGGATCTGTCGTCACGCTGATCCGGCCATCCTGCACGATGATGATCGTGCCGAGTTCGATTTCCTCCGAAGCCGATGCGTCCAGCGGGCGCGGCTCTCTCTTATTTCAAGCTATCGAGGTGCGCTGATGCGCTTGCTTCCTGCTGCTATCACTAACGCGCTTGCGGCGCGGCAATTGGTGGCGCGTGATTTTCTCTGGATTATCGCCCGCGACCGCTCAACCGGCAACCCGGCCGCTGTCGGCTTCTGGTCCGATGTCGGCAATGTCGCGGCCGAGGTCGTGCATCCTGACACGGGCAACGCAGACACCAGGCAGTTTTACGGTTCCGGCACCCTGATCAGCATTACAGAAATCCCGCTGGTCTCGACGCTGGAGGCGCAGAGCGTTACCATCACCATGTCCCAGATTGACGAGATGGTGGCGGAAGCCGTGCGGCTCTATGACTGCAAACAGGCCCGCGTGGAAATCTATCGCGGGCTGTTTTCGCCGCAGACCCGCAAGCTGGTTTCGCCGGCCGAACTGCGGTTCCTGGGCTTTATCGACACGATAGAGATCAAGACGCCTGCCGAGAATGATGCCGGCGCGGTCACGCTTTCCTGTGCCTCGCATATGCAGGAAATCACTCGCTCGAATCCCGATACGCGCTCGGATGCCAGCCAGAAGCTGCGCAGTTCATCTGACAATTTCTATCAGGATACGGCTGTTGTTGGCGATTGGGAACTGTTCTGGGGCCAGACCAACGGCAAGATTGCCACGTCAAAGGCGACCAGCATGGCCGATTTCCTCAAAAACGCGCTGGCCAAAAATGGTTAGGCCTGGCACCCCGGCTGACCGCTTTGCCGTGGTCGATCTTTTGCGGCAAAGCCATGCGGCGGCGGGCTATAGCTTCCGGTTCGAGGCAGCAAGGGCCGATGCGCTCTACCGCCTTCATTTGGAAAACCCGGCAGCCTGCGCGCTGCTCTTGGAGTTGGACGGCCTGGTCTGTGGCCTGTTGCTGGCGTCTGCCTTTGACCATCCCTTCGGGGCGGGTCTGATGGCCAAGGAAACGGTGTGGTTCATCGCACCTGAGGCGCGGGGTCGCTCCGCGCTTATCATGCTCGATGCCTATGAGGCATGGGCCAAATCCATGGGCTGCGTCGCCATCGGCATGGCGGCGCTCGCTACCAATGATGTGTCCAGGCTTTACATCAGGCGCGGCTATGCGCCGGCCGAGACGCATTTCATAAAACCTCTCTGACGGGTTCTCCATCATGGCTCTTTTTACGGGCATCGCTGCCATTGTCAGCGGCGTGGCGTCGGCTATTGGCGCGGTTTCGTCCTTTATCGGCGGCTTGGGCATCATTGGCTCGACCTTGCTGAAATCGGCAGTCGGTATCGGTTTGAACTACCTTGCTTCAGCTGTTGCTGGCAAAAACAAAGCCTCCACCGCAAGCTTTGCCGTTAGTGGACAATTGCAGTCCGGTGGAACCGTGCCGCGCTCGATCATCTTCGGGATGACGGCAACGGCCGGTTCGCTGGTCTATGCTAATACCTGGGGCAATGCGGGCAAGACACCGAACGCTTATGTCACCCAGGTGATTGCCGTGGCCGATGCGCCGATCAAGGCGCTGCTGGTGCCTGTCGTCAATGGCGTGGCTTGCCAGATCGATTTCGACCATCCGCACGCTGAATATGGCTGGCCGGTTCTCGACTACCGCAAGGGCACGACCGATTATCTCTGGCTGAAGTTCTATGACGGTACGCAGACCAAGGCCGACAGCTTCCTGGTCAACCGCGTCTCGTCGACGGCACGGCCCTATGAGGCAGCGCGCGTCGGTCATGGCGTTGCCTATGTCATTGCCACGTCGCGCGTGAACCAGGAACTGTTTTCCGGGTTTCCGTCCTTCAAGTTCGTGCTGGATGGCATGCGGCTTTACGATCCGTCGAAGGATAGTTCTGTCGGTGGCAATGGCAATCAGCGTTATAGCGACGCCTCAACCTGGGGCGGCGATGGCGACCGGTTGCCTGTCGTGCAGCTCTATAACCTGATGCGCGGCATCCGCTGGAACGGTCAATGGCTCTATGGCCTGCAAACCGTGACCGGTCGGCGCTTGCCCTCGGCGCACTGGATTGCCCAGATCGGCAAATGCCGCGCCTTGATCGAAGGTGCTGATGGCATGGAGGCCACCTATCGCTCCGGCGCTGAGGTGCAGGTCAGTGCTGCCATACAAGACGCGGCACAAGCGATGCTGACGGCTTGCAACGGGCGGCTTGCCGAGATCGGCGGCACCTATAAGCCGTTTATCGGCGTGTCGGACGAACCTGTCATGACCTTCACCGATGCCGATATCCTGTCGAGCGAAGAGCAGAGTTTTACTCCGTTCTTCGGCCTGTCTGATACCGTCAACGGGATTTCTGCGTCTTATCCATCTCAAGATGACGCCTGGAACATGGCGGAAGCACCGCCGATCTATAATAGTGATTATGAGGTGGAGGACGGCAATCGGCGTCTGTTGTCGGATGTTAGCCTGGACTTCGTACCCTATGCCGAACAGGTTCAACGCCTGATGCAATCGGCATTGAAGGAAGCTCGTCGCGCCCGCCGTCACACCTTCTCGATGCCGCCGATGTTCTGGCAGTTGGAGCCGGGCGATATCATCGCCTGGTCCAGCAACCGCAACGGCTATCAGGAAAAGCGGTTTCGGGTCGATGGCGTTCTCGATCAGCCTAACCTGGATGCCGTGCTGGATCTGACGGAAGTCGATCCCTCCGATTATAGCTGGAATAGTGGCACGGATTATCAAGCTCCGTCGCCTGGTAGTGTGTCCAGCGGTGTGCCGGCTGCGCAGTCTACGACAGGCTGGAGCGTGGTTGCCGGTTCCGTCACCGACAGCGACAGCCAGGATCGCCGTCCGGCGATTGTCGTGTCTTGCACGGCGGATCTGGACGATGTGGCTCGTGTCTGGGTGAAGGTGCGCGTCAAGGCTACGGGTGTCGTTGTCTATGATAGTGATGCGCATCCTTACGCTGGCGCCGCGACCTGGACGCTGTCCGGCACTTGGTGCCTGGCGCTAACGGAATATGAAGTGCAGGGCAAATTGGTTCCGGTCTCCAGCCGGGAAACCGTGGCGTCCGACTGGCTTTCCGTCACCACGCTGAACCTGTCGGAATCAACTGACGTTCTCGACGGCTCTGTCACCTCGGCAAAGCTTGCCGAGGCGGCGGTGACGGCGTCCAAGATCATGGACGAGGCGGTCACCAATCTGAAGCTCGCGGATGCGGCTGTTAGCACGTCCAAGCTTCAGGTAGCGGCGGTGACGGAGGAGATTTTGGCCTCCGGTTCGGTCATTGCCGATAAGCTTGCCGACGCTGCGGTGACGGGCGTAAAGCTTGCTGCCCAAGCTGTAGATGCAACGAAGCTGGCATCCAGTATAGAAGCGGTTAAAGTCGTTGCCGCTTTGCCGACCACCCGCGTTTCCGCTTACGTCACATATAATGGCGAGGCCTACCGCTGGAACGGTGCGGCCTATGTGAAGACGGTTTCCACGGCTGAATTGACCGGGCAGTTGATCGCGTCGCAAATAGCCGATGCGGCAATTACAGCATCGAAGTTGCTTGACGGCGTTGTGACAGGGACGAAGATCGCCGCCGATACGATCACCGGCAATAATCTTGCGGTTGGCGCAATCACGGCTAAATCGTTGCTTTTAACGGATTATACCAACCTGATTGCAAACGGTAATTTCTCATCTTCTGATCTTGCTACAATTTGGACCATTTACAAAGGTGCCTCAAATGACAATGTATCCTTTGCAGCCGGATTTAGCAGAACCGGTGCGCAAGCATTGTTGCTACAAAAAGTTACGCTTACACCTGCCCATGACGTTTTTATTCAGCTGAAACCTGCTTACTACATTCCTGTAGAAATCGGTCGAAACTATACATACGACATTTCTTTTTACAGCAACGTAGGCAGTTCGACAGGTGGGTTTTGGTTCAGGATTCTTTTCTTCGACGCCACTAAGACGTATCTTTCGTACAGTGACGCGGCTTCAAATTTACCCATTCTTCTCAATACAAGAACACGCGTTCTCGGACAGATGAATATGCCCGCAAACACAAGGTTTGTCGGTATTGAAGTTTATAATAATGCTGCAAATACTACAACCACGAACCTACTAATTGACTACATGGCTTTCAGAAAGTCAAACGCCGCTGAACTCATTGTCGATGGGACGCTTACGGCCAATCTCATCGCGGCGGGCGCAATAACGACTGACAAGCTTGATGCCAATGCTGTGACAACGGCAAAACTTAGCGCCGGGGCTGTCAGCACTGACCAACTGGCAGCTAGTGCTGTTACAACTGCGAAAATGGCATCAGGTTCAGTCACAACCGATATTCTCGCGGTTGGACAGGGTGCAAACTTTGTTAAGAATTCTGACTTTTCAGCGGGTATGACTGGATGGGGGTTGGAATACAGTTCACATGACTTCGCGAGCAATTGGACCATTGGCCTGAGGACGGATACATACGCCCCGACACCGGGCGCTCTTGAAATGGTTCAAATCAACGGCACACAAGGGCTTGAGATCGGCGTCACCTATAAAAAAGACGGAACCGCTTTTGACTACGTGTCTGTTGAGGCTGGCAAATGGTATGAGTTGTCGGTTTACTATTTAGGGCATCGTTGCAAGGGTGTGATGCCTTATATTGCCTTTGTCAACGCGGCAGGAACGGTACTCACATTTGCGAATGCCGGTAATACGGGCGGCGCTTCAGGTGGTGTGTTTTCCGCAAATCAAAACATCGATCCTGGTAAACAGCTCTCCAATTACCAACGTGCTTATTTCAGGGCGCAAGCCCCGGCTGGCTCTGTGTATGCCTACGTTTTCTTCCGGCACAAAGGGACGATCAACGGTCAAGCAAATAGCTACCTGTGGATACACAAGCCATTTTTTGGCGAGGCCGTCGCAAACCAAAGCCAGCCGACGCCTTGGTCGTCGAGCGGCGTCGTGCTTATCCAAAACGGCAATATCGTTGCCGGATCGGTGAATACAGACAGCCTAGCGGCCAATTCCGTCGTCGCTTCCAAGATCTCTGCTGGTGCGATCACCACACCCGCTCTTGCGGCTGGTTCGGTTGTTGGTACCAGTATTGCGGCCTCCACGATTACCGGTGCCAACATTGCGGCCGAAACCATCGGCACGGATAAGCTTGCCGCGAATTCTGTCACGGCCAAGCAATTAGTTTTGACCGATTTCACCAATCTGGTGCCCGATAACCAGATGCAGGATTTTGGCAATTCTTGGTCTGGTCCCAATTGGCAATCGTGGACCGACCCTTACGTTGGTGGCATGGCGTCTCGTTCCCAGGCTCGATATGCATATGTTGCAGGGCGAACGGGCTACAGCGAAGAGCTTTTGGGCAAACGGTTCAGTGTCCAGGCTGGGGCGCAATATCGGATAACGGGAACAGCGCTTTGCCCAGGTGGTAATTTTTCGCCTCTTTTGCGCATCAAATGGATCAACAGCGCAGGTGGTGAAATCAGCATTTATGATTTCATGGCTGGTGATAAATCCGCAGGCTCTTACACGGCAACTGTAAATTTAACTGCCCCAGCAGGCGCGGTTCAGGCGGTAATGGCTGCTTACGTTTGGCGCTCTTCTACAACAGGCGATACCTATGTCGGCGGCTTCGTCGTCAACAAACGTAACGCCGCCGAGCTAATCATCGACGGCACGATCACCGCCAACCAGCTCGCCGTCAACAGCCTGAGCGCTATCACCGCCAACCTGGGCACCGTGACAGCCGGAGAAATCCGCAGCTCGAACGGCAAGATGGTGATTTCGCTCAATGCCGGAACGATCCTGATCACCGATTAACGAGACTGGAGACAGTAATGAGCAACAGGCTATCGATCACGCCTGGACGGATGATCGTGACCAAGGAAGGCTATGACGCTGCGGATCTTTCCGTTGCGGATCAAAACAAGGTCTTTGACAGCAACTGGGGCTTTACCGGCCTGATCATCGCGCGGGGTCAGATCACCGACCCCGCGCCTGCCAATGGCTCCGGGTCTGAGGCGTATTTTACAACGACCAGCACGCCGCTGACGATCACGTTTCCAACTGTTGGCTATGTGCCTGCGGCCTATGTGCTGAATGACTACACACCCAACGCCAACAGTTTTCAGTCCCAAGGTGGCGTCGGCATGATGTGCACGGAACCGGTCGGCAATAAGTTTGCCAGCACCCCGCCAACCATTGCCGATGGCTCGATCACTATTCCCAGACGAAACCACAACAATGGGAATTACGAGCGCTTTACCGGCGTCATCCGATACATCGTGTTTGCGATTTCCCAATGACCAACAGAATTCACATTGGCAGCCTGAACGGCGAAGTCGGGATCTTCATCAGCCAGCCCGGCGATGATGTCTATGCACCCACCAAGAGCCGTTTGCTCGATACGAGATTTGAGACGCTGGACCTGCACGTCAAGGGCAGCGTCAATATGCAGAACACCTATTACAACACTTCGACGCTGACAGCGACGATCTACTACAGCGAGATCACCTTCCCGGATCTGGGCTACACGCCGATCTTCCATGCCTCGTTTTATAATCGCCTGAGCGGGCTTTCCGACCTGCCGGTCGGTAGTTGCTTTTACCCGACCACTTGGGGGCAGAACGACCGGCGCAGCAACATGGCAAACGCACTCAGCGCCAGCGACGGTCAAAGCTCGATCCTGCGCTATACGGGGGCCTGGCTTGCCAACAACACGACGCTGCGAGCCAAGGTGGTGATCCTCGACACGTCGAACGACACCAACAGGTTTCAGTTCTGCTACATGATTTTCAAGAACAGGGCTGCGTGATGACCAACAGGATCTTCATCGGCCAGAACGGCAACAGCTATCAGATCCGGGTGTCGAAGGCGGGCTATGACGTGACCGCTGTCACCGACCCTACGCAGCTTGCATTCTATGAGACGCTTTCCGGCCTCGTGCCGTTCGAGCAGGGTCTTGTGACGGTCGCGTCCAGCGCGACCGTCAGCGTCACCCTGACCGGCACCTATACCTATTACCCGTTCATCGTGTTGCGCAACAATCTCAATCAGGTGCCGGGCAATTGGTATTACGCCCGCCTGACCCTCTCCAGCAAAACCCTCACGTTCAAGAACAATTACAGCGCCAGCATGGTGATCAAATACTGCGTCTTCCGCGAGCTGGACTGGTAACGAAAGGACAAACCGAAATGTACAATATCAGCAGCATGTATGAGGCCATGGTGGATGGCGTCGTTATCGAGGTCACGGCCGGACGGTCCAGTCGCTGGGCAGCCATGGCGGCCTGGTGGCTCGGCCGCCAGCAGATCCTGAACGCCCGTGAGTTCTGGTATGGGGTGGCGGCCCACATGACCAATGGGCTGACCTCGGAGGAACAGCAGGCGATCCAGGATCAGCTGTTGAGCGAGGAGCGCGGTTTTCTCTCCACCGTCACCGAACTGCCGGCCATCCCTGAATATGTCACCAGCACGGTCGACGGCTGGGTGAATGTGCCGATCTCCGACGATGCGCTCAAGGCGCGCTATCAGCTCGCCATCCAGCAGTTCATGAACGCCAAGGCGCGTGAGCGCGGCTATGACAGCATGACCACCGCCGTCACCTATGCCGGCGACAAACATGCGACCTTTGCGGCCGAGGCTGCGGCGCTGAAGGATTGGCGCTCCGATGTCTGGATTTATTCCCTGGCCGAGCTGCAGAAGGTGATCGACAAACAGCGGCCGATCCCGACCATAACCGAATTCCTCAGCGAGCTTCCCGCCTTCTCCTGGCCGGAAGTGCAAACCACGGAGAGTTAAATCATGAGCATTCTGGAAACGGCGCTGCGTGAGCGCATGAAGCTGCTGGAACAGCAGGCGGATCAATACGCTGTTGCGGTCGACGGTCTATCAGGCCGGCTAGCCGAAGCGTTGCGGCGGCTTGCTCCGCACGACCCCGACTATGTCAAGGGCGAAGCGCCTGGGTTGGTGGCTGATGCACCAGCGTCAGCGATCGAGGACCAGGGCGGATCTGTGGGGCCTCTTACGGCGGACGCTAAGTAAGGGTCTTTGGAGTGGGCGGGCTCATTATAACACGCCCAAGCTGGCCGCATTCGATGCAGCGCCAGCGGCGGTTAACGCTCTTGCCATTCGGCGGGAGCTTCGACAGGTCTATCTCCACCCTCCGATTGCAGGGATGGCAATAAGCCGTGATCGTATAGTCGAATTCGAGCAAGATCCCGAAAGTGTCCATCGTGAGCATGTTCTCATTATGTTCCAGCTAAATTAGCCCGTCAATCCGGGCAGCATCCGAAGCCGGCGGCTTCAACCACTTCTCAAAAAACAGGATGATCATTATGGATCGCGCGAAATTCTTCGCGGCGGTGCGCTTGTCGTTGTTCGGCGGCGCGCTGACGCAAAATCAGGTCAATGGCATGAGTGCCATTCTCGATGTCTGGCAGGCCAGCACCATGACGGATCTGCGCTGGCTGGCCTACATGCTGGCGACGGCGTTTCATGAGACGGCGCAGACCATGCAGCCCGTGCGGGAAACGCGTGCGGCGACGGATGACCAAGCCATTGCCATTCTCGATCGATCCTGGGCAAAGGGCGTGATGCCGTGGGTGAAGTCGCCCTATTGGCGGATCGGCGCCGATGGCAAAAGCTGGCTTGGGCGGGGTTATGTGCAACTCACCCACAAGGTCAATTATATCAAGCTTGGCGGTGCTATCGGTGTCGATCTGGTGTCCAACCCGGTTCTTGCCATGCGTGAGGATATTGCGCTGAAGGTGTTGTTTACCGGCATGAGCGAGGGGCTGTTTACCGGCGCCAAGCTGGCGGACTTTTTCCAGGGCGCCAAAGCCGATTGGGTGAACGCGCGACGGATCATCAATGGCACCGAGAGTGCCGCTGTCGTCGCCGGCTATGGCCAGAAGTTTTTCGCCGCGCTGCAAGGTGCTTCCCGATGAAGCTGTTCATGGACCATATGGCATCGCCCGATTGGGCGGTGCGCCGCCGTATCATCATCCTGCTGTTGATCTGGGGCGCCGGCATCGTCACCTATCTGGCGGTCTGGGGGCGGCCGATTGCCCTTAGCGATACCATCGCCATGAACCTCATTCTTTTCATGGGTGGCATTGTCGGCTCCTACG
>Ga0308163_10003242_pt1 | contig 13854 bp, 11 predicted proteins | sample PhyTR1_FD_201037 | JGI IMG/M metagenome (GOLD analysis project Ga0308163, IMG submission 201037) | Phyllosphere microbial communities from UC Gill Tract Community Farm, Albany, California, United States - DLSLT.R1 | ecosystem: Host-associated > Plants > Phyllosphere > Unclassified | place: USA... | reverse complement strand
GCGCTTGCCAAGGGGCGCTGCGCATTTGGATCAATAAGTTGTCAGTTTCGGTCATTGAGTGACAGCAGTGCGACTCTTAGTCTGTCGAACATGACTGACGGGGGACGCAGAGCTCCCGCAATTTCCGTGATCGCTCGTTGTGGAGTTACCGATGACCGCCGCTCATTACCCGCACCTGTTGGCCCCGCTGGACCTGGGATTCACCACGCTGCGCAACCGCACCCTGATGGGCTCGATGCACACCGGCCTTGAAGAAAAACCGGGCGGCTTCGAACGCATGGCGGCGTACTTCGCCGAGCGTGCCCGTGGCGGCGTCGGCCTGATGGTCACCGGCGGCATCGGCCCGAACGACGAGGGCGGTGTGTACTCCGGCGCGGCCAAGCTGACCACCGAGGAAGAAGCGCTCAAGCACCGTATCGTCACCCGCGCGGTGCACGAGGCGGGCGGCAAGATCTGCATGCAGATCCTCCACGCCGGACGTTATGCCTACAGCCCGAAACAGGTTGCGCCGAGTGCGATTCAGGCGCCGATCAACCCGTTCAAGCCCAAAGAGCTGGACGAGGAAGGCATCGAGAAACAGATCAGCGATTTCGTCACTTGCTCGGTACTGGCACAGACCGCCGAGTACGACGGTGTGGAAATCATGGGCTCGGAAGGTTATTTCATTAACCAGTTCCTCGCCGCCCACACCAACCACCGCACCGACCGCTGGGGCGGCAACTACGAAAACCGTATGCGCCTGCCAGTGGAAATCGTCCGTCGCGTGCGTGAAGCGGTCGGCCCGAACTTCATCATCATTTTCCGTCTGTCGATGCTCGATCTGGTCGAGGGCGGCAGCACCTGGGACGAGATCGTGACCCTGGCCAAAGCCATCGAGCAGGCCGGTGCAACGATCATCAACACCGGCATCGGCTGGCATGAAGCGCGGATTCCGACCATCGCCACCAAAGTGCCGCGCGCGGCGTTCAGCAAGGTCACCGCCAAGCTGCGTGGGTCGGTGAACATTCCGCTGATCACCACCAACCGCATCAACACCCCGGAAATCGCCGAGCAGATTCTCGCCGAAGGCGACGCTGACATGGTCTCGATGGCCCGGCCGTTCCTCGCCGACCCGGATTTCGTCAACAAGGCCGCTGAAGGCCGTGCCGACGAAATCAACACCTGCATCGGCTGCAACCAGGCATGTCTGGATCACACGTTCGGCGGCAAGCTCACCAGTTGCCTGGTCAACCCGCGTGCCTGCCACGAAACCGAACTCAACTACCTGCCGGTGCAGCAGATCAAGAAGATCGCGGTGGTCGGTGCCGGGCCTGCCGGTTTGTCCGCCGCCACCGTGGCGGCCGAGCGCGGGCATCAGGTGACCCTGTTCGATTCGGCCAGCGAGATTGGCGGCCAGTTCAATATCGCCAAGCGCGTGCCGGGCAAGGAAGAGTTTTTCGAAACCCTGCGTTACTTCAAACGCAAGTTGCAGACCACCCACGTCGAGGTGTGTCTGAACACCCGCGTCGACGTGGCGAAACTGGTTGAAGGCGGCTACGACGAAATCATCCTCGCCACCGGCATCGCGCCGCGTGTGCCGGCGATTCCGGGCGTGGAGAACGCCAAGGTGCTGAGCTACATCGACGTGATTCTGCAGCGCAAACCGGTGGGCAAACGTGTTGCGGTGATCGGCGCGGGCGGTATCGGTTTCGACGTCTCGGAGTTCCTTGTGCACGAAGGCGTGGCCACCAGTCTGGATCGCACCGCGTTCTGGAAAGAGTGGGGCATCGACACCCACCTCGAAGCCCGTGGTGGCGTGGCCGGGATCAAAGCCGCGCCGCACGCGCCGGCCCGTGAAGTGTTCCTGCTGCAGCGCAAGAAAACCAAAGTCGGCGACGGCCTGGGCAAGACCACCGGCTGGATTCACCGCACAGGCCTGAAGAACAAGCAGGTGCAGATGCTCAACAGCGTGGAATACCTGAAGATCGACGACCAGGGCCTGCACATCCGCATCGGCGAAACCGGCGAGCCGCAAGTGCTGGCGGTGGACAACATCGTGATCTGCGCAGGTCAAGACCCACTGCGTGATCTGCAGGAAGGTCTGGTGGCCGCGGGGCAGAACGTGCACCTGATCGGCGGCGCCGATGTGGCGGCAGAGCTGGATGCCAAGCGCGCGATCAATCAGGGTTCGCGTCTGGCGGCTGAGCTGTAAGCCCCCCTGTAGGAGCTGCCGCAGGCTGCGATCTTTTGATTTTGCTTGTAAAGACCAAGATCAAAAGATCGCAGCCTGCGGCAGCTCCTACAGGATGTTTTGGTGCTGATAGAATTGGTTTTTTCTGATGCTGTTGCGCCCATGCTTCTTCCTCCCGCCAACTGGCTACCCCAAGCTCCCCTCGAACCGCTGCAACTCGACTGGCTCACCCACGCCGGAATCGAGGTCGCGATCCTGCGTCTGGACCTGATCGATGCGCTGATCAGCGGCAACAAATGGTTCAAACTCATCGAACACCTCAAGGCCGCTGACCGCGCCGGGGCGCAGGGCGTCATCAGTCTCGGTGGTGCGCACTCCAATCATCTGCACGCCTTGGCCGCTGCCGGCAAGCGTCTGGGTTTCGAAACGGTCGGTCTGTTGCGCGGGCATCCGCAGCAAACGCCGACGGTGGCGGATTTACAGGCGTTCGGCATGCAACTGCACTGGCTCGGTTATGGCGGCTATCGGGCGCGGCATGAACCCGGGTTCTGGGAGCCGTGGCAGGCGCAGTACCCGAATCTGTATGCGGTGCCCGAGGGCGGTGGCGGATTGGCGGGGGCGTTGGGCTGCAAGGCGCTCAAGGAACAAGTGAGCGTGCAGCTGAGCAATCTGGGCTGGAGCGATTATCACGGCTGGTGGTTGGCCTGCGGCACCGGGACGACGCTGGCAGGGCTGGTGCTCGCCGAGGCGGGTGCGCATCCGGTGTACGGCGCGCTGGCGGTGCCCGATGATCATGGCGTGGCGCCGCAGGTGGCGGCGATTGTTCGGGAGGCGGGTTTGCAGATATCGGCTTATGAGCTGATTGACGCCAGTCGAGGTGGTTTCGCCAAAATTGATCCGGTGTTGCTTGAATTCATCGAGAACGCTGAACAGAGCAGCGGCGTGCCGCTGGAGCCGTTGTATACCGGCAAGGCGTTGCTGGCCCTGAAGCAGCAGGTGGAAGCAGGGAGGTTCGAACATGGCACGCGGTTGATCTTCGTGCACACGGGAGGATTGCAGGGGCGGCGAGGACTTATCTCCCACAGTTGAACGTCTGTGGCGAGGGAGCGTGCTCCCGCTCGGCGGTGCAGCCATCGTAAACCCGGCGAATGCGGCCTGCCTGACAGTCCGCATTTGCAGGATTCAGGTCTGCTGCGCAGACCGGCGGGAGCAAGCTCCCTCGCCACAGGGGCATTTCACCCAGGCAATGTTCAACCGCGCTTGGGCATCATCCGCAACAGCGTGTTATCGCCCACCACATAATGGTGATAGAGCCCCGCCAGCGCATGCAGGCCAATCAACCAGTAGCCGATGTTGCCGATCAGCACGTGCCAGTGTTCCACCTGCTTGGCGAGCGCCTTGTCTTCATTGACCAGCAACGGCAGATCGAAGCCGTAGAACATCACTTGATGCCCCTCGGCGCTGGTGATCAGCCAGCCGAGAATCGGCATGCTGATCATGAACAGGTACAACAGCCAGTGCATCACCCGCGCCAACAGGGTTTGCCATTGCGGCGAGGCCGGGAAGATTTTCGGTGCCGGGCCAAGGCTGCGCGCTACCAGACGAAACCACACCAGCACAAACACGGTCAGGCCGAGCATGTAGTGCACTTCGCGAATCAGCGAGCGGCCGCCACTGCCCTTGGGAAAGATCCCGCGCAACTCCATGCTGGCGTACACCAGGATCAACAGGACCAGCATCAGCCAGTGCAGCAGGACGGACACGGTGCTGTAGCGTGATTCGGAACTTGTCCACGGCATACGGTGTTCCTCTCGATTCAGGATTCCAGCGTGCCGTTTCTCCGACGGCATGCCTTAACTGTAAACGGCCTTGAGCATTTCTGCCTGAGCGCAGCAGAAGTTTTTTCATGTACTTTGATTTTGATGTTTTTAGTGTCTGTGTTCTGTGTTTTTTTAGTTGTTCGGGTGTAACCGGTTGTTGTTTATATTTTGAATCTGCAGGGCGTTTGATCGGCGTTGTTGAAGTGGTTAGTGTTGCGGGCAGTTGTTGCTTTTAAATCGATTGGTTTAACAAGTAACGCATTAACAGCAGGGCATGTTCATAAAGGGATTTAAAGATGACGTTCAGTATTCTTCTGGATCGCAAACAGAGTAAAAACATTGTGAAAAAAGCGATGGCAAAACCACCGGTATCTCGACCGAAGCCCGTGGTCACCAAACCGCCAGTGACGCCACCCTCCAAACCTGTGGTCAAGCCGCCCGCGGTGCCGGTCAAACCTGCCCCGGTCAAGCCGCCGGTCAAAGCCCCCGCAAAGCCGCCGGTCAAACCGCCGGTAAAGCCTCCCATCAAGCCCGCAGCGCCAGGCGTCACTCCCCCCGTCAAGCCTGGATCGCCTGGGGTCAAGCCGCCCGCGAGCGCCCGTCCGCCGATGCCTTGGCCGACTTTGAACATCAATATTGATCCCGTGGCACTGATCAATCTGGTGAACGCCCTCGGCAGCATTCGCAAGCCTGACGGGTCGACTACTTTGATCGATGGCAGCGTCGTCAATGCCGAGCAGGATAGAGTCACCCGACCGGACGGCATCATTCAGCACGCTGACGGCAGGGTAGAACATCCGGATGGACGTATCGTCTGGCCGGATGAGACTGTTCAATATCCGGACGGTCGTGTCGTCTGGGCTGACGGCACCGAACAGTTCGCAGACGGTTCGATTCGTTATGCGGACGGATTGAAATATGACGCAAATGGCAATCTTGTTGCTGAGTGATCGTTGCTGTTTATATGTTGTTGGAATGCTCGTGATTAACAATCACCTGTCGGGCTGAGTATATAAGTGAGCCAATAAGAAACCGCCAGCTGTTTATCAGCTGGCGGTTTCTTATACTGCGTTAACTATTTTGCGGCATCTCACCCTTGGCCAGACGTTTGTTGATGTCGGCAATCACTTCCGGCAGGTCGCTGATGGTGTCGATCATGTAGTGCGGACGCGAGCCGGCGAACAGCGCGTGAATGCGCTCACGTTCGCTGGCCAGTTCGTCGCTGCCCAGCGCACGGTAACCGGCGTAGTCCAGGCCCAGCGCGTTGCCCGAGCAAATCAGCGCCACGGTCCACATCCCGGAACGCCGGCCTTCGAGGATGCCCGGCACGGTGTCGTCGATCTTCACGCAGGCGCCGACGTCGTCGATGCCCAGGGCGATCACGTTGGCCAGCGCCTGAGCCGGCCATGGGCGACCGTTCGGTACCTCGTCGGTGGCGACCACGTGGTCGGCGACGTAGCCGTTGGTGGCGGCCAGGGCCACGACCTTGTCCATCACCTGTTTCGGGTAGCCGGAGCAGGAACCGATCTTGATCCCTTGCTGGCGCAGATGGGCGATGGTTTCCAGCGCGCCGGGAATCAGCGCCGAGTGTTCGGCGATCTTCTCGATCTGCAACGGCATGAAGCGGTTGTAGATCGCGGTCACGTCATCATCGGTCGGGGTGCGGCCGAACGCCTTGCGATAGCGCTCGGCGACCTGCGGCTGATCGCACAGGGTGCGGATGTGGTCCCACTTGCCCATACCCATCGGGCCACGAGCCTCTTCGATGGAGACCTGAACGTCGAACTCGGCGAAGGCTTCGACGAAGATCTGCGTGGGGGCGAACGAGCCGAAATCGACCACGGTGCCGGCCCAGTCGAGGATCGCGGCTTGCAGTTTGGCTGGATTTGCGTAGTTCATGGCAATCAAATTCCTGAGTTGAAATGCAATTCAAACGGTAGGAGTGAGCCTGCTCGCGATAGCGGTTGATCATTCAACACCTTCGTCGACTGACACGGCCTCATCGTAAGCAGGCTCACTCCTACAGGGGATTTGTGTTTGGGCTTAGATTTCCAGGACTTCCATCTCGCGCAGCACCTCACCCACCGCCGCCACGGCCTGGCGCATTTCGTCCGGGGTGACGTGGCCGATGCAGCCGACGCGGAAGGTTTCGACCTGGGTCAGTTTGCCGGGGTAGAGGATGTAGCCCTTGGCCTTGACCCGTTCGTAGAAGTCCTTGAACTGGTAGCGCGGGTCTTGCGGGGCATGGAAGGTGGCGATGATCGGCGCCTGGATCGCCGCCGGCAGGAAGCTGCGCAGCCCCAGCTTGCCCATCTCTTCCATCAGCGCCTGACAGTTGGCGGCGTAACGTGCGTGACGGGCCGGCAGACCACCTTCTTCGTTGTATTGCAGCAACGCTTCGTGCAGCGCGGCAACCACGTGGGTCGGCGGGGTGAAGCGCCACTGGCCGGTCTTCTGCATATAGGCGTGCTGGTCGAACAGGTCCATCGCCAGCGAATGCGAGTGGCCGGCGGCAGCCGCCAGCGATTCTTTGCGGGCGAACACGAAACCCATCCCCGGCACACCTTCCAGGCACTTGCCGGAGGCGGCGATCAGCGCATCGAACGGGACTTTCTGCGCATCCACCGGCAGCGCGCCGAACGAGCTCATGGCATCGATGATCAGGCGCTTGCCGTGTTGCGCAACGACATCGGCAATTTCCGGCAGCGGGTTGAGGATGCCGGTGCTGGTTTCGCAGTGGATCAGCGCGACATGGGTGATATCGCCATCGGCGCGCAGCAGACGGTCGACGTCGGCAGCGGTGGTCGGTTCGTCTTCAGCGGTTTCGAAGATGCTGAACGAGCGACCGAGCACTTCGCAGATCTTCGCCAGACGCTTGCCGTAGGCGCCGTTGATCAGCACCAGGATTTTGCCGTCACGCGGCACCAGAGTGCCAATGGCGGCTTCGACGGCGAAAGTACCGCTGCCCTGCAAAGGCACGCAATGGTGACTGGCGGCGCCGTTGAGGATCGCCAGCAATTGCTCGCAGAGGCTGGCGGTCAGTTGATTGAAGCGGTCATCCCATGACCCCCAGTCGACCATCATTGCCTGGCGGGTACGCGCCGAGGTGGTCAACGGGCCGGGAGTGAGCAGGATGGGTGCGGCAGTACTCATTCGTGTGTCCTCGCGAAAGCGCTGTGGGATGAAGCTACGGGGCATACGTTGCAATTCGGTGGATCATCAATCAAATTGTTTGTTGTTATGCCAGCCATCAGTGAGGGTTATTCATGAATCTGTTCCAGCTGCGCGCCTTCGACGCCGTGGCCCGGGAAGGCAGCTTCACCCGTGCCGCTGCGCGCCTGTTCATCAGCCAGCCGGCGGTCACCGGGCACATCAAAGCGCTGGAGGAGCATTACCAGATCACCTTGTTGCGCCGTACTGCGCGCCGGGTGGAGCTGACCGAGGAGGGCACCAAACTGGCGGCGATCACCCGCGCCATGTTCGGTCTGGCCGAGGAAGCGCAGGCCCTGCTCGAAGCCAATCGCCAGTTGCTTACCGGGCGCCTCGAAGTGGCGGCGGACGGCCCGCACATGGTCATGCCGATGCTCGCCAGCCTGCGCGCGCGTTACCCGGGGATCACGGTGAATCTGCGTCTGGGCAATGCCCAGGAAACCCTGGCGGCGCTGTTGTCGGAGCATGCGGATGTGGCGGTGCTGACCGAGGTCGAACCGCGCAAGGGCCTGCACCTGCAAGCGTTGAGTGAATCGCGGATCTGCGCCCTGGTGCCCGCCGGGCATGCGTGGACGCAGCGTGCCGGCGAGGTGCAGCTCAAGGAGCTGGATCAGGTGATCATGGTGCTGCGCGAGCCGAGCTCGATTACCCGGCGCACCTTCGATCAGGCGTGTGTGCAGGCAGCGGTCAATCCGCGGGTGCTGCTGGAGCTGGACAGCCGTGAGGCGGTGACCGAAGCGGTGGCGGCTGAACTGGGGGTGGGCGTGGTGTCATCGGTGGAAGTCAGTCATGACCCACGGGTGGTGGCGATTCCGATTGTCGGGGAGGGGCTGGTGAACCGGCATATGATCGGGTGCATGGAACGGCGGCGGGAGTTGCGGTTGATTCAGGCGTTTTTCGGTCTGGCGCCGGCCTGATCCACCGTGGTGCCCCAATCGCCAGCAGGCTGGCTCACAGGTTCTGTGCCATGCACATATCCCCTGTAGGAGCTGCCGAAGGCTGCGATCTTTTGATCTTGTGGTGTAAATGCAAAAGTCAAAAGATCGCAGCCTTCGGCAGCTCCTACAGGAGGTGGGTCAGGTCAGGCTCTCGCGAACCATATCGAGAAACGTCGCCACCACGCGCCGCGAACTCTGCTCGCGCAAGCACACCAGTGTCTCGGTCAAACGCCGGGTGCAATCGGTGATCGGCAACGCACACACCCGCGAATCCGCGCCAAACTCCGCCGCTGACACCACCCCCACACCAATCCCCACCACCACCGCTTCGCGCGCTGCTTCCCGGCCTTCAACCTGAATTGCCGGACGAATGCGAAACCCGGCGCGGGCCATTTCCTCCTCCAGAGTCTGGCGGGTCACCGAGCCGTGTTCGCGCAGCACCAGCGGCGTGTCATCCAGATCAGCCAGGCAGATCGACTCGCGTTCGGCCCACGGGTGATGGCGCGAGACAAACGCCACCATCGGGTCGTTGCGCAGCGGCACGCACAGCAAACGCTCATCACTGACATCGCGCCCCAGCAGCGCCAGATCGGCCTGATAGTTGAACAGGCGAAACAGCGATTCATCGGTGTTGCCAGTCTCGATCTTCACGCTGATCCCCGGGTAGCGCTCGCAGAACCGCGCAATCTGCGGCAACACGTGCACCGGGGCGTCGACCGCGAGAATCAGGCTGCCGGTCTGCAGTGCCTGGGATTCCTGCAGCAACTCCTGGGCTTCAGCCTCAATCACAAACAGCCGCTGGGTGATTGCCAGCAGGCGCTCACCCAGATCGGTCAGGCGCACCGAACGCTTGTTGCGGTGAAACAGCAGCACGCCGAAGCGCTCTTCGAGTTTGCGCACCTGGTCGGAAATTGCCGGTTGCGTGAGAAAAAGGCGCTCGGCGGCTTTGGTGAAGCTTCCATGGACGGCCACAGCGTGGAAGGCTTTGAGCTGGGCGTGAGACACCGACATGTAGCCTCCAGTAACAAGCTGAGCTTATGTGTGAAATACGATAAATCGATTTTATTTATTAAACAGTAATTGCTTTGATCCGCTCACGCCAGCGCTGACGGCCCGCTCGGGCAGCAACGCTGGCGATGAGCCTGTGCGTGCAACAACAGGACTCATCTGACCGTTATCGCCATAGGGATGGGGCGATAGCGCAGTGCTCAACAATAAAAAACACAGGCGTTTACTTAACGATTCTGCCGGCACACTCACACCCTGAGGTCAGAACCACAATGAACAAGCACATCGCTACCCTTGCGCGTTGGCGCATGCAGATCTTTGCTATCACCTGGCTCGCGTACGCCGCTTTCTACTTCACCCGCAAAGCGTTTTCGGTGGCCAAACTGGGCATCGCCGAAGACCCGACGTTCATGCTCGACAAGATGGCCATGGCCAACCTCGACGCGATCTATCTGGCGGCCTACGCCATCGGCCAATTCACCTGGGGCATGCTTGCCGACCGCTTTGGCCCAAGGGTCGTGGTGCTGGGTGGCTTGCTGATTTCCGCCGGTGCCGCGCTGGTGATGGGCAGTTTCGCCACGCTGCCGATCTTCGCCACCTGCATGCTGATCCAGGGGCTGGCGCAGTCCACGGGCTGGTCAGGCTTGTGCAAGAACCTCGGCAGTTTCTTTCCCGCCGAACAGCGCGGGCGCGTGCTCGGTTTATGGAGCTCCTGCTATGCGTTCGGCGGTCTGGTGGCGTCGCCGTTCGCCGGCTGGTGGGCGTATACGCTGATGGGCACCTGGCACGCGGCGTTCATTTCCAGCGCGGCGGTCGTGGCGGCGGTGGCGGTGTTGTTCTTTATCTTCCAGCGCAACAAACCGGAAGACGTCGGCTTGCCGGCGGTCGAGCCGGAGCCGCAACTGAGTGCCGAAGAAACCGAGGCCAACAGCAAACTCAGCGTCTGGGAGCCATTGAAGGAAATCCTGCGCAACCGCACGGTGCTGGTGCTGGGCCTGGCGTACTTCATGTTGAAACCGGCGCGTTACGCGATTCTGCTGTGGGGGCCGGTGATTGTCTTCGAACAGATGCCGAGTGTCGGCAAGGTCGGCGCGGCGATCATTCCCACGTCGTTCGAACTGGCCGGATTGCTCGGGCCGATCATGATCGGCATGGCCTCGGACAAACTGTTCGGCGCCCGGCGAATGCCGGCCTGCGTACTCAGCCTGCTGGCGCTGACCGTGACCCTGGCGCTGTTCATGGGCGCGTTGCACACCGGTAGCGTGATGCTGGTGGTGGCGCTGCTGTTTGTCATGGGCCTGACCCTGTACGGACCGGATTCGATGATCAGCGGCGCCGCCGCCATCGACTTCGGCAAGGCCAAGGCCGGCGCGACCGCTGCTGGCTTCGTCAACGGCTGCGGCTCGGTCGGCGCGGTGCTCGGCGGCCTGCTGCCGGGTTACTTCGATTCGGTGACGGTGTTCATCGTCTTCGCCGGCTGCGCATTGTTCTCGGCACTGGTGCTGATCCCGCACTGGAACAGCCGCCCGGTAGGGGTGATGGAGCCGCGCGCGTCCGTTCCCAATCGCCCGCTGACGATCAAACCGCTGCGTTCCTGAAACCCCTTTGCCTCGCGGCCTGCTGCGGTGTTCGCGGCAGGCTGTGTCGTGGCCGTATGACTGGAGAATCCCATGAGACCGTTTTGGCTCGAGCAGGCCCTGCAGGCCGATCCATCCCCGACTTGCCCGCCGCTGCAAGGCGAAGTGCGCGCTGATGTGTGCATCGTCGGCGGCGGTTACACCGGGCTGTGGACGGCGATCATGCTCAAGCAGCAGAACCCTGAACTCGACGTGCTGCTGATCGAAGCTGACATCTGCGGCGCCGGTGCCAGTGGGCGCAACGGTGGTTGTGCGTTGTCGTGGTCGGCCAAGTATTTCACCCTTGAGCGCCTGTTCGGCGTCGAGGAAGCGGTGCGCCTGGTCAAGGCGTCCGAGCGCAGTATTCACGCCATTGGCGAGTTCTGCGAACAGTACGGCGTCGACGCCGATTACCGCCTCGACGGCACGCTGTACACCGCCACCAACCAGGCGCAGGTCGGCTCGACCGACGCAGTGATCGCCGCGCTGGAGCGCAATGGCATCAACTCCTTCACAAAGCGCCCGCTGGCCGATGTGCAGCGCATGGCTGGTTCGAGTAAACATCTGGAAGGCTGGTTCTCGCCGGCGGCGGCCAGCGTGCAACCGGGCAAACTGGTGCGCGGGCTGCGCCGGGTGGCGTTGCAACTGGGGGTGAAGATCCACGAAAACACCGCGATGACCGGTCTGGAAGAAGGCCGCCCGGCGCGAATCCACACGGCGAAGGGCAGCGTAATCGCCGACCGCGTGGTGCTGGCGATGAACGCGTGGATGGCCCGGGCGTTCCCGCAGTTCGAACGCAGCGTGGCGATCGTTTCCAGCGACATGCTGATCACCGAGCCACGCCCGGATCTTCTGCAGGAAATAGGTTTGACCAGCGGCGTCAGCGTGCTCGATTCGCGGATTTTCGTGCACTACTACCACAACACCCCGGACGGCCGGATCATGCTCGGCAAGGGCGGCAACACCTTCGCCTATGGCGGGCGGATGCTGCCGGTGTTCGATCAGCCGTCGCCGTACGCCGGGTTGCTCAAGCGCAGCCTCGGCGATTTCTTCCCGGCATTTGCCGAGGTAAAAGTCGATGCGACGTGGAACGGGCCGTCGGATCGTTCGGTCACCGGTTTGCCGTTTTTCGGGCAGATGAGCGCCAGCGGCAATGTGTTTTACGGCTTCGGTTATTCCGGCAGCGGCGTCGGCCCGTGTCACATGGGCGGGCAGATTCTCGCCTCGCTGGTGCAGGGCCTCGACAACCCATGGACCCGCTCGCCACTGGTCAACGGACCGCTGGGCTATTTTCCGCCGGAGCCGATCCGTTACCTCGGCTCGTTGATGGTGCGCAATGCCATACGCCGCAAGGAGCGCGCCGAAGACCACGGGCACCGGCCGCGGCATCTGGACGTGCGCCTGGCGAAATTCGCCGCGGCGGCGGGCAAGGCTGACAAGGGCTGAGCGTTACGGATCGGCGCTGTTGAGCAGCCAGTCGAGCAACAGACTGCTGTCGTTTGTTGGCGCAGATTCCCGTGGCGAGGGCGGGCGCGAGTGGCTCAGGCACAGGATCGGTCGATCCGGATCGCTGTCGAGGAAACTCACCCACACCTCGCTGCCGGCGCGGGGCAATTCGTGGGCGGCAAGGCGGCCATTGGCGCCGGTCAGGGCAATCGGCAACCACAGGCAAGCCGTCTCGGCTGCCTGCGCCGGCCACAGGCTGACGCCGATACGCCCCAGTTCATCCAGTTGCGCCGGCTGACCGGGCGTACCCAACACTCGCGCCAGATGATAGCCACCGATGTTCGGACGTGGCTGCGCCAGGGGCGGACGAAAATCGCTGGCCCAGGGCAGGGCGGTGAAGTCGTTGTGATAGCGATGCACGTCGCTTGTCGGATCGAGGATCGAGGGGTGCTGACCTTGATGGTGCAGCTCGGTGATCAGCCACTGCTCGTTGAACGCATTGATCGGGTGCTCGGTGATCTGCAGCAGATGCCCGCTGCGCAGTGCGCTGCAATCGCTGCGCCCGTGGATCGAGCGGGACAGGCAGCGCTGGCGCTGCAAATGGCGACGGCTGCGTTGTTCGGCGTGACGCTGTTCGCCCGACAGCTGCAAGGGCGTGAGCGCGGGCACGGGATGATTGGCCGCGTCAGCGCTGCTGACCTGCTGGCCCCGGTTGCGAATGCCATGCGCGGCCATGACCGGTGTCGCGTCATGTCGTTGAAACAGCGTGCTGAGGCGAGGTGAAGGGCTCTCGTCAGTCACGGCGAATGGCACCGGCAGCGGTTCCTGCGGCAGGCTCAGGTTGTCGTCGGCAAACACCACGACGTGCCCATCCGGGCGATGCTCGAAGTGATAGTGGATGCCTTCTTCTTCGCACAGGCGTTGCAGCAAGGCCAGGTCGCTTTCCTCGTACTGAATGCAAAATGGCCGTGGCGGGTAATGACCGACGCTCATCTCGATCCGGTAACTGTGTGCTGGCAGGCCCTGCTCGTCGAGCAATTGGGCAAGGATCGCCGGTACGCTCGCCTGCGCGAACACCCGGCGCCGGGGCGATTGCGCCAGACGCTGCAACTGCGGAACCAGCGTCATTCGGTAACTGATCCGGTGGCTGGCGCGATGCTCGCAACGGACGCTGTGGATCAGGCCGTGAATGCCATGATCGACACCCAGACTCAGGTAGGCCGGTTGTCGCAGCAGGCTGCTCGGTGACAAGGCCGGGGCCAGGCCGATCACTTCAATCTCGAAACGAAAGGGCTGATTGAGCGCTTCCTTGCCGGTGAAACGCAGCACCGGCAGGCACAGTGGGCCATCGGTCAGGGTCAGGGTGAACGGGCGTTCCTGGTCATTGAGCATTCATACGGGCTCTGTGGGGCAATACGGACGGCAGAGGGTACGAAAACCCGAGCACGAATGGTCATGGCCAGTGGGTTTTTCAGAATCGCCCTACAAGGCGTGGTGAAGATGTCGATTCAACAATGAATTTTTTTGGTCGATTGCCGACTTTAGGCCGTATAAACTTGGCGCCACGCGTCGGCCAATAGATGTCTCGGCGCCACAGATCAAGAGAGTGAGTAATGGGCGCACAGTGGAAGGTTAAACACAAAGAA
>Ga0308163_10003241_pt1 | contig 13859 bp, 8 predicted proteins | sample PhyTR1_FD_201037 | JGI IMG/M metagenome (GOLD analysis project Ga0308163, IMG submission 201037) | Phyllosphere microbial communities from UC Gill Tract Community Farm, Albany, California, United States - DLSLT.R1 | ecosystem: Host-associated > Plants > Phyllosphere > Unclassified | place: USA... | reverse complement strand
AGCCGTGCCAGGCCAGCGTGCCCAGCAGCCAGTCGGGACCTTCCGCGCTCGCCTGCACCTGCACCTTGGCCATCATTTCGGCCACGGTGGCATTGGGCAGCAGCACGCGTTCGGGACCGGACTGGATCAGGACCCCGCGGATCTCATCGTTGTTGGCATGGCTCACTGTGCTTCCCCTTGTTCCGGACGTGCCCAGCGGGCACTGATGGCCTGTGCGAGCTCCTGCGGCTCACCGGCGAACATGCCGGCCGCCACCACGGCGGTGGCTGCGGCCGGGTCGTAGCAGCCCTCGCCCACCTGGCCGCCCACCCATGCACCGGCCTCGGCCAGCGTCAGTGCCGGGTCGACCTGCAGCAGGTCGGCACCACTGAGCAGGATCACCGCGCTTTCGCCGGGCGGCAGCCGCGCCAGTTCCAGGCCCTGGGGTCGGCTTTCGAACTGCAGTCCGCCATCACGCAGCGCGGTGGCGGTGTCGTCGGACAGGATGTAGACGTGGCCTTCCAGCACATCTGCGCCGGTTTCTGCAAGCAGCACCGGCAACGGCGAAACCCGCGCCATCTGCTTGACCAGATTGCCGTAGCGCGCGCCGTCCAGCGGCATCCGCACCAGCAGCGGCACGTCCAGCGCCGACGGCAGCGCGGCCAGCAGGCGCCGCAGCGCATCAGGGCCGCCGATGCCGGCCAGCACCACCACCGCGCCGCGCGCGCCGCGGCGTGGCCCGGTACCGGGCGGCGTGTCGTCCATGTCCACCAGCGAAAGGTGGGCCGAATCAAATACCGGCAACGCCGGCGGAGCGGCGGTCTGGCGGCTCACCGCAGCGGGCGCGGCGTCCTCGTCCAGCAGCGCCCAGCGGCTGTGGTCGGCCAGCGGCGGCGGCACCACGGCGCCTGCATCGACAGGCGTGGCAGGGGCGTCGGCTTCGGGCAGGTTCGCCGCCAGTGCCTGTTCCAGCGTCTGCGGCTCCTGCCACTGCGCGGGTGCTTCATACAGGCTGTCGCCCGCCAGCAGATCAGCCGCGTCGACCGCTTCGTCCAGGTGGAAGTCCAGCGGCGCATCGACGTGCAGCTGGGCCGGCGTATCCGGCATCCCCGGTTCGATCTGCAGGTCTTCTTCGATTTCCGCACCGGGCGGCAGCACTTCGCGATGACCATGCAGCTTGGCCGCCAGGTGCCGCGCCCAACGCTGGGTTTCCCAGCCTTCGCGGCGCGCCGCCAGTTCGGCCTCGTCGAACACCAGGGTGAAAGCCGGCGAAGACAGCGCATCGTCCAGCCGTTCCAGGGCGGCTTCCACGGCGGGCTCCAGTGCGATCACCACGGCCTGCGGGGCGAGCGCGATCAGCGTTGCAGGATCCAGCGCATCGGGATCTTCTTCCAGCACCAGCGCCACGTCGGCCTGGACCAGCGCCTCGCGCAGGCGGTCGCGGGCCGCGCCCGGGCGTGCCAGCAGCGCGACGGCCGGCGGCAGGCTTGCATCATTCTCGGACACGGGCGATCCCCAGCAGGTCGTACACGTTACGCATCAGGTCCAGCTCCTGGTAAGGCTTGCCCAGGTAACGCTGCACGCCGATTTCGAAAGCGCGCTGGCGATGCTTGTCGCCGCTGCGCGAGGTGATCATCACGATCGGCACGTCGCGGTAACGAGGGTCGGCACGCATCGCGGTGGCCAGCTCGTAGCCATCCATGCGCGGCATCTCGATATCCAGCAGCATCAGGTCCGGTACGCGTTCTTCCAGCCGCTCCAGCGCTTCCACGCCATCGCGCGCCACGCTGACTTCGAAGTTGTGGCGTTCCAGGATGCGGCCGGTGACCTTGCGCATGGTCAGCGAATCGTCCACCACCATCACCACCGGCACCTGGCGCTGCTGTTCCAGTTCGGCCACCGGCAGCGGACGCTCCGGGTTGGCGACGAAGCGGCGCACCAGCGGTGCCACGTCCAGGATCACCACCACGCGGCCATCGCCGGTGATGGTGGCACCGTAGATGCCCGGCACCGAGGCGATCTGCAGGCCGACCGGCTTCACCACGATTTCGCGGTTGCCGAGCACCTGGTCGATCGCCACCGCAGCGCGCAGGTCGCCGGCACGCACCAGCAGCAGCGGCACCTGCGCCTGCCCTTCGGCACGGGCCGGGGCCTGGCCGATCAGGCTGCCCAGGTCATGCAGGGTGTACTCCTCGCCGCTGTAGCGGTAGGTGCTGTCGCCGGCCTCGAAACGTTCGCGCGAAATACGGCCGATGCCACTGACCGAACCCACCGGGACGGCGAAGGTGGTCTCGCCGATCTGCACGAACACCGCCTGGGTGACGGCCAGCGTCTGCGGCAGGCGCAGGGTGAAACGAGCGCCCTGGCCGCGTACCGAGTGGATTTCCACGCTGCCGCCGAGCTGGCGCACTTCGTTGCGCACCACGTCCATGCCCACGCCGCGCCCGGCCAGCTGGCTGAGCTGGTCGGCGGTGCTGAAGCCGGAGGCGAAGATCAGGTTGTCCAGTTCGTTGTCGGCCAGGGTGGCATCGGCCTGGATCAGGCCGCGTTCCAGCGCGCGCCGGCGGATCGCTTCGCGGTCCAACCCGGCACCGTCGTCGGCCACGTCGAGCACGATTTCAGAGCCTTCGCGGTGCAGGCGCAACGAGATCTCGCCTTCCACCGGCTTGCCTGCCGCGCGCCGCTGTTCGGCCGTTTCCAGGCCGTGGGCGACGGAGTTGCGCAGCATGTGCTCCAGCGGCGCCACCATGCGATCCAGCACGTTGCGATCGAGTTCGCCGTGGGTACCTTCCAGCGTCAGGTGGACCTGCTTGCCGGTATCGGTACCGGCCTGGCGCACCACACGGCGCAGGCGCGGCACCAGCCCGTCGAACGGCACCATGCGCGCGCGCATCAGGCCGTCCTGCAGTTCCGAGCTGACGCGCGACTGCTGCTGCAGCAACGAATCGTACTGGCGTGAGAGGTCGTCCAGCACGCCCTGCAGGCCGCCAAGATCGGCTGCCGATTCGTTCAGCGCGCGGCTGAGCTGCTGCAGCGTGGAGAAGCGGTCCAGTTCCAGCGGATCGAAGCTGTGGTCGGCCTGCTCCTGCTCGCGCTGGTAGCGCGCAACGATCTGCGCCTCGGTTTCCAGGTCAAGACGGCGCAGCTGGTCGCGAAGACGGGCATTGGTGCGGTCCAGTTCGCCCATGGCGCCGCGGAAGGCACCGAGCTGCTGTTCCAGCCGCGAACGGTAGATCGCCACTTCACCGGCGTGGTTGACCAGGCGATCGAGCAGGTCGGCACGCACGCGCACCTGTTCCTGCTGCGCACGCGCGCCGCCTTCTTCCTCGCCGCCGGCTTCCACCGGCAGTGGCGCGGACAGCGGCAGGCTGGCGATCAGCTCGGCCGCACTGGGCGCGGCAGCGGCGGGTTCGTCGGCCTCGGCCTGCGTGGCCGGCCGGCCCTGGGTACGCGCATCGAAAGCAGCCACCAGGTCGTCGGCCGCTGCCACCTGGCGATGGTTGCCGGTGAGGGTGAGCATCTGGTGCAGGCGATCGAAGCCGCGCTCCAACAGCTGCACGTCGCTGTGCTCGATGCTGGTGCGTCCGGCGAACACCGCTTCCAGCAGCGACTCGATGCCGTGGCCGAGATCACCGATGGGATTGATGCCTGCCATGCGCGCGCCACCCTTCAGCGTGTGCAGGTCGCGCTGCAGGCCGGCCAACGGCTCACGGTCCTCCGGCGCGGTGCGCAGTTCGCTGATCAGGCCGTCGCAATGGTCGAGCAGGTCCTTGCCTTCTTCGACGAAGATGTCGACCAGCTCGCGGTCCAGCACGCTGAAGTCCAGCGCATCGGCGCTGCCGACTTCTGCTTCGACTGCTTCCGCTTCGACTGCTTCGACTGCTTCGGCATCCGAGGCGTCCACCGCGTCCTGCAGGGCAAGCTCGCGCGCATCTTGCGGCACCTCGGCTGCACCGGCGTTGGACGAACCAGCAAGCGATGCAGCGGCAGGCTCCATCTCGAAGTACGGCTGCTGCACGACGTCGGCTTCGGCTTCGGCTTCGGCTTCGACAGCGAGCGGTTCCGGTTCCTCGGCGTATGGCGCCGTAGCCGGCTCATCGGCATCGCTGTTCTCGGCGAAAGCCGCGTCCTCGCCCGCCGATCCGGCATCGCCGGCAACAGAGATGAGCTCGCCCGCGTCGTCCTCTACGGAATCGTCGATGACGTGCAGCCCTTCATCCAGCGCTTCCTGCAGCGACACGGCTTCGCCGAAGGCGGCACTGCCCTGCAGTTCGTCGGACAGCGCCTCGCCGGTCGCCTCGAGCGCCTGCCCGAGCGGTTCGTCGTGCTGGGCGGCAGGTTCGATGGCACCCGGCACGTAACTGTCGGGCAGCGCGGCATGCGCTGCATCGTCCAGATACAGCGACAGGTCCTCTGCGCCGGTCAGCTGCACCTCGACATCGTGGTCCTGGGCCGGTTCGGCGGCGGCAACATCGCTCTCGTGCGGTATTGCCGCCGGCACGTCGGCTTCCGCGACGAAGGTCGGCTCGGCGCCCCATTCGTGCTCGACCGACGGCGCCGGTAGCGGATCCAGGAACGAAGACAGATCGTTGGCGCCGGTCAGTTCGACCTCAGCCACGACCGGCGCGTCGAACGGTGCGACCTGCTCGTCGCTGGACCGTTCTTCAATCCGTGCAACCTCATCGCTGGCGGACTCGCGCTCGGGCTCGATGACGTGCAGTTCGCCGCTGTCGACCATCGCGTCGGCGATCTGCTCGACCTCGACCTCGGCCTCGGCCTGCGCTACCGGCTCGGCCGCGTCGATCACCTCGAGGTCGAGATCGACATCGGCACTGACGGCAGCAGGGTCTGGCTGCGCCTGTTCAAGCACATCGGCGGCATCTTCCATCACCGGCCAACGCGCTTCGGGCAGGGTCGCGGCGAGCGCCTGCAGGCGTTCGGCAAGTTCCTGCTGCAGCGGGATGCGGGGCGATTCGGCCTGCAACGCCAGCATCGTGGCTTCGATCGCGCGCGCAGTGGCGTCCAGCGCATGCACGCCCTCATGGCTGGGCGCTTCGGCAGCGGCCAGCGAGCGCTTGATGTAGCTTTCGGCTGCGCCGGTGACGGAGGTGATCTCCGGCACATCGGTCATGGCGAAGGCACCGTTCATGGTATGCACGGCACGCAGCAGCGGATCGGAGACGGGCTGCGGGTCGACGCGCGACGACGCCAGCCACCCGTGCAGGGTGGCCATGTGCGCTTCCACTTCGGCTTCCAGGATCTCGCGCAGCACGCTGTCGATGCTGGCCGGAGCACCCTCGAGGGAGGCGGCCGCCACATCGGCGGCGAAGGCTGCTTCCAGCGCATCGATCCCGGCCTGCTCGTCCGTTCCGGAAACCGCCGTGGCGACCGGATGGATGGGCAGCGGCACGTGGAAGGTTTCTTCGCCGGCGCCAACGCGGTCGGCGATCGACTGCAGCGCCTGCAGGTCCGCGCTGACGCGCTGCCCACTGCGCAGTGCTGCATTGAGTTCGGGCAGGGCGTGGTAGGCCTGTTCGACCACGGCCACCACCGCCGGCGTTGCCGGGCGGGAGCCATCCAGCACGCGGTTGAGCATTCCTTCGATCTTCCAGGCAAACTCGCCCAGCGTACGCGCGCCCACCAGGCGCCCACTGCCCTTCAGCGTGTGGAACACGCGGCGGATCGGACGCAGGCGGTCCATGTTGTCCGGCTGCGCGCGCCAGGCCGGCAACAGCCCGCCGAGGTTGATCAGTTCTTCGTCGAACTCTTCCAGGAACACCTCGCGGATGTCCTGGTCGATGTTCTCGGCCTGCTCGTCGAATCCACCGTCGAGCGTTTCGGCGGCGGCAACCGGCGTTTCGGCCAGCAGCGGCGCCTGCGGCTCCGGCTGCGGATTGAAGTCGGCCGCAGCCGCGGCCAGTTCGGCCAGGAAGCGCGCATCGGCATCCTCGACCACCGCGGCGTCGGTCGACGGTGGCTCAGCTTCATTTGCCTGCAGCGGCTCGGACGATGCGAACGGCGCCGGTTCGGCAGCAGTGATCACATCGAATCCTGCCGGCGCCTCGATGACCGAGGCTTCCAGCGCTTCCAACGACAGGACATCGTCGGCACGGCTGATGCCGCCCTCATCGAAGCGGAAGCTGACCGGCTCGATCGCATCGTCTTCCGCCTCGACTTCGGCCAGCACCGGGTCGAAGTCAGCGCCATCGATCAGCAGCAGGCCATCGTCGGCGTCGCCGAGCACTCCGGGCACGTCCCCGTGTGCAGCAGCATCGGCGAGCGTGCCCTGATCCTCGTCGGCGACGGACAGATCCACCTGGGTAACCGGTTCGACCGTCCAACGCGTGGCATCGGCGGCATCTTCAGCGAATACCGGATCGAAGTCGGTGAAGGTCGGCGCGCGGCTGTCGCTCTCTTCAGGCGTCGCGTGGAAGCTGCCGAGTTCCCAGGCCGGCACCTGCGGCGGAACCGCGGTGGTCGCGGCGAACACCAGCGTCGGGGCCGCCGGTTCGGTCGGTACATGCTCCAACGGTGCGCCGTCGAGCGCTTGCGCATCGGCAGGTGCATCGGATGCAGGCTCAAGGCCCTGCACGTCCAGCGCAGGTGCGGTCGGCGCGGTGTCGAATACAAAGTCCGGCAGCGGCGGCGGCACCGGCGCGGGGGCCGCGACCAGTGCGGGCAGCTCCAGCGTTTCCAGCCCAGGCACCGCGAGCGGCGGCGGCAGCACGGCTTCGCGCTGCACCGGCTGCGGCGCCGCATCGGCCAGCGGCTCGACGGCGGCGGCGCTGGCTACCGGCAGCGGCCAGTAGCGCAGGGCTTCCAGGCTGCTGCGGGTGATGTCCAGGATGCTCTCGCGCCCGGCGCGACGATCGCGCAGCGCTTCCAGGTAATACTCCAGGCTGGCCATTGCATCAGCCAGCGTGTCCAGCTGGCGTCCGCTGGGCACGCGCTGGCGCCCGATCAACTCGGCGTCGATGTACAGCTGCACGCCCTTCAGGCAGTCGGCCGGCACCGGCAGGTCGAGCATGCGCAGCGCGCCGCCGACTTCGCCCAACAGGCGCGGTACGTCCTGCAGCTGTTCGTGGTTCCAGTTGGTTTCGATGAAGGCGACGAAATGCTCACGCGCCACGGTGAAGTTGGCGATCGCTTCGTGCGCCAGCACTTCCAGCGTGCGCCGGGTTTCGGCGGCGGAAGGGTCATCTTCGCCGCTGCCGGTCGCGCCCAGATGGGCTACCTGGTCATCCAGCGAAGCGTCCACGTACAGCAGTGCACCGGCGACATCCAGCAGCAGGCTCTCGTCGATCTGCTGCTCGCCCGCGACCACGCTGCTGAGCGCATCGCGCTGCTGCACCACCACGTTGCGCGCTACGTCCAGGCCCATCATGGCCAGCGTATCGCCCACCGCGGCAAGTTCGTTGACCTGCTGCTGCAGCTGCTGCGGCGCGCCGCCGGTGCGCAGGTGCAGGTCCAGCGCGTCCTTGATGCGCAGCAGCTCTTCCTTCACCGCGTTGCCGACGGTATCGAGCAGTTCGCGGTTGCGCCCGCTCAGGCTGCCGCGGGCGTGGTCGAGTTCGGCTTCGGTAGCGCCGACGCTGTCCGGCGCAAAGGCCAGCAGCACGCTTTCATTGATGCCCGCCACGCCACGCGCGGCACGGATCTCGTTGAGCAGCGGCAGCAGCACGATCGGAATGTCGCGGTGGCCGTTCTGCAGGCGCTCCAGGTAATCCGGAAGCAGCACGCTGCCACGCATCAGGGTCGCGCAGGATTCATCGCGCTCGGCGACCTCTCCATTGCCGATCGACACGGCGAGCAGTTCCAGCTCCTCGGCCACCATCGCCGGTGCATACAGTTCCACCATGCGCAGCGTGCCCTGCACCTGGTGCAGGTAGCCGGCGCACAGGCGCATGCGGCTGGCGTCGGCGGGCGCCTCGACGAAGTACTCGACCTCGTTGCGCACCTGGCGCAGGGTCTCATCCAGCTCCGGCTTCACCCAGCCCAGGGCGGCATGGCTCATTGCATCGCGCAGGGTACTCATGGGCGGACTCCGGTCGCCAGCGAACGCATGCCGCGCGGGGCATGGCATGCAGTGTGGCGGAAATAGTGACGATGCTTCATCAGGTAATCCTTGCTTCCCCGTACTGCCGGCTTACGCCGGCAGCTTGAAGTCGGCGACCGAGCGGCGAAGGTCGGCGGCCAGCTGTGCCAGATGGCCGATCGATTCGGCGGTCTGCCCCGCACCCTGCGAGGTCTGGCCGGTGATCTGCCGGATCACGCCCATGGTATGGGTGATGTCCGACGCGGCCGAGGACTGCTGCTGGGCGGCCACGGAGATGTTCTTGATGAGGTTGTTGAGGGCGTTGGACACGCGCTCGATCTCGGTCAGCGCGGTGCCGGCGTCCTCGGCCAGGCGTGCACCGGACACCACCTCGGCGGTTGTCTGCTCCATCGAGGTGACCGCTTCGTTGGTATCGGCCTGGATGGCCTGCACCAGGCCTTCGATGCGTCGCGTCGCACCGGAGGTGCGTTCTGCCAGGCGCTGCACTTCATCGGCCACCACGGCGAAACCGCGACCGGCCTCGCCTGCAGAAGCGGCCTGCACCGCCGCGTTCAACGCCAGGATGTTGGTCTGCTCGGAAATGTCGTTGATCAGTTCCACGATCGAGCCGATTTCCTGCGAAGACTCACCCAGCCGCTTGATGCGCTTGGACGTTTCCTGGATCTGGTCGCGGATCTGGTCCATGCCCTGGATGGTTTCGCGCACCACGCCGGCACCTTCGGCGGCGATGACCACCGAGCGCTGCGCCACTTCGGCGGACTCGGAGGAATTGCGCGATACCTGTGCGATGCTTGCCGCGATCTCGCCGATGCGGTCCGAGGCGGTGGTGATCTGGTTGGCCTGGTGGCCTGCCGCTTCGGCCAGCTGCATCGCCGTGGCCTGGGTTTCCTGGGTGGACACGGCAACCTTGGCCGAGGTGTCGTTGATGGTGGTCACCAGGTGGCGCAGCTCGTCGACGGCGTAGTTGATGGCGTCTGCGATGGCGCCGGTCATGTCTTCGGTCACCGACGCTTTCACCGTCAGGTCGCCCTCACCGAGCGAGCTGATTTCATCCAGCAGCCGCATGATGGCCTGTTGGTTGCGGCTGTTGAATTCCACCTGCGTCTGGTAACGCAGTTCCTGCTCGCGCGAACGTCCGCGCACCGAGGTGCTGACGAAGCCGATGATCGCGATCAGCGACAGCGCGCCGGACACCACGCCGATCCAGAAGTTCGGGAACAGCCGCGTATCGCTGGCCGAGCCGAAGGAAGAGAACGCGTTGAACAGGCCCTTGCTGTCGGCCAGCATGTCCGACGAACCGGCGGTCAGGCTGGCGGCCGCGGCCTGCGCGGCGAACAGCTGGCGCGAGCTGGCCAGGATCGCATCGGCGTCGGTCTTCATCGCCGTCCACTGCTGCTGGGACTGCTCCAGCGCGGCCAGCGCGGCAGCGCCACGAACTGCGGCGATGCCCATGTCCTCGTTGCCGTTGCGCAGGCCGTCGAGCACCTGGCTGAACACGGTGATGTCGCGGGCCAGGGCATCGCCGGCGCCGGCGGCACCGGAGCCACCGGCGCGGATTTCAGTGACCCGGCGCGCCATCGTGCCGGCGACCACGACCTGCTGCAGCGCGCTGTAGATCTGCGCCGACGGTGCACCGGAGGCACTCATCGCGCGCACCACTTCGTTCAACTGTGCCTGCAGGCCCGGCACGGCACCGGTGAAGTTGTTCGCGTTGCCGGCCAGGGTCAGCACCGCCGGCTCACTGGACACCAGCTGGGCGGCACTCTTGGCCAACGGCTGCCAGGTCGCGGCCAGCTTGCCGATCGGGGCGGACACGCCCGGTTCGGTGCCGTAGCGGCCCTGCAGGGTGGCGACGTTCTCATCGATCGCGGTGCGGGTGGCCTTGAACGCGGTGAAGGCCTGCGCGTTGCCGGCCACTGCTTCTCGTCCCTGGTTGGCCAGCTGCTGTGACAGCACCTGCAGGTCGGCGGCCTTGGTGCTGGCGTCGGCCAGGCGGCTGCCCTGCCAGGTGGCCACGCCGGTGTTCAGGCCGAACAGCGCCATCGCCAGCAGCAGCAGGATCAACCACGCGTTGGTGCCACCCAGGCGCACCTTGGCCGCCTTGCTGGAATCGGAAGCAGTACTCATCGTTCAACCTCGATGTTCAATGCAATGCAGGAACGGAAGCCAGCGTTCAGGCCGCGGCTTGCCGGAATTCGGGAGTGCGCGACAGCAGCGAGAGCGAGAAAACGCCCCAGTCGTGGTCGTCGGCATGGAAGGCGCGTTCGACGAAGTGGGCGTAGCGCCCCTCGGCCAGTCCACCGGCCGCCACTTCCTGGTCCAGCTCGAAACTACGCTGGCCGTAAAGTTCGTCGATGGTCAGTGCCACATCGCCTCCGGCCTGGCGCATCACCAGCACGCGCTGGCCTTCCTGCTGCACCGTGCGCGCGCCTTCCAGGAACAGTTTCAGGTCGATCACCGGGAACAGGTTGCCGCGCAGGTTGCCCACGCCCAGCAGCCACGGCTGCGCGCATGGCACCGGCGTCACCGGTGGCATCGGCACGATTTCCACCACCTCGCGGAAGTCCGAGACCAGGCGGCGATGGCCGACGCGGTACCCCACCCCACGCCACAGGTCCTGGGCGAACTGGCGTTCGGGCAGCTGCACCGCATGGGCCAGGCTGCGGCGCTCGTACGCTTCGAGGATGTCGAAGGGAGAGCGCATCAGGACACCAGCTCGTTGATCCGCGCGATCAGGTCTTCCTCGCGCGGCGGCTTGACGATGTAATCGGCAGCCCCCTGGCGCAGGCCCCAGGCCTTGTCGGTTTCCATCGCCTTGGTGCTGACGATGATCACCGGGATGTGCTTGGTGGCCGCGTCGCGGGCCAGTGCGCGGGTGGCCTGGAAGCCACTCATGCCCGGCAGCACGACGTCCATCAGCACCAGCTGCGGCAGCTGGCTGCGAACCAGTTCCAGCCCGGCTTCGGCGTTGTCTGCCTCTTCGACCTCATGCCCTGCCTTGCGCAGCCATTGGCTGAACACCGCACGGTCGGTCGGTGAATCCTCGATCAGGACGATACGAGCCATTGTGCCTTTCCCCCCTGGTCAGGCGTTGACGTATGTGCGGATGGCACCCAGCAGTTCTTCGCGCGTGAAAGGCTTGGTCAGGTACTGCTCCGAGCCGACGATGCGCCCGCGCGCCTTGTCGAACAGACCATCCTTGGACGACAGCATGATCACCGGCGTCGACTTGAACAGCTGGTTGCCCTTGATCAGCGCACAGGTCTGATAGCCGTCAAGCCGCGGCATCATGATGTCCACGAAGATGATCTGCGGCTGCTGGTCTGCGATCTTGGCCAAGGCCTCGAAGCCGTCGGTGGCGGTCACCACCTCGCAGCCTTCGCGTTTCAGCAGCGTTTCCGCCGTCCTTCGAATGGTCTTCGAATCGTCGATGACCATCACCCGGAGTCCTGCGAGCTCCCCGCCCGCAGTCATGTTCTCAGTCATTACCGTTCCCCATGCGCGGCACTTCGGTCGGTGCCGCTGCGAAGGCGTATCTATATCGCACTTGCGTGACCGCCAGCAAGTTCGGCGACGACTTTCGTGCGTGAGGCCCGTCCGGCCGTGTTGCCGGGGGCCGGGATCATGGGCCGCACGCAGCGTTGCGCGCAGACAGGCGGGCACGCCGCGGGCGGAGCCGCTACCATCAGCACCTTGCCTGACAGGTGCCGCCATGCCGTTGAACGTCATCGTGGTGATGGACCCCATCGCCCATATCAAGATCGCCAAGGACACCACCTTCGCCATGCTGCTGGAAGCGCAGCGCCGAGGCCACGCATTGCATTATGTGAAGCCCGGCGGGTTGAGCCTGGACAACGGCCGCGCTGTCGCGCGCACCGCCCCGCTGCAGGTGCGCGACGACCCGGCCGACTGGTACACCCTGGGCGAATTCAGCCAGACCGTGTTCGGCCCTGGACAGGTCGTGCTGATGCGCAAGGACCCGCCGGTGGATGCCGAGTTCATCTACGACACCCAGGTGCTCGACGTGGCGGCCACGGCCGGCGCGCGGGTGGTCAACAATCCGCAGGGACTGCGCGATTACAACGAGAAACTGGCCGCCCTGCTGTTCCCGCAGTGCTGCCCCCCGACCCTGGTCAGCCGCGATGCCAAGGCGCTGAAGGCCTTCGTGCTGGAACACGGCCAGGCCGTGCTGAAGCCGCTGGACGGCATGGGCGGACGCTCGATTTTCCGCAGCGGCACCGGCGATCCGAACCTCAACGTGATCCTGGAAACGCTGACCGATGGCGACCGCAAGCTGACCCTGGCGCAGAAGTTCATCCCGGACATCACCGCCGGCGACAAGCGCATCCTGCTGGTGGACGGCGTGCCGGTGGATTACTGCCTGGCGCGGATCCCGCAGGGCGATGAGTTCCGCGGCAACCTGGCCGCCGGCGGACGCGGCGAAGGCCGTCCGCTGAGCGAGCGTGACCGCTGGATCGCAGCCCAGGTGGGCCCGGAGATGAAGCGGCGTGGCATGCGTTTCGTCGGCCTGGACGTGATCGGCGAGTACCTCACCGAGGTCAATGTGACCAGCCCGACCTGCGTGCGTGAACTCGACGCGCAGTACGGCCTGAACATTGCCGGCCAGCTGTTCGATGCCATCGAGGCCGACCTGCCGCGATGAGCGCGATGGTTTCCCCTGGTGCCAGCGGCCGCGAATCACAGCGGCTGGGCGCGACCCTGGCCCTGTCCATCGCCCTGCATGCACTGCTGATCCTGGGCGTGGGGTTCGCGGTGCGCGGCGACGCCCCGCTGGTGCCGACGCTGGACGTGATCTTCACCCAGACCCAGACCGCGCTGACGCCCAAGCAGGCCGATTTCCTGGCCGCCGCCAGCCAGGTCGGCGGCGGCGAGCACGACAAGGCGATGCGTCCGCGCGAGAGCCAGACCGGCGTGGTGCCGCAGGCGCTGCCCGGCAGCAGTCCGGTACCGCAGCAACGCCAGGATGCCGCCGCCCCGCCGCCGCCTCAGTCGCGGGTGGTGAGCAGCCGCAATGGCGAAGAGCAGGTGCTGCGGGCCCAGCAGCAACCGATGCCGGAACAGCCGCGCCCGGATTCGCCGTTGAACGCGCGCGAGCAGCGCGATGCCGAGATGGCCCGGCTCGCCGCCGAGGTACATCTGCGCTCGGCGCAGTATGCCAAGCGGCCCAACCGCAAGTTCGTTTCCGCCAGCACCCGCGAATACGCCTGGGCCAATTACCTGCGCGCCTGGGTAGACCGGGCCGAACGCGTGGGCAACCTGAACTACCCCGATGAAGCGCGCCAGCGCCGCTTGGGCGGACAGGTGGTGATCACCGTGGGCGTGCGCCGCGATGGCAGCGTGGAAAGCGCGCGCATCCTGCGCTCAAGCGGGACCCCGCTGCTGGACGAGGCGGCCCTGCGCGTGGTGCGGCTGGCGCAGCCGTTCCCGGCACTGCCGCAGACCAAGGACGAGGTGGATATCCTGCAGGTGACCCGCACCTGGGCGTTCCTGCCCGGTGGCGAATTGCGCGACGACTGAGTGTGTGTGTGTGTTTGCCGGGCTGCGCCCGGCGGCTGCTTTTTTTCGAGCAACGTCAACGTCAACGTCAACAGCTGCAGGGTTGTTTGTGGGCGAGGCGGGGTGGGTTGTCCCCATCCGCTTGCTCGCCGGTGCAGGACCCATGCGGATGAGCGTTCCCGCCAACCCACCCCGCCCCACCTTCGACAGGTCCATGGCGGCCATGGAACACGCGGCTCTGGTAGCGCCGACCCATGGTCGGCGGAATGTTTCAGGTGAACGGATAAAGGCCGCCGAGCATGGCTCG
>Ga0308163_10003238_pt1 | contig 13875 bp, 13 predicted proteins | sample PhyTR1_FD_201037 | JGI IMG/M metagenome (GOLD analysis project Ga0308163, IMG submission 201037) | Phyllosphere microbial communities from UC Gill Tract Community Farm, Albany, California, United States - DLSLT.R1 | ecosystem: Host-associated > Plants > Phyllosphere > Unclassified | place: USA... | reverse complement strand
AATAGGCGACCAGCTTTTTCATGTCTTTCTGTACCAGCGCCACCAGGCCGATGTAGATCACGGCGATCAGCGACAGCGTAATCACAAAGCCCGACAGGTAGTGCGATGCATCCGGCGTGATCGGCAGCGAGAAACGGATGAAACCATAGGCGCCCAGTTTCAGCATGATCGCGGCCAGCACGGCGGAACCGCCGGTTGGCGCTTCCACGTGGACGTCCGGCAGCCAGGTGTGGACCGGGAACATCGGCACCTTCACGGCAAACGCCATGAAGAAGGCGAGGAAGATCAGCACCTGCTCGGTCATCGTCAGCGGCGCCTTGTGCCACAGCAGGATGTCCCAGCTACCGGTCACGTTGTACAGGTAGACGATGGCAACCAGCGTCAGCAGCGAACCGAAGAAGGTGTACAGGAAGAACTTGAACGACGCGTAGACGCGGTTGTCGCCGCCCCAGATACCGATGATGATGTACATCGGGATCAGGGTCGCTTCAAAGAAGAAGTAGAACAGCAGGCCGTCCATGGCGGTGAACACGCCGATCATCAGGCCGGACAGGATCAGGAACGCGCCCATGTACTGCGCGACGCGTTTCTGGATCACCTGCCAGGCCGAGATCACCACGATGATGGTGATGAAGGCGGTCAGCGGCACGAACCACAGCGACAGGCCATCGATACCCAGCGAGTACCAGATGTTGAAGCGCTCGATCCAGGCAGCTTTTTCGACGAACTGCATGCCGTGCGCGGCGTTGTCAAAGTTGCTGATCAGCGGGATCGTCGCGCCGAAGCTGACGATCGAGCCGATCAGGGTCAGCACGCGGCTAAACGGCGCGTTGCTGTCACGCCCTGTTGCCAGCACGATCAGGCCGAAAAGAATCGGGAGCCAGATCGAGAGGCTCAGGTACGGAGGGAATGAAGATAGTGTTGACATCATGGTTATCGTTATCTCTATGCGTATCAGCTAATTAAGCGTGCCAAAACGGCAGGAAGTAGACCAGGAACCCCAGAATGCCCAGGATCATCACAAAGGCGTAGTGGTAGATGTAACCAGTCTGCGCCAGGCGGGTCAGCGAGGAGAACCAGCCGACCAGTTTGGCGCTGCCGTTGACCAGCAGGCCGTCGATCAGTTTCTTGTCGCCGAAGTTCCACAGGCCCTCGCCCAGCATGCGCGCGCCACCGGCGAACACAGCCTGGTTGAATTTATCCATGTAGTACTTGTTGTCCAGCAGCGTGTGCACTGCCTTGAACTTGGCGAAGAACCAGGCCGGTACGCGCGGATTGATCATGTAGCAGTAGTACGACGATGCCACGCCCAGGATCGCCAGCCACAGCGGCAGCGTGGTCAGCGAGTGGATGGCCATGGCGATCGGGCCATGGAACTCTTCGCCGAGGATTTCCATCGCCTTGTGGTTTTCACCAATGAAGATGACATCCTTGAAGAAGTCGCCATGCAGCATAGGCTGGATGGTGAAGAAGCCGATCAGCACCGAAGGGATGGCCAGCGCCACCAGCGGGAACCAGACCACGAATGGCGATTCATGCGGTTTCTGGCCTGGCGCCAGGCCGTGATGGCCGTGGTCGTCTTCCTCTTCTTCGTGGTGCGCGTCGCTGTCGTGCGCGTGGTCGTCATGTGCGCCGTGGGCTGCTTTCGGCGCGTGATGATCGTCATGGCCGTGCGCATGCGCCTGGCCGAAACGCTCTTTACCGTGGAACACCAGGAAGTACATGCGGAACGAGTAGAACGCGGTCACGAACACGCCAGCCAGCACGGCGAAGTTGGCGAAGCCGGCACCCCAGATATGCGTCTCGTGCACGGCTTCGATGATCGAGTCTTTCGAGTAGAAACCCGAGAAGAACGGCGTACCGATCAGGGCCAGCGAACCCAGCAGCGAGGTGATCCAGGTGATCGGCATGTATTTACGCAGGCCGCCCATGTTGCGGATGTCCTGGTCGTGGTGCATGCCGATGATGACCGAGCCGGCGCCCAGGAACAGCAGTGCCTTGAAGAAGGCGTGGGTCATCAGGTGGAACACCGCCACCGAGTAAGCCGACGAGCCCAGCGCGACGGTCATGTAACCCAGCTGCGACAGCGTCGAGTACGCCACCACGCGCTTGATGTCGTTCTGGATGATGCCCAGGAAACCCATGAACAGCGCGGTAATCGAACCGATCACCAGGATGAAGCTGAGCGCGGTGTCCGACAGTTCGAACAGCGGCGACATGCGCGACACCATGAAGATGCCGGCGGTAACCATGGTCGCAGCGTGGATCAGTGCCGAGATCGGGGTTGGACCTTCCATCGAATCCGGCAGCCAGACGTGCAGCGGGAACTGCGCCGATTTACCCATCGCGCCGATGAACAGGCAGATGCAGGCAACGGTCAGCAGCGCCCAGTCGGTACCCGGCAGGGTCAGCAGCGACAGCGCTTCGCGCTTGGCAAACACTTCCTGGTAGTTCATCGAACCGGCGTAAGCCAGCAGCAGGCCAATGCCCAGGATGAAGCCGAAGTCACCCACACGGTTGACCAGGAAGGCCTTCATGTTGGCGAAGATGGCGGTCGGACGGGTGTACCAGAAACCGATCAGCAGGTACGACACCAGGCCCACTGCTTCCCAGCCGAAGAACAGCTGCAGGAAGTTATTTGCCATCACCAGCATCAGCATCGAGAAGGTGAACAGCGAGATGTACGAGAAGAAGCGGTTATAGCCTTCGTCTTCCGCCATGTAGCCGATGGTGTAGATGTGCACCATCAGCGACACGAAGGTCACCACGCACATCATCATCGCCGACAGCGAATCGATCTGGAAGCCGACTTCCAGCTTCATGCCGGCCACCGTCATCCAGGTATAGATGGTTTCGTTGAACGTAGCGCCGTTCAGCACTTCATTCAGCGTCAGCGCCGAAATGATGAATGCTACCAGCACGCCCAGGATGGTCGCCGCAGTCACAGTCTTGCGACCTACCACGTTGCCGAAGAATTGTGTTCCCAGCAAGCCGGCCACTGCCGCGCCCGCGAGGGGCGCCAGTGGAACAGCTAGCAAGAGATTAGCGTTAAGTGTACCCGCCATGATGAACCTTAATCGTTATTTTTCGGAGGTTAAAACTTAGCCCTTCAGGCTATCCAGGTCTTCTACGTTGATGGTGTCCAGGTTACGGAACAGCACCACCAGGATCGCCAGGCCGATTGCCGATTCGGCGGCAGCCACGGTCAAGATAAAGAAGACAAAGATCTGGCCTGCCGCATCACCGAGGTAATGCGAGAACGCGATGAAGTTCATGTTCACTGCCAGCAGCATCAGTTCGATGGCCATCAGCAGGACGATGATGTTCTTGCGGTTCAGGAAGATACCGACGATCGAGATCGCGAACAGGATCGCGCCCAGGACCAGGTAGTGAGCCAGGGATAAAGTCATGGTGCCTCCTTAACTTCGGTATTCGACGCCGCTGCAGTCTGGCCGCGGGTGGTGACCGGCGCGATCTTGACGATCTTCAGGCGGTCGTTACGCTTGACGCGCACTGCGTCAGCCGGGTCGAAGTGTTTGGTGTCCTTGCGCTTGCGCAGGGTCAGTGCCACGGCGGCGATGATCGCAACCAGCAGGACCACGGCGGCAATTTCAAAGCCATAGATGTATTTGGTGTAGATCAGCAGGCCCAGTTCCTTGGTGCCGCCGATATTGCCGGCGTTGACCACTTGCTGGTCGTAGGTCAGGAACGAGCGCCACAGCACCGCGGCCATTTCCAGCACGATGATCACGCCAACCAGCGAGGCGATCGGCAGATAGCCCCAGAAGTTTTCGCGCAGCTTTTCGGTGTCGATATCCAGCATCATGACCACGAACAGGAACAGCACCATGACGGCGCCGACATAGACCAGCACCAGCACGATGGCCAGGAACTCGGCTTCCAGCAACATCCAGATGCCGGCGGCGTTGAAGAACGCCAGCACCAGGAACAGTGCCGCATGCACCGGATTGCGGGCCGTGATAACGCGCAGCGAGGCCAATATCATGATGGCCGCGAAGACGTAGAACAAAGCAGTTTTAAATTCCATAACTAACCCAAGAGACGTACAGTTGTTTGATCGAATCCCTGATTAACAGGTGCCTGTCCATGCCCCGCCTTGGCGGGGTCAGGACAGGCGCCGCCTCAGCGATAAGGAGCGTCCGCTGCGCGGGCTGCGGCGATATCGTTTTCGTAACGGTCGCCTACGGCCAGCAGCATCTCTTTCGTGTAGTACAGATCGCCGCGTTTCTCGCCGTGGTATTCCAGCACGTGCGTTTCAACGATCGAATCAACCGGGCACGACTCTTCGCAGAAACCGCAGAAGATGCACTTGGTCAGGTCGATGTCGTAACGGGTGGTACGGCGCGAGCCGTCCTCACGCTGCTCGGATTCGATGGTGATCGCCATCGCCGGGCAGACTGCTTCGCACAGTTTGCAGGCGATGCAGCGCTCTTCCCCGTTCGGGTAGCGGCGCAGCGCGTGCAGGCCACGGAAGCGCGGCGACATCGGCGTCTTCTCTTCCGGGTACTGCACGGTGATCTTGCGCGAGAACATATACTTGCCCGTCAGCGCCATCCCTTTGATCAGTTCGGTCAGCATGAAGCTGCCGATGAAGTCTTTTAAACGTTCCATTTTTTTTCCTTACTTCCAGATATTCCAGGAGGTCTGCATCCAGCCAGCGATAAACACCAGATACACCAGCGTCAGCGGAATGAACACTTTCCAGCCCAAACGCATGATCTGGTCATAACGGTAGCGAGGGAAAGTACCGCGCACCCAGATGAAGACCGAGACCAGGAAGAACGCCTTGGCGAACAGCCAGAAGAAGCCGCCGAAACCACCCCAGAATTCGAGGAAGGCAAACGGTGCAGACCAGCCGCCCAGGAACATGATCGAACCCAGCGTGGCGATCAGGATCATGTTGGCGTATTCGGCCAGCATGAACATGGCATAGGCCATACCCGAGTATTCCACCATGTGACCGGCAACGATTTCCGATTCGCCCTCGACCACGTCGAACGGGTGACGGTTGCACTCTGCCAGGCCGGAAGTCAGGTAGACCACGAACAGCGGCAGCAGCGGCAGCCAGTTCCACGACAGGAAGTTCAGGCCGTGCTCGACCATCATGCCGCGCTGCTGGCCGGCGACGATGTCACCGAAGTTCAGCGAACCGGACACCATCAGTACCACCACCAGCACGAAGCCCATCGGGATTTCGTAGGAGATCATCTGCGCCGAAGCACGCATCGCGCCCATGAACGAGTACTTCGAGTTGGAGGCCCAGCCGGCGATGATGATGCCGTACACTTCCATCGAGGTAATCGCCATCAGCAGCAGCAGGCCGGCGTTGACGTTGGCGATCACGGCTTCCGGACCGAACGGCACCACTGCCCAGCAAGCCAGCGCCGGCATGATGGTCATGATCGGACCGATCACGAACAGGCCAGGGTTGGCCTTGGCCGGGGTAATGATTTCCTTGAACAGCAGTTTCAGCGCATCGGCGATCGGCTGCAGCAGGCCCAGCGGACCGACGCGGTTAGGACCGACGCGGATCTGGATCCAGCCGATGAACTTGCGTTCCCACAGCGTTGCGTAGGCCACCAGGCCCATCAGCGGCAGCAGTACGCAGAGTACCTTGATCAGCGACCAGACCAGAGGCCAGACCGGCGCCAGCACGCTGGTCTCGCCCAGCGTGTAAAGCGATGTGACGAATTCAGGCAGAGCCATTATTTCACCTCTCCTGCTTTTTCTACGGTGATGGAACCAAACATGCTGCCCAGGGCGGCGGTCGATGCGTGAGCAGCGGCCACGCGCACGGCGTTGGCTGGCAGTTTGGCGTCGACGGTCGCGACCAGGATCGCGCTGCCGTTACCTTGCGTTACCTTGACCAGATCGCCTTCGGCAACACCGATCTGCTGCGCCAGCGTGGTCGACAGGTGCGCTTTTGGCGCAGCCGCATCGGCCATCTTCTGCAGCGACTCGGCGCGGCGCACCACGGCGTCGGCGAAGTAGATCGGCACGTCGGCGATGCGCTCGGTTCCGACCGTAGCGGTCGACGCTGCGGTGGCAGCGGTCAGCGACAGTTTGCTGACGTTGTTCAGCTTGGCCGATACATCGGTCACGCCGGCGCCCAGCACTTCGTCGCGGATCTGTTCGGAGGTGTCGTAGTCGAAACCGGTCAGGCCGAGGATGTTGCCCAGTACGCGCAGCACTTTCCACGCAGGACGGGCTTCCAGCAGCGGTTTGACGGTGCCGTTGAAGCTTTGTGCGCGGCCTTCGGCATTGATGAAGGTGCCCGAGGTTTCGCTGAATGGCGAAACCGGCAGCAGCACGTCGGCGTAATCCAGGCCGTGCTTGTAGGCCGACATCACCACCACCATTTCGGCCTTGTTCAGCGCGGCGATGGCAGCTTGCGGGTTGTGCGCGTCCAGCTCCGGCTCGACGTTCAGCAGCACGTAGGCAGCTTTCGGCTCGGCGAACACTGGCGCCTGGTTGCCATTGGCGTTGGCGATGTAGGCGCCGACGGTGTTGGCGGCTTCGGTCAGGTAGCCCAGCTTGGCGCCGGTCTGTTCCGCGATCCACTGTGCCGCAGCGTGCAGCGCAGCAGCTTGCGGGTGCTGCACAGCAGCGTTACCCAGGAACACCGCCTTGTTCTCGCCCGACAGCAGCGAGGCAGCGATCGCGTTGGCGGCGTCCGAGGCTTGTACGCCTTCGAAGCCGGCCGGTGCGCTGGTTTCTTTCGCCTTGGCGACAGCCACCACCACTTGCGACAGCGCCGACAGCCATTCCGACGGCGCGGCGATCAGCTTGTTCGCCACGTTCATCAGCAGGTCGTCGTCGGTTGCGTGCAGCACGGACAGCTTGGCGCCGCCCTTGACTGCGGTACGCAGGCGGGTCGCCAGCAGCGGGTGATCCTTGCGCAGGAACGAGCCGATCACGAAGGCGCGGTTGAGGGCGCCGAATTCGCTAATCGACATGCCCAGCCAAGGCGTCACGTCCGACGCGAAGTCGGTCTGGCGCAGGCGGGTGTCCACGCTGTCCGAGCCCATGGCACGGGTCAGCTTTTGCAGCAGGTGCAGTTCTTCCAGCGTCGAATGCGGCGTGGCCACTGCGGCCAGCGCGTTGGCGCCGTGTTCGTGACGGATGTTTTTCAGGCCGTGCGCAACGTATTCCAGCGCGGTCTGCCAGTCAACTTCCTTCCACTCGCCGCCCTGCTTCAGCATCGGCTGGGTCAGGCGGTCGCTGGTATTCAGGCCTTCGTACGAGAAGCGGTCCTTGTCGGAAATCCAGCACTCGTTGACTGCGTCGTTTTCCAGCGGCAGCACGCGCATGACCTTGCCGCCCTTCACCTGAACGATCAGGTTCGAGCCGAGGCCGTCGTGCGGCGAGACCGATTTGCGGCGCGACAGTTCCCAGGTACGGGCGCTGTAGCGGAATGGCTTCGACGTCAGCGCGCCCACCGGGCACAGGTCGATCATGTTGCCGGACATTTCCGAGTTGACGGTCTGGCCGACGAACGCGGTGATTTCCGAGTGTTCGCCGCGACCGATCATGCCCAGTTCCATGACGCCGGCCACTTCCTGGCCGAAACGTACGCAACGGGTGCACTGGATGCAACGCGCCATTTCCTGCATCGACACCAGCGGGCCGGCATCTTTCGGCACGACCACGCGCTTGTCTTCTTCGTAGCGCGATTCGCCCTTGCCGTAGCCGACTGCCAAGTCTTGCAACTGGCACTCGCCGCCCTGATCGCAGATCGGGCAATCCAGCGGGTGGTTAATCAGCAGGAATTCCATTACCGACTTCTGTGCCTGCGTGGCCTTTTCGGAGTTGGAGCGCACAATCATGCCTGCCGAAACCGGCGTTGCGCATGCTGGCAAAGGCTTCGGCGCCTTCTCTACTTCGACGAGGCACATGCGGCAGTTTGCTGCGATCGACAATTTCTTGTGATAGCAGAAGTGCGGAATGTAGGTTCCCAGTTTGTTGGCGGCGTCCATCACCATGCTACCAGCAGGGACTTCGACTTTTTTGCCGTCTATTTCGATTTCAACCATGGTGATCGTTACCTGACGCAGCTTAGATATAAGCGGGCACGCAGCATTGCTTGTGCTCGATATGATGTTCAAATTCTTCGCGGAATTGCTTGATGAACGCACGCATAGGCATTGCTGCCGCGTCGCCCAGCGCGCAAATCGTGCGGCCCTGGATGTTGTCGCAAATCGAGTTCAACACGTCCAGATCCGACGCGCGGCCCTGACCGTTTTCGATGCGGTGGATCATGCGGTACATCCAGCCGGTGCCTTCACGGCATGGGGTGCACTGGCCGCACGACTCTTCAAAGTAGAAGTAAGCCAGGCGTTCCATCGCCTTGACCATGCAGCGGGTTTCGTCCATGACGATGACCGCGCCCGAACCCAGCATCGATCCCGCCTTGGCGATCGAGTCGTAGTCGAGGTCGGTTTGCATCATGATCTCGCCGCGGATCACCGGCGACGAGGAACCGCCAGGAATCACAGCCTTGATCTTTTTGCCGCCACGCATGCCGCCTGCCAGTTCCAGCAGTTTGGCAAACGGCGTACCCAGCGGGACTTCGTAGTTGCCCGGACGCTCGACGTCACCCGAGATCGAGAAGATCTTCGAGCCGCCGTTGTTCGGGCGGCCAATCGCCAGGTACTTCTCCGGTCCCATATTCAGGATGAACGGCACCGCAGCGAAAGTTTCGGTGTTGTTGATGGTGGTCGGCTTGCCGTACAGGCCAAACGAGGCCGGGAACGGCGGCTTGAAGCGCGGCTGGCCTTTTTTGCCTTCCAGCGATTCCAGCAGCGCGGTTTCTTCGCCGCAGATGTAGGCGCCGTAGCCGTGGTGCGCGTGCAGCTGGAAGCTGAACTCGCTGCCCATGATCTTGTCGCCCAGGAAGCCGGCGGCGCGCGCCTCTTCCAGCGCTTCTTCAAAGAGCAGGTACTCTTCGAAGATCTCGCCGTGGATATAGTTGTAGCCCACGGTGATGCCCATCGCGTACGCGCCAATGGCCATGCCTTCGATCAGCGCATGCGGGTTGTAGCGGATGATGTCGCGGTCCTTGAAAGTGCCCGGCTCGCCCTCATCTGTATTGCAGACGAGGTACTTCTGGCCTGGGAACTGACGTGGCATGAAGCTCCACTTCAGGCCGGTCGGGAAACCTGCACCACCACGGCCACGCAGCGACGACGCCTTGAGGTCGGCGATGATCTGTTCCGGGGTGATTTTCTCTTCGATGATACGGCGCAGGGCGCTGTAGCCACCGCGCTTGACGTAATCTTCCAAATGCCAATTCTCGCCGTTCAAACCGGCGAGAATGACTGGATCAATGTGTCGGTCGTGGAGTGACGTCATTTCTTAAGTTCCTCCACCAGGGAGTCGATTTTATCGTTGGACATGAAGCTGCACATGCGGTGGTTATTCACCAGCAGCACCGGTGCGTCGCCGCAGGCGCCCATGCACTCGCCTTCCATCAGCGTGAACTCGCCGTCTGCCGTGGTGTCACGGTAGTCGATGCCCAGCTTCTGTTTCAGGTGGTGCGCCGCGCGCTCGCCGCCCGACAGGGCGCAAGGCAGATTGGTGCACACGGTGATCTTGTGCTTACCAATCGGCTTCAGATTGTACATATTGTAGAACGTCGCGACTTCCTGCACGGCGATGGCCGGCATGCGGATGTAGTCGGCCAGTTCCTGCATGGTGTCAGGCGAGATCCAGCCCAGTTCAACCTGGGCGTGCGCCAGCGCAGCCATGACGGCCGATTGGCGCTGATCGTCTGGGTACTTGGCCAGCTCGCGATCGATTTTTTTGTAGCACTGCTCAGATAACAACATTCTTTTTGCCTCTCGCACTTAGCGGTCAATACTGCCGAACACGATGTCCTGCGTACCAATAATGGTGACGGCGTCGGCAATCATGTGGCCACGCGCCATTTCATCCAGCGCCTGCAAGTGTGCATAGTCTGGAGCGCGCAGTTTCACGCGGTATGGCTTGTTGGCGCCGTCCGACACAATGTAGACACCGAACTCGCCTTTCGGGTGTTCCACGGCGGAATACGCTTCGCCTGGCGGCACGTGGAAACCTTCGGTGAACAGCTTGAAGTGGTGGATCAGCGATTCCATATTGGTCTTCATGTCCACGCGGCCTGGTGGCGCAACCTTGCGGTTGCTGGTCATGACGGGACCCGGATTGTTGCGCAGCCATTCAACGCACTGCTTGATGATCCTGTTCGACTGGCGCAGTTCTTCCACGCGCACCAGGTAGCGGTCGTAGCAATCGCCGTTGGTGCCGATAGGAATATCGAAGTCCATCAGGTCGTACACTTCGTACGGCTGATGCTTGCGCAGATCCCACTGGATGCCCGAACCGCGCAGCATGGCGCCGGTGAAGCCCATGGCTTTTGCATCTTCCGGCGAGACCACGCCGATGCCGACGGTACGCTGTTTCCAGATACGGTTATCGGTCAGCAGGGTTTCGTATTCGTCGACATAGGTCGGGAAGCGCGCGGTGAAGGCTTCGATGAAGTCCAGCATCGAACCCTGGCGATCCTTGTTCAGGTTATCGACAGCCTTGGCCGAACGGATGATCGACGGCTTGTGCTGCGGCATCGCATCCGGCAGGTCGCGGTACACGCCGCCCGGACGGTAGTACGCCGCGTGCATGCGCGCGCCCGAGACTGCTTCGTAGCAGTCGAACAGGTCTTCGCGGTCGCGGAAGCAATACAGGAACGGGCCCATGGCGCCGACGTCCAGCGCGTGCGCGCCCAGCCACATCAGGTGATTCAGGATGCGGGTGATTTCGTCGAACATTACGCGGATGTATTGCGCGCGCAGCGGCACTTCCAGGCCCAGCATCTTTTCGATGGCCATGACGTAGGCGTGCTCGTTGCACATCATCGACACGTAGTCGAGGCGGTCCATATACGGCACGGACTGCAGGTAGGTCTTCTGCTCCGCCAGCTTTTCGGTGCCACGGTGCAGCAGGCCGATGTGCGGGTCGGCGCGCTGGATCACTTCGCCGTCCAGTTCCAGCACCAGGCGCAGCACGCCGTGCGCGGCCGGGTGTTGCGGGCCAAAGTTCAGGGTGTAGTTCTTAATTTCTGCCATGTTCTTACTTCCCGTAGGTTTCTTCGCGGATCACACGCGGCACGTTTTCACGCGGCTCGATGGTGACCGGCTGGTAGACCACGCGCTTCTGCTCGGCGTCATAGGTCATTTCGACGTAGCCCGAGACCGGGAAGTCCTTGCGGAACGGGTGGCCGATGAAGCCGTAGTCGGTCAGGATGCGGCGCAGGTCGTTGTGGTTCTCGAACAGGATGCCGAACATGTCGAACGCTTCGCGCTCGTACCAGTTCATGGCACGCCACAGCGGCGTAATCGATGGCAGCAGCGGCATCTCGTCGTCCGGGCAGAACGCGCGCACGCGCACGCGCCAGTTGTGCTGTACCGACAACAGGTGAATCACGGCGGCGAAACGCTGGCCGTCCCAGGCGCCGTCACCGTAGTTCAGGTAATCCAGGCCGCACAGGTCGATGGCGGTGTCGAAGCCCAGCGTTGCATCGTCGCGCAGCGTCTGCATCACGGCGTAGTAATCAGCGGCCTTGACGGTCAGCGTGATCTCGCCCAATGCAAGCACCGTAGTAACGCGATCGCCCAGGGCAGTGCCGAGGGCGGTTTGGAGTTTTTCCAGATGTGTAGTCATATTGTGTTGCGCCCCCGTTAGCGTGCGATCGTATTGGTGCGCTTGATCTTGTTCTGCAACTGCATGATGCCGTACAGCAGGGCTTCAGCGGTTGGTGGACAGCCTGGCACATACACGTCCACCGGCACGATGCGGTCACAGCCGCGTACCACGGAGTAGGAGTAGTGATAGTAGCCGCCGCCGTTGGCGCAGGAACCCATCGAGATGACCCAGCGCGGCTCCGGCATCTGGTCGTAGACCTTGCGCAGTGCCGGGGCCATCTTGTTGCACAGCGTGCCGGCCACGATCATCACGTCGGATTGACGCGGCGATGGACGGAACACCACGCCGAAGCGGTCCATGTCGTAACGGGCTGCGCCCACGTGCATCATTTCAACCGCGCAGCAGGCCAGACCGAACGTCATCGGGAACATCGAACCCGTACGCGCCCAGTTGATCAGCTTGTCGGCCGAGGTGGTGATGAAACCTTCGTTTAATACGCCTTCAATAGCCATGGCTTATTCCCAATCAAGGGCACCTTTCTTCCAGATATACCAAAAACCGACCACGAATTCGGCGATGAACACCATCATCGTAACGAAGCCCTGCCAGCCCAGTTCGCGCATGGATACGCCCCACGGGAAGAAGAATGCCGTTTCCAGATCGAACAAAATAAAGAGAATCGCGACGAGGTAGTAACGTACGTCGAATTTCATGCGCGCGTCTTCGAAGGCTTCGAAGCCGCATTCATACGGGGACAGCTTGGCTGCGTCAGGCTTTTTCGGGCCGAGCAGGTGACCAAGTACTTGGGGAGCAATACCTACGCCGAGACCGACGAGGATGAACAACAGGACGGGGAGATAATTTTCGAGGTTCACGATTGATGAGCTTATGTTGAACGATCAGTTTAAAGGACACATCGCGGTACTCTGCGGTGCGCTTAACGTTCGCCCCAATCGAAAAACTGCTCAGACCAGGATCGAACGACACATCCTCGTAAAAAAGCCAGCTTGGTACCACCCTTGCTGGCCTATGTTCTGGTGCCGACGACGAGACTCGAACTCGTACAGCTTGCGCCACTACCCCCTCAAGATAGCGTGTCTACCAATTTCACCACGTCGGCATAAGGCCGTTATTTTACTTCGTTTTCACGCGGTTGTTAATCCCGTATTGCGTCAAAACAAGAAGAAAAGCGATAAATCTTTAACTATTTTTGCGCTCACCACGATACTGCTAAAACTATGAGCAAACAACTTAAGAAAATATCAACAGCACTGATTTACTACAGAGATTATATTACTTTGGAATCGAGTTTGCAGGCGCCGGTGCAACTGGAGCCGATGCCGCAGGTGCAGCAACCGATGCCGCAGGTGCTGCGCCAGGGGCTGCAGCAGGCGTCGCAGGCGTGGCCGGCACCGTGGTTTGCGCACGATCCATCACGCCGCCGCTGACATTATTGGTCTGGTGGGTAGTGATGTAGGACAGCGCCAGCGTGGCGGCGAAGAAGATCGCAGCGGCTACGCCGGTCGACTTCGACATGAAGTTGGAGGAGCCGGTCGCGCCGAACAGGCTGCCGGAAGCACCGGAACCAAAGGCGGCGCCCATGTCGGCGCCCTTACCGTGCTGCAGCAAAACCAGGCCGATAATGGCCATGGCCGACACTACCTGCACGACGATAACCAGATTGAAAAAGGTGCTCATGTTATTCCATTCCAAATTAAAAGTTTTGTATCGTTTTGTTTCTACTACGCTAACTGCTGACTAACTGCTGACTAACTACTGACTTATACGCCCTGGATAATCCCGAGAAAATCACTCGGGTTTAAAGCAGCGCCGCCAATCAAGCCGCCGTCAATATCTGGCTGAGCCATCAATTCTCTTGCATTCTCCGGCTTCATACTGCCGCCGTAGAGTATCTGTACACCCGCCGCCGCCTGTGCGTGCTTTTTCGCCAGGCAATCACGCAGGAAGCGATGCGCCTCCTGGGCAATCTGTGGCGTGGCGGTCTTGCCGGTGCCGATGGCCCATACCGGCTCGTAAGCCAGTACGATTTTCGCCACATCCTCCGGCTGGATCGCATCCAGCACTGCCTGCAACTGGGCGCAGATCACATCTTTTGTCTGCCCTGCTTCGCGCTGCGCCAGCGATTCGCCGACACACACTACCGGGGTCAGCCCCGCC
>Ga0308163_10003236_pt1 | contig 13882 bp, 20 predicted proteins | sample PhyTR1_FD_201037 | JGI IMG/M metagenome (GOLD analysis project Ga0308163, IMG submission 201037) | Phyllosphere microbial communities from UC Gill Tract Community Farm, Albany, California, United States - DLSLT.R1 | ecosystem: Host-associated > Plants > Phyllosphere > Unclassified | place: USA... | reverse complement strand
ACGACGGCACGACGATCAGCGCCCATGCCCCGCAGGATCCGATCCTGTCGACCAACATGCCGGGATCGCGCGCGCGCGACTACCTCGCCGAGGTACGGGACGGGCTCGATGAATCGTGGGGCGAGTCGGACAACAAGGTCATGCGGTTCGAGGCATTCCGCGCGCTCGGCGACGAGGTGAAGAGCGCATGGCTGGCGTACATCGTCGCGACGTCGCTGGAGGCCAAGGAGTCCTACGGCTCCAACCGGCAGAACCCGCTCCACGGCCGCATGGCCAGCATCCTCGAGGTCGATGTCGCCAGCTGGTGGCGCCCGACGTCGGAGAACTTCTTCGACCGGGTTTCCAAGGGGTCGTTGATCTCGCTGCTTGACGAGGTCGGAGGCCCAGCGCTGTCTAGCCGCCACGCCAGCGAGAAGAAGACCGAGATCTCGGCATCCTGTCAGAAGCTCTTCGCTGGCGAAGCGATCGTCGAGACCGACGTCAAGGAAGCTGCCCTGAAATGGGTGCCGACCGCGATGCGCTTCAGCGACACTGTCGTCGGGGATGAGAGCGAAGACGACGGCGCGCAGGGCGATCTCGCGGACCTGGTCGAGGCGGACAGCGACGACACCGGCGAAGACGATCTTGCCGCCCTGGTCGGTGACGGCCCGGACGATGTCGGGACGGACGGGGTCGAGACGAATGGCAGCGCCCAGATCGAACTCGATCACCAGAACGATGACGATGTGAACGAGATCGTCGCGGCCGAATAGCGGCACGACGGTTCAATTCTGAGCAGCCTCACTGCCGGCCCGCGACTTCGCGGCGCCGGCAGTGCCTTTTCCTCACCGCTAACGAGGACAGCGTCATGACCGCTACAACCCGCGACATTGCGGCCGACATCACCGCCGCCATCATCGCACGGCTCGAAGCCGGGACCCTGCCGTGGCAGCGCTCCTGGTCGGTTACCGGCGAGGGCGGCAGGCCACTGCGCCATGAGGGCGTTCCGTACACTGGAATCAATGCCCTGTGGCTCTGGGCGACCGCCGACACCTATGGCTATCGCAGCCGCTATTGGATGACCGCCCGTCAGGCCCGCGAACTTGGCGGCGAGATCAACCGCGATGCCAGACCGTCTTTCTCCGTCTATGCCTCGACCTTCCGCAAGGCCGGAATGCCCAATCTCCTCGGTGCGACCGCCGCCCAGATGATCCGCTTTCTGCGTTCCTATGTCGTCTTCAACGCCGACGAAATCGTTGGCCTGCCGGACTATTACTACCCGCGTGAGGTCGCACCGACCCCTTTGCTGATCTCAGAACGGCAGGATCGCATCGACGCCTTCTTTGACGGTATCCCGGCTAAGGTCCGTCACGGCGGTGACCGCGCGTTCTTCCACCCTACCTTCGACTATATCCAGATGCCGCACACCGGCAATTTCAAGTCGGCAGACGCATACGCATCGGTTCGGGCGCACGAGACCATCCATTGGGCAGGCCATGCCTCCCGGCTCGATCGCACCTTCGGGAAGCGCTTCGGCGACAACGCATATTGTGTCGAAGAATTGGTCGCTGAGCTTGGCTCCGCCATGATCTGCGGCGATCTCGGTCTCCCGACCGAGCTGCACGACAGCCACGCCTCCTACCTCGCCAACTGGTTGGGGGTGCTGCGCGCCGACAAGACCGCGATCTTCCTCGCCGCAACCAAGGCCGAACAGGCCTTCTCCTACCTTCGCGCCTTCTCGACCGAGGCTACAGCAGAAACGCGGGCAGCCGCATGAACCGGAGAACACGACATGGGCTGGCTCTCGATGACCAGCGCCGGCATGGCCGGCCACCCGAACCCCAAGGCCTATCTCGACGACCAGTTCACCTACAGCCGTGCGCTGGATGGTGGCGGCACGCGAGGGCTGCGCGTTATCGACAGCGCGTTCGTCGGAAACCGCGTCTGGTACGCAGCAGCTGAAATCATTTCAGACGACGAGCCGCTCTACGTCATCGCACTGGTATGTCTGGTGCGCTGGAACCCCAAGGCCAGGGACGGATACGTATTTGCGTACAAGGACCTCGATGAATCGATGGGACCCTGCGAGGCCGGATGCCCTGCCCGGATACTGCGTCTCCTGTCGCCGACCAGCAAGGAGAGTGCGCTGGATTGGCGGCGCCGTTGCCTTGTGCGGCTAAGGCTGCACGCCCGCAAAATCGATAACGGCATGCGGATCAAATTTCCCCGCCCGGTTTCGTTCAGCGATGGGCATACCGGCACCGAGTTCATCGTCGTGAAACGCGGCGAGAAGATCACCTTCCGGAGCGACAAGGGGCACGGCCACTACCGCATCTCGCATTTCCGCGACCTGGCCTGGTCTGTCGTCCCCGAAACCAAAGTTCACCGCACCGTCTTCGCGGCCCCTACCGCGTGTGCGACACCAGTATGATGGATAGCGCCATGTCTGCCGACACGCCCCTCTCGCCGCTGCGCCGTATCCTGTGCAGCAGGTCCAACGCCGTCAGGGTCGCCGCATGGATGCGCCTTGACGGGATCCACACCGACATCGTCGCTACGGGCGAGCCGTTGCAGCCGTGGCTGATCGTCGAGACGACCGCCGCCACGGTCCAGGACGTACGCGCATGCGCATGACCCTTGTCCTCGCTTTCGCCCTTGCCGCCTGCGGAGGGGCCGCCTCCCAGGCCGAAGACCCAGCGATGATCCGAGCTGACGGACGCGCGATCGATGGCGATACGGTGTCGTTCGATGTCAGGCTGTTTGGGGCCGATGCCTTCGAGAAGCGGCAACTATGCCGCAAAACGGACGGCTGCTGGCCGTGCGGCAAGGCCGCGCAGGACTATGCGTCCAAGCTCCTGAAGTCAGGAAGCAGCACGATCCGCCTAACGGGCAAGCAAAGCTACGGTCGTCCGATCGGAACGGTCGAGATTGGGGGCCAGGACGTTGGTGAGAGCATGATCGCAGCGGGGCTTGCCGTGCCGGCGACCAGCTACCTGAAGGGCGACCCCGAGCGCGCCCAGCGTTATCTCGCCGCTTATGAAAACGCCGAGGCCAGACATGCCGGCGTGCATGCCGGCTACTTCATCGATCCGGCGAAATGGCGTCGCGGCGAACGTCTCTCCTGCGAGAGCCGGGGCCGAGGCAATCCGGACCGCTGAACGTAAGGAGGGAAGAGGGAGGGGAAGGGCATCGATCAAGGAGACGATCATGCCCGCTTTCACTTCGACCCCCGCACCCGTGCATACGCTCTGGGACACCCCCGATACCGCGATCCAGCGTCTGCCGGGTATCTGGTTCGTAACCACCCCTTCGCATGGTGGCTTCGTCCTCTCGGATGAGCGTCAGGCGGCGATGCCCGATGCGCTGCGCCTCGACAGCACCTATTACGAGGAGGACGTCAACTGGTCGCTGGTAGTCGTCGGCTTCGAGACCGAGTTCGCCGCACTAAAAGACCCGCTGTTCGATATCGAGCGCGACCTTGCCCATCAGACGGCACGTCACTGGCGGCCGATGCAATACGGTGCCTTCACCGGCGAGGTTATCATCCCAAGCGATAGCTACGTGCTGAAGAAGGTAACGCTCTACGAGGCCGCGATCGGAGAGATCGGGGTGCGCTCAGCGTCCGGAGATTGGGCCGACTGGGTGCCCAAGGGCAAGGTCGGCGTCACGGGGCAGCGCATCACCGGCTGCGATCACCTAGGCTTCGCACAGTATGAGGGACCGGACTTCAAAGGCCTGTGTGATGCAGCACGCTACGACAGCTCCCGCCCGGTCAACACCTTCGCCGCACTTGATGTCGAACTGGTGCCGTGACGATCGAGAACGTCGTCGCCCTACCCCTTCTGAGCAAACGGAGGGGCAGGGGCCGGCTAGAGGCCGGAAAGATGTTGCCAAAATCCGGCAACATCTTTCCCGAGACGTGCCCAAGCGCCCAGCCCTGAGGGGCTGACGATACGAGCGCGAACCAGGTGTCGCGGGAGAAGAGAGGGGGGGGTGAAGATTGTGCGCCGAGAGAGCGCACGGTCCTCATTCGGAGCATGCGTCGATGATTTACGATGTGCCTTTCCGCCACCAGCAAGCGCTGGACCCGAGCGCCCTCAACACCGTCGTCGCGACATTGCACGCGATGGCAAAAGCGGTCGACGACTGCCGCAATGCCGGCGTCGATCCCAACAGCGACCCCGCTGTCGTGCTGCTGGCGCGTCACATGGCAATCGTGTCGACCAATCGTGCGCCCCGCGACGTACTTCGCCACGCCTGCACGCGCCGCCTCGAAGACCTGAAGCGGTTCCCGACGCTGCTGGCGCTCGCAATCCGCGGCGTGGAATATGATGCCGGCGCCAAGGAGCGTTTTCATATCGAAGCGACCGAGGCGATGAACGCCCTCGCCGTCTGCATTGGCCTGGCACCGGGGACATTCGAGGTAGTGTCGCTTCAGGGCGAACGCGATCAATCTGGCCATGTCCTGCTGGCGGCCGGCGAGTTTGCCGTCACCGTCAGGATCGGCGCACGTCACGAGGGTCGCGAGGTAGCGTACCGGGCTGTCTGCGATAGCACGAGCCAGCCCAACCACTACGCGCCGATGGCCGATCTGCTGAAGCCGGACCGCTTCGCTGATCGCCTGCGCCGTGATCTGTCGATCGCAGTCCGCCCGGTCGCGCCTGCCGCCCCGGTCCTGCTAGCCGCCTGAAGGAGTGATGCCCATGCACATCCAAGACGCGCTCGCGGTTGCACGAGCTGACGCCACGCGCATTGCGCACTTCATGGAGCGACGCGAGCGTTTCCTTGATGCGCTCGACTGGTCGATGCTCACCGAGGATCACGCGCGCCAGTCGGCGATGCTCGACGACCTGCTCGAGGGGGATATGGCCGATGCCATCCTCTACATCGACTGGCTGGTCGAGCGGCTGGCTGGTGATGCTGAACAGGTCCCCGGCGTACTCCGCTTTACGCCGCATCCGCGCCCGTGGCAGCTTGCGTGGATCACGCTCGCTTCCTGACCGATTGGGGGATTAATTGATGAGCCGTCATACTTTCACCGGCAACGCCGGCACCACCGTGGCGATCGGTTGGGATCGACCCTTGGCGACGTTCTTCGTTCAGGTCCTGCGTCCTCACCCGACCCTAAAAGGCCAAGATGACATGGTCGAATGGCAGGGTACGGAGCCCGACGAGCTACCGACCGCAGCAGCGGCGATCGAGATTGCCGCACGCTATGCCGACCTCCCGGAAACGCTCGGCGCCACGCTTGAGACCGACCGCCTGAAGACGCTGGGATCTGTCGACGGACCGGCGCAGCGCGCGGTGCGCCCGTTCCTTTATCGATCCTGAGCAACCCGCTTCGCAGGCGTTAGAGGGGAGGGGGATGGGGTTTGAGTCGATCCAGGTGGATCGATGGAGATACCCCATGTCCTACATTATCGATATTGGTGGCGCACCGGCCAACGAGGACTGCGCCCAACTCGGCCAGACGCCGGACTTCGAGGCGGTGAACACGTTCGAGATCCTCGCCTACAAGCTGGCGATCATCGCGCGGCACGGCATGCCGCCCGCCGGCTGCAAGCTTGGACCGCATACGAACCGGCATGACTTTGGCGTCTATCGGACGCTTGCCCTCCACATCGAGGACGAGGAAGACGAAGCCGTTCAGGCGTATGCCGAGGCGGTAGAGGAGGGTCTGGGGTCATGGCTCGAGGCCGGATTTACGCCCCCGGTCATCTACGCTGGTTCGGTCGCCAAGATCGAACGCCTCGACCACGTCGAGCTGGTTATCGGTGCGCTGCTGACGACGAGGCCGAACGCCGACGGGACGTTCCCGATCGCTGACTTCGGTATCCTTCACGGCCACCTCGCAGCGGCCTTTCCGCAACAGGCGGAGGCCGCGCGCCAACGTCTGACCGCAGCGTAATTCCGCCCATCCGCTGAAGGATTGAGCCAATGCTGATGCTGCAATCGCAGCCCACCGGGATCGTCCCGGCGGGAGCGTTCCCCCTTGTCCGGTCACCACATGACGCCGAGGCCGTAGAGCCGGACTATTTTGATTCCACCGATATGCGTTGCTGGCTGACGCGTGGCCGGTCGGTCGAACAGGCAACCGAGCTGGCCCTGATCTGGCGATCCTATCCGGATTTGCCACCCACGGCGCCACTGGAGGACCGGATGGCAAGGGGACGCGAACGTATCGCGGCGATGAAGCCATTGAACGACGCTATCGCTGCCAGGACGGAGGCCGAACGGCAGACCCGGAACTTCGCCTTCATGGAATCGCGCGCCCGGGAAGGGACGATCGTCGATAGCGAGATTGCGATCCTGCGTGGCCGGGATCGCTACGGCTATGACTTGGATCTGGCCGTTGCCTACGCGAGCGGCTGGACCGCGGCCGATGCCGGTTGGGAGCATCGCTTTTGCGCCGATAGCTCGCGCCGGCAGGACGCCAAGCGCGAGGCCTATGACCGTGGTTTTGCCGATGGTGGCGGTAACCAGGCCGACCTGTTCGACGCCGCGCGACGCAGCAACCTCGCCTCCATTCGCCGGGATAATCAACGCCCGGTAGCGCCGCTACCGCCGATGGCACGACCGGCGCCGAGCAGCTGGCCAAAGCCGAACGATCATGCCCGCCCAACGCGGTGGTCAAGGCGTCTGCTGATCGTCTCTGACGCCACGATCGAAGAGGTGACGCCAGGGTTGATGCGCGTCTCGAGTCTGCGCCTCGTTGATGAGATCCGCGCCCGACCCGGCACCGAGGCCATGACGATCGTCACGATCGACCGCCATGACGGCTTCGTCGTGAATGGCTGCCCGGTTGAGACGAAGGTGCCGATCACGGCTTCCCGCGCCGACGAAATGATCGCGGATCCTAGCCACGGCGATGCCCTCCGGGCCATCCTCAGTGGACACGAGATCGATGACGTCCTGATTGCGGTACAGGGCGACTACCTTCGCATCGTCGACGCCTTTGCAAGCGCACTGCCGCTATGTGCGAATATGGAGCGATCGCAAAACTCGCTCCTGCAACAGCGTGCGCACCTGCGCTGCTGGCTCGACCGAGGCTACGACGGCACGGACAATCTGGGCGCCGGCCACATCCGTTGGGGCAAGGCCATAAAGGGTCTGACCGGCAAGCTCGGGGAGTTCACCGCCCGCCATGTCGGTCCAGCGCCGCGCCGCGGCCACCTGATCCGGATTGAGGCCGAAGGCGGCACGCTCGCCGAAGGCTATGCCACCTCCACCGGCGAACGTCTCGCGACCGAGATCACCGTCTCCAACAAGACGAACATCCGCCGCGAAATGGCAGCGGCCCTGCGCGCCTTTGGCGGCGCCACCCGCTTGATGGACGCCTGTGGCTGACGACGCAGGCCCCGCTTTTCCAACTTCACTCAAGAGGAGACGACCATGCCTGACATCCGCGACCTGCCCGTGATGACCAAGGCCGATGCCGAGGCCATCGGCTTTGCCGGTTTCAACGACGTGCCGCACAAGGTCATTGACCTACCGGACGGCGACTTCACGCTTAGTGCCAAGACCAGCGACGGTCGCCGCGTCACCTTCAGTTTCCAGCCTCACAGCCCTGACGGGACAGCCAGATTCGTCGATATTCAGTTTCACGATCGCGGCACGACGATCCCAAGCGCCGATGGCGGCAACATGCCGACGTTCAACGCGTTCGCGATCACCAAGGGGGGCCGGCATATCGTCGATACGCGCGCTCTCACTGAAGGCATCAAACCTTCAATACTGGTGCTGCTGATGGACACCGCCGAGGAAGAACGCGCACGCGCCGCGGTGCTGAAGAGCGAAACGCCCGGCTAACCAGCCAGGGCGGCGCAGGAGAGGAGAGGGGTGAGGGGAGAGAGACCGGAATAGGCCGGACAGGATCCTTCCCCCATGCGCACTTGCTACATAGCCACTTTCGCCGACACGATCCGGACCGACCCGGTGACACTTGCCCGGGAATATCTCTCTGCCCGCGATGCAACCGAACACGAGTTCCAAACCGACGAGGCACGCTCTGCCTATGTCGACGTCCTGTCGGCGCTCGGCCGCTTTCAGCACCGGACCGCGTTTGCACGCGCGCTTGCCCAGTTCGACGTCCGCCCCGAGGCCGTAAACACAACGCGACAGGACAATCGTCTGCGCCCGATCGCGTGGTCGTTCGGGGAGGGACACACGTTCCCCGGCTTCACCGATGACACGACCTGGAACGGCTTCCTCAACGTCAGGGTGCCGGTCACGGCATGGCCCTACGTGCTGGCCGAGCTGATCGACGGCGCAGACGGAGATGCCGAGACGATCGAGGGATACCGACGGCTAGGCACTACGGAAGGTCTGGTCTGCCTGTCCCACGGGTTCACCACCCACGAGGTGATGCCGACGTGGCCGTCGTTCTTTCCCGACTATGCGATCGACACGATGGTGCCGATCCCGCCGGAATGGTCCGAGATGAGCTGGCGGCACGAAACGGCACCGAGCTTCGGACCATGCGTCGGTCCGATGGGCGAGGCCGCACAGATCTGGATCGACTACGAACAGCCGGCGATGCGCGAATTCCCGGAGAGCGCGAGGTTCACATTTAGCCGGCGTGACGCAGTCGGCGAACTGACGGTCGCTTATGCGGGTGACGACTATGCCGAAGCCCTTGGGCATATTGCGATCGAGACACTCGCCTGCGCATTCGCACACGGTCTCGCAGAACAGCTCGATCCGGATGAGTGGCGTCAGATGCGCCTACAGAACCAGACGATCGCAGCTGGTATTTGTGCGTCGCACGACTTCCTCGACGCCAACATGGTCATGCTGGCGGCCTGGCAAGCTACACGCTCGCCCGCGATCGTCGGGAATGGCGATGCCGATGCACTCGGCACCGACCTCACTCACGTGAATGCAGCTTGGGAAGTCGCCACCCGCTATTACCTGACGGCCTCGGACGAGGCGGCCCGGTTCGATACCTGGCGTGTATCGGGGCGCGATGTGCCAAGCCTGGCAGCGGCGGGTCACGGTCTGGCGACAATCCCACCGTCGGATAGCCCAGGCCGCGTTTACTCGGTCGGCTTTGTCCAGGCACATGGGACCGACTGGATCGTCGACGTCGGCAACACCAGCCGGAGCTTCGACCACCTGATCGATGCGGAGGCTCACCTCTGGTCCGTCTTTGTCTCCAGCGAAAGCCGTGCGGATCGCTAACTGACTGGAGGGACTTCCAGGACCTCAAGAGCGTAGTTCGCGACTTGGCCATCGCGAAGCTGGATCAATTCGATCGTCTGGGTGTCGCTGTCGACCCGTTCGACCTTGCCGTCGACTATGCGAACGACGAAGCGGTCACACTGCTCTAGTACAATCATTTCAATCGCATCGTCGTCATTGAGAGCAAGACGTCGAACAATGCCTTCATAGGCAATCCAAGCACCATCATGCCCGGTGGTCGTGAGGACATATCCGATCACGACATGGCTTCCGGCTTCTACCTGTTTCGCGATTGGTAGCAGCCAACCAAACCGAAGAGGAGCGGACGCCGCAGACACCGGGCTCTTCCGGGACATCCACTCGCATGCCGCACCGAAGCCCATCGTCAGGAGCACCAGGTACAACAGTTCCCATGCGAACGAGACGCTGGACATCTCTGCGGGCATCTTGCCAGCCCACAGGATGCGATAGGGGTTCGGATAATGCTCCATAGGAACGACCACATATGATCGAGCGATGGCCTCGTTTATCGCGAACAGACCCGCGCCAATGCCGTGAGCGCACAGAGCCAGAAACACCACGGCGAAGATCGTGACCGTCGAATTCGGACGATCGGGGCGTGGGGAAACAAGGTTCCCTGCTTCGCCAATGCGCATACCGAGAAAGCCGGCAAACCCCGGCAATAGCAAAACGAGCGCACCGAGGAGCGCGTAACCGAACGTCATGACGTGATTATCGAGGGTTCTTGGCGGCCGCTGCTTCATCCAGTCGATTGCGTTCGATGCGGTAGACACCGTCCTCGGTTCTCACGGCCGCTTCGCGGGCATTCTTCCAGCTACCAAAGGCACGGTGAACCTTCCTGCCAAGATCGATCGAGTCCGTGGTGTTCAGCTGCATAATGATCTCCTCCTGTTTATATAGCCTAGGACTGGTTCGGGTTCCATCCCGAGGTGAGCACCGACCAAAGGGGGCGGCAGTTCGAGCGGCTTAAGGAGGGAGGGGGAGGTGACAGGCAGATGCGGGGAATGGCCCCGCCGAGCCTGAGGACACCGCCATGCTCCCTGCCACGATCGCCACCAGCGTCGCGCCCGAAACCACCGCCAAGGTCGGCCGCCTGTTCAATGGATCGGCACACGACGTCCTGAGCGAGCTGCTCCAGAATGCACGTCGCGCCGGTGCCAGCATGGTCGCCGCCTGATCTAATCAAGGGATACTGACATGATCGCACAGCTTTCGCTGGCAAGCGCCGACACCCGTCTCGCGACCATCGCCCGCCTCAACGACCGTTGCCGACAGGGGATCGACCGTACCGCCCGGATCATGGTGACTAGGACCTGTCTCGGCACCTTCGCTTCGGGGGACAGGGCCATGGAGATCGTCGTGCAGGCACGACTGTTCGCTGCGCTTCGCCGCCATGTGTTCACCGAAGCCGATGCGGCCAAGCGCGACCGTGGCAACTTCGAGTTCGAGGACACGACGGTTTACTTCAAGATCGATTATTACGACGCCGCATTCGAATATGGGTCGGAGGATCCTGCCGACGCCAGCAAGACCCGGCGAGTGCTGACGATCATGATCCGCGAGGACCTCTGACATGGTCGCCAACACCGTGAAGGAACGTCGTCTCGACCTTATGGTGCTGCTTTCACCGCAGCCGGTGGACGAATTGTGGGAAGGCGAGAAAGCGGGATGGCGCTGCTTTGTCATGGGCAACGATAACCCGAGCGGCCGGCGTGGCAGTCGTCTGCGCGCTGCGTGGCAACGCGGCTACAACGCGGCCTCCCGGAGCCGTGACCCGGTAGGGTTGATGCTGTGAAACAGCCTAGGTTGGAGCCGGGCGGTGCCGCACCTGATGCCGTGAGTTCGCCGCTTCGCGCCCTTATGCATTTGACCCTGAGTCATCCCATGCGGATGTAACAGCGACGCCGCGTAGCAAGCATACTGGTCACTGACGGACGCGAGAGAAAGAGGATCACCATGATCGACCTGTCATATCGACCCCGCTTGGCGGACCTTCAGCAGCTGGGACGTTCGAACTCTGGCTTGCTGCCGTTCGAACAGGAGGGGGTTAGGACGTCCGAACCAGGCACGTTCCGTGGGCGGGCGGGTTACCGCGAAGACTTTCTTACCGGATTTGTCGTGTCACTTCCTGACACGACAGCCATTGCCGAGGACGTCCTGCCAGTTCCCGAGAGCGTTGGTAGCCGCCTGGACTACGAGCATTTCTCGGTCGTCATGTCGAAAAGCCGGCGTCTTGCCCTGTTCACCGCCGTCAATATCGATGGAAGCGCCAGCGTGTCGGTACCGCGTGGCGGAGATCCGTGGGCGTTCGACGGCCGCATTCCCGAAGAGGCCCAGGCGGGGGATGAGCTTTATGCCGATAACGACTTCGATCGCGGCCATCTCGTGCGGCGCGAAGATCCAAACTGGGGCCCGACCGCCAGCGTGGCCAACCGCGATACTTTCCATTTCACCAACTGTGCCCCGCAGCTTTCCGTCTTCAATCAGCGTACATGGCTTAGCCTCGAGGATTACATCCTCGCCAACACGCGCCGGGTCGGCGAACGCGCGACCGTCTTCACAGGACCTGTCTTCAGGCCGAACGATCCAGTCTATCGTGGCGTCGCGATCCCGCTGGCCTACTGGAAGGTCGTGGCCTTCATCCATGACGACGGTCGTCCGTCGGCGTCGGCCTATATGATCGATCATGATGTCGACCTGGACGCGCAGTCGCTCCTGTTCGGCGCGTTCAAGACCTACCAGCGGTCAGTCCTCTCGATCGAAAGCCTGACAAAGCTCGACTTTGGGTCTTTGCAAGAATTTGATGGGTTCTCGAACGAGGAGAAGGCAACCGGCGACGTTGTCCGGGTGCTGATTACCGAGGCCGAAGATATTAGGCTGTAGCGGCCGCAAATAGCGCTGTCCTACAAAGAACATATATGGAACATCGGTAGTCGGATCAACAAGGAGAGTCGGACAATGACCGACATGATCGACGGCCCCATGCTCGTAGGTATCGCCGCGCTCATCACCAGTGTCGTCAACATCATCACAGCTGTGCGAACGCGTGATCGGCCAGCGGACCGTTCGCGTGTGCGGACGATCCCGCGGCGTAGAAAGAGAAGAGAGAATCGCAGTTTAGGGGCATGATGCCCGAAAGCTCGAAGGAGACCGTTATGCGCTGTCGCGTCATTTCCCTTCTGCCTGTACTGACGGGCCTGCCTCTTCTGGCGGGATGTGCGACCAACGCAATTCAGCTCGAAACCGCCGGGACCGTTCAGGCCCGAGGCCGAGAGGCAGCCGTAGCCACGACGGCCTATTTCGACGCGATAGAGCTGCGCCGTCGGGAGGCTGCTGCAGCGCTGGTCGCGAGCGATCCAAGCTGCCTGCCGGCGACCCCGCTCCGCATCCAGGTGCCTACGGCACCGACTGTCCGGCCCGCACCTCTATGTCTTGCGAACGAGGCACCCGCCCCTGGCTATACGGCGTTCGAAATCGACATCGGGAGCAGTCCACGAGCGGTACTGGAGCCACGTGTCGCACTGCTCGCCACAATTGGTGGATACGCTGATGCGCTAGCGGCCATTCTCGACGCCCCCAAGACCGACGTATCGGCCGAGATCACTGCGTTTGCCGATCAAGCCGACCGGCTGGCCCGGTTCACGAACTTTGTCGCCGGCACTGACCTGCCAAACGTCAACGCTGCTGTCGCCAGCGAACAAGGGCAGAGCGTCGTCGCACTGATTGCGTTTGCGAACGACCTCGCGCGCGAAGCGCGGCAAACCGGCGATGTACGTGCATTGGTTGTCGAACGCGGCGCCGTCGTCGATCGCGCACTGGCATCGCTGTCTGTTCAGGTCACGACCTGGGGCAGGGGGGCGGCGCGCAACGCCGACGATCTCTACGGCAACGCGCTGTTCCGAACCTACCTTCGCAATCGCATCAGTCTGACGGCCGAACAGCGCGAGCAGCTTGCCGCCCGTGTTTTCGCCGCCCGCGAGGCCGCTAAGCAGGGACCCGTACGAGCGGCTGAAGTCGCAGACGCCATTGATCTCGCCGCGAAAGCCCAGGCCGGGCTGAGGGATGCCTTGGCAGGTCGCTTATCACCGCAGCAGCGCCGCGCCGCGGCTCGACTGAACATCGATCGCATCACCCGCGCGCTCGGACTGATCGCGTCGATCGCCACCCCTGTCTGAGGAGGATCCGATGACCACCTTTACCAAGGCCGTGGAGGCGGCTGACGCGCTCATCGATCAGCTTCAGGGACTGACCGAGGACCCCCGCTATCTCCCGCGCTTCTTCGATACGATGTTCGGCTTACGCACGGCGCTCGGTAACGCACGCGATCGGTTCGCTTCGGTGCACAGCCCCGAGGCCGTGGACCGACCGGCATTCGCCACGATCCTGGACCGCTGCGAACAGGCGACGATGATCGGCGCCGCGCTTACTCCCGGCGATGCCGAGGTGTCGCGGTACGCGGCAGCCGTACAGCGCGCGATCGCGGCATTTGCCAATGATGGGGTGGCGTCCTCGCGGTCAGCCCTGCGCGGCACGCTGCGGCTTCGACGATCATCAACGCCGTTGATAAGGCCCGGGCGCCGGCCTGATCCAACGCCCGAGCCATACTACACCAGCCTAGTGAAGCTATTCCCGGTTGAGGCGGTAACGCTTTACCCCCTCGCCATAGGCATCGCGGGCAACGACATCGTCATCCGCTTGATCC
>Ga0308163_10003235_pt1 | contig 13883 bp, 10 predicted proteins | sample PhyTR1_FD_201037 | JGI IMG/M metagenome (GOLD analysis project Ga0308163, IMG submission 201037) | Phyllosphere microbial communities from UC Gill Tract Community Farm, Albany, California, United States - DLSLT.R1 | ecosystem: Host-associated > Plants > Phyllosphere > Unclassified | place: USA... | reverse complement strand
GAACGACGTGTATGTGCCGGCCAAAGGCCTGCCGTCGCCGTCGGCGTCCAACCCGAGCGGCGCGCCGACGGTGAGCACTACTACCACCTCGTCCACCGGTGCCACGTCCACCACCACCACGGCGGCCAACGTGGCCGCGCCGGCAGTGAAGGACGCTTCGTCGGGATCGGCGCTGAGCACTGCTGCGACCACCATGGTGCCGCTGTCGACGGTGGCGCGCTTTGCCGAAAGTTCGGCGGCGACCTCGATCAATCACCAGGACGGCGAACTGGCTACCACCATCGCCTTCAACCTGGCCGAGGGCTACAGCCTGTCCGACGCGGCGGCCGCGATCTCCGCTGCAGAAGCGGAAATCGCCATGCCGAACAATGTCCGCGGCAGCTTCGCCGGTTCGGCCAAGCAGGCGCAGGAAAGCAACAAGTCCTTGCCGCTGCTGATCCTGGCCGCGATTGTGGTGATCTATATCGTGCTGGGCATCCTGTATGAAAGCCTGGTGCATCCGGTGACGGTGCTGACCACGCTGCCGTCGGCCGGCGTGGGCGCGGTGCTGGCGCTGCTGGTGTTCAAGATGGAGTTTTCGACGATTGCGCTGATCGGCATCTTCCTGCTGATCGGTATCGTCAAAAAGAACGCCATCATGATCATCGACTTCGCGCTGGAAGCCGAGCGTTCGCGCGGGCTGTCGCCGCTGGAAGCAGTGCGCGAAGCCTGCCTGCTGCGCTTCCGCCCGATCCTGATGACCACACTGGCGGCGGCGCTGGGCGCGCTGCCGCTGGCAATCGGTTTCGGCGAAGGCTCGGAACTGCGGCGGCCGCTGGGCGTGGCCATCATCGGTGGCCTGATCGCCAGCCAGATGCTGACGCTGCTGACAACGCCGGTGGTCTACATCCTGATGGACAAGCTGCGTCGTCGCAGCCCGTCCGAACAACAACTCAGCCGCATCCATAGCGACGCATCGCCGATTACACCATGAACAAATACGCAAACACCTTTCGTTATCCATTGAGCGCGCTGGCTGTCGCTTCGTCGCTGCTGGCCGGCTGCTCGGTCACGCCGACCTACAAGGTGCCGGAAACGCCGCAACCGGCGGCCTACAAGGAAACGCCGGGCGAGGCCGACAAGGCCGCCGCTGGCTGGACTGCGGCCGCGCCGGCCGACACGCTGGAACGCGGCCCATGGTGGCAGCTGTTCGGCGATCCGATGCTGAACCAGATGGCCGAAAGCATCGAGGTAAATAACCAGAACGTGGCTGCCGCCATCGCCTCGTATGCCCAGGCGCGCGCGCTGGTGGCCGAGCAGCGCGCGTCGCTGTTCCCGGTGGTAGCGCTGAACGGCAGCGCGACCCGCACCGGTGGTGGCGGCGACACGCAGAACGCCAGCCAGTATCGCGCCAATATCGGCGCCAGCTGGGAGCCGGACCTGTGGGGCAGGTTGCGCGCTGGCGTCGGCAACGCCAACGCCAGCCTGCAGGCCAGCGCCGCCGAGCTGGCGGCCGCGCGCCTGTCGGCGCAGGGCGAGCTGGCCACCAACTACTTCTCGCTGCGCCAGACCGACGCGGAAAAAGCGCTGCTGGACGCCACGGTGGAAGGCTATGAGCGTGTGCGGCAAATTACGCAGAACCGTTTCGACGCCGGCATCACCGCCAAGTCCGACCTGCTGCAGGCGCAAACCCAGCTGGCCAGCGCGCGCATCGACCAGCTCACGCTGGCGCGCCAGCGGGCCACGCTGGAACACGCGATTGCGGTACTGCTGGGCAAGGCCGCCGGCGACTTTACGCTGGCGCCGGCCGACTGGAAGGTCAGCGTGCCGGACGTCCCGACCGGCGTGCCATCGACGCTGCTGCAGCGCCGGCCGGACATCGCTGCCGCCGAGCGGCGCGTGGCCGCTGCCAACGAAAACATCGGCATCGCCCGCAGCGCCTACTTCCCGAGCCTGAACCTGAGCGGCTCCATTGGTTACGGCGCGGCCTCCGCCGGCGGCTTGTTCAACGCCTCCAACAACCTGTGGTCGCTGGGCGTGACGGCGGCGCAGACGCTGTTCGACGCCGGCGCCATCAAGGCGCGTGTCAGCGGTGCCGAGGCGGCGCGCGACCAGGCCATCGCCAGCTATCGCCAGACGGTGCTGACGGCGTTCGCCGACGTCGAGAACCAGCTGGCCGCCACCCGCACGCTGGCGCAACAGCAGGACTTGCGCAAGGTGGCGTCGGAAGCCGCCGACCAGGTCGAAGTACAGCTGCTGAACCGCTACCGCGCCGGCCAGGTGAGCTATAGCGAGGTGGTGACGGCGCAGCAGACCGCGCTGAGCGCACGCCGCGCGCTGGTGCAGGCGCAGGTGGACCGCCAGACCACCGCGATCGCGCTGATACAGTCGCTGGGCGGTGGCTGGCACGCGGCTGCGGAGTAGGTGACTGTAGGCTGGCGCTGAGCTTCGATCTATAATATCGGCGCCGTAACCAATCAGGGGCCCATATCTTGTTAAAATATTTAGTCATCCCGGCCGCAGTGCTGTGCGCCACAAGTGCATATGCCGACGAAGGCCAGTGGCAGCCGTACCAGCTGCCGCAACTGAAATCCGAACTGAAACGCATCGGCATCGCCATTCCGGCGGAAAAGCTGGCCGACCTGTCGAAACACCCGATGAGCGCCATCGTTTCGCTGGGCGGCTGCTCGGCATCCTTCGTTTCGGACGCCGGCCTGGTGGTCACCAACCATCACTGCGCCTATGGCGCCATCCAGCGCAATTCGACGACTGAACACAATTACATCGCCAACGGCTTCCTGGCCAAGACCCGCGACGCCGAACTGCCGGGCGGCCCGAACACGCTGGTGTACGTGACCGACAAGGTGGAAAACGTCACCAGCCGCGTGCTGAAAGAGATTGGCCCTGCGATGAGCGGCAAGCAGCGCAGTGAAGCAGTGGACAAGGCGATCAAGGCGCTGATCGCCGAATGCGAGAACGACAAGATCTACCGCTGCTCGGTGCCGGCCTTCCATCGCGGCCTGGAATACTACCGCATCCGCCAGATGATGATACGCGACGTGCGCCTGGTCTACGCGCCGGCCAACTCGCTGGGCGATTTTGGCGGCGACATCGATAACTACGAGTGGCCGCGCCACGTTGGCGATTACTCCTTCCTGCGCGCTTACGTTGGCAAGGATGGCCGCCCGGCCGATCCATCGCCGGACAACGTGCCGTATAAATCCAGGGACTTCCTGGTGGTGTCGGCCGAAGGCCTGAAGAACGGCGACCCGGTGCTGCTGGCCGGGTATCCGGGCCGCACCAGCCGCTACAAGCTGCCGTCGGAAATCCGCTACGCGCGCGACATCGCCTATCCGGCCAAGGCCGGCGAGATCCAGTCCGACCTGGACGTGATCGCCGCCGCGACCCGTGACAGCGAGGCCAGCGCCGTGCGCTACGCCAGCGTGGTCAAGGGTCTGAATAACGTGATGAAGAAAACGCGCGGCCTGATGGACGGCTTTGCGCGCAAGGACATTGCCGCCATCAAGGATGTGCAGGATGCGGAATTCCGCGCCTGGTATGCGCAGCAACCGAACGCCGACAAGAAGCTGCTGGCGGAACTGGATGCGCTGATCGCCGCCGACATCGCGCTGAGCGATGAGGAATTCGGCTTGGGCGTGGCCACCACCGGCGACCTGCTGAAGTCCGGCGCCACCTTGTATCGCCTGGCGCAGGAAAGCGCCAAGCCGGATGCCGAGCGCGAGACCGGCTACCAGCAGCGCGACCTGGCCTTTATCAAGGCGCGCCTGAACCGACTGGAGCAATCGTATGTCGGTAGCGTTGACCAGGCCCGCTTCACTGCGGCCCTGCAGCGCTACGCCAAACTGCCGAAGTCGATGCACGTCACGGGCCTGGATGCGCTGCTGCCGGCGCAGGACGCGGTGCCTGCGCTGTACGCGCAATCGCAACTGGGCGATACCGCTACCCGCCTGGCGTGGATCGGCAAGGACGCCAATGCCATCGCCACTTCGCCGGACGCCTTCCTCAAGCTGGCGGTCAAGCTCGACGGCGTGGCACAGTCGCTGAAAGAGCGCCGCAAGGAACTGGACGGCAACCTGGAGCGCGTCATCCCGCAATACATGGCGGTCGTGATCGCCTTCAAGAAGTCGCAAGGCAAGCCGGTATATCCTGATGCGAATTCGACGTTGCGCGTGACCTATGGCACCGTGTCGCCATATTCGCCGAAGGACGGCATCACCAAGGGACCGTTCACCACCATCGAAGGCATCGTCGAGAAACATACCGGCAAGGCGCCGTTCGACGCGCCGCAAAACCTGCTGGAGGCGATCAAGGCCAAGCGCTATGGCAAGTTCAAGGACCCGGTACTGGGCACCGTGCCGGTCGACTTCCTGACCAGTGCCGACACCACCGGCGGCAATTCCGGTTCGGCAGTCATGAACCGGAACGGCGAGCTGATTGGCCTGAACTTCGATTCGACCTACGAGTCGATCACAAAGGACTGGTACTTCGACCGCGACATTACCCGCGCCATCCATCTGGATATCCGGTATATGCTGTGGGTGATGGCGGAAGTCGACCATGCCGACAACCTGCTCAAAGAAATGACCATCAAGTACCCTAAAAAATGACGACGCTGCAGCTCCTGCTAAGTTACGCCAATATGCCGTTGCACCTGGCAGTATTCGCCACGACGCCGCTGGAGCTGCTGTCGTTCCTGCTGTCGGTAGCGACGGTGTGGCTGAATATCCGCCAGAGCCATTGGGCCTGGCTGTTCGCCATCGTTTCGTCAGCCACCTACGGCCTGGTATTTTATGGTTCGCGCCTGTATGGCGACATGGGCTTGCAGCTGGTGTTCATTACTGTGTCGATCTTCGGCTGGTACCAATGGCTGCACGGCGACGATCGGCATGACAGGCTGCCGGTGACGACGCTGTCGGCGCAAGGACGCCGGATCGCCATCGGCGCCTGGCTGCTGGGCTTTGCGCTGCTGGCCTGGTTCCTCAAGACCTACACCGATACCGACGTGCCGAAATCGGACGGCTTCCTGACGGCCGGCTCGCTGGTCGGCCAGCTGCTGCTGTCGCGCAAGAAGATCGAGAACTGGCATGTGTGGATCATCGTCGACGTGCTGTATGTCGCGCTATACCTGCACAAGCACCTGATGCTGACGGCGATCCTGTATGCGGTATTTGTCGGCATGGCGGTGATCGGCCTGCGCGCCTGGAGCGGCGACACGCAGGGCGGTGGGCGGCGCCTGGCGCTGGAATGAGCGTCCTGGCCGCGCCGCTGCGCATCGCCATCCTCGGTCCTGCGTCCTCCGGTAAATCGACGCTGGCTGCTGCGCTGGCCGAACGCCACGCTACGCTATGGGTGCCGGAATATTTGCGCGAGTTCGTCGACCATGCCGGCCGCGTACCGGTGGCGGCAGACCAGATTCACATCGCGCGCACGCAACGTGCCCGCGAAACGGCGGCCGCGCCGCACGCGCGGCGTTACCTGTTCTGCGACACCACGCCGCTGATGACGGCGGTGTATAGCCGCCATTACTTTGGCGGCATCGATGCCGAACTGGCGCTGCTGGCCGATGCGCACGCGCGCGACTACGCGCTGACGCTGGTGACTGCGCCCGATATCCCGTGGGTTGCCGATGGTTTGCAGCGCGAGAATGAAGAAGTCAGCATCATTATCAACCGCATGCTGCTGGAAGAACTGGCGGTGCGCGGGATTCCCTACGCACTGGTCGGCGGCGACATGGCGCAGCGCGTTGCCCAGGCGGACAACGCGCTGGCTGCGCTTTAAAGGTCGAACTGCGCCGACACGCGCGCGGTGCGCGATGCGCCGGGCATCAGGTAGCCGCCCAGGTCCGGCGTGACATCGCGCCAGTAGAACTTGTCGAAGGCGTTATCGATACCCGCGCGGAAGGTGGTCCCGACATTGCCGATACGCGTGGCGTACGAGGCGCTCAGGTTCACCACGTGGTACTTCGGCACGAATACGCTGTTGGCTGCATCAAAGGCTTTCTTGCCCGAGTACTGCCAGTTGGCGCCTACCTTCAGGCCTGGCGCGGCCGGCACTGCATAATCCGCATACACCGATGACTTGAAGGCTGCGACGTCGGTAACCCGTTTGCCGTCCAGCTCAGCCGAGCCGGTGTCGCTTTGCCGCGTGTTCAGCGCGGTGGCCGAGAAACCCAGGTTCAGGTCGCGGTTCACGCGGCCGTTCAGCGCCAGTTCCAGGCCGCGATTCTGCGCCTCGCCGTTGCGCACGTAGACATTGGCGGCGTCGGTGTATTCCAGGCCCTTGCGGATCTGGAACAGCGCCACGGTAGCGCTCAGGTCAGGACGGATATCGGCCTTGATCCCAACTTCCACCTGTTTAGACTTGCCCGGCGCCAGCGCGCGGTGTTCGTTTTCGGTGCCCATCGGCGCCACGCCGCCATGCTCCAGGCCTTGCGCGTACGAGACATACGTCGAGACGTTGGGGCGCACCGCATATACCAGCGCCACGTTCGGCAGCCAGAAACCCATATCGGTGTGCGCGAAATCGCCGCCGTCGGTCAGTTCGTCGCGCTTGACCTGCACATAGCGCGCGCCGGCGTGCAGCTTGAGTTGCTGGTTCAGGCTGACGATATCTTGCGCGAACAGTGCGCGCTCGTTGTCGCGGCGGCGTTCGGACACCGGACCGCTGGTGCCAGGCGCTGGCGCCACGACAACCGGATGGTAGATGTTGCTGGTGCCGGACCAGTCATACAGGTAGTCGCCCCATTTTTCGCTGTTCTTGAAGAACGATGCGCCGCCAGTAAAATCGTGGCTGATTGCGCCGGTGGCGAAGCGGCCTTGCAGCAGCGCCTGCGCGGTCAGCGGGGATTTCTTTTCTCCCAGGCTGATGTAGTTGTAGACGTCGTAATCGCCATTGCCGCAGAAGCCGGGATACAGTTCCTGCGCGCCGCAGCCGTAAGGGAATGCGGTGTAATCGTCGCGCTTGAAGTGGTGCTGGTTGGCGCTCAGCGTGGCCTTCCATTCCGGCGAGAAGGTGTACTCGAAGCGCGCGCCGAGATTGCTGCTGGTGGTCTCCACCGGGCGGCTCCACGGCTGGTCATTCAGCAACTGGTCGGCCGGCACATCAGGCAGCGTGGCGTTGTTCAGCAACTGATAGCCCGGCGCGGTGATCTGCGACTTGCGCTGGTAATCGGCGTCGATTTGCAGCAGCGCCTGTGGCGAGATGCGCCAGTCGAAGGCAGCCGAGATGAATTTACGGTTGCCGTCCGCACCCTTGATATAGGACCGCAGGCGTTCACCGGCTACATTGACGCGATAGCCGAAGTCGCTGTTTTCAAAACGGCCGCCGAGGTCCAGCGCGCCGTACAGCGTGCCGCGCTCGCGCGCTTCCAGCAGCACGGTGCGCAACGGCGTGTCGGTCGGTCGCTTGGTGACGAAATTGATGATGCCGCCCGGCGCGGACACGCCGGCCTGCAGGCCGGACAGGCCTTTCAGCACTTCCAGCCGTTCCTTGTTCTCCAGCGGGATCTGGGTGTCGCCGGCGATTGCCATGCCGTCCTTGCGGTAGCTGGACGCGTTGTCCAGTTTGAAGCCACGGATCGAAAACTGCTCGGCGTAGCCGACTGCGTTGTAGGCGTCGCTCAGGCTGGCGTCGTAGCGGGCGGCGTCGGTGGTGGAGCGGATTTGCAGGTCCAGCATCTGCTGTGAGGTCAGTACGCTGACCGAGGCCGGGGTTTCCAGCAGCGGCGCGCTGGAGAAGCCGGCCACGGTGGCCATATTGGCGCGCGTTTTTGCTGCGCTGACGATCACTTCCTGCATCGTCTGTTCGGGTGCGGCGGCTGCTTCGGCGCGGGCGACGCTGGAAGTCATCTGTAACACCGCCAGGGCGATGGCGGAAACTGCAAAATTTGGTGTGGACATATCGGCTCTCTGCTGGTTCGGCTGGAGGCCGGCGAAGAGCGTCATCAAAGGAAGGGAGTTACCGACTTTTGCGCTTTCCTTCGCTGGCATTATCCAGATCAGGTACGAAGGGTATCTCTCACCCGGAAACGACGTTCCAGGACCCCTAGCGAGGCGCCAGTGTAACACAATTGTCATCACGCGCCAGCAGGCTCGGTGTCGTGCGCCGCGTTTCGCTCCGCGCCGCTACACTGCGAAATTGCGCCGCCGGTGGGCGGCCATTGAAAGGATTTGAATGAAGCAGTCGTATCAAGAGGGAAGCTGGTTTGCCGTGCCGTTGCTGGACGGTGGCTATGGATGGGGGCTGGTGGCGCGCCTGACGCCGGGCAGCAAAATCATGCTCGCTTACCTGTTTGGCCCCAAACTGCCGCGCTTCCCTTCGGTCGAGGAACTGAATACCTTGCAGCCGCAGGACGCGGTCAAGGTGCTGCGTTGCGGCGATATGGCGCTGGCTAGCGGCCACTGGCGCGTGCTGGGCGATATCGATGCATGGCAGCCAGCTGCCTGGCCGGTGCCGCAATTCCTGCGCCGCGCAGATGCGCTCAAGCGCGCCTGGCGCGTCACCTATGCCGACGCCGATCCGGGACGCTCGGAGCGCGAGGAGTCGGTACCCTACGAGACGCAAGGGCTGGACGCGGACTCGCTGTACGGCTATGGCTCGGTCGAGCTACTGCTGACCAAGCTGCTGGAAGCGCCGGGCCACCCGATCAACCAGCAGCGTCAACACAGTTAACATTCCAGGCCGCGTATTCACCGCGGCTCTTGCGCACCGCCACCCGCACGCGGGTCTCGCGGTCACTCTCGAACACCATGCCGATCATGACCGGTGCGCCGTTGGCCGGCGGCGCCGGTTCGATTGCCGCCAGGCGGAAGGTCAGCGCACGCTGACGCGCGCAGGATGAGTTGCCGGCGAAGAGCAAGCGCGCGCGCGCCAACAGTTCACGATGCTGCCAGAGCAGCGCCTTGACGTCGTCCGGAGGCACTGCCGGGTCCATGCGCGTGGTGTATCGGGCGGCAGTGCAGGCCACCTTCGGCGTCGCCAGCCATACATACCATTCCGGCGCTGCGGCCGACGGCTGCCAGCGTGCGTCTGCGGGCGCCTTGGCGTCGTAGAGGTAGCTGGTGCGGATCTGGCGGCACAGGTCCGGCGTGTGGCGGCGCGGTGATGAGTCGACTCGCGCGATGACCCGCCACGGCTCGCCGCGGTGGCGCTGGATGTCGAACATCGGCGCGAACAGCGAGGCGCCGCCGCTGACGCGCGGCGGTACTTGCAGCCGGTAGTATTCCTCAAACGAGCGGCGTTCCTCTGCGCTGGGGGCGCGGCTTTGTGGTGCTTGTGGTGCCGGTTGCCTTTGCTGGGTTTGCTGCGCTGGCCTCGCTGGCGTGCTGGCCGCCTGGGTGGCGCAGGCAGTGGCCAGCAGCGCGCTGGCGATCAGGGTACGGCGCATTACAAGCCTTTCATGACGATCTGGATCAGCAAGCCGCCGCCGTCGCGGTTGCGTACATGGAGCTCGGCATTGTGGCGGGTTATCACGCGGTCGACAATGGCCAGCCCCAGGCCGGCGCCGTTGGCCTGGCCGCGCGCTTCGTCCAGGCGGGTGAAGGGCTTGAGCAGCTGTTCGATCTGCCCCTCCGGCACGCCGACGCCATGATCCTGCACTTCGATCGTCACCCGCTTCGATGCGTGCATGCCCTTGACGCTGCACTTGATGTCGATCTGGGTGTAGTCCTCGCCGGCGCTCTTGCCGTAACGGCGCGCGTTCTCGATCAGGTTGTTGATGACGCGCTTGATGTCGGTGGCGTTGCCCATCGCATGCGCGCCAGGCGCGATGTCGGTGCTGATGCGCACGTCCTGCAGGCGCGCCACTTCATGCGCAGTATCGCGCAGCAGTTCGCTGAGGTCGACGTTGATGAAGCTGTGGGCTTCGGTCGGCTTGGCGTAGTCGAGGAACTGGCCGATGATGGCGTCCATCTGGCCGATATCGGACTGCATGCCCTCGCGCGCATCGGTCGACAGATTGGCCATTTCCAGCTCCAGCTGCATGCGTGCCAGCGGCGTGCGCAGGTCGTGCGAAATGCCGGCCAGGATGACGGCGCGGTCGGATTCCACCTGCTGCAGCTCGTCGACCATCTGGTTGAAGCTGCGGTTTGCTTCCATGATCTCCATCGGCCCTTTTTCCGGCAGCGGCGCCGGCCGCTTGCCCTGGGCGAAATCGCGCGTGGCCTGGGTCAGTCGGCGCAGCGGCAGGTTGATCAGGCTGGAGATGAAGGCGGCGCCCAGCAGCGACACCACCGACACCACGCTGGCCCAGCCCAGCCACTGGATGCCGGTCAGGCCACGGATGCGTTCGCGCTCGAGCATCAGCCAATACTGGTCGTCGTCGATATTGAAGCTGACCCAGAAGCCAGCCACGCCATTCACCTTGGACGAGAAGCGCGTGTCGGCGCCCAGCTTGGCCTTGACCAGCTTTTCGATGTCCGGCATCAGCCCGTTCCTGGCCGGCGGCTCGACCTTGTCGTCCTCTTCCAGCGGGAACACGCGGATGCCCTCATTCGACACCAGCTCGAACAGCAGCTCGCGCCGCAGCTCGGGCGCCGAGTGGGTGAGGGCGGCGTGGGTGATGGTGACCACCGAGATCACCTGCGAGGAAATCTGTTGCACCTGCGGCTCGTGCTGGACCACGCTGATCATGCCGACCCAGGCCGTCATGCTGGTGGTGGTCAGCGCGCCGAGCAGGAAAAAGGTGCGCCAGAACAGGCCGCTTTTCAGGCTGGCGATGCGCAGGCCAAAGGGTAACGTCGACGGCAACTTCATGAACGCGCCGGCGCCTTAGCGCGGCTGCCCCTCCGGAATGAACACATAGCCCAGGCCCCACACGGTCTGGATGTACAGCGGGCTGGAAGGGTCCGGCTCGATCAGCTTGCGCAGCCGCGAGATTTGCACGTCCAGGCTGCGGTCGAACACTTCGTATTCGCGGCCGCGTGCCAGTTCCATCAGCTTTTCGCGCGATAGCGGCTGACGCGCATGGCGGGCAAACACTTTCAGCACCGAGAATTCGCCGGTGGTCAGCGGCACGGTCTCGCCGTTTTTCTTCAGCGTGCGGGTGCCCAGGTCCAGCACGAAATGGCCGAACTCGAAGGTCTGCGGGGTTTCCGATGGTGCGCCGGGGATTTCGTCCGGGCCGCGGCGACGCAGCACGGCGCCGATGCGGGCCACCAGTTCGCGCGGGTTGAAGGGTTTCGGCAGGTAGTCGTCGGCGCCCATTTCCAGGCCGACGATGCGGTCGACGTCTTCGCCTTTTGCGGTCAGCATGATGATCGGCGTCTGGTCGCCGGCGCCGCGCAGGCGGCGGCAAATCGACAGCCCGTCCTCGCCTGGCAGCATCAGGTCCAGCACCAGCAGGTCGTAGCGCTCGCGCAGCCACAGCTTGTTCATGGCGGTGGCGCTTTCGGCGGTGAAGACGTTGAAGCCTTGCTCGGTCAGGTAGCGGCGCAGCAGGTCGCGCAAGCGCACGTCGTCGTCGACGACCATGATCTTGGCGGCGTGCCCTTGCGAATGGGCGGCGGCGTTGTTGCCGGATTCAGTCGTTGTAGTGGTCATTTGGCAGCCAGATTTGTCTTATTCATGTTGCTATGGTAACGTCATATTCGTCCTGCGAAAACGCGTGCGGGACGACCCATTACAAATTATTACAAACTTTACCCATTTAGCCTTACCCCCCAGGTGAAAGCATCATACACTTCGGGCATAGATTCAGCTTTTCCAGGGAACGCCATGTTCATCGATCACAAAAAAAAATCCGCGGCAGCAAGCGCATCTTTTTGCGTTCGATCCCACTTGTCCGGCGCGTTGCTGTGCTGCGGGCTGATGGGCGTGGGACTGGTACACGCCGAGGCGCAGGCGCAGGATGGCCAGCGGCGCGACCAGCCAGCGCACCAGCAGAACAGCCAGCGTAGCGAGTTACCGCGTTCGAGTGATTCGCGGCAGATGGATGCGCGTCAACTGGATTCCCGCCAGATGGACCCGCGCAGCTACGAGGCGCGTGCCGAGGAGCAGCGCCGCGCCATGCAGGAAGCCAGCCGGAACGCGGAGATCAACCGCCGCGTCGGCCGCATGACGCCGGATGAGCGCCGCGACCTGCGGCGCCAGATTAACGAAGTGGGCCAGGACCTGTACTCGGTGCCGCCGAAACGTTAATCTCCAGCTAATTAAGCATAATAAAACCTTACGATTGTTATTTGAGTATTATTGTTTTGTGTCAATATCCTCACAATCGCTTCGCGTTTAGTATCGATCCTCCTATCTTTTCCATAGTCTGCGTGTAAGATTAATTAATTACACGCAACGCCCCTTCGGCCCATGCGTGCCGTTTGGAGGAAGACCGTGGTTCAAGACGTTGCATCCGCAGCGCCAGCCGCCAGCCAGGAGCCAGAAGCTCCGGAGCCCGGCTTGCCGTTAGGTTTGGTAAAACGCGCAGACGGTATTTATATCGATCTGGGCATGAGCAAGCCGGCGCTGACGGCGGCGGTGACGCAGGTATTTCAATCGGGCTGGTATTTCGCCGGCCTGGATTACGCCGCGCTGGTCAAGGCGCTGTACGGCGTCGGCCCCGACCTGGGTACGCTGCAGGCGCTGCGCCTGGCAGATGCGGTGCGCTTGTTCGACGGCGGCCGCCTGGCGCTGTACAAAAATCCCAAAATGAGTTTGTCGTACGCGGAGTACTACTTCCAGCAGCTGTTCCTGGAGGAGGAGACGCTGCCCGATGGCACGGTGATTCCGGAACGCCCGGTGCAGCTCGATATCGACGAGTTCATCGCCGATATGTGGAACAAGGAGATCCGCTTCGGCATCGACGTGGCGGCGGTGAAGACGGCCCTGGCCTCGGCCAAGTCCGACCGCATCACCTTTGCCACCGACCTCGAACCGGCGCCGGGGCAGGACGCGACCGTGGTGGAAGTGTCGGCCGAGCTGCATCGCAGCGATGCGCCCAAGGCGCGCGCCGATGGCCGCATCGACCTGCAAAGCTTCCAGAACCGCTTCCCGCAAATCAAGGCGCACATGCGCTTGCTGAAAAAGCTGGAGGCCGTGCCAGGCTTGCCGGGCTTTGACCTGGCCGGCCGCAAGACCGATCCGGAGCCGCCCAAGGACCTGACCCTGCGTTTCCTGTCCGGCGAAGGCACGGAAGCGAAAATGTTTGAAGACGGCGAGTATCTGGTCTCCACGCGCGAAGGCTTCCTCAGCGTGGATGCAAAGTCCAACCGCATTTCCATCACCGATAAAATTATCAGCCTGGAAGGCGTCAGCGGCCGCACCACCGGCAACCTGCAACTGGCCGGCGCCTACGAGGAATACGGCGATGTGCAGGAACAGCGCGACGTGACCGGCAGCGACATCACGGTGCATGGCAACGTTTATGGCAATATCCATTCGCGCGGCGGCCTGGTGGTGCTGGACAAGAACCTGGTCAGCGGCAGCGTGCATAACGTCGCCGGCGACATCAACATCGCCGGCGTGGCCTCCAACTCGGTGATCTACGCGGCCAGCGGCGCGGTCACCATCGAGCGCGCAGAGAACTGCGTGATCTCCGGCACCCGCGTCAAAATCGAGGAAGCTTCCAACTGCGAGATCATCGGCGATGATGTCGTGGTGTCGGTGGCCGAAGGTTGCGCGATTGCTGGCCGCAACGTCGAGGTGGAAAGCGCCGGTCCGCGGCGCCGTACCGAGATGATTATCTATGTGCTGGTCAAGGACGTGACGCAGTTTGACCAAGAGATCGCGGACCTGGATATGCGCGTCGCCACGTTTGCCCAGGCCAACCAGGACAGCCAGCTGGAGATGGACCGCATTTCCGCACTGCCGGATGTGCGCCGCTACCTGGCGCTGGCGGCCAAGCTGCGCACGCAGGAGCTGGTGCTGACGCCGGAGCAGGGGCAGATTCTGCGCAA
>Ga0308163_10003231_pt1 | contig 13897 bp, 14 predicted proteins | sample PhyTR1_FD_201037 | JGI IMG/M metagenome (GOLD analysis project Ga0308163, IMG submission 201037) | Phyllosphere microbial communities from UC Gill Tract Community Farm, Albany, California, United States - DLSLT.R1 | ecosystem: Host-associated > Plants > Phyllosphere > Unclassified | place: USA... | reverse complement strand
CTTGCACTTGGCGATCCCAATGTCGTGGCAATCGCTGCCGACCATGGGATCAGCGACACGGCCCTGCCGGTCTTCGACCTCGACGATACCAAAGCCATCGCAGATTTCATCATCACGACAACAAACCTTCAAGCATAACGAAAGAGGCCGCCGGATCGCTCCGGCGGCCTCTTTCCGTTCATATTGCCGACGATCAGCGGTTAGCCTGCACCGGCCGCACCAGAGGTGTGACGCGGCGAATGGTGACGCGACGGTTCTGCTGTTCCGGGCCGTAGGTCATGACCTTCAGGAACTGTTCGCCATAGCCCTGGGTGACCATGTTTTCCGGCGGGATGCCGTAAACCTGGGTCAGGACATTCGCCACCGATTCGGCACGGCGGTCCGATAGGACGAGGTTCGATTCGGCCGAGCCGACGGCATCTGTATGACCTTCGATCAAGAAGGTTTCGCCCGGATCGTCCTTCAGAACCCGCGTAATGGCATCGGCCACCCGCTTCAGCGTTCCCGCCTGGTTCATCGAGATATCGGCGCTACCTGTGGCAAAGGTGATCGTATCCAAGTCGATACGGCGCATCTTGTCGCGGATACGGGCCGAATTGCGCACTTCATCGATCGTATAGACGCGCTCGACAGGTTCGACGGGCGGCTGTTCGATGAAGCGATAGTAGTCGCGGTCGGGCTGGCTGCCGACATCGATGATATAGTCGTTGAGCGGCACCCGCAGGCGCATCGGCGGCAGTTCCGCGCCGGGATCGCGGTAGACGACAGGCTGGTCGTCATTGGCGTCGTACAGATCCGGCGAATAGAACAGCACATATTCATTGCCACGGGCATCGATGCGCGAGCGCTGGATCAACTGGCCGTAGCGGTTACGCAGGCTGACGATCCGGTCGCCGTTTTCCTTGAAGACGGTAATGCGGACGCGCTGATGATCGACCTGTTCGTAAACCGGAGGACGACCGTATTCCGCAAAACGCCTGTTATCGTCGCTGCGGATGACGATCTGGCCACCGTAATCCATGACTTCGCGGTCGTCGTCGAAGCTACGCTCAACCCGGACATCGCTCGGATAGATGAACTGCGGCTCATCGCGCAGCTTGCGGCCCTCATAGTGATCGATCGATTCGATGCGCTCGTCCCGACGGGGCCGATTGGCGTAATATTCACGCTGAGCCTCTGCATCGCTTTGCGGCATGACGTAATTGTCCTGGCCGTAGGCCTGCTGGCGCAGCCGGCGCAGCTGGTCCTCGTTCATACCACGACGCCAGTTGTTGTCCTTGTCGCTATCGAGCACGGGCGCGCCGCGATCGATCGGCAGGATGATCGTGTCGTTGGTCTGGTCCGGCCTGTCAGCCAGAGCCTTCAGGCGCTGCAATTCCTTGGGTGTCAGCGGCTGCTGATCCTGCGGTGACAACTGCGGACGCAGGTCCTGGTTGACGGCAGCATCACCGGGCATGCCCGGACGGCCTGGCTGCCCAGGCTCACCCGGTTGGCCACCCTTCCCTGGCTGACCACCCTGGCCGCCCTGCCCGCCTTGGCCCGGAAGGCCGCCCTGCTCGCGCGATTGGTTGGCGTTCATCGGTGGCAACAGAGGCGGGCGCGGCTTGCCGGCTTCCGCATTGCCAGGACCTGGCGGTGGTGGCGGCACGGGTGCATCGGCATGCGGCGCAGGCGGTGTGCCTGGTGCGGGAGGCTTGCCTTGACCTGGTGCGGTCTGCGCCGGAGCCGGCTGGCCAGGAGCTTGCCCTGGAACTGGTGCAGGAGCGGCTTGGCCGGGCAAGGCGGGTTCCGAGACAGGTGCCTTGCCAGCTGGTGCTGGTGCGGCTGGCGCACCCGGCGTCTGTTCGGGCACGGGCTTGCCATCCGGCGCACGCTGCGGTTCGCCGGGCTTGGGAGCCTGCGGCTTTTGTGCTTCAGGCGGCTGGCCTGGAGGTGCTTGATTCTGTGGAGCCTGCCCCTGAGGTGCCTGATTCTTAGGTGGCGGACCCTTCGGAGGTTGACCTTGAGGTGCCTGGCCCTGAGGTGCTTGCCCCTGAACTGGCTGGCCTTGCGGCGCAGGCGCTTCTGCAGGTGGAGGCGTGCCCGGCTTCTTGCCGGCGGGCCGCTGATTTAGTTGTTCACCCGGCTGAGCTTGCCCCTCGGGCATGGCTGCAGGGTTTCCCTTGGGTGCCGCACCCTTGGGAGGCTGAGCCTGAGGCTCTGCCTGGGCAGGGGCCGCAGGACGAGTGCCTGCAGCAGGCGGAACGGCTTTCGGCTCGCCGGCCGGTGGCATCGGCGGTTCTGCATCCTGCTTCTTTGGTTTGGGAGCCGGGGCAGCCGGCGGCTCGGCCATTTTCAGCGGCTGTGGCGCCTTTTGCGGCTCGGTCATTGGCTCTTTCTGAGCCGGCTCTTTCTGGGCAGGTTCACGGGACGGCTGTTCAGGCGGCTTTTCGCGCTTGGGAGGCTGCGGCGGCTCGACTGGTGCTTCCATGGCAGCCGGAGGCTTTGGCCGAGCCGGTTGGGCAGGCGCTTCCTCGCGGGCCGGCGGTCGAGCCTCCGCCGGCGGTTCAGGACGCTTGTTTTCGTGCTGCGGCTTCTCACCTTGCGGCGGCCTGGCTTCGCCGGGCTGGCCTTCCTCCTGCTGATGCTCCTTCTTCTTCTGCTTCGGCAATTCTTCCTGTGGCGGTTCGGCTTGGGCGAGTTCGACAGTGCCGTGAATATCGAGCGCGGTGCCCGCTGTCATCGCGCGCGTTCTGCCGGCCAAATCCTGCACCTCTGCAGCACTACCAACAGTATTGGTCGCGGCAAAAGACGGTGCAGCCGCAAGATTTGCAAGTGCAACCAGAAGGGATGCAGTAGTCCTAAATGGTCCTGCCATTAAGTGTTCCTCGCAGAAGAGGCATTGCGCCTCGTTGTTCTTCAAGCCGGTTCTTCAGCGGCTCGCTTTTACACGTTGGATTCTGGGCAGGAAGATGGCCACAGAACACTGAACGATGCCTGAATGATGTGTTCACACCAAGAGCCGGGGGATGCCGGTGTTTATCGGTTGCAATTTGCGCGAAAACGGAAAAAGCTAGCAAAACGTTCCGGCTAAAATGCGAAAAATGCCGGCACTACCGCCAGCGAAAAAATTGCAACCAAACGCTGGCAACCAACAGAGAGGATCTCATGCGTATCTCGACCCGTTTTCTGGCCGTCGCCTCCATCGCCGCCCTGTCGTTGTTTTCAGGGACTGCCATGGCCGAAGAGAAGCTTGTCATCGGCACGGAAGGCGCCTATCCCCCCTTCAACAGCCTTGAAGCCGATGGCTCCCTGACCGGCTTCGACATCGACATCGCCAAGGCGCTGTGCGCGGAAATGAAGGTCACCTGCACCTTCAAGACCAATGACTGGGACGGCATCATCCCGGCCCTGCAGGCCAAGAAGTTCGACGCCATCGTCGCCTCCATGTCGATCACGCCGGAGCGGCTGCAGAAGGTCGACTTCTCCAAGAAGTACTACAACACGCCGCCGGCCATCGCCGTTGCCAAGGATTCGTCGATCAAGAGCGTTGACGACCTCAAGGGCAAGACCCTTGGCGCCCAGGTCTCCACCAGCCACGCCAACTATGCCGAAAAGCACATGGCCGGTTCGCAGTTGAAGCTCTATCCGACGGCTGACGAATACAAGCTGGACATGAGCAACGGCCGCATCGACGGCGTAATCGACGACATCGTCGTTCTGACCCAGTGGGTGAAGAGCGATGCCGGCTCGTGCTGCAAGATCTTGACGCCGCTGCCGATCGACCCTGAGATCAACGGCGTTGGCGCCGGTATTGCCGTGCGCAAGGGCGAAACGGCTCTGGCGGACCGCTTCTCCAAGGCCATCGAAGCCATCCGCGCCAATGGCACCTACCAGAAGATCAACGCCAAATATTTCGACTTTGACGTTTACGGCGATAAATAAACCAGTTTAAAAGCGAGTGGCCCGGCGCAGTCCGGGCCACTCGACAAGACAGCGTAACGATAAGACATAAAGAACAAGACAAGCGGCAATGACCGCGAGGGGAATTGGCTCAATGGGCGGACTGGATTCCGCGCTCGGCGCTCTCTGGGCGTCCGTTTCGCAGATTTTCGATCCCTTTTGCGGCAGCGCCGGGATCTTCACCTGGTTTGGGCCAGGCACCAATCTTGCCTGCGGGGACGCCGGCTGGGGCGACGAAATCGGGTTTGGTTTCAAAGTTACTGTCACATTGGCAACGGTTACCCTGCCCTTCGGCCTGCTGATCGGCTTCCTGATCTCGCTTGCCGCTCAAAGCCAGGAGCGGATGCTGCGCCGGGCAGCGGCCATTTACACCACGATCTTTCGCGGCCTGCCCGAGCTTCTAACGCTGTTCATCGTCTACTATGGCATGCAGATCCTGATCCAAACGGCGTTCTCTGCCGTGGGTATCGACGAGAGAGTGGAAATCAACGCCTTCTTTGCCGGCATGATCGCTCTATCAGTGGTGTTTTCGTCTTATTGCGCCGAAGTGCTGCAATCGGCGTTCAAAGCCATTCCCAACGGCCAGTATGAGGCGGGTTTCGCCATCGGCCTGTCGCGACCGAAGACGATGATCTTCGTCATCCTGCCCCAATTGATCCGCATCGCACTGCCCGGCATCGTCAATCTCTGGATGAACCTGTTGAAGGACACTGCGCTGGTTTCCGTTGTCGGACTGACCGACATCATCCGCCAGACCGGCGTCGCCGCTCGCGTGACCAAGGAAGCATTCCTGTTTTACGCGATTGCCTGCGCGCTCTATCTGATCCTGGCAGTTCTGTCCTCCATCGCCATCGGCTATATTGAACGTCGCACCAGCAACGCGGGGGCCAACCGATGACCCATGTGATCGAGATGATCCCGCCGCGCGCTGCCCCACCGAAGCGGGAAAGCAAGATCAACTCTGCCCGCGTACTTGGCTTCCTGCTGCTGCTTCTCTGGGCGCTCCTGGGCTTCGGCTTGCTGTCGATGATGATCGGCAATTGGGATCAGGACAAATTTGTCAAATACGGCCCACGCTTTCTCTCGGGCCTCGCCACCACTGTCGGTATCGTCGTGGTTTCGATCAGCTGCGGCGCGGTTTTATCCATTCCGATCGCGACCGGACGGATGTCGAAGAACCGGATCGCCAATACGCTGACCTATGTCTATGTCTACGTGTTTCGCGGCACACCGCTGCTGGCGCAGGTCTTCCTGATCTATTACGGGCTCGGCAGTTTCAGGAACGCGTTCGAAACCGTCGATCTCTGGTGGTTCTTCCGCGACGCCTGGTATTGCGGCCTGCTGGCGCTGTCGCTGAACACTGCCGCCTACCAGGCGGAAATCCTGCGCGGCGCCATCCGCAGCGTCGGTCGCGGCCAGCATGAGGGTGCGGCTTCGCTCGGCCTGTCGCGCAGCGTCACCTTCTGGAAGATCATCCTGCCTCAGGCGCTGATCGTGGCGCTCCGGCCCTATGGCAATGAAATTATCCTGATGGTCAAGGGCTCGGCGATCCTGTCGATCATCACCGTGCTCGACATGATGGGCGAGACCCGCTACGCCTTTTCGCGCACCTTCGATTATCAGGCCTATCTCTGGGCAGCGATCTTCTACCTCGCCATTGTCGAAATCCTGCGCCACACCTGGGCTGCCATCGAACGTCGGCTGACGCGCCATCTCAAGCGGTAAGGCCGGATACACAACTTGGCAGCACTCTCGCCAATACGCTGCTAACATCATGATTTTTATTTGGAAAAATCATTTATGACAGTTTTATTAAGCCTCGTTTAAGCCTCTCATGGAACCATCGCCTTATCGGATACAACCGATGGGCGGCGCAGACGCCCCATGTCGGCGCTGCAATCAGAGTGGGAACAACACGAGGTTGCCATGAAAGCTGAGATGACGTCCGACATGGAAATGATGCTGAAAGGCTACGGCCTGACGACAGCACAAATTCTCTACCGCATGCCTGATCACAAGACCCTGCTGCAGACTTTCGTCTGGCAGAATTACGATCTCGCCCCCGATTTTCCCGAGATGCGCAGTTTTCTGAAATTCTGGGAGGAAAAGCTCGACGGTCCGCTGCATTCGGTGCGCTACGTCCACCGCAAGCTGATCGCCGCCAACGAGTGGCGCGCTCTAAAGGGCGAATTCATCATCCATTGAACAGACCATCGTGGCAGACCTGCCGACAGCGGCCATGGTTGCCAAAACTGGTATGAGCCGATAGACCGTGACGCAAAGAGAGGCTTCGTCCGTTTCCTGCGACAGCAATGGAAAACGGGCGGATGCCAGGTTTGCAACGGCTGCCATGGCCGGCGTATCGAAGCGCCGTGGCTCCGTCACGTGAGGGTTCGGCAATGGCGAAGATCGACGAAGAAAAACTGTCCGAGGCCTATAATCGCGCATTGGCGCTGGAAAAGGCCGGCGATATCGACGCGGCAGTCAAGGCCTATCATGAGGTACTGGAAATCGACCCTGAGGACCATGGCGGCGCTGCGGTGCGCATCGCTTCGCTTGGCCGGGGCGAGACGCCGCCACGTGCCTCCGACGCCTATGTCGAGACGCTGTTTGACCAGCATGCCGAAGATTTCGAAGACATTCTTGTCGAGCAGCTCGGTTATGCCGTGCCTGTCATCGTGCGCCAGCGGCTGCAGGAGCTGAATATCGGCCCCTTCAAGCGCATGCTCGATTTGGGCTGCGGCACCGGCCTGACCGGCGGAACGCTACGCGACATTGTCGATGACATCACCGGCATCGACCTCTCGGAAAACATGGTCGAAATCGCCCATGAAAAAGACCTGTACGACACACTCTACGTTGCCGAAGTCGAGGATTTTCTCGAAGACAATGACGAGGAATTGTTCGACGTAATCACCGCCACTGACGTGCTGCCCTATCTCGGCGCGCTCGAGCCGCTGTTCTTCGGCGTTTCGGAAAATCTGATCCTTAGCGGCTATTTCATCTTCTCGTCGGAGACGATGGGCGAAGACGTGCCCTATAAGGTTGGGCCGCACCAGCGCTTCGTTCATGCCCAGAGCTATATCCGCGAGCGGCTGGCGGCGACCGGCTTCGAAGTGGTCGAAGTGAGCGACATCAATGTCCGCATGCAGGATGGCGAGCCCTCGCCCGGCCATCTGGTGATCGCGCGTCTGCGAACCCTGAACTGATCCTGATCGGGCGGAGGCTGCCATGGCGAAAGCCACGCTCCATCCGCCGCTCGCGGCCTATCGCACGGGCCATCTTCCGGTTAGCGACGGACACCAGATCTATTTCGAATGTAGCGGCAACCCTCATGGTCTTACCGCGCTACTCCTGCATGGCGGTCCGGGCTCGGGCCGCTCCGAGACGACCCGGCGGTTTTTCGATCCTGATGTCTATTACATCATCCAGTTCGATCAGCGGCACTGCGGCCGCAGCCTGCCCTATGCCGGCGACCCGGAAGTCGATCTCTCCACCAATACGACAGCGCATCTGCTGGCCGATATCGAGGCGCTGCGCGCCCATCTTGGCGTAGACCGATGGCTGGTCATGGGCGGCTCCTGGGGCTCGACGCTGGCACTCGCCTACGCGCTTGCACATCCCAGCCGGGTTATGGCCCTGCTGCTGACCATGGTCGTCACCACGAGTGCCGCCGAAGTCGAGTGGATCACCCGTGGCGTGGGCCGGTTCTTTCCAGAGGATCATGCACGGTTCCTCTCGCATCTCCCGGAGGCCGAGCGCGGTGGCGATCTCGCCAGTGCTTATCACAAGCTACTGATTAATCCTGACAAAGCGATTCATGAAAAGGCGGCAACGGCTTGGTGTGACTGGGAAAATGCTGTTCTCTCCGTCAAAACGGGACATCAACCGCATCCTCGCTGGTCCGATCCAGGCTTTCGCCTCTGCTTTGCCAGGCTCGTCACCCATTATTGGTCGAACCGTGCCTGGCTTGCCGAAGGTAAAATCCTCTCCAGAGTCAGGGGCTTGAAGGACATTCCTGCGATTTTGATTCACGGTCGGCTCGATTTCGGCAGCCCGCTCAAGACCGCCTATGATCTGCATCAGGCCTGGCCCGGTAGCGAGTTGATCGTGGTCGAAGACGGAGAGCACGACATGTCACGCGCGAGCATGACCGCAGCGATTGCCGACGGTCTCCAGAGGCTTGCAACTCGTCTGCGGCCAAAGCCAAACGCGGGTTGAACCAGCCGCCCTGGCTTTCAGAGCGTTCCGAAGTGGATCTGGTTGAGCCTGTTCAACATGCCGTTGGCGATTTCTCTCTCGCCCATGATGACCGTGTCGGCTCCCAATTTCAGCAGATGTTCGATCTCGGCGTCGGAATGGGCGCGACCCAAAACCAGCAAGCCCGGGTTGGTGGCATTGGCCATGGCGATAACATTGCCGGCCTCGAATACATCGGGGATGGCGACGGAGATACTTTTTGCCGCTTCGAGATTGGCGAGTTTCAGAACTCGTTCCGAGGTGGCATTGCCGCCGATTACGTCGATCCCCTGTTCCATCACGGCAGCGACCCGCTGCTCGGAATCCTCGATGACGAGGATCGGGATGCCCGCCGCCTTGAGATTGGACACCAGGATTTTGCCGACCCGGCCATACCCGACCACGACGGCGTGGCCTGTCAGGCTGCTGTGCGCGACATCGCCCTCCTGGCCTGCGGATGTCACCACATGCGCATCCTGCCGATTATCAGACCCGGTGGATACCTTGCCATCGGAGACAGGAGCACCCGTCGTCGCAGCGGGCTCTCCGTTCTCGCCTGCCACCGCCATGTCAGGCGTCACAACCCGCACAGGCGGATCAATCCGCGCTTCGAGCCAAGGCCGGATACGATCGCAGAGATAGAACATGACGGGATTGAAGAGGATGGAAATGATCGCGCCGGCCAGGATCAGATCACGGCCCTGTTCCGGCAGCAGGTTCAGGCCCGTGCCGAGTTCCGCGAGGATGAAGGAAAACTCGCCGATCTGGGCAAGACTGGCAGAAATCGTCAGGGCCGTAGCCGTGCTCTTGCGGAAGGCCAGCACAATCAGGAAGGCCGCAATCGACTTGCCGACGATGATGATCGATACAGTACCCAGGATGAGCCAAGGATTGGACAGGATGATCGCCGGGTCGAACATCATGCCGACGGACACGAAAAACAGCACGGCAAAGGCATCGCGCAGCGGCAGGCTTTCCTGCGCGGCACGATTGGACAATTCGCTTTCAGACAGCACCATGCCCGCGAAAAACGCCCCCAGCGCCAGCGAAACGCCAAACAGTTTTGCGGCACCAAAGGCCACACCAAGCGCGATGGCGAGGACGCCGAGCCGGAACAACTCACGTGAACCGGTATGAGCCATGCGATGCAGTATCCACGGAATGATCCGACGGCCAAAGACCAGCATGACAACGACAAACAGCGCCACTTTGAGCAGGGTCAGGCCGATGGCACCACTGACGCCCAAATCCACACCGATCAAATTCTGAAGCGTCACCGATACAGGATCGGTATGTGCGGCCCCCTCGGGGCTGTTGGCGAGTGCGGGAATCAGCACCAATGCCAGCACCATGGCCAGATCTTCGACAATCAGCCAGCCAACGGCGATCTTGCCGCGATCCGTCTCCACAATACGCCGCTCTTGCAAAGCCTTCAGCAGCACCACCGTGGAGGCCACCGAAAGCGCCAGGCCAAACACAAGACCTCCGCCGATGGACCAGCCCAGCAAATGCCCCATACCCAGCCCAAGCAGCGTCGCAACCCCGATCTGAACGATGGCGCCGGGCACGGCGATAAAGCGGACGGAGAGTAGATCCTTCAGGGAGAAATGCAGCCCGACGCCAAACATCAGGAGAATAACCCCGATTTCAGCCAGTTCCGGCGCGAGATTTTGGTCCGCGACGTAGCCCGGGGTATGCGGTCCAACCAGAATGCCTGCAAAGAGATAGCCAACCAGAGGCGGCATCTTCAACCGATGAGCAACGACACCAAATATAAAGGCGAGCACCAGACCGCCGACAATCGTTGAAATCAAGGGTGTGTCATGAGGCATCAAAAATCCTTTTTGGTGTCTGGAAAAAGCCGGCAAAGGCGCTATAACATGCTAATGTTGACCAATATGGGCAGAATACAAAGATGGGTCAAGGCGACAAGAGCGGTATTTTAAGCCCGGCCCTCTGCCGGGCGGCGCGAGGCCTTCTCGATTGGACTCAGACCGAGTTGGCGGCGCATTCCGATGTCTCGCGCAGCACGATCCGTGACTACGAGGGCGAGCGGCACGATATTCATCGCAGTACAGCCGAGCAGCTTCGGCATGCGCTGGAAGATGGCGGTGCTCAATTCGTGCATGTGCCCGATTCCGGCCTGTGCCTTTGCGCTACCGCCGGACGGAAAAGTGATGAGGCCGATCCGCAGAATAGACTGGCGAGCAGCGCTCCGCGCTTTCCTCACCGGGAAAATTCCACTACTCCACCTGATGACGACAGGAAATCCGGGGGCCTAGCGGCCCGCGACGGCTCAGATCAATAAGCGACGCACATAAGCAGGAGACAGGCATGGCTAAAGTTGCATTCATCGGATTGGGCGTCATGGGCTATCCCATGGCCGGGCATTTGAAGGCAAAGGGCGGCCATGACGTCACGGTCTACAACAGAACAACGGCCAAGGCCGAAGCTTGGGTTGCCGAGCATGGTGGCGCTTTCGGCAAGACGCCCGCCGAAGCTGCCAAGGATGCCGATTTCGTCTTTACCTGTGTCGGCAATGACGATGACCTGCGCTCTGTCACGATGGGTGCCGATGGCGTTTTCGCCGGCATGAAGCCAGGAGCCGTGCTCATCGACAACACGACGGCCTCCGCCGATGTCGCCCGCGAACTTGACGAGACTGCCAAGGCAAAGGGCTTCGGCTTTGTCGACGCGCCGGTGTCCGGCGGTCAGGCCGGCGCCGAAAACGGCGTATTGACGGTCATGTGCGGCGGCGACGAAGCGGTGTTTGAAAAGGCGCGGCCGGTGATCGAGGCCTATGCGGGGATGATCGGGCTGATGGGTCCCTCCGGCTCCGGCCAGCTCACCAAGATGATGAACCAGATCTGCATCGCCGGTATCGTTCAGGGCCTGGCGGAAGCCGTGCATTTCGGCAAAAAAGCCGGTCTCGACATCGAGAAAGTGGTGGAGGTGATTTCCAAGGGCGCCGCCGGCTCCTGGCAGATGGAAAACCGCCACAAGACCATGGCCGTCGGCAAATATGATTTTGGCTTTGCGGTCGACTGGATGCGCAAGGATCTTGGCATCGTGCTCAATGAAGCCAAGAGCAATGGCGCCACCCTGCCGCTGACGGCACTGGTCGACCAGTTCTACGGCGATGTTCAGAAACTTGGCGGCAATCGCTGGGATACGTCGTCCCTGCTGGCGCGGCTGGAGAAGTAATGGCGTCAGGGAGCCTGGTCTTCAGGCTCCCTTCAATCACTCTTCGCCGGACTTGTTATTATCCAGCATCATGTAGTCGAGCGGCAGTTCCGTCGTGTATTTGATCTGCTCCATGGCAAAAGCCGACGAGACGTCGCGGATCTCGATCTTGGCGATCAGCCGCTTGTAGAAGGCGTCATAGGCGCCGATGTCAGGCACGACCACCCGCAGCAGATAATCGACATCGCCGCTCATGCGGTAAAATTCAACCACTTCGGGAAATTCGGCAACCACTTCCGAAAAGCGCTTCAACCATTCGATGGAGTGCGTATTTGTGCGCACGGACACGAAAACCGTAACCTTGGTGTTGACCTTGACCGGATCCAGCAGCGCCACACGGCGCTTTATCACGCCATCTTCTTCCATCTTCTGAATACGCCGCCAGCAGGGCGTGGTGGAAAGGCCAACCTTCTTGGCGAGGTCGGCAACGGCAAGAGTGGAATCCTCCTGCAAGATTCGCAGAATTTTACGGTCCAGACGATCCATGAGCGACACCATTGAAATTTTTTTCCGGTATAGCGCATAATTCGGCAAACGAAAGCAAAATGCTTTCACCTGAGACAATGATCCACTTCCTTTTTGAGAACGGGTAGTAATTCCGCCTCAAACCAGGGATTGCGGCGCAGCCAGCCGCTGTTGCGCCAGCTTGGATGAGGTAGCGGCAGGATCTTTGGCCCCTCGCGGTTGGCCAGCAATTGCTCGCGCCAGTTGGCCACTGTCTCGTTGAGGGTCGGCCTGCGGAACTCCCCGAGATGCCAGGCCTGCGCATATTGACCAATGGCAAGGATCAATTCCACCTGCGGCATCGCCGCCATAGCTGCCTCCCGCCACTGCGGCGCGCATTCGCGACGGGGCGGCAGATCATGACCATCAGCATTATATCCAGGGAAGCAGAAACCCATCGGCAGGATGGCAAAGCTGTCGCTGTCGTAAAACTGGTCTTTATCGACGCCCAGCCACTGCCGCAGCCGGTCGCCAGAGGCATCGTTGAACGGCAGGCCTGTCTCATGCACCCGTTTGCCCGGCGCCTGCCCGGCAATCAGGATGCGCGCCACGGACGACATGACGACGACGGGCCGCGGCTCATGCGGCAGAGGCTGCGGCTGGCTCGGGCAATCCCGACAGATCCGGCAGGCACGGATGGTTGCCGCCAAGACTTGTGGGTCATTGATTGGCGCCTTCGTCAATTAATCGTCCTGCCTGCGCATGATATCCGTGCGCGGATGCAGCCGGCGCCACTCCTCCGGCCGGTCGAAGGCGCCAGCCCATAAGCCGCGCTTGTTGTTTTGAGCGTCCTTTTCTTCGGCCTCATAGCCGCCGGCGTTCAACACCAGGCCCGAGCGGACCATATCGGCGCCGACATCGTGGCCCTTGGCGCTGCAGGTCACCAGAATGCGGTCACTTTCGCTAACCTGCTCCCCTTCGCAGACCACGCCGGCCTGTGCCATACGCTGAGCAAGCCCGAAGCGCGCCTGCGCGCCGCACAGACGGGCCGAGCCATCCTCACCACGGCAGCGTTGGCCGATCTCGGGTGCGTCAAGCCCCTTCAATTGCAACCGCTGGCCGTTGGTCACAAGGGTTTCACCGTCGGCGATAATGAAGGGTCCGTCAAAAACCGGCTGTTTTTTTGGCCAGAAAGCCAGCGCCATTGCACCGGCCAGGACGAGGCAGGCAAAGGCGACGGCAATGATCCGATGCGTGCGTGTCACAATCTGGCCCTTTTCGATAACAGCCGGTATCCGAGAATGGCAAATAAAACCTTTCCGGAAAGTAACTCTTAAGACTTCGTGGCTAGTCTGAGACGGACCGCGGAAAAAATGCAACCGATCATGGGTAACGGCGTCTCAAACTCTGCCGACAAGAATGTTGTCGACCTCTCGCGTGGCCACCGCAGCCATGCGGCGGCGAAAGCCGTGCGCACGACCAGAGAACGCCTGCATTCCTCCCACGGCGGCACCCCTGCCTTCGAAAAAGAACTTCTGGTCATGCATGCGCAGGCGAGCCTGCACGGCGCCGCCATAACGCCCTTCATCACCATCATCAGCGCCGGACTGTCCGCCTATCTCTCGGGCAACCCGCTTTACATCTTCTGGGCGCTGCTGACGCTCAGCGTTCATGCGATGAACATCCTGCTGATTCGCAAGGCCGCTAAACGCATTCCCACCTCCAGCCGTCAGGAGCGCTGGCGCCACGCGCTGCTGGCTGGCCACATCGCTATGGGCTGCTGCTGGGCTGCCTTTGGGATCGAGGCCTGCGACGCCTGTGGTCCCACGAATACGCTGCTGCTCAAGGGCGCGGTGCTGCTGGTAGTGCTGTGCACGACGGCGATGACCAATATTCTGCTGCGCCAGGCGGTGCTCTCCGCCTTCACGCCAGTTATTCTGACGCTGTCGGCGCAGGCAATCCTGTCGCAGCGGGTCGAAGAGCTCGGGTTTGCGCTGGCCTTCACGGCTGCGGTTCTGTTTTTCATCTA
>Ga0308163_10003230_pt1 | contig 13897 bp, 14 predicted proteins | sample PhyTR1_FD_201037 | JGI IMG/M metagenome (GOLD analysis project Ga0308163, IMG submission 201037) | Phyllosphere microbial communities from UC Gill Tract Community Farm, Albany, California, United States - DLSLT.R1 | ecosystem: Host-associated > Plants > Phyllosphere > Unclassified | place: USA... | reverse complement strand
GCACCGGCTGATTTCGTCGAAGGCCTGTACACGATGGGCGGCAACGGCGGCCCGGATGCGCATGCCGGTGTGGCCATCCACCTGTACGCCGCCAACCGTGACATGCAGGGGCGTTATTTCTACAACGCCGACGGCGAGCTGTTGATCGTCCCGCAGCTGGGACGCCTGCGCCTGCTCACCGAAATGGGCGTGGTCGAGGTCGAGCCGCAGCAGATCGCGGTGATCCCGCGCGGCGTGCGTTTCCGCGTTGAACTGCCGGACGGGCAGGCACGCGGCTATGTCTGCGAGAACTTCGGTGCGCTGCTGAAGCTGCCCGACCTGGGGCCGATCGGCTCCAATGGGCTGGCCAATCCGCGCGATTTCGAAACCCCGCATGCGGCGTTCGAAGACCTCGACGGCGAGTTCGAGCTGGTGGCGAAATTCGACGGCCAGCTGTGGCGCGCGCGCATCGACCATTCACCGCTGGACGTGGTGGCCTGGCACGGCAACTACGCGCCGTACCGCTACGACCTGCGCCGTTTCAACACGATCGGTTCAATCAGCTTCGACCACCCGGATCCGTCGATCTTCCTGGTGCTGCATTCGCCGAGCGATACCGCCGGCACCAGCAACATGGATTTCGCGATCTTCCCGCCGCGTTGGCTGGTGGCCCAGCACACCTTCCGCCCGCCGTGGTTCCACCGCAACATCGCCAGCGAGTTCATGGGCCTGGTGCACGGTGCCTACGACGCGAAAGCCGAAGGCTTCGTGCCTGGCGGTGCGTCGCTGCACAACTGCATGAGCGGCCACGGTCCGGATGCGCCGACCTTCGACAAGGCATCGGCGGCCGACCTGTCCCGCCCGGACGTGATCAAGGACACCATGGCGTTCATGTTCGAAACGCGCGGGGTGATCCGCCCGACCGCGCAGGCCCTGTCGGCCGCCCATCGTCAGGGCGACTACCAGCAATGCTGGAACGGCCTGCGCAACAACTTCCGCTGATAAAAAGGGGACGGAGGGAGTTAAGTCGTTTCCGGCACCGCCGGAAGTGACTTAACTCCCTCCGTCCCCTTTTTGAACGTGTTGAGGTGTTCATGCGGGATGACTTCCAGCAGCCGGCCGTGGACGCGTTCTGCGTAGCCGGCCGAGGTCAGGCCGGGGAGGGCGTCGAGGGCGCCCTGCATGGCGTCCACCACGTCGCCTTCCTGGCGCGCCTGCTGCAGTTCGCGCAGCAGCGCGGCGGCCTGCGGGTGGCGCTGCATTTCCAGGATGCCCAGCAGGTAGATGCGCGCGGCGGCCATCGAACGCCGGCGTTCAGCGGATGGCGCGGTCGGGGCAGCTGCCGGCGATGGCGCCGACATCGGTGAGACCGGGCGGGCAGGCGCTATCGGCGTGGGGGCTGACGCCTCCAGCACCTCCGGTGTAGTCACCAGATAGCCGGCCTGGACCAGCTGGATCACCATTGCTGGGGCATCCGCACCGATCATGGTGGTCAACGCTGCGAGGTCACGTTGGCCGTCGCAGAGGATCAGCAGGCGGCGCTGGCGCATGTCCAGCGGGGCGCGGTGGGCCTGCAGCGCGGTTCGGGCTTGGTCGGTCTTGCGCGGGAGCATGGGCGGCTGCAGAGAAGGCGGTGCAGGCCGAGCCTGAATGTCCGCCGTGAAACCATGATGACAATGCGGCGCGTGCACATCCGGCGCGGTAGCGTTCGCGCACTGCCTCCCAGGAGATGTCCCGATGAAAGCCTTCCCCGTAGCCGGCCTGCTGGCCCTGTCCCTTGCCGCCTGCAGCCAGGGCCCGGAAGCGAGCCCGGAGGCGACCGCGCCGATGACCGAAGCGGCCACCAATCCAGCCAAGGACGCCGACGTCTCCGCCGATCCCGACCTGAACAACGCCTCGCCGATCGATCCGCGGCGTGACAGCCCGGCGCGCCTGGACGGCTTCGGTGCGGTGGACCTGGGGGCGAGCCTGGACGATGTCCGCGGTCGATTCGGTGCACCGTTGCAGGGCGACGTACCGAACGATGAATGCCATTACATCCGCCCGCAGAAGGAGTCGGCCGAAGGCCCGTTCCTGATGATCGAAGGCAACAGGCTGGTGCGCTACGACGTGCGCGGCCCGGGCATCGTCGCCCCCGGCGGCGGTCGCGTGGGCATGAGCCTGGGTGAGCTGCAGCAGCTGTATCCCGAACGCGCCGACCTGGGCCCGGACAAATACGATCCGCAGGCCCAGCACCTGCGCGTGCGTCCGGAGCAGGAAGGGCACGGCATCATCGATTTCGCGCTTGGCGCCGATGGCAAGGTCAGCGGGTGGCGGGTGGGCCTGCCGCCGCAGGTGGATTATGTGGAAGGGTGTGGTTGAGGGGTGAGGTGACCCTGTGACGACCAACGGTCGTCACCCACCAGAGGCGGGGCCTCACCCACCAGAGGCGCGGCGTGACCCACCGGGACACGGGGATCCACCGTAGAATCGCCGTGACTCCCGCTCAAGGACTGCCTGATGATCGCCCTCGCCATCGCCTGGTTCGTGCTCGGCATCATCCTGCTGGGGCTTGGCGGCGACACCGTCGTCAAGGCCGCCTCCGGGCTGGCCCAGCGCTTTGGCGCATCGCCCTTCACCGCCGGCCTGTTGCTGCTGGGCGTGGCGACGTCCGTGCCGGAGCTGGCAGTCAACGCGCGCGCGCTGGCCGTTGGCCAGCCCGAGCTGGCGCTCGGCAATGCGGTGGGCAGCACGCTGGCCAACCTGGGCTTGACCCTCGCGCTGGCCGCACTCGCCGTCCCTCTGCTGATGCGCGCGCGGGTGATCGTGGCGAGCTGGTTCGGCGTGCTGGCGGCCGCGCTGCTGCTGATCGTATTCGGCCTGGATGGACAACTGCTGCGCTGGGAAGGCGGCGTGCTGTTGGCGGCCTTCGTCCTGTTCTTCGTACTGCTGCTGCGCCGTGGACGGCATGAGGCGCCGCAGGTACAGGCGCTGATCGCCGAAGCGGCGGTATCACGCCCGGGATTGGCCTTGAACCTGGTGCGCATGGCGATCGCCGCATTGACGTTGTACTGGGGCGCCCGGCTGGTGGTGGGGGCCGCTGCGGACTTCGGCGCTGCGCTCGGCTGGACGCCATTGCTGGTCGGCCTGTTGCCGGTGGCGATCGGCACCGCGCTGCCTGAAGTCGCCGCTGCGGTGATGGCCGCGCGGCGCGGGCAGGGCGACATGGTGGTGGGCCACGTGCTGGGTTCCAGCGTGGTCAACCTGCTGCTGGTGATCGGCGTGATGGCGCTGGTGCAGCCGCTGGCACTGCCGGCTTCGTTCGTGCGGCTTGAACTGCCGGCCGTGCTGGCCTTCGCGCTGGTGCTGTACCCGATGCTGCGCGGTGACCTGCGCATCAGCCGCGCAGAAGGCGGTGTGCTGCTGGGCGCATTCGTGGCGTGGGTGGGGTTGGAGCTGGGACTGCTGGTGGCCTGAGCGGGCAGTGTCGAGCGTGCTCGACATCCAGGCGCCGCGCGCACGCTTGGCGCTGCATCGGCCGGCGCATCGCCCGACCGGCGGAATCAGCGCTCGCGCTCGTCCGTCTTGCTCTCGTTGGAGGTATACACATCGTCGGTCGCTTCCACGACCTTCTCGCGTACCGGCTCCGGCGGCGGCAACTGTTCTTCTTCGGCGCGTTCGTTGCCCGGCAGCGTGGGGCGCGTTTCCATCAGCAGCGACAGCGCCGCCTTGGCCATCAGGTGCGCGCTGATCGGTGCGGTGATGAACAGGAAGATGGTGATCAGCAGTTCGCGCGGCTGCGGGTCCTGGCCGAGGAAGATGTGGTAAGCCACCGAGGACACCAGCACGCAGCCGACGCCCAGCGTGCTGGCCTTGGTCGGGGCGTGCAGGCGCTTGAAGAAGGTGGACAGCTTCACCAGGCCCAGCGCACCCACCAGGATGAAGAAGCAGCCGAACAGCAGCACCACCGACAGCACGATCTGGATGGCGGTGATCATTCGACGATATCCCGGCGCAGCACGAACTTGCTCAGCACCACGGTGCTGCCGAAGCCGAGCATGGCGATGATCAGCGCAGCCTCGAAGTAGATCGCCGAATTGAGGTACATGCCGAACAGCATCAACTGCGCGATGGCGGTCACCGACAGGGTGTCCAGCGCGAGGATGCGATCAGGCAGGGTGGGGCCGCGCAGCAGGCGCCAGGTCGACAGCAGCATGGCCAGGCCGACCACGTGCATGCACACCACCAGGGTGTTCTGGATGACATCGAATCCGGTCATGGGAAGATCTCCATCAGCGGGGCCTCGTAGCGGCGTTTGATTTCGGTGATCAGGTGCTGCTCATCGTCCAGGTTCAGTACGTGGACCAGCAGGTACTTGCGGTCATCGCTCAGTGCAGCGGACACAGTCCCCGGAGTGAGTGTGATCATGCTGGTCAGCGCAGCGATGCCGTGCACATTGGCGATGTCCAGCGGAATCCAGACAAAGCCCGGATGGATCCTGCTTTCCTTGCCCAGCACCTGGCCGGCCACTTCGATGTTGGATACCAGGATGTCCCACAGGGTGGTCATCAGCAGTTTCGGTACGGGCCGCAGCGTACCGATGCGGGCGAACTCACGGTCCAGGCGCGCGGCGAACAGTGGCACCACCAGGCCCAGCAGCAGGCCCAGTGCGAGCAGGCCGACGCTGAAGCTGTCCGACATCAGCAGCCAGAACACGATGACCATGACGGTGAGCGGCAGCGAGGGAAAGATCCGGCGCAGCAGGGGGCGTTTCTGGTTCATGGGTGACGGATCTCCGGCTGTTCGCCACGCACCTGGTCGACATAACCGGAGGGCTGCAACAGGTCACTGGCGATGGCATCGGCGTGGCGCATCAGCGGGGCCGCGAAGACGGTCATGCCGATCCCGTACAGAAGGAGCAGGCAGGCGGCCAGCAGTTCCACCCGGCGCGTGGGCGCCTTGCGCGGCCGGGGACCATCGGGTTCGGCATGCGGCACGCGCCAGAACAGCCGGATGCCACCCCGCGCCAGCCCCATGATGACCAGCAGGCTGCTGCCCAGCACCGCCGCCCACACCGGTGCGGTCAGCTGCGGCGGCATGCCCTGCAGCAGCGCGGCCTTGGCCAGGAACCCGGACAGCGGCGGCAGGCCGGCGATCGAAATGGCGGCGATCAGGAACAGCACCGCCGGCGTCTGCTTGCCCGGCATCGGCGCGATGACTTCCTTGCGGTCGCTGGCACCGCCGCGACGACGGCGGATCAGGTCGGCGATCAGGAACAAGGCGGCCGCCACGAAGGTGCTGTGCGGCAGGTAGTACAGGCCGGCTGCCAGCACCTGCTGGTTGCCGACCGAGAAGGCGATGAACAAGGTGGCGGCCGACACCACCACCAGGTACGAGATCAGCACCCGCAGGCGGATGGCGGCGAGCACGCCCAGCCCGCCCAGCACCAGCGTGGCGATTCCGGCCCACAACAGCCAGTCGCGGCCATACCCGGCCATGGCACCAGCCTCATCACCGAACCACAGGCTCTGGATGCGCAGCACGGCGTACAGGCCGACCTTGGTCATGATGGCGAACAGCGCAGCCACTGCCGCCGGTGCACGCGCATAGGATTCGGGCAGCCACAGGTACAGCGGCATCAGCGCCGCCTTCGCGCAGAAGACCAGCAGCAACAGGCCCATGGTCGCCTTGACCAGCACCAGGTGCGAGGGCGGTACTTCGGCGATGCGCTGGGACAGTTCGGCCATGTTCAACGATCCCAACGAGGCGTACAGCAGCCCCAGCGCGATCAGGAACAAGGTGGAGGCGGTCACGTTGAACACGACGTAATGCAGGCCGATGCGCATGCGCAGGCCGCGCCCGCCGCTGAGCAGCAGGCCATACGAAGCGATCAGCATCACTTCGAAGAACACGAACAGGTTGAAGATGTCGCCGGTCAGGAACGCACCGTTCAGGCCGACCAGCTGGAACTGGAACAAGGCATGGAAGTGCGGGGCGCGCCGGTCCCAGCCGGAACAGGCATGCATCAGGCAGCCGATCGCCAGCAGCACGGTGGTCAGCAGCATCCATGCTGAAAGGCGGTCGGCCACCAGCGCGATGCCCAGGCGCGCCGGCCAGTCGCCGAGCAGGTAGACCATCGCCGCGCCATCGGCAGTGCGTGCGAACAGCAGCAGAACCGAAGCGAACAGCGCGGCCATCGCCGTCCACGACACTGCGCGCTGCACACGCGGACCGTAGCGGCGATGTTCAACGAACAGCGACAGCGATGCGCCGAGCAGCGGGACCAGGATCGGCAGGATCACCAGATGGTTCATGCGTGGTCCTCGTCACGGCGCGGCGGAGCATCGTCGTCGGGCTCGTGCGCGTCGACGTGGTCGCTGTGGTTGTCGCTGCGGCTGCGGATGGCCAGCACGATGGTGACCGCGGTCATCGCGAAGGCGATCACGATGGCGGTGAGCACCAGCGCCTGCGGCAGCGGGTCGGTGTAGTTGCCCAGGTTCGCGTCCAGGCCTTCCTTCAGCACCGGCGGCCTGCCGGCGACCAGTCGTCCGCCGGCAAAGATCAGCAGGTTGGTGGCATAGGAAAGGAAGGTCATGCCCAGGATCACATCGAAGCTGCGCGCGCGCAGCAGCAGGTACACGCCGAGCATGGTCAGCACGCCGATGGCGCTTGCAATGGCCAGTTCCATCAGTGCATCTCCCCGGTCATTGCCGAACGCTTCTGCGGATCGATCTCGCCGCGACGCGCGGTCCGTGTCCGCGACGGCTTGATCGTGCCCATCATCGACAGCATCAGCATCGCCCCGCCAAACACCACCAGGTAGACGCCGGTATCGAAACCGATCGCACTGGCCAGCGGCACTTCGCCGATGATCGGCAGGTGCAGATCCAGGTGGCCGCTGGTCAGGAACGGCACGCCGAACAGCATCGAAGCCGAGCCACTGGCCACCGCGATCAGCAGGCCGATGCCGATGCAGCGGACGTAATCGAAGCCGAAGCGTGACTCGACCGAGGCGGTGCCCTGGATGACGTACTGGATCAACAGCGGTACGGCCAGGATGAGACCGGCGATGAAGCCTCCGCCCGGCGAGTTGTGGCCGCGCAGGAACATGAAGATCGACACGGTCAGGGTCAGCGGGAACATGATCTGCGCCAGGTCGGCCGGCACCGGCAGTTTGATCGGCGGGCCGGGCATGATCTGCTCCGGCGCCATGCGCGAACGCCGCAGCATGGCATGCACCACCAGCGCGGCGATGCCGAACACGGTGATCTCGCCGAAGGTATCGAAGCCGCGGAAGTCGACCAGGATGACGTTGACCACGTTGCTGCCGTAGGCCTCCGGCAGGGAACGGGCAAGCATCTCGCCGGCCATCGTGTTGGGGGGCAGGGTCATCGCGGTGTAGGCCAGCGCGGCCATCCCGACGCCGGCGACCAGCGCGATCGCGGCATCGCGGTATCTGCGTAGCTTGGAGCGCTCGGTCACCGACTGGGCGGGCAGGTAATTCATGCCCAGCAGCATCAGCACCAGGGTGACCATTTCCACCAGCAGCTGGGTCAGCGCCAGGTCCGGTGCGGACAGGAACACGAAGGTCATCGCCACCATCAGGCCCACCCCGCCCACCAGCAGCACCGCCAGCAGGCGCTGCTTGTACATGCGCAGGGTGGCCATGGCGCAGGCCATCATCACCGCCCACAGCGCCCAGCCCAGCAGCGGCATCGGCTGCGGAGAGGGCCAGTTCGGCCACGCCGGGGCGGCCAGCCAGGGCGCTGCGGCGGCCACCACCGCCACCACCACCAGGCCGAGCAGCATGCGCTGCAGGCTGCCGTTGGCGATGGCGCCGGTCAGTTTCTGGGCCAGCGCGGAAAGCAGGTCCAGCTGCAGATGGAAGGCGTCGCGGCCCGGCGTGGTGTTGCGCACCGCATACAGGTCGATCAGCCGGCGCAGGCCGAAATACAGCACCACGCCGCCCAGCACGCCGGCCGCGCTCATCGCCAGCGGCAGGTTGAAGCCGTGCCAGATGGAGAGGCTGTATTCGGGCATCTGCGCGCCGAGGATGGAGGCCGCACCGGCATGCAGCACCGGGGCGATGGTCAGCGCCGGGGCGATGCCCACGGCCACGCAGATCACCACCAGGATCTCCACCGGCACCTTCATCCAGCGCGGCGGTTCATGCGGCACGCGGTCCAGGTCATGCGGGCCCTTGCCGAAGAAAGTGTCGTGCACGAAGCGCAGGCTGTAGGCCACGCCGAAGACACCGGCCAGCAACGCGGCAATCGACATGGCCATCTGCATCAGCGCCGGACCGCCTGCATCGAGGGCCTCGGCGAACAGCATTTCCTTGGACAGGAAGCCGTTGAGCAGCGGAATGCCGGCCATCGCCAGCGAGGCGATGATCGCCAGCGCACTGGTGAACGGCATCAGCCGCCGCAGGCCGCCCAGCTTGCGCATGTCACGCGTGCCGGTTTCATGGTCGATGATGCCGGCCGCCATGAACAGCGATGCCTTGAACGTGGCGTGGTTGAGGATATGGAACACACCGGCGACCACCGCCATCGGCTTGGACAGGCCGAACAGCATGGTGATCAGGCCCAGGTGGGAGATCGTCGAGTACGCCAGCAGGCCCTTCAGGTCGTGCTGGAAGATCGCGTTCCAGGCCCCGATCAGCAGGGTCAGCGCACCGATGCCGCTGACCGTGTAGAAGAACAGGTCGGTGCCGGCCAGGGCGGGGTGCAGGCGGGCCAGCAGGAACACACCGGCCTTCACCATGGTGGCCGAGTGCAGGTAGGCCGACACCGGGGTGGGCGCGGCCATGGCCTGTGGCAGCCAGAAGTGGAACGGGAACTGCGCGCTCTTGGTGAAGATGCCGGCCAGCACCAGCAACAACGCATACGGATACAGCGCGCTGGCGCGGATCTGGTCACCGGCGGCCAGCACCACGTCCAGGTCGAAGCTACCGACGATGCGCCCGATCAGCAGTACGCCGCCGAGCAGCGCCAGGCCGCCGCCGCCGGTGATGACCAGGGCCATGCGGGCGCCTTCGCGGGCGTCCTGGCGGTGTGACCAGAAGCCGATCAACAGGAACGAGCTGATGCTGGTCAGCTCCCAGAAGATCATCAGCAACAGCAGGTTGCCGGACAGCACCATGCCCAGCATGGCGCCCATGAACAGCAGCAGGTAGCAGAAGAAGCGGTGCGCGTTGTCCTGCGGGCTCAGGTAGTAGTGGGCGTACAGCACCACCAATGAGCCGATGCCCAGCACCATGCCGGCGAACATCCACGCCAGGCCGTCCAGGCGCAGGGTGAAGTCCAGGCCGATCTGCGGCAGCCATTGGCCACTGCTGCGCAGCACCTCGGCATCCAGCACGGCGGGTGTCAGCGTGGCGAGGATGGCCAGGCCAGCCAACGGCGCGGCCGCGGCCAACCAGGCGGCCGTGCGGCGGGAACTTCGTGAGAATGCGGCAACCGCCACGGCCAGGATGAAAGGCAGGGCGAGCAGCAGGATCAGGCTTGGGATCATGCAGGGAATACGCGATTCACGAGCAGGTCATGCAGTCTAACAGGCCGACATTTGCTGCCGATACCCACGAATACGCCACCAATTGCAGGGAACGTGTGCTGATTCATTTTCTTGCCCTTGCCATGCCGGGCCGGCAGGGCTTGACCCGACCGGGATGGACACTTTGCCGCATCTGTCGCCAATGGCGCGTGCAGCTCCAAGGTGCCCGTACGGCAGGGGCTGCAAAGGGATGGTATGGCGCGTCGTGCACCCCGATGGCGCCTGGGTGGGGATCCCGCGTCGCTGCGACGGGCGTGGAAAACAGGCCGCCCGCTCGTTCAGGGAAAAAAGGTCAGTAACGCCAATCGAAGCGGCGGTAGACCTTGGCCAGCACCCAGGCCGGGCCGATCAGCAGGTAGGTGAGGTCGGTCAGGAAGCTGGGCTTGCGGCCTTCGAGCTTATGGCCGAGGAACTGCGCGATCCACGCCAGCACGAACACCACCCCGGCCAGGCGGGCCAGGTTGCCCAGCCCTATTTCCGCTTCCAGCAGCCGGCAGGTGCAGCCGATAACGAACAGCACGGCCAGCATGCCCAGCCCCAACGGGCGCGACAGGCGGTTGTAGAAGCACCACGCGCCGAACATCGCCAGGCCCGCCCAGATGCCGTTCTGGAACCAGGTGATCAGCGGCGGCAGGCACCACAGCAGGGCCACCACCGACCACAGGATGGCCGGCACCGCGACCACGTGGATGCGCTGGTTGGCGAGGTTGCGGTGGTCGTCGGAATAGCTGGCGAAATAGCGGTCTACGGGGCGGGCAAGCGAGGTGCTGGACATGGTGCCTCCGATCGTGCCGGCACATGTCCGGCGAGCTTTCCAGAGAAGGGCGGGCAGCGCCCGCCGCCCCTCAGTCGACGCTGATGCCGGCCAGTCGCTGCAGGGCTTCGGCGTACTTGGCACGCGTGCGCTCGATCACTTCAGCTGGAATGGACGGGCCCGGTGCGGTCTTGCCCCAGTCCAGCGTCTCCAGGTAATCGCGCACGAACTGCTTGTCGTAACTGGGCGGGCTGGTGCCCACTTCGTACTCGTCGGCCGGCCAGTAGCGCGAAGAATCCGGGGTCAGCATCTCGTCCATGATGTACAGGCGGCCGTCTTCATCGGTGCCGAACTCGAACTTGGTGTCGGCCAGGATGATGCCGCGCTCACGCGCGTAATCGGCGGCGAAGGCATAGATGCGCAGGGTGGCATCGCGCACGCGTTCGGCCAGGTCCACGCCGACCGCCTTGACCATCGCATCGAAATCGATGTTCTCGTCGTGGTCGCCGACGGCGGCCTTGGTGGACGGGGTGAAGATCGGCTCGGGCAGTTTTTCGGCCTGGCGCAGGCCGTCGGGCAGTTCAATGCCGCTGACCTTGCCGGTGCGCTGGTAATCCTTCCAGCCGCTGCCGATCAGGTAACCGCGGGCGATCGCTTCCACCGGTACCGGTTTCAGCTTCTTGGTAACTACCGCGCGCTTGGCGTACAGCGACGCGTCCACGCCGTCGGGCAGCACGCTGGCCACGTCGATGCCGGTCAGGTGGTTGGGCATCAGGTGCGCGGTCTTGGCAAACCAGAAGTTGGACACCTGGCAGAGCATTTCGCCCTTGCCCGGGATCGGATCGGGCAGCACCACGTCGAAGGCCGACAGGCGATCGGTGGCTACCATCAGCAGGTAGTCCCCCGGCGGCGTGCCTTCGGGCAGGCGCTCGCGCGGAATATCGAAAACGTCACGCACCTTGCCGCGATGGCGCAAGGGCAGGCCGGGAAGATCGGATTGCAACAACGTGGTCGGCACGGGCACTCCTGGGGGCTTCGTCGATACGAGCTGCCCAGGGACCCGGAGGGCCCGCCGGCCAGCGGGCGGCCTAGTGTAAAGCCGTCCGGGGCGGCTGTGACGTAAAATGGAAAGCCAATTGGCCAAATCTGCCCGGAGCGCCATGCGCTGGTACGGAAAACTGCTGGGTTTCATTGCCGGGGCCCTGCTGTTCCGGCCCAATCCCTTGTTTGGCGCGGTGCTGGGCCTGTTGATCGGCCATGCGTTCGACGCCGACTGGTTCCGCCTGAACAAAGAAAACCCCTACCGTGAGCTGGGGCTGACCTCGTCGGCGACCGAGTCGGAAATCGACCTGGCCTACCGCCGCCTGATGTCGCAATACCATCCCGACAAGCTGGTCGGCGCCGCACCGGAACTGCTCAGGCAGGCCGAGGCCAAGAGCCGCCGCGTGAATGCCGCCTACGACCGCATCAAGACCCTGCGCAAGCGCTGAGTCCTGCCCCTCTTTCCTCCTGTTCCGAAGGCCCCGGCCATGTCCAACTGCATCATCGCCCCGTCCATCCTGTCGGCCGACTTCGCCCGTCTCGGCGAAGAAGTCGACAACGTCCTCGCCGCCGGCGCGGACTGGGTCCATTTCGATGTGATGGACAACCATTACGTGCCCAACCTGACCATCGGCCCGCTGGTCTGCCAGGCGCTGCGCAAGCACGGGGTCACCGCGCCGATCGACGTGCACCTGATGGTGGAGCCGGTGGACCGGATCATCCCGGATTTCGCCGAAGCCGGCGCGACCTATATCAGCTTCCATCCCGAGGCCAGCCGCCACCCCCACCGCACCATCCAGCTGATCCGCTCGCTGGGCTGCAAGCCGGGCCTGGTGCTCAACCCCGGCACGCCGGTGGACATCCTGGACTGGGTACTGGACGACCTGGACCTGGTGCTGCTGATGTCGGTCAATCCGGGCTTCGGCGGCCAGGCCTTCATTCCGTCCGCCTTGGACAAGCTGAAGGTGGTGCGGCAGAAGATCGATGCCAGTGGCAAGGACATCCGCCTGGAAATCGACGGCGGGGTAAAGGCCGAGAACATCGGGGCGATCGCCGCGGCCGGCGCCGACGCCTTCGTGGCCGGCTCGGCGATCTTCAACGCCCCGGATTACCAGCAGGTGATCAGCGCGATGCGCGCCAACGTCAAAAAGGGGACGGAGGGAATTAAACTCGTTTAATTCCCTCCGTCCCCTTTTCTGCCCATGGACATCCGTCCGGCCACCGTCGCCGATGCAGGCCTGATCCTGCGCTTCATCCGCGAACTGGCGATCTACGAGAAAGCCGAATCATCGGTGCAGACCGACGAAGCGGGGATCGCCGCCAGCCTGTTCGGGCCCGATGCCAGTGCCCAGGCGCTGGTCTGCGAAGCCGACGGTGAAGCGATCGGCTATGCGGTGTATTTCCATAACTATTCCACGTGGCTGGGCCGCAAGGGCATCTACCTGGAAGACCTGTACATCAGCCCGGACAAGCGGGGATCCGGCGCCGGCAAGGCAATGCTCAGGCACATCGCCCGGCAGGCGGTGGCCGAGGGTTGCGGGCGTTTCGAATGGTCGGTGCTGGACTGGAACCAGCCTGCGATCGATTTCTACGTCGCCGCCGGCGCGCGGCCACAGGACGAATGGACCGTGTACCGGCTGGAAGGCGATGCATTGCGCGCCTTCGCCGCCGCCTGAAAAAAAGACCACGCCGCTGCCGGCGTGGCCCTGCTGAAATAGTGGGAGGCTGATCCTGCCTCCATCCGTCTTCCCTGCTATGGCCTCCCATGTTCCGGGCTGTCGGTGACAGGGCGATGACATTCACCGGCAAAGAACGCACGACTGCTAGCCTGTGCCGCCCCCACCCCCGGAACCCCCCATGAGCCTTTCGCGCTGGCGCTTGATCCTGAACGGAAAATCCGCCGGGGACGTCGATGTGCGCGACGCGGTCACGGCCTGGCGCGAACGCGGGATCGACCTTGAAGTGCGGGTCACCTGGGAGGCGGGCGATGCCGAGCGCTACGTGGCCGAAGCCATCGACAACGGGGTGGAGGTGATCATCGCCGGGGGCGGGGATGGCACCCTGAGCGCGGTGGCGGAAACGCTGGCGCACCGCGACGAACCTGCCGATGCGCTGCCCTCGCTTGCATTGTTGCCGCTCGGTACCGCCAATGATTTCGCCACGGCGGCGGGCTTCCCGGAAAGCCCCGCCGAGGTGCTGGCGCTGATCACCGCACAGGCCCCCCGCGCCATCGACCTGTTGCGTATCGACGCCGATGGCAAGGTCTGGTGGTGCGCCAATGTCGCCAGCGGAGGCTTCGGTACGCAGGTGACCGTGGAAACCGATGAAGGCCTGAAGAAGGTGCTGGGTGGCCTGGCCTACGTGCTGACCGGCATCTCCAAGCTGGGCCGCATCGAGCCGATCCTGGCGCGCGTGCACGGCCCCGGCTTCGACTGGGAAGGCGGCTTCATCGCGCTGGGCATCGGCAACGGTCGCCAGGCCGGTGGTGGCCAGGCACTTTGCCCCCAGGCGGTCATCGATGATGGCCAGTTGGACGTCACCATCATTCCCGAACTGACCGGCGAAGTCGGCGCGATGCTGGGCCAACTG
>Ga0308163_10003229_pt1 | contig 13899 bp, 15 predicted proteins | sample PhyTR1_FD_201037 | JGI IMG/M metagenome (GOLD analysis project Ga0308163, IMG submission 201037) | Phyllosphere microbial communities from UC Gill Tract Community Farm, Albany, California, United States - DLSLT.R1 | ecosystem: Host-associated > Plants > Phyllosphere > Unclassified | place: USA... | reverse complement strand
TCCATGCCGCACTCCAAGCTCAAGTCGCACATCGCCGACATCCTCAAGTCCGAGGGCTTCATCGCCGGCTGGGACGTCGCGGACGCCCGTGTCGGCCAGACGCTGACGCTCAGCCTCAAGTTCGGCCCCGACCGCCAGCGCTCCATCCGGGGCATCAAGCGCGTGTCGAAGCCCGGACTGCGCGTGTACGCGAAGTCCGCGGAGATCCCCCAGGTCCTCGGTGGCCTCGGGGTCGCCATCCTGTCCACCTCCTCGGGGCTCCTCACGGACCGCCAGGCTGCGAAGAAGGGCGTGGGTGGGGAAGTCCTCGCCTACGTGTGGTAACGACATGTCACGTATCGGAAGACTCCCCATCGACGTCCCCGCAGGGGTCGACGTCGCCGTGGACGGCCAGCACGTCACGGTGAAGGGCCCGAAGGGCGAGCTCAGCCTCACCGTCGCGCAGCCCATCCGCGCCGAGGTCCAGGACGGTCAGGTGCTCGTCACCCGCCCGGACGACGAGCGCGAGTCGCGTTCGCTCCACGGCCTCACGCGCAGCCTCATCGCGAACAACATCGTCGGCGTCACCACCGGCTACACCAAGGGCCTCGAGATCGTCGGCACGGGTTACCGCGTCGCGCTCAAGGACAAGGGCGTCGAGTTCGCGCTCGGCTTCTCGCACCCCGTGTACGTCGAGGCGCCCGCGGGCATCAGCTTCACCGTCGAGGGCGTCAACAAGATGACCGTCGTCGGCATCGACAAGCAGCTCGTCGGCGAGACGGCCGCCAACATCCGCAAGATTCGCAAGCCCGAGCCCTACAAGGGCAAGGGCGTCCGCTACGCCGGCGAGAACGTTCGCCGCAAGGCCGGAAAGAGTGGTAAGTGATCATGGCTCTCGGAGTTAGAGGAAAAAGCAAGTCCGCCGCCCGCGGCCGCAGGCACGCACGCCTGCGCAAGAAGGTCGAGGGCACCGAGCTGCGTCCGCGCCTGGTCGTCACCCGTTCGGCCCGCCACGTCTTCGTGCAGGTCGTCGATGACAGCCGTGGTCACACCGTCGCGTCCGCGTCGACCCTCGAGGCCGACATGCGCACGTTCGACGGCGACAAGACCGCCAAGTCGCGCAAGGTCGGCGAGCTCGTCGCCGAGCGCGCCAAGGCGGCCGGCGTGGAGAGCGTCGTATTCGATCGTGGTGGCAACCGCTACGCAGGACGCGTCGCGGCCATCGCCGAAGGAGCTCGAGAGGGTGGTCTGAGCCTGTGAGCGCAGCCGAGAACAACAACAAGGAGCCCGAGGTCGTGGCAGTGGCGGAGACGCCCGTCGAGACCGCGGCGTCCACCGCACCCGCGCAGAACGAGGGCCGCGAGGGCCGTCGTGGCGGGCGTGACCGGAACCAGGGCGGCCGCGACAGCCGCGGTGGCCGTGATGCCGACAAGAGCCAGTTCCTGGAGCGCGTCGTCACCATCAACCGCGTGTCCAAGGTCGTCAAGGGCGGTCGTCGCTTCAGCTTCACCGCGCTCGTGATCGTCGGAGACGGCAACGGACTGGTGGGCGTCGGCTACGGCAAGGCCCGCGAGGTCCCGACCGCCATCTCCAAGGGCGTCGAGGAGGCGAAGAAGAACTTCTTCCGCGTCCCCCGCATCGGCCTGACCATCCCGCACGCCGTGCAGGGTGAGGCCTCCGCCGGAGTCGTCCTCCTGCGCCCCGCGTCCGCGGGTACCGGCGTCATCGCCGGTGGCCCCGTCCGCGCGGTGCTCGAGTGCGCCGGCATCCACGACGTGCTGAGCAAGTCGCTCGGCTCGTCCAACACGATCAACATCGTGCACGCCACGGTGGAGGCGCTGCAGCAGCTCGAGGAGCCGCGCGCGGTCGCCGCCCGTCGTGGGCTCGAGCTCGAGCAGGTCGTCCCGGCCCGCATCCTCCGCGCCCAGCGTGCCGAGGCCGACGCGAAGGCAGGTGTCTGATGGCTCAGCTCCGAGTGACGCAGATCAAGTCCAAGATCAGCGAGAAGCAGAACCAGCGCGACACCCTGCGGAGCCTCGGGCTCCGTCGCATCGGTGCCGTGGTGGTCCGAGAGGACAACGCCCAGAACCGCGGCTACGTCAACACCGTCGCGCACCTGGTGAAGGTGGAGGAGATCGACTGATGGCTGAGAAGAACGAGTCGGCCGAGACGCCCGTGAAGGCGTCCAAGGCCGCACCGAAGAAGACCGCGAAGGCCCCGGCCGCCGCCGCTTCCGCCGAGACGACCACGGTCGGCTCGACGGAGACGGTCAAGCGCGACCAGGTCCTCAAGGTCCACCACCTCCGTCCCGCCGCCGGGGCCAAGAAGGCACGCCAGCGTGTCGGCCGCGGTGAGGGCTCGAAGGGCAAGACCGCGGGTCGCGGCACCAAGGGCACGAAGGCCCGCTACACGGTGCGCGTCGGCTTCGAGGGTGGGCAGATGCCGCTGCACATGCGCACCCCGAAGCTCCGCGGGTTCAAGAACCCGTTCCGCGTCGAGTACCAGGTCGTGAACCTGGAGAAGCTCGCCGCGCTCTACCCCGACGGCGGCGACGTCACCACGAGCGACCTGGTCGCCAAGGGTGCCGTCCGCAAGAACGAGAAGGTCAAGGTCCTCGGGGACGGCGACATCTCGGTTAAGCTGACGGTTGCTGTCGACAAGGTCTCCGGCTCCGCTGCGGAGAAGATCGTCGCAGCAGGCGGCTCCGTCAAGTAGCACTGCAGGACGCTCAGGAGGGGCGGTCGGGCAACCGGCCGCCCCTCCTGTCACCTGGGGCCGCATCGGGTCGGCCCGACCCCCGCCTCCCGGCGGACCTCCCACAGAAAGCAGGACACCCTCCGTGTTGAGCGCCGTCGTCAGGATCTTCCGCACCCCCGATCTACGTCGCAAGATCGGGTTCACGCTGGGCATCATCGCCCTGTTCCGCCTGGGATCGTTCATCCCCGCGCCGTTCGTCGACTTCGCCAACGTGCAGTCGTGCCTCGCGGCCAACCAGGGCACCTCGGGCCTCTACGAGCTCGTCAACCTCTTCAGCGGCGGCGCGCTGCTGAAGCTCTCCATCTTCGCGCTGGGCATCATGCCGTACATCACGGCGTCGATCATCGTCCAGCTGCTCCGCGTGGTCATCCCGCACTTCGACACCCTCTACAAGGAGGGCCAGTCCGGCCAGGCCAAGCTCACGCAGTACACGCGCTACCTCACGATCGCCCTCGCGGTGCTCCAGTCCACGACGCTCATCACGGTCGCGCGCAGCGGTGCGCTGTTCGGCCAGACCAACGTCAGCGCCTGCACGCAGCTCGTCACGAACGACGCCTGGTACGCGATCATGCTCATGGTCATCACGATGACCGCCGGCACCGGCCTCATCATGTGGATGGGCGAGCTCATCACCGAGCGCGGCATCGGCAACGGCATGTCGCTCCTCATCTTCACGTCGGTCGCCGCGGCGTTCCCGACCTCGCTCATCGCCATCCAGCAGAGCCGCGGCTGGGAGGTCTTCGCCCTCGTGATCGCGGTCGGGCTCCTCGTCGTCGCCGCCGTCGTCTACGTCGAGCAGTCGCAGCGCCGCATCCCCGTGCAGTACGCCAAGCGCATGGTCGGGCGCCGCACCTACGGCGGCAACAACACCTACATCCCGATCAAGGTGAACATGGCCGGCGTCGTGCCCGTCATCTTCGCGTCGTCGCTGCTGTACCTGCCCGCGCTCGTCGCGCAGTTCAACCAGCCGCCCGTCGGCCAGCCGCCGGCGCCGTGGGTGCAGTGGATCACCGACAACCTCACCACGGGCGACCACCCGCTCTACATGGCGATGTACTTCCTGCTCATCGTCGGCTTCACGTACTTCTACGTCGCCATCACCTTCAACCCGGAGGAGGTCGCCGACAACATGAAGAAGTACGGCGGCTTCATCCCGGGCATCCGCGCCGGGCGACCGACGGCCGAGTACCTCGACTACGTGCTCACGCGCATCACGCTGCCGGGCTCGCTGTACCTCGGCCTCATCGCGCTCCTCCCGCTCATCGCCCTGTCGCTCGTCGGCGCGAACCAGAACTTCCCGTTCGGCGGCGCGAGCATCCTGATCGTCGTGGGCGTCGGCCTCGAGACGGTGAAGCAGATCGACTCGCAGCTGCAGCAGCGGCACTACGAGGGGCTGCTCAAGTGACCCGGCTCCTGATCGTCGGCCCTCCCGGTGCGGGCAAGGGCACGCAGGCGAAGCGCATCGCCGAGGAGTTCGGGATCCCCGACGTCTCCACCGGCGACATCTTCCGCCAGAACATCAAGGACCGCACGGAGCTCGGGCAGCAGGTGCAGGCCCTCGTGGACGCGGGCGACTACGTCCCGGACGAGCTCACCAACCGGCTCATCACCGCGCGCCTCCAGGAGGAGGACGCCCGGGAGGGGTTCCTGCTCGACGGGTACCCCCGCACGCTCGACCAGGTCGCGTACCTGGAGGAGCTGCTGCAGGGCTGGGGCCAGGAGCTCGACGCCGTGATCCAGCTGGTCGCCGACGAGGAGGAGGTCGTCGCCCGGCTGACCCGCCGCGCCGAGGAGCAGGGGCGCGCCGACGACGGCGAGGCCGAGATCCGCCACCGCCAGGAGGTGTACGTCCGCGAGACGAGCCCCCTCATCGCCGTGTACCGCGAACGCGGACTGCTGCTCGAGGTCGACGGGCTGGGCGGGATCGACGAGGTCGCCGCGCGCATCCGCACGGCCCTCGCGGCGCGCGGCGTTCGGCCGTCCTCCGACGCCGGTCGCGCGTAGCGGCGTGGGCGCGCTCCGCCGCACGCCCGGCATCTACAAGACGCCGGACGAGATCCGCCGCATGGTCGCGCCCGGCCTCGCGACCGCGGCGTCGCTCGACGCCGTGCGGGAGCTGATCGCGCCGGGCGTCACCACCGGCGAGCTCGACGCCGCCGCCGACGCGGCGATCCGCGCGCTCGGCGGGCGTTCCAACTTCCAGCTCGTGCCGGGGTACCGCCACACGGTGTGCGTCTCCGTGAACGACGAGGTCGTGCACGGCATCCCCGGCGACCGCGTGCTGCAGCCGGGCGACATCGTCTCGGTCGACAGCGGCGCGGAGATCGACGGCTGGAACGGCGACTCCGCGATGACGGTGGTCGTGCCGGATACCGCGAACCCGGACGTCGTGGCGGCGCGCGAGCGGCTGTCCCGCGTCACCGAGGACTCGCTCTGGGCGGGCATCGCGCGGCTCGCGACGGCATCGCATCTCAACGAGGTGGGCGAGGCCGTCGAGGAGAGCGTCGAGGCGGCCGGCTCCTTCGGCATCGTCATGGACTACACGGGGCACGGCATCGGCCGGAGCATGCACGAGGATCCGCCGGTGTTCAACTACCGCGTGCGCGCCAAGGGCCCCGCGGTGAAGCCCGGGCTCGTCGTCGCGATCGAGCCCATGATCACCGACGGCGAGGCGGAGACGCGCGTCCTCGACGACGACTGGACCGTCGCGACCGTCGACGGCAGCATGGCCTCGCACTGGGAGCACTCGGTCGCGGTGCACGCCGGCGGCGTCTGGGTGCTCACGCTCGCGGACGGCGGTGCGTCGCGCCTCGTGCCGCTCGGCGTCACGCCTGTCGCGCCCTGACGCGCTGCGCCGATCCCGGCGCGCGGCCTGATCCGCGGAGCGCGGGCGGTCCGCTCAGGTGTCCATGACGTGCACGAGCTCCTCGACGAAGGAGCCGTGCGAGCCCGACGCCCGCATGATCGCCTGCACGTCCCGGTGATCCGAGAAGACCTCGACGAACTGGTCGAACACGTGCTGGAAGCTGGAGCGGCCGCTCGCGCTGAAGGCCACGAGCGCGACGACGTGCACGCGGTTGCCGCCCCACTGCATCGCCTCGTCGTTGACCACGATGGCGATGGCCGTGCGGTGCGCGGTCATCGCGAGCGAGTGCGGCACGGCGAGGGTGTCGGTGAAGGCCGTGGAGGAGAGGCGCTCGCGCTCGATCGCGCCCTCGATGTACTCCGGGTCGATGATGCCCTGCTCGACCATCTTGCCGCCGAGCAGCCGGATCATGGCCTCCTCGTCGGGCGCGTGCAGGTCGCGGAAGAACAGCGACTCGTCGAGGAACCGCAGCAGGTCGTGCTTCATGGCGCTCCGCCGGGCGTGGCGGCGCACGCGGGCGACGGCGCGGCGGATCGACTCGATGTCGTCGGGCGTCGGCAGCGGCTGGACCACCACCACGGTGTCGCCGGGCGGCCGTGATCCGGTCGCGTCGATGACGAGGTCGACGCCGAGCGCGTCGGCGTCCGCGTCGGTGCGGGTCACGACGGCGTCGACGCTGATGTCCGCGCCGAGCGCCTGCTCGATCCGGCTGCGCATGATCTGGTGCAGGTCGTAGTAGTTCGGGCACACGAGCGCGCAGGCGACCCGGTCGTCCCGCCGGGCGACGCGCTCCCGGTGCGAGCCGACGTGCAGCGCGATGTACGCGATCTCGTCGTCGTCGATCGCGATCCCGCGCCGCCGCTGCACCTCGCTCGCGATGAACACGGCGATCTCGTACGTCATCGGGTAGGAGGTCTTGATGGAGCGGGCGAGCGGGTTGCGCGAGAACGAGCGGTCGGCGGCACGGGCCACGAGGTTGCCGAGGTGCAGCGAGAAGCGGACGGTGAAGTCCTGGTCCTCGAGGTCGACCAGGTACTCCTGCTTCACGCGGCGGACGATGGCGCGGACCACGTCGAGGTCGCTCTCCACGACGTGCTCGCGCATGACCGTCGCGAGCGACTGCTCGGCGCCGGGCGTGACGACGCGCGTGCGGACGAGGAGCGCGAGGTAGGCGACGTCGGCGGCGGGCACGGGCACGTCGAAGTGGGCGGCGAGCAGCCGGGCGAGCACGTCGCGGATCGCGAGGGCCGTGGGATCGGCGGCGGGGGAGGAGGCGTCGGCCGCGTGGTCGACGTCGTCACGGCCGTCCGCGCCCGCGATCGGGTCGGACTCCGCGCGCCGAGGCGCCCGCGCCAGGCGGTCCACCGCGATCGCCACGTGCAGCAGCACGTTGTCGACGCCGTACTCGTTCACGAAGAAGCCGCGCTCGGTGAGCTCGCGGATCAGGTCGGTCTTGAAGGCGCGCAGCGAGTCGGAGGCGAACTCGCGCTGCACCGCCTCGAGCGGCAGGAACCCCTGCGCGCTCTCGTCGCGGAACATGCGGGAGAGCAGCCGCCGGAAGTCGCGCTCCGACCCGGCGAGCACGACCGTGGAGCCGGACCGGCGCAGCGCGAGCCCCGCGTCCTCCACGAGGGCACGCACCTTGCGGAGGTCGGCCTCTACCGTGGACTCGCTCACGTGCAGCTCGTCGGCCAGCGCGAACACGTCGAGGCCGTCGGGGGCGTCGCCGAGTCGGCGGACGAGCGCGTGCATCCGGTCGCGCGGCGTGCCCTGCGCGTCGCCCGTGCCGCGGGTGCCGCGGTGGCGCGCGTAGCTGCCGGCGTCGATCCGGTAGCCGTCGGGGGAGGAGACGATCGCGACCTCCGAGCGCTCGCGGACGGCGGCGACGTAGCTGCGGACGCTGCGGGTGGTGACGCCCAGCCGGTCGGCGAGCTCGCCGGCCTCGACCCAGCGATCCGCCGTGGACAGGTAGTCCAGCAGCCTCTCCTGGTTGTCGCTGAGCATGACCGTCCTCCCCGCGGCCGGGCGGGCCCCGGGATCGGCGGGACGGGCGCGGCTCGTGCGCAGGTCGAGTCAACCATCCCCGTGTGGGGAAGACCCGCCCGCGGCGCCCGCCGCCACCGGTCTTCCTACGGTGCGGAAGCGGATCTGCTGGCACGCGGACCCGCGCGCGGAGCACGATGGGACGACCAGCGACGACGCGAGGAGGCACAGCATGACCGGGAGGATCCTCGTCGTCTGCGGCTCCGGCGCATCCAGCACCTTCCTCGCCCAGCGGCTCCGCGCCCTCGCCGCGGCCGACGGGCTCGAGATCGAGGCCGTCGCGGGATCCGTCGCCGACGTGAAGCTCGACGCCGCGGGCATGGACGTCGTCCTGCTCGGCGCGCACCTCGCCGACCGGCTCGACCTCGTGCGCCGGGCCGCCGCCGACGAGGGCGCGACCGCCGTGCTGCTCGACGCCGACGCCTCGCGCCCCGAGGGCGCGCGCGCCGCCCTCGACCGGGCCCTCGCCGCGATGCGCACGGGAGCCCGCGCGCTCGGCCTCGGCGCGCCGCCGGGCCGGCCCGGCGGGGGAGCGCCGAGCACCCCCTGACCCGCCTCCGCGGCGCCCGCGCCGCGGCACCACGACCCGCATCACCACACGACCTGCATTACCGCACGACCACCGCCACCAGGGCCCCGACGACGGGGCCGACCGAAGGAGCCACCATGGCAGAACGCACCGTCACCATCGCCTCGTCGCACGGGCTCCACGCCCGCCCCGCCTCGCTGTTCACGCAGGCCGCCGCGAAGGCCGGGATCCCCGTGCAGCTCGCCAAGGGCGACCGCAGCGTCAACGCGGCCAGCATCCTCGGCGTGATCTCCCTGGGCGTCGACACGGGCGACGAGGTCGTCGTCTCGGCCGAGGGCGAGAACGCCGAGCAGGTCGTCACCGACCTCGCCACGCTCCTCGAGTCGGACCTGGACGCCGCATGAGCTCCCGCAGCCTCTCCGGGATCGGCATCGGCCGGGGATCCGCCGTCGGACCCGTCATCCGCATGCCCGACCCGCTCCCCGAGCCCGCCGACGCCGCGAGCGCCCTGACCGCCGACGAGGAGCGCATCCGGGTGAGCGCGTCGCTCGCCGCGGTCGCCGCCGACATCCGCATCCGCGGGGAGAAGGCGGGCGGCGCCGCCAAGGACGTGCTCGAGGCGCAGGCCTTCATGGCCGAGGACCCGACGCTCGTCGACGACATCACCGCCCGCCTCGCGACCGGCCGCACCGCCGAGCGCGCCGTGCACGAGGCGTTCGCGGGCTTCCGCGACCTGCTCCTCAGCATGGGCGGCTACATGGGCGAGCGCGCCACCGACCTCGACGACGTCTCCCAGCGCGTCGTCGCGCACCTGCAGGGCGTCGCCGCCCCGGGCGTGCCGGATCCCGACCACGCGTTCGTGCTCGTCGCCCGCGATCTCGCGCCCGCCGACACGGCGCTCCTCGACCTCGACAAGGTCCTCGCGCTCATCACGACCGACGGCGGACCCACGTCGCACACGGCGATCCTCGCCCGCGAGAAGGCGATCGTCGCGGTCGTCGGCGTCGCCGCTGCGGCCGACCTCGCCGACGGGCAGACCGTCGTGGTCGACGCGCTCACGGGCGCCGTCACCGTCGACCCGACGCCCGAGGAGGAGTCCGCCGCCCGCGATGCCATCACGGCGAGGAAGGCCCGCGTCGCCGTGCCCACCGGCCCCGGCGCGCTCTCCGACGGCACCGCGATCCCGCTGCTGGCCAACCTCGGATCCGCCGACGGCGCGGCCGACGCGGTGGCCAAGGGCGCCGAGGGCGTCGGCCTCTTCCGCACCGAGTTCCTCTTCCTCGACGCCACGAGCGCGCCGACGGTCGACGAGCAGCAGGAGCACTACACGCGCCTGCTCGAGGCGTTCCCCGGCCAGAAGGTCGTCGTGCGCGCGCTCGACGCCGGCGCCGACAAGCCGCTCGCCTTCCTCAACGACGCCGACGAGGAGAACCCGGCCCTCGGGCTCCGCGGCCTCCGCGCGCTCCGGGCCAACGAGCAGATCCTCCGCGACCAGCTCACCGCGCTCGCGCGGGCCGACGCCGCGACCGAGGCCGACCTGTGGGTCATGGCGCCCATGGTCTCCACGGTGGAGGAGGCGCGCTACTTCTCGGCCCTCGGCCGCGAGCTCGGCCTGACGACCGTCGGCGTCATGGTGGAGGTCCCGTCCTCCGCCCTGCTGGCCGACCGGATCCTCGGCGTCGCCGACTTCGCGAGCATCGGCACCAACGACCTCACGCAGTACACGCTCGCGGCCGACCGGCTGCTGGGATCCGTGGCCGCGTTCCAGGACCCGTGGCACCCGGCCGTCCTCCGCCTCGTCCAGGAGGTCGGCGCCGCGGGACGCGCGCTCGGCAAGCCCGTCGGGATCTGCGGCGAGGCCGCGGCCGACCCGCTGCTCGCCGTCGTGCTCGTCGGCCTCGGCGCCACCAGCCTCTCGATGTCGCCGGCGGCCCTGGCCGACGTGCGCGCCGAGCTCGCCCTCCACTCGCGCGAGGAGGCGGAGGCCCTGGCCGCCGTCGCCCTCGCCGCCGACAGCGCCGTCGAGGCGCGCGCCGCGGTCACCGCGGCATCGGCGCCCGTCACCGTCTGACCGCCCTCCCCGCCGCATCCTTCACACCACCACAGCAGGCGGGCCGCAGCAGGCCCGCCACCACCACGAACAGGAGCACCACCCCATGACGACGACGTCACCCACCCGCAGCACGGGACAGTCCGTGCGGCTCGGCGTGCAGAAGTTCGGCACGTTCCTCAGCGGCATGATCATGCCGAACATCGCGGCGTTCATCGCCTGGGGCCTCCTCACGGCCCTGTTCATCAAGGACGGCTACCTCCCGAACGCGGAGCTCGCCGGCCTCGTCAACCCGGTCCTGTACTTCCTCCTGCCGCTGCTGATCGCGAACACCGGAGGCCGCATGGTCTACGACGCGCGCGGCGGCGTGGTGGCGAGCATCGCGACCATGGGCGTCATCGCCGGCACGATCGGCACGCCGTACTTCGACGGCGGCAGCCCGATGTTCCTCGGCGCCATGATCACGGGCCCGCTCGCGGCGTACCTGCTCAAGGTCATCGAGCGGCTCTGGATCGACCGGATCCGCCCCGGCTTCGAGATGCTGGTCAACAACTTCTCCGCCGGCATCCTCGGCGCGCTCTTCGCGATCGGCGCGTACTTCGGCCTCACCCCGGTGATCCGCGGCATCACGTCGGTCCTCGGCGGCGGCGTCGGCTTCCTCGTCGACAACCACCTGCTGCCCCTCACGAGCATCGTGATCGAGCCCGCCAAGGTGCTCTTCCTCAACAACGCCATCAATCAGGGCATCCTCACGCCGCTCGGCACCGAGGAGGCGACCCGCACCGGCAAGAGCATCCTGTTCCTGCTCGAGGCGAACCCCGGCCCCGGCCTCGGCGTGCTGCTCGCCTTCACGATCTTCGGCGCGGGCGTCGCCCGCAGCACGGCCCCCGGCGCGATCCTCATCCAGTTCGTCGGCGGCATCCACGAGATCTACTTCCCGTACGTGCTCTCGAAGCCCCTCCTGTTCCTCGCGGTCATCGCGGGTGGCGCGTCCGGCGTCGCGACCAACGTCGCGTTCGACTCCGGCCTCCGCGGCCCGGCCTCGCCCGGCAGCATCATCGCCGTGCTCGGGCAGACCGAGCGCAACAGCTTCCTCGGCGTGATCCTCTCGGTCATCATCTCCGCGGCCGTCACCTTCGTCGTCGCGGCGGTCATCCTCCGCACCGGCAAGAAGACCGAGGGCGACTTCGGCGCCGCGGTCGCCGCGACGCAGGCCAACAAGGGCAAGGAGTCGTCGATCCTCACCGGCCTCGGCGCCGAGACCGGCACCGCGGGCACGGTCGGCGGCCTCGCCGACGACGCGACCGGCACCACCACCGGCACGGACGGCGGCACGGCCACGGCCACCCGGATCCAGGACATCGTCTTCGCCTGCGACGCCGGCATGGGCTCGTCGGCCATGGGCGCCTCGGTCCTCCGCAACAAGATGAAGAAGGCCGGCCTCACCGACGTCACGGTCGTCAACAAGGCCATCGCGGCCCTCGACGGCCAGGCCGACCTCGTGATCACGCAGCGCGAGCTCACCGACCGGGCCCGCGAGAAGAGCCCGGCCTCGGAGCACGTCTCGGTCGACAACTTCATGAACTCGCCGCGCTACGACGAGATCGTGGAGCTGGTCCGGAAGCAGCGCTCGGACAGCTGATCACTCAGGGTCCGCCCCCGTGGCGGATCCCCGCACCACCGCACGCGCGGGATCCGGGGCCCGGTCGACACCGACCGGGCCCCGGTAGCCTCGCATCAGGCAGAACCACGTCAGGAGCACCATGTCGAACGTCCTCGAACCCGCCCAGATCCGCGTCGGCGGCACCGCATCGAGCGTGGAGGAGGCCATCGCCGAGGCGGCCGGCATCCTCGTCGCCGCGGGCGCCGTCACCCCCGAGTACCAGGGCTACATGCTCGAGCGCGAGAAGAGCGTCTCGACCTACATGGGCAACCTGCTCGCGATCCCGCACGGCACCAACGAGGGCAAGGACACGATCCTCGACTCCGCCCTCTCCTTCGTCCGCTACGACGCCCCGATCGACTGGGCGGGCAACGAGGTCCGCTTCGTCGTCGGCATCGCCGGCAAGGACAACGGCCACCTCGACATCCTCAGCAAGATCGCCATCATCTTCAGCGACGACGACGAGGTGCAGAAGCTCCTCGACGCCCCCGACGCCGAGGCGCTGTACGCGCTGCTGGCCGAGGTGAACGAGGCGTGAAGGCCGTCCACTTCGGCGCCGGCAACATCGGCCGCGGCTTCGTCGGGCTGATCCTGCACGAGGCCGGCTACGAGGTCGTCTTCGCCGACGTCAACGCCGAGCTCATCGGTCACCTCGCCTCCGCGGACTCGTACCGCGTCACCGAGGTCGGGCCGCACGCGCGCGACTGGACGGTCACCGGCTTCCGCGCGATCGACAGCGCGGCCGACGGCGAGGCGCTCATCGCCGAGCTCGCGACCGCCGACGTCGTCACCACCGCGGTCGGCCCCGCCATCCTCCGCTTCGTGGCGCCGGCGATCGCCGCGGGCCTCCGGGCGCGCTCCGCCGACCTGGCTCCCGTCGCCGTCATGGCGTGCGAGAACGCGATCAACGCGACGGACACGCTCCGCGCCGAGATCCAGGCGGCGCTCGGCGACGGGTCGGACGCCCTCGGGCGCGCGGTCTTCGCGAACACGGCCGTCGACCGCATCGTGCCGAACCAGGATCCCGCCGCGGGCCTCGACGTCACGGTCGAGGACTTCTCGGAGTGGGTCGTCGAGCGCGGGCCGTTCGGCGACGCGGTGCCCGCGATCCCGGGCGCCACCTTCGTCGACGACCTCGCGCCCTACATCGAGCGCAAGCTCTTCACGGTGAACACCGGGCACGCGACCGTGGCGTACCACGGCTACGCGCACGGCGCCGTGAGCCAGTCGGACGCGATGGCGATCCCCGAGGTCGCCGACGAGGTGCGCCAGGTGCTCGAGGAGACCAGCGCGCTGCTCGTCGCGAAGCACGGCCTCGACGAGGCCGAGCAGGCGGCGTACCGCGAGAAGAACCTCGCCCGCTTCGCCAACACGGCCCTCGCCGACACCGTCGAGCGCGTCGGCCGCCAGCCGCTGCGCAAGCTCTCCCGCGAGGAGCGCTTCGTCGGACCGGCGTCGCAGCTCGCCGAGCGCGGCCTGCCGCACGACGCCCTCGTGCGCGCGATGGGCCAGGCGCTGCGCTTCGACCCGGCGGGCGACCCGCAGGCGCTCGAGCTGCAGGAGCTGCTCCAGACGGACACCGCGGCCGACCTCGTGCGCCGCGTCACCGGCCTCGACGACGCCCACCCGCTCACCGCCGACCTCGTCGCCCTGGTGGACGCGGCCCAGGCCGACCGCCGCAGCGCCCCGCGCCACCGCGCGGAGTAGGCGGCGCAGCGCGCGCGGGCCGGGCGGGCGACCGCCCGGCCCGTCGCGCGTCCGGCGGCGCAGCGACCGGCGCGGCGGCTCCCGTTAGCGCAGGATGGGCGGATCCGACCGCGACACGCGGGGAGAATTGCGACACGCCCGGGGATGCCGTACTCTCGACCCTTGGTGCGCGGCCGCCTCCCGGCGTCCGTGCTGACCATGCGCGCTCCACCTGATGCGCATCCGCACGACCAGCAGACACCACCTCTAGCGACAGTGAGTATATGGCCAAGAAAGACGGCGTCATCGAGATCGAAGGCGGAGTT
>Ga0308163_10003226_pt1 | contig 13903 bp, 13 predicted proteins | sample PhyTR1_FD_201037 | JGI IMG/M metagenome (GOLD analysis project Ga0308163, IMG submission 201037) | Phyllosphere microbial communities from UC Gill Tract Community Farm, Albany, California, United States - DLSLT.R1 | ecosystem: Host-associated > Plants > Phyllosphere > Unclassified | place: USA... | reverse complement strand
TGAGCGAGATCAACAAGGTCTTCGCCGAAAACGGCATCAACATCTCCGGTCAGTTCCTGCAGACCAACGAAAAAGTCGGTTACGTGGTGATCGACGTCGACGCCGAGTACTCGGAGCTGGCGCAAGAGAAGCTGCAACACGTCAACGGTACTATCCGTAGCCGTGTACTCTTCTAAGAGCAGCTACAAGCCTCAAGTTACTAGCGGCAAGTGTTTAACTTGAGGCTGGCAGCTTGAAGCTTGCAGCGATAAAAAAGGGAGCCCCGAAAGGGCTCCCTTTTTTTATTCGACGTTGACGGTGATTTTCTTCGAGACGATTGGCGGATCGAACGGCATGTGACCACTGTCGCCCAGCTCCAGCTGCAGGGTGTGCTTGCCCGGTGCCAGTTTGATCGTGGCCTCGGTCTGCGCCTTGCCGAAGTGCATGTGGTTCGCGTCATTCGGGATCGGCGCACCCGCCGCCGGCAGCTTGTCGACGTCGATAAGCAAGTGGTGGTGACCGGTGTTTTTGGTGACATCACCGGCCGGTGCCAGCGCGATGTCCTTGACGCCGAACTTGACCTTGAACTCCTGAGACACCGTGGCCCCATCCTCGGGAGAAACGATGAACACTTCGGCGCCTTTCGGGGCCGGTGTGGCGGCACTGGCCAACACCGAAACACCCATCAGCACACCCGCCAACGCTGCACGTGACATAAAGCTTTTCATTTTCTTCTCCAGTTTTTCCGTAAAATCCGCGTGGTCATGACAACTTCATGACCATTCGTTGTCGAAGGCACTCGTCAACCATAGCAAAGCGCGCCAGAAAAACCGGCCGCCATAATGATTTCAAAGGAGTGACCATGCGTTTTCTGCCTGGCCTGATCTGCCTGCTACCCCTTTTGAGCCCTTTGGCTCACGCCGAACTGATTGATGACGTCAACGACCGTGGCGAGTTGCGCATTGCCCTTGAGGCTAATACACCGCCCTTCAATTTCAAGGACGGCGACACACTCACGGGGTTCGAGGTCGAGCTGGGGCAACAACTGGCCAACGAGCTGGATGTGCGCGCCGACTTCATCGTCACTGACGAAGCAGACTTGCTCCAGGGCGTTGAAAGCGGCAAGTACGACGTTGCGCTCAATCACATAGCACTGACACCTGAACTCAAGGATCGTTTCGATTTCAGCGAGGCGTACGGCAAGGTCGACTCGCAGCTGCTGGCGAAAAAGGACGAGCAGCCACGACCAATGGTGCTGGTACAGGCGTTTGCGCAAGAGAAGCCGAAAGAGAGTACGCCGGTGGAGTTGGCGATTCCGTTTCAGAAGGGTAATCCGGCGTTTCAGGCCAGCCTTGCGGGTGCGTTGCAGCGGATCAAGGACGACGGACGCCTGGCGGCGTTGTCCGAGAAGTGGTTCAACGAATCCAAGTGAACTCAACACCTGTAGGAGTGAGCCTGCTCGCGATGGCGTCAGGTCAGTCGATATAATCGTTAACTGACACACCGCTATCGCGAGTAGGCTCACTCCTACATGAGATTTGCGGTGGGCGTTTAGTCGAGTTGCGTCAGGGCCCGTGCGGCTTGCAGTAACTCCAGTTCGCTGAAGACTTGCACCCCATGGCGTTTGAGCAGCGCCGCCGTCACGCCCTCACCGGAGACCTTCACCCCGCTGAACGTCCCGTCATAGGTCAACAAATTCCCGCAAGAGGGACTGTTGGCCTTGAGCACCGCAACCCGAATGCCGTGCTTCTGCACCAACGCCAGCGCCTGCCGCGCGCCATCGAGAAACTGTGCGCTGACGTCCTCACCCTCGGTGGTGATCACCGCTGCCTTGCCATCAAGCACTTCAGCGCCCTGCCCGCCCGGGATTTCCGCCGCTGCACGTGGGGTTGGCAGACCACCGGCGACTTCCGGGCACAGCGGCACCACGCGCCCTTCGCCAATCCACTGTTCGAGCAGATCGAATGGCCCGCTGGCCCCGCCGTCGTAACGCACGCGGTGGCCCAGCAGGCAGCGGCTGACCAGAATCTTCTGCATCTCAGAACGGCTCGTTGCCACGGCGACGGAACCAGCCGGTCAGCGACAGGCGTTCGCGGTTCGCCGGCAGCACTTCATGCGGCACTTCGCCAGAGAGGAACACCACCAGACAGCCGCCGGTGGGTTGCACGTCATGGACCCGGTCTTCGCCCAGATACATGCGCAACTGGCCACCGTCTTCCGGCAGCCAGCCGTCATTGAGGTAGATCACCGCCGAGACCATGCGCCGATCGTCGTCGCGGAAGCGGTCGACGTGTTTGCGGTAAAACGCGCCCGGCGGATAGAGGGCGAAATGGCACTCGAAATCCTCAAGCCCCAGGAACAACCCGCGATTGAGCGCCTCGCGCAGGCTGTCCATGAGGTTCAGATAACGGTCGCTGGCTTCGGCCTGCCCCGGGTCGATCCACTGGATGTGGTCGCCACGAATCCCCTCGCGAATCTCCGAAAACGGCCCACGGCCCACCGCCGCCGGTGCCAGCTCACCCTCGGCCTCACGTTTGCGGCACTCGGCCGCCAGCTCACGGGTCAAACCCGCGGGCAGGAAAATGTTCTGCTGCGACCAGCCATGTTCGGCCAGGTCGTCGACGATGCGTAACAGCAGCGGGTGTTCAGAGGATATTTGCATGGCGCGCATAGTATGCCCGCGGCAAGAAATCCGACAGAGCCACGCAGCGGCTTGCTACGAATTCTCGACAAGTACCGGCACCGCACGGAGAATAGTCCGCTGCTGACAGGAGTCCCTATGCGCCGTTTGCTTTTTTCACTGTTGATGTTCTGCGTTTTGCCCGCCTGGGCGGACGGCCACGATCAGCTGTACAAGATCGCCGGCTGGCCAGATCAACGTGCGCATTTCAATGATGCCCTGAGCGCCGCGCAGCAGCGCTACCAGAACAACCTGCCGCCTGCGGTGTTTCAAGCCCTGGTCAACAACAGCAACCAGCGCTTCGCCCCCCAGGCCATGGATCAGCGTGCCGAAGCGCAGCTGCGCCAGCACCTTGCCGATCCACAACCGGCGCTGACCTTCTTCCAGTCACCGCTGGGCCGCAAGATCGTCGCTGCCGAGCTGCTGGCAACCCGGCGCGATCAGTTGGCGAAAAACGCCAAAGGCTTGCCGAAGATGCAGGCCAGCGACAGCCGCCTGCTGATCATCGGCCATCTGGCGCAAGCGCTGCCGGCGCGCGAGGCCGGCGCCGAAGTCAGCCTGGCGATTGCCGGCGTGGCGGCGGACAGTTTGAGTTCGATGATTCCCGGCCTGCTCGGCGGCGGTCAGGCGCAAGGCATGCTGAACGGTCAACGCCAGCGCCTGATGGATCAGATTGGTGCCGACATGAACAACACATTGCTCTACGTTTATCGTGATCTGTCGGATGACGAACTGGAGCAGTTCGCGACATTTGCCGAGTCCACCGAGGGCAAGGCTTATTATCAGGCGGCGCTGGCGGCGATTCGGGCGGGACTGGCGGTGGGGCAAAGCTCTTCGAGCCTGAGTCAGTGATCTTTATCGCCTGACAGAGCCCTATCGCGAGCAGGCTCACTCCTACATTTGATCGCGGTCTCCTGTGGGCGCGAGCCTGCTCGCGAAGAGGCCCTCGGAATCACTGAAGATTCCGCCCTCTGATCCGCTTGTTCAGAAACTCGAAATACTCTTCACGCATCTCCAGCGTCTCGTTCGCCAGATGATGGCGCGCCTGCGGCAGCAACAGAATCTGTGGCCGGTCGAACTTCCATTTCATCACCTGCAAATTGTGCTGCCAGTCCACGGTCATGTCCGCCTGCCCCTGAATGATCAGTGGCCGTCGCGGACTTTTTTTCGCGTGTTCCACACGGATGATCCACCGCGACAGTGCGCCGACCCACGCCGTCGGCAAGCGTTTGGGCTGCAACGGATCGGCCTGCAGGAACGGCAGGAAGGCCGGGTCGTTGGAGTTTTCGCTGAAGCGCCGGGTGACGCCCCGCACGAAAGGTCTCAGCAGGTAATAACTGAGCTGCGACCAGCCCCACGCACGCGGACGCACCAGCGGCGCCAACAGAATCAAATGACCTTGCGCCGGACTGTGCTCGCCATGGTTGAGCACATGGTCGACGACGATCGCGCCACCGGTGCTTTGCCCGCACAGGTGCCAGGGTTGTGGCAGGGCAATCGAGTTGGCCTCGGCGAACAACGCCTGCAGCGCGTCCTGATATTCGGAGAAATCGCGAATGCTCGCCCGCGCTCCGCTCGACAGGCCATGCCCCGGCAAATCGCAGGCGATCACGGCAAAATCCTGATCCAGCGCCCACTCGATCACATGCCGATAGAGCCCGGTGTGGTCGTAAAAACCGTGCAGCAGAAACAGTGTGCCCTTGACCTTTTCCGGCCACCAGCAATGGCTGACCAGTTCATAACCGTCCACCTCGAAACGGCCCATGCCGCGCCAGACATCACGCTCGGGGAAGTCGGTCTGGTAGAACCGCTGATACGCCTTCGCCTCGTCCGACAACGGCTGCCACTGGGCCAAAGGCTTGAGGCTGGCGCGTAAATGATCGGCATCGAAAGTGTCAGGCATGCGGGTATTCCAGAGCGGTAAACAGACTTTATCGGTCTGCGATATTCATCTGTTGCGACAAGCATGGCAAGCTAGCCCACCTCTTCGGGATCGAAAACCATGCGCTCGCCCTACCGCACCGCACTGTTTGCCAGCCTGCTCGCGCTTGTGTGTGCCGGGGTGCTGTGGGCGGCGTACGACTGGTTTCAAGGGCGTTATCTGCGCGCATTCAGTCAGCACACGGCGGTGTTTTCCGGTGATCCGTTGCGCCTGCCCGATGAACTGGCCGGCCCTGGCAAAATCCGCCTCGTGCACTTCTGGGACCCGGCCTGCCCGTGCAACGTCGGCAATCAACAGCACCTGACGGAAATGGTCGAGCAGTTCGGCCCGCGCGGCGTGGAATTCTTCGCGGTGCAAAGGGCTGGCAGCCACGGCCAGTTGCCCGCCCCCCTGAGCAACCTGAAAACCATCGCCGTACTGCCCGGCGCCGAGCAAGTGCCGGCGAGCCCCGCTGTGGCGATCTGGGACCGCAGCGGCAAACTGGCGTACTTCGGCCCCTACAGCGAAGGCCTGACCTGTAACTCCAGCAACAGTTTTATCGAACCGATCCTCAACGCACTGATGGATGATCGCCCGGTCAACGCCACGCACACCCTGGCGGTCGGTTGCTATTGTCCGTGGCCGGTGGTGGTGCAGTAAGGCATTCCAGACTTTTCAAGGACAGCGATGCACGGCACGCAAAGTCTGTGCTAATTGTTTGCAGCCCGACGGGCGGCAATCCCGCATGCACAAGGAGTCACCATGAAACGCGTCTTCACCGTTCTTGCCTTGCTCATCGTTGTCCTGCTCGCTGGCGTCGGCTGGTACGTCTACAGCAAACAGCCAACGCGTCAGGGCCAGGTGGAGCTGCGCAACCTGCAAGGTTCGGTGACCGTGCGTTACGACGAGCGTGGCGTGCCGCACATTCGCGCCGAAAACGAAACCGACCTCTATCGCGCCCTGGGCTACGTGCATGCCCAGGACCGCCTGTTCCAGATGGAAGCCATGCGCCGTCTCGCGCGCGGCGAACTGGCCGAAGTGCTCGGGCCGAAGCTGCTCGACACCGATAAACTGTTCCGCAGCCTGCGCATCCGCGAACGCGCCGTCAGTTATGTCGCCAGTCTCGATAAGCAGTCACCGGCGTGGAAGGCCCTGCAAGCCTATCTGGACGGCATCAACCAATATCAGGACAGCCACGCCGCACCGGTCGAGTTCGACGTGCTGGGCATCCCCAAGCGGCCGTTCACGGCTGAGGACAGCATCAGCGTCGCCGGTTACATGGCCTACAGCTTTGCCGCCGCGTTTCGCACCGAACCGCTGCTGACCTACGTGCGTGATCAACTCGGTGCCGATTACCTCAACGTCTTCGACCTCGACTGGCAGCCCAAGGGCGTGCTCGCCAAAGGTCGCGCCAACCCGACACCGGCCCTCGCCGCCGGCGACTGGAAAGACCTCAACGCCCTCGCCCGCCTCAGCGAGCAGGCGCTGATCGAAAACGGCCTGCCGCAATTCGAAGGCAGCAACGCCTGGGTGATCGCCGGCAGCCGCAGCCAGAGCGGCAAACCGTTGCTGGCCGGCGACCCGCACATTCGCTTCTCGGTGCCTTCGGTGTGGTACGAGGCGCAACTGTCGGCGCCGGGCTTTGAACTGTACGGCCACCATCAGGCGCTGGTGCCATTCGCATTTCTCGGGCACAACCTGGATTTCGGCTGGAGCCTGACCATGTTCCAGAACGACGATCTGGATCTGATCGCCGAGAAGGTCAACCCGGACAACCCGAATCAGGTCTGGTACCACGGCCAGTGGACCGATCTGGTCAGCACCGAGCAACAGATCGCGGTGAAGGGCCAGGCACCGGTGACACTCACCCTGCGCCAGTCGCCCCACGGCCCGATCGTCAACGACGCGCTGGGCACCGCTGCCGGCAAAACACCGATCGCGATGTGGTGGGCGTTCCTCGAAACGCCGAACCCGATCCTCGAAGGTTTCTATCAGCTCAACCGCGCCGACACGCTGGCCAAGGCCCGCGCGGCGGCGGCCAAGGTGCAGGCACCGGGGCTGAACATCGTCTACGCCAATGCCAAGGGCGACATCGCCTGGTGGGCCTCGGCGTTGCTGCCCAAACGCCCTGCCGGGGTGAAGCCGGCCTTCATTCTCGACGGCAGCAGCAATCAGGCGGACAAGGACGGCTACTACCCGTTCAGCGCCAACCCGCAGGAAGAAAACCCGGCGCGCGGCTACATCGTCTCGGCCAACTTCCAGCCGCTGTCGCCGACCGGGATGGAGATTCCCGGTTACTACAACCTGGCCGATCGCGGTCAGCAGCTCAACCGCCAGCTCAGCGACAAGAATGTGAAGTGGAGCAACGAGGCCAACCAGAAGCTGCAACTGGGCACCACCACCGCTTACGGCCCGCGCACGCTGGCGCCGTTGCTGCCGGTGCTACGGGAAGTGGTGAGCGATCCGGCGCAACTGAAACTGGTCGAGCAACTGGCGCAGTGGCAAGGCGACTACCCGCTGGATTCGGTCAGCGCCACAGTGTTCAACCAGTTCCTCTACGACCTCGCCGATACGGCCATGCGCGATGAGCTGGGCAACGACTTCTTCGAAACGCTACTGCCGACCCGGGTGATCGATGCCGCCCTGCCGCGCCTGGCCGCGAACGCCGATTCGCCGTGGTGGGACAACCGCGACACACCGAACAAGGAGACCCGTGCCGACATCGTCAAAGCGGCGTGGCAGGCAAGCATGACGCACCTGAAACAGACCCTCGGTGACAACCCGTCCGCCTGGCAATGGGGCACGGCGCACACCCTGACCCATGGTCATCCACTGGGACAACAGAAGCCATTGGACCGCATCGTCAACGTCGGGCCATTCGCCGCGCCAGGCAGCCATGAAGTACCGAACAACCTCTCGGCCAAGCTCGGCCCGGCGCCATGGCCGGTGACTTACGGACCTTCGACGCGGCGCCTGGTGGACTTCGCCGACCCGGCGCACAGCCTGACCATCAACCCGGTCGGCCAGAGCGGCGTGCCGTTCGACAGCCACTATGACGATCAGGCCGAGGCGTACGTCGAGGGGATGTATGTGCAGGCGCACTTCAGCGAGGAAGAAGTGACGGCCAACACCCGCAGTACCTTGAAGCTGTTACCGGCAAGGGCTGCCCAGTAGTTTTGTGCTGGCCGGTCTGGCCCTATCGCGAGCAAGCTCACTCCTACAGTTGATCGCATTTTTTCAGAGGGAACGCGGTTAATTGTAGGAGTGAGCCTGCTCGCGATGAGGCCCTTCAACCCAATACATCTCTCAGAGCACCAGCGCAAAATTCAGCCGAAACTGCTGCGGCGTCACGCCCAGCCGGCGGTTGAACACACTGCGCATGTGCTGCGCATCGCGAAACCCGCACTGATACGCCACGGTCTTCAACGGCGCCGTGGTGCTTTCAAGCATCACCCGCGCCGCATCCACCCGCGCCCGCTCGACGAACTCCGCCGGAGTGACCCGGGCTTCGCGGGCAAACACCCGGGAGAAGTTACGCGCGCTCATGTTCGCCGCATTCGCCAGATCGGCAATCGCCAGATCGCCGGTGAGATTGGCCAACACGTACAACTGCACCATCGCCACCGCCGACGTCGGCTCCGCATGCGGCGTGAGGAACGGGCTGAACTGCGACTGCCCGCCCGAGCGCTGAGTGAACACCACCAGGCGCCTGGCCACGCTCAGCGCCACCTCGGCGCCGTGATCACAGGCCAGCAGGTACAGCGACAGATCGATCCCCGCCGTGACCCCGGCCGAGGTGTAGAGCGCGCCGTCCTCTACATACAAGCGATCGACCTCGACCCGGGTTGATGGACACAACTGCGCCAAGGCTTCGGCATCATTCCAGTGGGTGGTGACAGTGCGCCCTTCCAGCAGCCCCGCCCGCGCCAGCATGAATGCGCCGTTGCAGATCGAACCGAAACGCCGCGCACGGGTGCTGGCTTCGCGCAGCCAGGCATCGAACACGCGGCCAAAATCCATGAACGGCAACTGCGACCCACCGGCCACCAACAGCAAGTCCCAGGCGTCGAGCGCCTCGCTGAAATGCCGATGGGCACTGAGGTTCAAACCGTTGGAACAGGCCATCGGGCCCTGCTCGACACCAATCACCTCCAGCCGATAGTGATCCTCGGGCGGCAGAAACCGATTGGCCTCGGCGAACACATCCATCGGCCCACTGACATCCAGCGCCTGCACGCCGGGGAACACCACGATGGCGACGGTTTTGTTCATGACTGTGGATTCCCTTTCAAGAGCAAAAGATCGCAGCCTGTGTAGTGGTTCAGTTTTTTTAAACCACTCCGTAGGAGCATTAGGCCGCTTGCTGCTCAAACAGCGCGGGCGGCAGGTGGTTCGAGGCGGAGTGACAACGGCGATGGTTGTAGTGGTAGACAAAATCCATCACGTCCTTCTCCGCTTCGAAATGATTTGGGTAACCGTTTTCCGGCATCCAATCGTGCTTCAAAGTCCTGAAATAGCGCTCAACCACTGCGTTATCCCAGCAGTTCCCTCGACGACTCATGCTCTGAACGATCCGGTTTTCAGCCAAGCAACTAACAAATCGATCAGCGGTGTACTGGCAGCCCTGGTCTGAGTGAAATAGCAGTTCAGGCATCGGGCGGCGTAGCGACACTGCCAACCTTAGCGCCTTTGCAGACAGCTCAGCATCGGCAGTTCGTGAGCAGGCCCACCCCACAATCCTGCGTGAAAACAGATCCATCACCACCGCCAGATAAAGCCAGCTATTTCCGACTCTGATGTAGGTAATATCACCGGCCCAGAGTGTGTCTGGCCGGGTCGGATTAAAACGACGATCAAGTATGTTCGGAGCAACGATCGCTGGTTTCGTAGCGCGTCGATAGTGGGCATAACGCGGTCTGCGTCGGTGTAGGTCAAAGGTGTTGATCAGCGTGCGCATTCGATAGCGCCCGATGAAAATCCCCTCTTTTCTTAGCTCTTTGGAAAGCCCACGAGCCCCTAACGCCTGACGATGTTCTTTATGCAATGCACGAAGTTTACGCCTCAGCCAACGTAGATCAGGCTTCAGGCGCTTGGGTTTACGCATCGTGTAATAACTGCTTCGGGCAACGCCAAGCACGGAGCACATGCGCCGAATCGACATTGCACCTCGAACGCCATCAATCACTTGGTTCGACCGAACAGAACCTTTAGATGAGAGGGCAATTGCTTTTTTAGCACTTGGTTCTCGGCTTCAAGCAGTGCCAGTTTTGCCTGGAGCGACTCGATCAGTTCTTGATCCTGCAGTCGCGGAGGCTGCGACATGCCTTCCTGCTCCCGACGCCAGCGCGAAACCCAGCGACGCAGGGCGGTAGGGCCTACACCAGTAGCTTCACAGGCTTTAGGGATGGAGTAATTCATCTCCACAACCAAGCGAATGGCTTCTGCTTTTTCCTCAGACGTGACAACCCGATATCCCATGATGCTTCCTTAAATCGACGCTCCTACATCATGGTCTAAAAAAATTCGACCACAACAGGCTCACTCCTACAATGGATCTTCAGTGAACCGATGACCCGGTAGGAGCTGCCGAAGGCTGCGATCTTTTGATTTTTAGAAACAAGATCAAAAGATCGCAGCCTTCGGCAGCTCCTACAGGGAGGCGGGTGTGTTAGCGCAAGCGCTCAAGCATCTGGTAATACCACATCCCCGCCGCCAGCAACGGATTGCCCAGCAAATCCCCCATCGGCACGCGAATGTGTTGGCACCCGGCAAAGGTGTCGAACTGTTCCAGCTGCCCGGTGATCGCCCGGCTCATGATTTCGCCCATGATGTGCGTCGTCGCGATGCCGTGGCCCGAATAGCCCTGGCAATACCAGACGTTGTCCGAGAGCTTGCCCAGTTGCGGGATGCGGTTGATCACGATGCCCATCGCGCAGCTCCACTGGTAATCGATCTGCACCCCTTTGAGCGCCGGGAACGTCTGCTCGATGCACGGGCGCAGCTCGGCGGCGATGTCTCGCGAGTCCTTGCCGCTGTAGTTGGCACCGCCGCCGAACAGCAGACGACCGTCGGCCGTGAGGCGGTAGTAATCGAGGACGAAACGGCAGTCGTACACCGCCAGGTCTTCGGGGTTGATCTGCCGCGCCAGATCACCCAGCGGCGCGGTGGTGACGATGCCGCCCATGGCCGGGAAAATCTTGCCCTTGAGCTGGCCCGGTTCGAGCTTGTGATAGACGTCGCCAGCGAGCATCACTTGATTGGCATCGATCTGGCCATGGGCGGTTCTGACGCCCGGGGTCTGGCCGTGAATGATCTCCAGCACTTCGCTGTTCTCGAAGATCAGCGCGCCAAGGCTTTGCGCCGCCCACGCTTCGCCGATGCACAGGTTGAGCGGGTGCAGGTGCATGTTGCGGGTGTTCTTGATTGCGCCGTGGTAGAGGTCGCTTTGCAGCAGGTCGCGTACCTGGCTGCGGTCGAGCAGGCTGACCTCATCGGCCATCCCACGGCGCACGGCTTCCTGGTAATCCTGGCGTAGACCTTCCATGTGGCCCGGCTTGTAGGCAGCGTGCAGATGGCCGTGCTTGAGGTCGCACTGGATGCCATATTTCTCGACCCGCTGCTGAATGATTTCATGCCCGCGCCAGCGCAGGTGCCAGATGAAATCGTCGACGTCATCGCCCAGTTTCGGGCGCATCTGTTTGCGCATCGCGCCGTCGCCGGAGAGGCTGCCGGTGACTTGCCCGCCATTGCGTCCGGTGGCGCCCCAGCCGATCTTGTGGCTCTCGACGATGGCGACTTTCAGGCCTTTTTCGGCCAGTTCCACAGCGGTGGCGACGCCAGTGAAACCGCCGCCGATGATCACTACATCAACCTGGTGCCGGCCTTGCAGGGTCGGGTAGTCGGTGTCCTGATTGAGGGTGGCGGTGTAGTAGGAATTGCAGCGTTGGGTCATGTCAGTGTCCACACAAAATTCAAGTCGGTACGCGATCCCCTGTAGGAGTGAGCCTGCTCGCGATAGCGGTGTGTCAGTCAAATCAGTGTTAACTGACAGATCGTTATCGCGAGCAGGCTCACTCCTACAGGGGGATCAGCGGTGAGGCCTCAGGCTTCGGTCAAATACCAGCGCCAATCCTGCTCACCCACCTCGGCCATGAACTGCCGGTACTCGGCACGTTTCACCGCCAGATACACCCCGAGAAATTCCTGCCCCAAGGCATCCCGTGCCCACGCAGAATTCTCCAGCGCCTGCAACGACGTCAGCCAATCGGTCGGCAGCAATTGCTTGGCTTGCGCATAGCCGTTGCCCTCGACCGGTGCGCCCGGATCAAGGTTTTCGCGAATGCCACGATGGATCCCGGCGAGGATCGCTGCCGCCGCCAGATACGGGTTGGCGTCGGCGCCGCAGATGCGGTGTTCGATGTGCCGGGTGTTGGCCGGGCCGCCGGGCACGCGCAGGCTGACGGTGCGGTTGTCGATGCCCCAGGTCGGCGCCAATGGCGCGTAGCTGTTGGCCTGGAACCGGCGGTAGGAGTTGGCGTTGGGGCAGAACAGCAGCAGCGAATCGAGCAGGGAGGCGAGCATGCCGCCAATTGCGGTGCGCAGCAGCGGGGTGCCGGCGGGGGACTCGGAGGCGAACAGGTTGCGCCCCTCTCCGTCGGCAAGGCTGACGTGCATGTGCATGCCGGTGCCGGCCAGATCATCGAACGGCTTGGCCATGAACGTCGCCTGCATGCCGTGCTTGTGCGCCACGGCTTTGACCAGGCGTTTGTAGCGCACCGCCTGATCCATCGCCTGCAGCGCGTCGCCGTGTTCGAGGGTGATTTCCACCTGGCCCGGGGCGTATTCGGAGATTGCCGTGCGCGCCGGAATACCGTGCAGCTTGCAGGCGCTGTAGAGGTCGGCGAGGAACGGTTCGATCTGCTCCAGTTCACGCAAACCGTAGACCTGAGTGTGTCGCGGTCGGCCACCGTCGGCATCCAGCGCCGGTTGCGGGCGACCGTTGTGATCGCGTTTGGCGTCGAGCAGATAGAACTCCAGTTCGCACGCCATCACCGGGTGATATCCCTCGGCTTTGAGGCCGTCGATCACCTTGATCAGCAGGTGCCGCGGGTCGGCAATACTCGCCGGCAGGCCCTCGGTCGGGTGCATGCTGACCTGCACCGCGGCGGTCGGAATCTGCCGCCACGGCAGGCGCACCAGACTGCCTTCAAGCGGGTAGGCGCGGCAGTCGATATCACCGACGTCCCACACCAGGCCCGAGTTTTCCACGTCCTCGCCCTGCAAGGTCAGGCCGAGGATGGTGCTGGGCAGCGGACGACCGCTTTCGTAGACGGCGAGCAGTTCTTCGCGGTGCAGCAGTTTGCCGCGCGGGACGCCGTTGGCGTCGAGGATGAACAACTCGATCATGTCGATATCGGGGTTCTGTTCAAGGAACAGGCGTGCGTCTTCGATGGCTGCAAATTTCATGGTCAATCACTCACGATGGCGCCGCACAGGCGCGCAGAATCGGGCCGGACGCGTAGAGAGCGTCCCGGCAGGGATTTCAAATGGAGATCAGTCAAACGTGACACAGAACCTGTGGCGAGGGAGCTTGCTCCCGCTGAGGCGCGAAGCGGCTCTCGCTTTTTGATTCAAAGGCAGGGGACTGCTATGCAGTCCAGCGGGAGCAAGCTCCCTCGCCACAATGGATCTTTACTGACTGACAGAAATCAGCAGGCGATATCCGGCGGGCGTGCGGAGTGACGCAGCTTGGAACGGCGCAGGGCCATGGGGAGATTGACGATGCGATTCATGCGCGGCCCCTGTGACAGAGGGCGCACACAGCGGAGACGTTCAACCTTTCTGGTTGTTGTGGTGACGTACTCATAACGCGTGTTTCCGGTGGCGGAAAACGTCGGTGGCGGGGCAGGCCCGCCGACCGGTGTGCCCGGATAGTAAGGGGCAATCCGCGGGCCTGTAAACCGATGATTGCCCCCTTATGCCGTTGGCCGACGCTCAGCGCAGCAGGTGAAAGCCCAGCCCGGCAAGGGCGCAAACGATCAACACTTCAATCACGCCGCGCTTGAAAATGAACAGCGCCAGCGCAGCCAGCAGCGCCAGCCCGATCGAAAACAGATCCGGGTGCCCGGCAAAACCGCTCGGCCAGAACACGTGATAAGCGAAGAAACACGCCAGGTTGAGAATCACCCCGACCACCGCCGCGGTGATCGCGGTCAGCGGTGCGGTGAACTTCAATTCATTGTGGGTCGATTCCACCAGCGGCCCGCCGGCGAGGATGAACAGAAACGAGGGCAGGAAGGTGAACCAGGTCACGAGTGTCGCCG
>Ga0308163_10003219_pt1 | contig 13938 bp, 13 predicted proteins | sample PhyTR1_FD_201037 | JGI IMG/M metagenome (GOLD analysis project Ga0308163, IMG submission 201037) | Phyllosphere microbial communities from UC Gill Tract Community Farm, Albany, California, United States - DLSLT.R1 | ecosystem: Host-associated > Plants > Phyllosphere > Unclassified | place: USA... | reverse complement strand
CTCATTGCTGAGCAACGTATTTCTTTTTTGTGAACATTTGATAATTTAAGTAATCAACAGCGCTTACGCAGCTGTTGGCACCTTCATCAAACGCCCACACTTATCGACTGTTAATTTTTAAAGAACTTTGTTCGGTACTGCATCTTGCCGTCAGCGACAAATCGTTTTGTTTGTCAGCAGCAGAGAAGTGAGATTATGCCGTGCTCCGCTTAACTCGTCAACTCCTTTTTTTCTACTTCGCTGCAACATCGCATTCGATATTGCAATTCAACACGTTGACGCCCTTGGGCTGCATCGTGCCGTGAAGCGGGGGCGAAGTATAGCAAGCGCGTCTGTACCTTGCAAGGACGCCATGTCTAAGACCGTTTTTTTTAAAACATGGTTCCCAATGTTTCGGTCACATCTGACGTCTGTCTGGAAGCTAGCTGGTCGAACAGTAGCCGTCTGGCTATTCGTTCAAAATACTTGCAATATTCACTATCGGAAGGAGTAGTATGCTCGACAGACGAGGTGAATGCATCAGACGGATGTCCTTCGTTACCTTAAAAAAAGTCCACATATAGATAACAACGGCAAATGCGCCGTCAGTTACGGACGTAGGAGACAGCATGCTGGAGATTGCCGTAGAACACGTCAAACGTGTTCGCTCGGTCGTCCATGGGCGGCTCGAGTCAAACCATGCATTGGGTCCCGCACCCCATCCGGACCATGAACCGGGCCTTGCCGGCACGGTCAACCGGATTACCCAATCCTGGATCCGATGTCTCAACGAATACAAGCTGGACCCGGGCGCCTGCAACGATCCCGAGGTGGTCTCGCCTGCCGAGCTGCAGGCCAGACAGGAAGGCCTGGCCGATCTGCAGGCAGTCGCCAAGGTTGAGATGGCCAACCTCTACCAGCAACTGGCCGGCTCCGGCTACGCGATCATGCTCACCGACCGCGACGGCGTTCTGCTCAATTACTTCGGCGACCCGGCTTTCACCCATGCGGCGTCGAAAACCGGCCTGATGCCGGGCGCACTCTGGAGCGAGCGCGCGCAAGGCACCAACGGCATGGGAACCTGCCTGTTCGAGCGGCGCCCGCTCACGGTGCACCAGGACGAGCACTACCTGTCGCGCAACATCGGCCTCTCCTGTGCGGCGGCACCGATCTTCGATCATGAAGGCGAGCTGGTCGGGGTGCTCGACGCCTCCGGCGAATCGCGCCTGGCCCAGCAGCACACACTGGCCCTGGTCAGCATGTCGGTACAGATGATCGAAAACCGCGTGTTCCTGCACCAGTTCCGCCATGAATACATCCTGCGTTTTCACAACCGCCCGGAATTCGTCGGCACCCTCAGCGAAGGGGCAATCGCGCTGAGCGTCACCGGCAAGGTGCTGGCCGCCACCCGTTGCGCCCTGTTCCAGCTCGGCCTGCGCAGCCGCAGCGAGATCGTCGGCCGCGATATTTCGGAACTGTTCAACGTGACCTTCTGCGGGCTGGTCGATTCCAGCATCCGCAAGGCGTTTCACCCGGTTCCGATCTTCGAGACCCACAGCGGCGCGCGCTTTTTTGCCGTGATGTACCAGCCGGTGTCGAACACCGGCATGCGCCCGACGCCGCGCAGCGGGCCGCATACCGGGCTGGCCGTCCACCCCGCGCAACCCGCGGGCACCCCGCTCGACGCGCTGCATTGCGGCGATCCGGCGATGGCTGCCAACATCGACACCGCCAAACGGATACTCGAGCGCAAGGTCGCCCTGCTGCTGTATGGGGAAACCGGCACCGGCAAGGAGATGTTCGCACGGGCGGCCCATCTGTCGAGCAGCCGTGCGGCGCGTCCCTTTGTCGCCATCAATTGCGCCTCGATACCGGAAGCGCTGATCGAAAGCGAACTGTTCGGCTACCGCTCGGGCGCTTTCACCGGCGCCAGCAAGGAAGGACAGCGCGGCAAGCTGCTGCAGGCGAACGGCGGCACCCTGTTCCTCGACGAAATCGGCGACATGCCGGTCACCCTGCAGGCGCGCCTGCTACGGGTACTCGAAGAGCGCGAAGTCGTTCCGCTCGGCGGCGAAACACCGATCAAGCTCGACATCCACCTGATCAGCGCCACCCACTGCGACCTGCAGAAGAAGATCGGCCAGGGCGAATTCCGCGAAGACCTGTATTACCGTCTCCAGGGCGTGACGCTCACCCTGCCCCCGCTGCGCGAACGCGCCGACCGCCGCGCCCTGATCCGGCAGCTGGCGACAGAAGAAAGCGACGAAGGCAGCCCGGTCGAGCTCGACGAACAACTGCTGGCCCTGCTCGACCGGCAGCGCTGGCCAGGCAATGTGCGGCAACTGCGCCACCTGCTGCGCACCTTGATCGCGCTGCGCGAGAGCGACCTGCTCACGGTGCGCGATCTGCCGGCCGAGTACCGTGCCGCCGCCATCGTCCTCGCCGCACCACCGTCCGGCGCCGCCCTCGCCCGCGAGACGCCGGCGCACCCGACTGCGCATGATCCCGGCCAGGCGCTGGCGCACCTGGCCGATGGCCCGCCGGAGAGCGAGAGCGCGGCAGCGCCTGCCCTGAATCCTCTCGAGTGCGCGGAACGCAGTGCACTGCTGCAGGAACTCGAGCGTCGCGACTGGAACCTGAGCAGCGTGGCGCGCGAGCTGAACATGAGCCGCAACACGCTGTACCGCAAGCTGCAGCGGCTGCACATCAAGCTGCCCGACAAATCCCTGTTCCATTGACGCGCCCCTCATGCCTGCCCGCTACACTGCCACGGCCATCACCCTGCACTGGTTGATCGCACTGCTCCTGCTCGGCCAGTTCGCCTTCGGCCTGCTGCTGGCCGATATCCCGCGCGGCACGCCGGCGCGCGGAATCTACGTCAACCTGCACAAGAGCAGCGGCATCCTGATCGGCCTGCTGATCCTGCTGCGCGTTGGCTGGCGGCTCACGCACAAGCCGCCGCCGTTGCCTGCCACGATGCCCGCCTGGCAGCGCCATGCCGCCCGCCTCAGCCACATCGTGCTGTACCTGTGCATGGTGGCGCTGCCGCTGTCCGGCTACCTCGGCGCCAATTTCAGCCGGCACGGCATCAAGTTCTTCAACCTGGTCCACTGGCAACCCTGGGGGCCGGACGACAAGACCTGGTATGCCCTGTTCAACCAGATCCACCACCTGGCTGCGCTGTTGCTGGCGGTATTCGTCGCCCTGCACCTGCTCGCCGTGGCCAAGCACATGCTGATCGACCGCGACGGTCTGATATTGCGCATGTGGCCGGCGCGCGGCCTGCGCGGCGCCCGCTCCCGTCCCGATCCCTCCCTGGAGACACGATGACCATCCGACACTATTACCCTATCCTGCCGGCCGTACTGGCCACGATCCTGGCGCTGGTCGCGCCGGCATCGGCCAGCGCGCAACCGGCCGGCATGCAGCCAGCGCCCGTATCCCGCACCGCTCTCGCCTACGTGCCGAACGAAGGCTCGGGCACGATCTCCGTGATCGACACCGCCAACGACCAGGTGATCGCCGAACTGCCCGGTGGCGGCAAGCCGCGCGGCCTGGCCGTCGGCACCGACCGGCGCTGGCTGTACGTCAGCGACCAGCCGCACAACCGCCTGCAGCTGGTCGACCTCGGCGCGCGCGCGCTGGGCGCCACGATCGCGCTGGGCGAATCGCCCGAAGGGGTGTCGATCTCTCCGGACGGGAGATGGGTCGTGGCCGCCGTCGAAGGCAAGAACGAGATCGCGGTGACCGATACGCGCAGCAATGCGCTGGCGTTTTCGATCAAGGTCCAGGGCCGCAATCCCGAACATGCCGTCTTCAGCCCGAACGGACGGCTGCTGTTCGTCAGCGCGGAAGAAGGCGAAGCGGTCGACATCATCGATTTCCCGGCCCGCAAGCAGGTGGCGCAAGTGGCGGTCGGCGCACGGCCGCGCGGGATCGGCTTCCTGCCCGACGGCAGCCGTGCGTATATCGCCACCGAAAATGCGAACGAGGTCTTCGTGATCGACACCGCCAATTTCGCGATCCTGGCGCGCATCAAGGCCGGCTTGCGCGCCAACGGCATCGCGGTGCATCCGAGCGGCCGCGAGGTGTACGTGTCGAACGGCGGCGACGCCAACGTGTCGGTGATCGACACCGCCAGCAATCAGGTGGTGGCGACCATCCCGGTCGGCCAGCGTCCATGGAACATGGCGCTGACGCCGGACGGCAGGAAACTCTACGTCGCCAACGGCCGTTCGAACAGCATATCGGTGATCGACACCGCACGCCGCACCCGCCTGCGCGACGTCGCGGTCGGCAAGCTGCCGTGGGGCGTGGTGATCAGATAGGCGGCCACCCTGCCATTAGGATGTGTGCGGGTGCATTCACGGCGTGCCGACGTCGACGCTGACGGCGCGCCGCATCGGCACCGGCGCCCCCATCGCCGCGGCGCTGTTCAACAGATCCAGCACCAGGCCGGCCGGATTGCAGCCGGTCGATGCGTGCAGGCCGGCATAGGCTGCGGTCAGGCGCGGATTCACGTCCAGCACCATGGCGCCGCGTGCGCTCAGCACGAAGTCGACCCCGACGTAGCCCCACAGGCTCGGCATCGCGGCCGCCACCTGCCGGGCCAGGCGTGCCAGCGCCCCATCATCGTCGTTCAGGCCGTTCACGACGCTGCCGAGAAAGTGGAAACGGTTGTCGCGCATCGCGACCCGCTCCTTGTTGCAGGCCAGGACCCGTGCGCTGCCGTCGCAGCAGAGCAGCGACAGGCTGCCCAGCGTGCCGGGAGCGAAGGGTTGCAGCACATGGCCATCCGCCGCATGGGCGCGGATCCAGGCCAGCGCCGCCGCCCGGTCGCTGAACAGCCGGGTATCGAGGCAACCGGCACCGTCGTCGGGCTTGACCACCCAGGGACCGCCATCCTGCGGCAAGCCGGCGTGCGGACTGTAAGTGGGCACGACGGCCACGCCGGCCTCGGCCAGCACGCGCGACAATGCCAGCTTGCTGGCGGCGACCGCCACCGCCCCGGGTGCGCTGCCCAGCAGGATGCGTTTGCCGTGCAGGACGGCACGCGACACATGCTCCAGGCTGGCTTCCGATTCGCTCGCCAGCGGCCACACCGCATCGGCCGCCAGCATGCCCGCCGCGAAATGGATGCCGAACCGGCCCATGCGCTGTGCCGCCGCGGCGTCCATTCCCGCGCCCATGGCCGTGCCCTCATCGATCTGCGGCCACACCGGCGCACCATCCACGCCCGGCATCGCCATGCTGGCATCAACGTCGGCATCAACATGCATATCGCCGAACCTGGATGCGGCGCCGGGGCTCACGCTCGTCACCACCTCGACACCGGACAGAGCGCCCAGGTCGGCCAGTAGCGCCTGCTGCAACATTTCTCCCTGGCGCCTGAGCGCCTGCGGCAAGGGCCGTGCCGGCGCCCGGCCGGCCGCGATCGGGTCGAACACGAACACTTTCATGCGCGCCATCGCATCCCTCCGGCATGTGCCAATGTCCTGTTGCCCCGCCGGTTCCCGTCAGCGTGCTGGATGCGAGACGCTGACCAGCGTGAGCGTTTCATCGATGGCCGGCAGCGGCTCGCCCGGCGCGGGTCCGGGATTGCCGCGCGCCTGTGCGCCAGCGGCGGGCTGGCCGGCTGCTGCCCTGGCGGCCGCCGTACCACCCGGCGCACCCGCCGCGCCCTTTTCTCCTCGGTTCGCCAGCGAACTGCGCAGCTGGTACACGCCGCCCGGCACCTGCTCGCTGACGATGAAGGTATAGGTTTTATGGATATAGGGTTCGAAACGCGCGTGCATCGGATCGTTCAGGTAGGGCTGGATCTGCACCGCCTGTGCGCGGATGGCTTTGCCCTGGTAGGTGATCGGCTGCGCGCTCACCTGTGCCTCCTGTGCCAGCGCCATCCGGATCCGCTTGCGGAAATACGCGGTCGAGCCGCCGGTCAGGCGCTTCATTTCGGCGATGTCGCGCTCGAGAAAGCCGAGCAGCACCGGGTTGCCGTGGACGTCGTCCAGCGCCGGGATGTCGTGCCTGTGCTCCCCCGAGAGAAAGTGCAAGGTGGCGCTGGTCTTGCCCTTGGCGCCGGCCAGGTCGAGCTGCACCTTGTCGGTGAAGCCGGGATCGACGTTACTTATCTTGCTGAATGTGTAGACCAGCACGGCCGGCGGCGCGATGCGCGCCAGGTGGTCGGTCTCGAACAGCAGGGTTTCGGCGCGCGAGACGGCCTGGGCATCTGCAGCTTCCGGCAGCAGCAGCGCCGCCAGCGCCAGTGCCAGGCCGCAGACGCGGCGCAATACCGAGGCGCGCGGCCGGAGCGGCGCCGCAAGCGGCTGCCCCGGCACTTGGGCGAGCGGCGGCATCACGGCGCTCCACCTTTCTGCGATGCGCGCAACGCCTGTCCTTTCGGGTCGAGCAGCGGCACGCCATATTGATCGAGGATGGCGTTGATCTTGTCCTGGTTGGCGCCGATCAGCTCATCGATGCGCTGCCGGAACGCCTTGTCGCCCTGGCGCACGCCCATCGCGATCTCGAAATCGAGTTTCATGCCGGGACGCGACGCCAGCGGCACCGCGACGATGGGCGCCGCCTTCGTGTTGCGCGCCACGTAACCGCCGATCGGCCCCCACACGAAGGCCAGGTCGATCTTGCCGCTGGCGAGATCGCGCTCGATGGTTTCGCCCGGATACTGCTCGGCATCGCCCGACTGGATCTGGTACCACTCGACCTGCTTCATGAGGTCGTTCTTCAACAGCCAGTCGATCATCGGCGAGGCCGTGAACACCCCGAAGCGCAGCTTGCCGCGCTGGGCCGGATTCAGCGCCAGCACGCCGTCCAGGTCGCGTATCCCGTCCAGGCCCTTGCCGCGGTCTTTCACATAGACCAACGCATAGGTGGAGTGGTAATAAGGATGGGTGGTGGCGGCCATCTCGAAACCGGCCGGGACGCCGGTGACCAGGTCGCATTTGTAGCGGTCCGAGTGCTCTTCCTTGGCGCGCAGGGTATTCCGGATAAAACCGATCCGCTGCGGGAACCAGGTGGTCTCCAGCTTCCAGCCCAGCTCCTGCGCGAACAGGGCCGCAATCCTGTTCTCGAAGCCGGCCTGGGACCGGCTCGAGAACGGCAGGTTGTTGGGGTCCTGGCAAACGCGCAGCACCTTGTCCTGGCCGGGCCCGGCGGCATCCGCCTGTTGGGCGGATGCCGCCGGCGCCAGCCAGCACAGCGCGCACAGCGCCAGTCCGCCGGCAACGCGGGCCGGCCAGCGCAGGCGCGCCGGGCGCGTTTCCCTCGTGCGCGCAGGGAACATCATTTGCCCATCTCCTCCAGGCGGCCGGGCTGGATGGCGCCATCCGAACGCCCCTTCAGGTAGGCGTACAGGTTGTCGATGTTCTCGACCACCATCTTGCTGCCGTCAAAGTTGGGCATGCCCTTGTCGATCCGCCCTTTCAGGACGGTGTCCTTGAACTGGTCCTTGGTGAGGACTTTCAGGCTGTTGACCAGCGATGGGCCGACCATGCCTTCCTGTGCGGCGCCATGGCAGCGCTCGCACGCCAGGGCGCGCCAGGTGCGCCAGCCGCTCAGGGTGTGGGCATCGACCTTGTTGCCGCCGCTGACCTGGTAGGGCGCCGCATCGGCGGCCTGGGCCTGCCCGGGCGTCATGCCCGGCACGAACAACAGGATGCTGCCGGCAAGCATGCCGAGCGCCGCTTTCATACGTGTGCTCATATCGATTCCTTGGAAAAACCGGGGCCGCGCGGTGCCAGCGAAAGGAGCCGGCACCGCTGCCGAAGTGTCAGACTACGTCGATGGTGCTGCGGATCAGCGCTCGGGCAAGGCGAACACGGTCAGCACGCCGCCGAGTTCGGTGTACTTGGCAAGATCCTTGTAGCCGCCGACCGCACCCAGGCCCTCGGTGCCCTTGGTCAGGCCTGCCGCCAGGCCGATGCCGGCCCAGCCGCCGATCCCCGACAGCACGCCGACATACTGCTTGCCCTTGTACTCCCAGGTGGTGACGTTGCCGATGATCCCGGACGGGGTCTTGAACTTCCACAGTTCCTTGCCGTTGAGGTCGACCGCCTTCAGGTAGCCTTCCAGGGTGCCGTAGAACACCACGTCGCCGGCGGTGGTAAGCGCCCCGCTCCACACCGAGAAGCGCTCCGGCTTCGACCACACCATCTTGCCGGTGCCCGCATCCCAGGCGATGAAGTTACCCATGCCGCCATGGCTGTTCGGCGCGGCGTACATCGAGAGCGTCGACCCGACGTAGGGCTGGCCGGCCGTGTACTCGATCTGGAACGGCTCGTAGTCCATGCAGACGTGGTTGGTGGGCACGTAGAACAAGCCGGTCCGGGGCGAATAGCTGGCCGGCTGCTGGTCCTTGGTGCCGAGCGCCGACGGGCAGACGCCCTTGGTATTCACGTCCGGACCGTTCTTGTCGGTGCTGTACTTGGCCACCACCTGCGGCCGGCCGCTCTTCATGTCGACGTGGGTCGCCCAGTTCACGACCGGATCGTATTTTTCGGCGACCAGCAGTTCGCCGCTGACGCGGTCCATCGTATAGGCGAAACCGTTGCGGTCGAAGTGGACCAGGGCCTTGCGCGGCTTGCCCTTGACCTTGATGTCGGCCAGGATCATTTCGTTGACGCCGTCGTAGTCCCACTCGTCGTGCGGAGTCATCTGGTAGACCCATTTCGCCATGCCGGTGTCGAGGTCGCGTGCGAAGATCGTCATCGACCACTTGTTGTCGCCCGGACGCTGGCGTGGATTCCAGGTGCTCGGGTTACCGGTGCCGTAGTACACCGTGTTCAGCTCAGGATCGTAGCTGTACCAGCCCCAGGTGGTGCCGCCGCCCAGCTTCCACTGGTCGCCCTGCCAGGTCTTGAGCGACGAGTTCGGCCCGACCGGCGCCATCTTGCCGTCGGTCCAGGTCATGGTCTTGGCCGGGTCCATCAACATTTCCTGGTCCGGCCCGGTGCTGAAGGCTTTCCAGACGACCTTGCCGGTATTGATGTCGTGCGCCGTGATGCGTCCGCGCACGCCGAATTCGCCGCCGCTGATGCCGGTCAGGACCTTGTCCTTGAAGATGTGCGGGGTATTGGTGGTCGTCTCGCCGATCTTTGGATCGCCGACCTTCACCTTCCAGATCTCGTTGCCGGTCTTGGCATCCAGCGCGACCAGCGTGGTGTCGGCCTGCTGCAGGAAGATCTTGCCGTTGGCATAGGCGAGGCCGCGGTTGACGGTGTCGCAGCACATCACCGGAATGACGGTCGGATCCTGCTTCGGCTCGTACTTCCAGCGGATGCTCTGGTCTTCCAGCGAAATCGCGAACACCTTGTTGGGGAAGGGGCTGTGCAGGTACATGGTGTCGCCGATCACCAGCGGGCCGCCTTCATGGCCGCGCAGGACGCCGGTGGAAAAGGTCCAGGCAACGCTCAGGTTCTTGGCGTTCTTGCTGTTGATCTGCTTCAGTTCGCTGTAGCGGTGATTGTTCAGGTCCCCTGCCTGCATCGCCCAGTTCTTCGGATCCTTGGTCAGCCGGGCAACATCCGAGTCGGCCGCGGATACGGCGCCGGCAGCCAGGGCCAGACACGCACCCAGGCAGGTGAGTCTCGATTGAAATGACATGATGACGTCTCCTTGTGGTTTTTATAGCTCGTGGTACAGCGTGCTGCGTCTCAGCGTTGCGGCACGGCGCAGGCTTTGTTGGCGCCGGTCTCGATCTCCTTGTACTTGCCGGCCATGTCCTTGACCGACGCGGCGTCCCGGAACAGGCCGCCGCGCTCCCCCGCCAGGCTCTGGTTGCGCAGCGCGACCGACATCGCCACGTAGTCGTCGTAGGAGAGCGCCCTGGCGATGCGGTCGACGACGCAGGAGCACTTGTAGAGGTACTCGTATTTGCCGTCGTGCTTTTGCATGCACTCCAACACGTACTCGACGCGTCCGCTGGTGGGAAAGTCGTCGGGATGCGCTGGCGGCGCTGCCGAGGCCGCCGGCATGGCGCCGGCCAGCGACATCAGCAGCAGCAAACGGGATGGCTTCATTCCGGTCTCCGTTGATCGTTGTTGGCGGCGCGGCGGGCGCGTCAATCCTTGAGTACCCCGCGCTGCTTGGCGACGTGGGTCGAGATCGCATCCATCAGCGGCGGCGACAGCACGTCGTAGGGCGGCAGGCCGAGCTCGGTCAGGCGTGCGCGCACCGCACCCATGTTCTCGGGGCGGGCACCCGATTCGATGATCGACGAGACGAAGGCCGCGAATTCCGGCGGCGCCCAGCCCTGCGCCTTCGACAGTTCGGTATGCACGAAGTCCAGGCCGTAGAAGGCGTGCTGGTCGTTCTCGATGCGGCCGTACAGGTGCACGCCGCATACCTCGCAGGCATGGCGCTGGATGGTGGCGCTCGGATCGACCACCTTGAGCTTCTCGCCGTTGGCGGTTATCCGGACCTTGTCGCGCCCGACCACGGCCACCTGCGAAAACAGCGATCCGTCCGGCTTCCAGCACTTGGTGCAGCCGCACACGTGGTTGTAGGCCACCTGTGCGCCGACTTCGACCGTGACCGGGTCGGTGGCACAGTGGCAGGTCAAGGTACCGCCTTCGAAACCCGGCCGGGCCGGCGCGATGCCGTTGTCGACGGCCGGATGGATCTTGACTGGATCGCTCATGATCGTTCTCCCTGGTTGATTGGATGTGTACGCATGGGTACTCAGTACAGCACGACGGACCGGATCGACTGTCCGGCTTTCATCAGATCGAAACCTTCGTTGATGCGTTCGAGCGGCAAGGTGTGGGTGATCAGGTCGTCGATGTTGATCTTGTTTTCCATGTACCAGTCGACGATCCTGGGCACGTCGGTGCGGCCGCGTGCGCCGCCGAATGCCGAGCCCTTCCACTGGCGTCCGGTCACCAGCTGGAACGGACGGGTGCTGATTTCCTGGCCGGCCGCGGCGACGCCGATGATGAAGGACTGGCCCCAGCCCTTGTGGCAGCATTCGAGCGCCTGGCGCATGACCTGCACGTTGCCGATGCACTCGAAGGAATAATCGGCGCCGCCGTCGGTCAGCTGCACGATGTGGTCGACCAGGTTGCCGACCTCGTTCGGGTTGACGAAATCGGTCATGCCGAACTTGCGGGCGATCTCGACCCGCCCCGGGTTGATGTCGACGCCGATGATCTTGTCGGCGCCCACCATCTTCGCGCCCTGAATCACGTTGAGGCCGATCCCGCCCAGGCCGAACACCACCACGTTGGCGCCCGGCTCGACCTTGGCCGAAAACACCACGGCGCCGACGCCGGTAGTGACGCCGCAGCCGATGTAGCAGGCCTTGTCGAAGGGTGCATCGGGTCGGATTTTCGCCAGCGCGATCTCGGGCACCACGATGTAGTTGGAGAAGGTCGAGGTGCCCATGTAGTGGAAGATCGGGCGGCCCTCGAGGGAAAAGCGGCTGGTGGCGTCCGGCATCAGGCCGCGGCCCTGGGTGCTGCGGATCGCCTGGCACAGGTTGGTCTTGCGCGACAGGCAGAATTTGCACTGCCTGCATTCGGGCGTGTACAGCGGAATGACGTGGTCGTCGGGTTTGACGGAGGTGACGCCGGGGCCGGTCTCGAGCACGATGCCCGCGCCTTCATGGCCGAGGATGGCCGGGAAGATGCCCTCCGGGTCGGCACCCGACAGCGTGTAGTAATCGGTATGGCAGATGCCGGTCGCCTTGATCTCGACCAGCACCTCGCCGGCGCGCGGCCCTTCGAGGTCGACCTCGGCGATCGACAGGGGTTCTCCGGCTTTCCAGGCAATGGCGGCTCGCGTTTTCATGGACTCTCCCGTTGGTCTTGTCATGAAAGACCTGCAAGGGATGTGCCATGCGTGCTGAGGGGCGTAGTACGGTTCAGCCGTTCAAAAACTGAACAGCGCTGGTCCGATAGCGTGACAGGGTGTCATGGAAAGGTGACAGCGGACTGCGCGGCGCCCTCCCCGTCCTTGCGGATGAAGTCGACGAAGGCGCGCAGGGGCGCGGGCACCAGGCGCCGGCCCGGATAGTACAGGTAGGGACCGGAAAAACTGGGCCACCATGGTTGCAGCACGGGTTCCAAGAGGCCGCGCGCCATGTAGGGACGCAGCCAGTCTTCGAACAGGTAGACAATGCCGAGCCCGGCGACGGCCGACTCGACCGCCAGGTCGGTGGCGCCGCCGATCTGGACCAGCAGCGGGCCGGCCGGTTCGATGGTCACTGTCTCGCCCGCATGCTCGAACTGCCAGTCGACCATGGCGCCGCTGGCGAAGCGGCCGCGCATGCAGGCGTGGCCGAGCAGGTCGCGCGGATGCTGCGGGCGGCCGTGCCGCGCGAGATAGGCCGGCGACGCGGCGGCGGCGGCGCGCTGCACGCGCGGTCCGATCGGCACCGCCACCATGTCCAGCTCGAGCCGCTCTTCGTAGCGGATGCCGGCGTCGCAGCCGGCGGCCAGCACGTCGACGAAGCTTTCCTCGGCGATCACTTCGAGCCGGATTTCCGGATAGGCGGCCAGGAAACGCGGCACGATCGACGGCAGGACCAGGCGCGCCGCACTGACCGGCACATTCAGGCGCAGCGTGCCGCTCGGCGTGTCGCGGAAACCGTTGACGACGTCGAGCGCATTCTCGACTTCGTTCAGGACCGGATCGAGACGCGCGAGCAGGCTCTTGCCGGCCTCGGTCGGCGCGACGCTGCGCGTGGTGCGGTTGAGCAGACGCACGCCGAGCCGCGCTTCCAGCCGGCGTACCGCATCGCTCAAACCCGACGCGCTGCTGTCGGTGGCGCGCGCCGCGTCGCGAAAGCCGCCGGCACGCGCGACGGCGACGAAGGCGGACAGGTCCCCCAGATCGATTTTCATTGTTCGTTTTTTCGTACAGCCCATCCGGACTATATCGGATTGTCTTACGCCGTGCGACAACTTATCGTTGATGGACTGTTCAACGAAAGGAAAACACCATGTCCACCACCACGATCGATCAGGCCGGCACCTACCGGTTGGGAGACCGCACGGTGCGCCGTCTCGGCTACGGCGCCATGCAACTGGCAGGACCGGGGGTGTTCGGCCCACCCAGGGATCCGGCTGCCGCCCTTGCGGTATTGCGCGAAGCGGTCGCACACGGCGTCGACCACATCGATACCTCGGATTTCTACGGACCGCACGTGACCAACCAGCTGATCCGCGAAGCGCTGCATCCGTATCCGGACGGGCTCACGATCGTCACCAAGATCGGTGCCCGGCGCGACGCCGCGGGTGCCTGGCTGCCGGCGGATTCGGCGGAGGACCTGGAGCAGGCCGTCCTCGACAACCTGCGCAATCTTGGGCTGGATGTGCTGGACGTGGTGAATTTCCGAAGCATGCTGGATGTCCATGGACCGGCGGAAGGTTCGCTCGAAGCCCCGCTCACGGTGCTGGCGAAGCTGAAGGAACGCGGCCTGATCCGGCACGTCGGTCTCAGCAACGTGACCATGGCGCAGGTAAAGGAAGCGCGGGGGATCGTGCCCATTGCCTGCGTGCAGAACATGTACAACCTCGTGCACCGCGGCGACGATGCGATGATCGACATGCTGGCGCGCGACGGTATTCCCTATGTGCCGTTTTTCCCGCTGGGCGGTTTTACGCGGCTGCAGTCGGATGCGCTATCGAAGGTGGCTGAGGAATCGGGGGCGACGCCGATGCAGGTGGCGATTGCCTGGCTGCTGCAGCGTGCGCCGAATATCCTGCTGATTCCAGGCACCTCGTCGGTCGCGCATCTGCGCGAAAACCTGGCGGCAGCGGCGCTGACATTGACGCCAGAGGCGCTGGCGGCACTGGATGCAATAAGCCGGAAATAGAAAGCAAAAAACCCCGCAGAGATCACTCTGCGGGGTTTCGCTTACTGCAATTACTTAGCCTGACGATAACCTACTTTCACACTGGTTGCAGCACTATCATCGGCGCAAAGTCGTTTCACGGTCCTGTT
>Ga0308163_10003215_pt1 | contig 13959 bp, 16 predicted proteins | sample PhyTR1_FD_201037 | JGI IMG/M metagenome (GOLD analysis project Ga0308163, IMG submission 201037) | Phyllosphere microbial communities from UC Gill Tract Community Farm, Albany, California, United States - DLSLT.R1 | ecosystem: Host-associated > Plants > Phyllosphere > Unclassified | place: USA... | reverse complement strand
TGAAGACACTTTTGACCGCCTTGTCGATGACTGGGCCATTATCACAGGGGCTTAATCATGGGCTTGAAAATCAGAGGAATTCAACAGGCTAAGCGAAACCTTGATGCAGTGGTCGGGGACATACAGAGCCGAAAAGCAGTCCGAGCCATCGTGTCTGCATTTGGCGTTATCGGTCCGCTCGCCGCAGCTAGAACACCTGTCGGGAAAACGTCAGTACTTATCAACTCGCTATTTCAGGACATCAAAGCTGGCGGCACACGCATTACTGGGCGCATCGGTTACTCAGCTAATTATGCGCTTTATGTACATGAAGCCAAAAGGACGCTGAAAGGCAAGCCGCGGCCAGCATCGCAAGGTGGGGGGCGTTACTGGGATCCATCAGGCGAACCGAAGTTTCTCTCACGCGCCGCGGAAGAGACCCGCGATCAGGTTGATGCAGTGATTCGTAAGGAGATGTCGCTGTGACACCGCCAATGTACCAACGCGTTAGAAATTACTTTGATGATGCCGGCTTACTCTCAGGCTTAACGCCACAGATTCTCATCTGGAGTGACAGCGGCGACTTGTCCGAATCCTTTATCGTTTTTAGGCCGAATGGCGGCACGGCTATTAAGCATGGCCTAGGTTCAGAGCGATACGTGACGGTTGATGTAATAGGGGCTAAAGGTAAAAACGCAGTCACGGCATCAGCCGTAGAAAGCATTATCGATTACGTACAGCAAAATCCTATGACTGATAACTGCGTCGGCTATCTCGAAAATCTTGGTGGAGTTCCCACCCCCATACCAACAGACGAAGGCCGCCTGGTCTTTCGGCTTCAGTTCGTCGCCACGTTCGGCGATTAATTAACGTCAAAGAGGAATTACCCATGGCAGATTGCCAGAACAGCAACGAACGTTTGTTCGGTGGTGCCGTTGTGCTTGAAGTTGCCGATGGCTGCAGCGATGTTCTGCCGCAGGAGTCGGAGTGGAAAGCGCTGGCCGCCGGCACAAGCAAGGGGTGGGACTTCTCACCTAATACTGTCACGTCTGACGCAGACGATGGTGGTGGCTTTGTTGAGAGCATCATCACCAACTCAGACTTCACCATGAGTTTTGAAGGTGAAGTGCGTAAGAAAGGTAAGCTGGACCAGTATGGTGTGGGCCGCTTCATCAAGTATTTTGCCGCTGAGCTGAAAGCGCGGCGTCAGCCTGGTATCTGGGTTCGCATGGAATACGGCGAAGTGACATTTCAGGGTTACATGGTCATCACAGCACTGAGTTCTGACGGCGGCACGAATGACATCGTGACATTCACTACTGAGTTCAAGGTGGGCGATGCTACGACCATTCAGGTTATCGATACTGATGATACTGTCGCAGCTACCGGCGTAACCGTAACTCCTGCCACAGCAAGTCTGGTTGTAGGTGCGTCACGTCAGCTTACCGGCACTGTACAGCCTACTGATGCAACCGACCGCACCGGTACCTGGACGACATCCGATGCGACCAAGGCGACTGTCAGCAGCACTGGTCTGGTTACTGCAGTAGCGGCAGGCTCAGCAACCATCACCTTCAAGTCGAATGACGGCAACTTTACCGGCACTACAGCTGTAACGGTTACTGCTTCGTAACCATTACAAAGGGCTGGGTTCAGCCCTTGATAATGATTATGGAGGTTCAATGACGCCCTGGAAGGAAATAGGTGAGTGTCTAATTAGCTATGGCGCAGAGGAGTATTTCTTTCGCCCATCGTTCATGGCGATGTCGCGCATCGGAACGCCGGAAGAAATCGTAGAGGCGTTCTACGCGCTGCATAACGATGAAGCCACGCCTCGGCTGAAGGCTTTAGCTGAGAACTATCGGGCCATCCCTGAGCATCAACGACGGTTCTACGCTGCATACAGCGGCAGCGATATTGTGCCAGGCTTTGCGCTTAAGTGGCTGCTGTCTGCAGCATGCTCCAAAGCAGCGATATCTGCTGCAATGATTGTGCTGACAGCCTGTTGTGACAGGGATACCACTCCGCTCACTGGTGAGATGGTGCCGGGAAAAACAGGACGCCGCGCATTCGTTTACCGACCCGGAGCAATGCCTGTGAGGGATATGGTATTGATTGCTCGGTCCCTTATTCAGCATGGCATCATAGGCAAGGCGAAGATCAGGCAGTTGCAGAGACTTGAGGGAAGCAACACTTCATCAGAGTTCAATGCCTTCGAATACATCAGTGCAGCCCGTACCCATCTCGGCATGAGCCGTGAAGAGGCCGAGCAGTTAACGATGACCGAGTTTCAGCACATGCTTGCAGCTAAATATCCTGACCAGAAAGGGTTCACGCGGGAAGAGTACGATCAGGTTGCAGATGATTATCTGGCGAAGAAGGCAAGGCGACATGCAAGGGGTTAAAGGGGTAAAAAAACCCGGCCGGAGCCGGGTTTATGGGCCTTAGATTTCATCGCATCCGCAAATTGGAATCGGGAATACACGTGAATTCTTAGGAAACCGCTTCTTACCGTTTTTATCAACGATGTAAGGGCGGAAGATTACTTCGCAGCTATTGCCGCATTTATTGCAAAAACCAGTAGCCATTTTATTAAGCCTCACCCTAGCCGGGTCTCTCGGCTAAAGCTTGATATCAAAATGGGGATCCGTTACCTTACTGGTGTCTAAGCAGTGAGGTTGCGGGAGACCATCCCCCAATCTGAGCGGTCACCGGGCCTGGTGAGCCGCTCAAAATTTAGGGCCGGGCGTACACCTTCAAAATTGAAGCGATGCGCTCGGCTTCTTCATTTGTGAGGTCCGTTGGCACGCTTGGTAATGTCAAGATTACACCAGGCCGAATCGGAATTGGTATGTCGATAGTTTCCACATCGCCTCGTACTTCACTATTGAGGACAGTTACCGGCTTGCTGGCTAAGCTCCTGCGAATTCGAGATGGGAGTGGGGGTTCTCTAAACGTATTTTCGGCATCACTCATTTTTTTCTCCGAATTTTTATAGCTCAGAAATCTCTCAACAGCACTTAGATAACGACTTTTATATGCCTGTACAGTCGCCCCCGATGGTGGCATGTCAGCATTTCTGAAGTGATCAGCAATTAAGTGATCAACGTCTAACTCTCTGACGTCGAAATTTTCATCAACGAGGACCCCGTCTACATATGAATTTAATAGCAAGGTTGTAGAGTTCTTTATGTTGCGAGCAGTTGAGAAGTTCAGATCCTCATTATCTCTAAGAGTGTCTAGAAACTCTCTAAACTCACCTATGCTGTAATCTTTTTTCATGCTCGCTCCGTTGACATGATTTGACGTGATTAGCTTACATTCGATCGGCTGCGCCAATCAAGCGGAAAGTTATTGATCGTTGAAATCTTGCTTTTCGCTTGATTGTGAATCCCATCAATCAATGTCATTAGCAAAAAATGCTAATTGTGAGATTTGGTTTTTCCCATTGGTAGTTGGCGCTTATGACTTTGATAGCATCCTTCCAATTACGCCCCATACCGGCTACGATTTGCCCACTGTTACTAATGGGCATAGGGATATGAAATTAGCTTTAGCTGTGCTGGGATTGCTGATGTGCTCCGTGGCGCATGCTTATTTAAATAGTGCTGCAAAAAACCTAAGCGACTGCGTAACCCTGTATGCAGACAGCCAAATCAAAACCACCAAATCAGCTGGCATCATCACTGATGAAGCTTTTGATAGATGCAGCGCTGAAGTGTCCGAATATCATGACTCTATTGGCCCTGACAAAGCGCAGTGGTCTGGTTTAGGTTCTCAGCAAAAAGAAGCGATTACAAAAATCAGAGACCAGACAACAGCAAAAGTTCGCGAGAGTTTATCCTCACAGATCGTCACCTTTATCACTGAGTCGCGCAAAAGCTCTTAACCTGCTTAACTGCGGGTTTCTTGCTTCCCATTACATCAGATCCGCTTTAGGATTATCGCCATACTTACTTATGGGGATAGGGATATGAAGAAAGTGCTGTTACTCGCAGCTCTAGCGGCCTTTGGGGCCGGCGCTTCAACTACGTATACGAAAGAACAGCTCAATGATATGGACCGTATGGGTCAGTATCCTGAGCAAGAACCGCCGGTTACAAAAGGAGTTGAAAGCGTAGATTTTGCAAAATGCAAGAACGATGCTGGGGGTATCTATAGCCAAGTGTCAGGCAACTATCCAGCTAAAGAATTAGTTAATTCCGGCATACTGTACGTAGTAAAAATATGGACAAACGACGGTGCAATTATGATTTCCTGCTCCGAACCAGATGGTAAAAAGGTAATCACACAGTCGTCTTACAAGTGATGGAGGTTAGGAAATGATTAAGCTTATTTTTGGCATTCTCGCTGCTATTATGCTTTCCGGCTGTGTTTACACCGGCACTAATTTCGATGAGTCAAAACTGGCTAATGTACAGAAGGGTGTGACAACCAAACAGGAGGTGATTTCCTATTTTGGAAAGCCCTCAACTACAACGGTTGATTCTGATGGCAACGAGATGCTGATGTGGACCTATAGCATTGGAAGCGCTTTTGGTGCGGATGCCAAGGTGCTGACAGTGAAGACACATGACGGCAAAGTAGAATCTTACGCGGTCAGCAAATCGAAAATTTAAGCGCACCACCTATCATATAACCTCGCTCCGGCGGGGTTTTTTTATGCCTGGAGAAATAGATGGCCGAGAAAGTAGGCGAGATTTATTACGATGTCGACCTCGACATAGCTCAGATGATTGCAGCAAATCAGAAGGCTCGACAGGAGCTTGATAATCTCGGCAATCAAGCCAAGGGGGCGGCTGCTGGAGTTAAGACCCTTGAAACTCAGATGAAGACGTCAGCAGCTGCGGTCAACCAAGCCACAAAATCAGGCGGAGCTTTTCGCAGCCAATTCCAGCAGGCGGGATATCAGATCCAAGACTTCATCGTTCAGGTTCAGGGCGGGCAATCTGCTTTAGTGGCCTTTAGCCAGCAAGGATCTCAATTGGCCGGCGCTTTTGGACCGGGCGGCGCCGTTCTGGGTGCGGTTATCGCTTTAGGTACAGTTGTGGCGGGCTCTCTCATCACTGCTTTGAGTGGTGGTAAGAATGCTATGGACGCACTAAAAGACGCAGCTGAAGAAATGGATAAAGTAATTACCATTTCTCAAAACGGCGTAGCCGCTTTGTCTGATAAGTATGCCAACCTTGCGCGAGTGAATGCTCAGGTTGCCACCTTAATGCGTAACCAAGCTTTACTCGAGTACAACCAAGCCATTGCAAAAATCCCGGGAGCAATAGGTGACGCTACCAGCTCATTCGTCTCTTTTGGCGACAAGGTGGCTGGTGCATTTATGGGTGGCATACCCTCAGTAACCAACTTTAGCCGCGCAATGTCAGATCTCAACATCACGACGAGCAACTTTAGTGATGTTGTCAAGCAGGTTCCGGCCCGACTAGGGGGTGTTGATCCAGCCTTGTCTGCCATTAACAATACAGTTACAGCCTTGTCAGGGAAATTGGGCATTTCAGACCAGGCTGCATTTGAACTAGCCAAGAAATTATCTGACCTGAGCAAGAACCCATCCCCTCAGGCTTTACAGGATTTAGCGACCAAATTACAGGCCATGACATCCTCCACTAAGGACGGGCAGGCCGCTATCACGGCTCTTTTAGGTCCTATTGTTGCATTGTCTAGGGAAGCAGCTAATGCTGCATTCAACGTCAGCTTGCTGAAGAAAAACACAGATAACCTGACGGAAGGCCAGAAAAACCTCATCAAGCAATCAGAGAGAAACCTAGCGCTATCACAGAAGCAGGGAGAGGCGCGGGCACGTTTGGCTGCCCAGTACGCGGCGGAAGATGCGGGATTCTCTAAAGATAGCCCTTACGCTAAAAGAATGGCTGATGACGCTGCGGCTACATATACAAATCTGGAGGCCAGCAAGGCGCTTAAGGCTGAACAGAAAAAGTCTTCAGCTCAAGCTGAATCAGCATCCCAAAAGCTGGAAAACCTTAGAAAACAGTCTGAGATTTCTGCTGAAACCACAAATGCTTTGAGCCGCGAGCAGGCAATATTAAATGCTCAGCTTTCGCTGGGCAAAGGTGCTACTCAGCAGCAGCTTCAGCTTGCAGGTCAATATGCAGCTAAGAAATGGGATATAGCCAACGCAATTAAAGCTCAGGCAGCAGCTGAAAAGTTACTACCTGAGGAACGTGAGAACGCCAGCTATAAGCAGGACATTCAAGATCTAAGCACTGCTCTATCAGCAAAAAAAATAACCCAAGAACAGTACAACAGGACCAGCGAGCAGCTTGAACAGCAACACCAGGCTGCACTTTCAAAGATAAGAGCAGACCAAGTTGTTAGCCCGGCGCAAGAGGCCATTGGTTCAGCTGATCCAGTTCAGCAACTCGCAAATCAAAATGCTCAGAAAATGGCACTGATACAGCAGTTCGAGCAGCAGCGGCTTATAACAGAACAGCAAGGACTGGCTTTAAGGAATGCTGCCAACACCGAGTATGAACAACAACGAATCGCTGCGCAGTGGCAGATTTACAAAGCTCAGAATGACTCTAATGAGCTACTTGGAACTGCTATTGAATCGCTTGGTGGAGGAGCGACTAATGCCATAACAGGGTTATTAAATGGCACACAAAGCCTTTCGCAAGCTTTTGCTAACCTTGGCACCTCGGTTCTAAATGGGTTGGTCAGCAGCTTGGTTGAAATGGGCGTTCGATGGGTGGAATCGGCTGTCATGGGGCAAGCCGCACAAGCTACAGCGATTGCATCCAATCAAGCCACAGCTGCCGCTGCGCTGGCTACGTCTACTGCAACAGGCGCTGCGTCAGCGGCGGCATTGCTGGCTGCTTACTCTCCAGCTGCAATGGCCGCATCGATAGCCACTTCAGGTGGGGCAGCCGCCGCCGGATTAACTGGATACACAACGGCAATGACAGCAGCTCAGACAATGTCATTGGCCGGCATGCGTGAGCACGGCGGCCCCGTTAACGCAAACAGCATGTATCGTGTAGGCGAGGGCGGTAAGCCTGAAATCTTCAAAGCCAGCAATGGCAGTCAGTACATGATTCCCGGCGATAATGGTTCGGTAATCAGCAACCGGGATATTGACGGTGGGGGCAGTGCCGGCGGTGGTAACATCTTTAATGTCGCCTTCAATATTGAAACAACGAACGGCATAGATGAAGCTACGATGAATAAAATGGTCGGCATGATGAAGCAGGTTGCACTTTATCAAATGAAAGACCAGAGCACTCGACCAGGCGGCATGCTACAGGCAAGAAAAAAATAAGCGGCTCTCAGGCCGCTTATGGTTAATCAGTTTTCCCTGTGCCAATTTTAACCATTTCCTGAACCTTAAGATGCATCTCCTCCATGTAGGATTTAATTTCATCAGAAATATCGGCTTCGGCAGGAAGTGCTGATGCTGCAGTTACTAAATTTTCAAGTCTCTTTTTCTGCTCATCAGAAAGAACGGAAATGATGAACTGGATAGCTGTATGCGCTGCCATTGTGTCAATCAGTAAACCTTTATTCGAGCTCATATATATTCCATTTTTAGAGTAAGTTTCCCCCCTGATTATACACTGGAGCATTTAATGCCAGAAACTTTCACATGGAGCCCTCAAAAGGGCTTCACGGGCGACCGTACGCCCGATGTAGCCGTAGTTAAGCTGGGCGATGGTTATGAGCAACGGCAGGTTAAGGGTATCAACCCGTTAATGGGGCGGTACCAACTGACGTTCGTTGGATTCGACGATGCCAAATGTTCCCGCCCCAACGCAGCTAAAGCTGCCGATGCTTTTCTGACTGCGAGAATGGCTGTTGAGTCGTTCTACTGGACGCCATCGGATACCGGCGTGCAGAGGCTGTATGTATGCCGGTCATGGTCATTAAAGAAATCAGGCAACCATTATGAACTAACGGCAACATTTGAACAGGTAGCGCGTTAAAGAAGATTTGCATCAAGGGGCATTATTTTCTACACCAAACAGTGAAATCACTACTTGTAGCCGAAACTATAAACTCACCATCCCATGAAAACCCGGTACAAATGAAATGGTCCGATGCAAGTCTGATACAGCCATCTTGATGGCCAACCGTTAAAGCATCTTTATTTTTTGGACACCAGATTAATAATTCAAGAGGCCATTGCGGCGCTACGCGGACTAAACTTTCCCCATAACGGTTATACATTGGTAAACCGCCACCACATAATCCGGAGATTGAGATATCTTCATGGGATAAAGGGCCAACCCCTTTACAGATAAGGCTCAACGGAGAATACCAATCTGCATGGTCAGAGTAGTCTCTGGCAAGCTTTTCACCATTAATACAGTTGTATACACTGCGTCCGGAGGATGATACGACTAACAGTAAGTGATTTTGTTTATGGGAAAAGCCAACTTCCGTTAAGCCTCCAACAGCGACCTGTAAAACTGGAAGCCATTTCTCTGACGAAGAAGGAATGTTAAGAACTGATTCCACATAGCTGTCCGATTTATCTTTTTTGAACAAGCCCAGCATTTTATTCATCACCATAAACTGTCCAATTCTGCAAATTAGCAACAACATTATCATATTTAATTCATACGATACCTTAATTCAAAATATCTCCACCTTGTGGTGGGTTTATTGGAGGATTGCGTGCGCGACATTCCATCAAATCTAATCATCGAAAGCACTGATTCCGGCGTTGGCGCGATGCTCGACCTGTTCGAGGTGGACCTTCAGTCATTCGGCGGCGATGTTATCCGCTTCCATGCAGGCACGAACGGCTATTACGGTGACGTCATCTGGCAGGGCCGACAGTACTCAGCCTATCCGATAGCAGTTGAAGGGTTCGAAACCAAGTCAGAGGGCACTTACTCGCGCCCGACAATGAAGGTGGCGAACATAACCGGGCTTATCACCGGCATCAACCACGATTTCGATGATGCATTAGGTGCGGTGGTAACGCGCCGGCAGGTGCTTGTGAAGAATCTGGATGCGGTCAACTTCCCTAACGGCAACGCTGATGCCGATCCTACTATGGAGGCCGTATCCCGGTATGTCATAGAGGAGATGGCAGAAGAGACATTCGAGACCGTGACTTATAACCTGGCTACACCAGTTGACTGCGATAACGCCATCATACCGGCGCGAACCATTCTGGCTGATGTTTGCCAATGGGTTTACCGCGGCGACGGCTGTGATTATTCAGGCGGGCCGGTGGCCGATGAGAAAGATAACCCAACCTCGGACATGTCACGGGATAAGTGCTCAAAGCACCTCACCGGTTGCCGGATGCGATTCCCTAAACCTGAACCGCTTCCCTATGGTGGCTATCCAGGCTCTGCAAAGGTGTCATGATGATTGAGGATGAATGCCTGGCATATGCGGCGCTATCCCGCGATGAGGTTTGTGGCCTGATTGTTGATGGTGAGCGGCTCATGCGCTGTGATAACCAGCACCCAGACCCGGGGCGAAACTTTCGCATAAGCGATACAGACTGGATGAGAGCTGAAGCGGCGGGAGAAATCACCGCCGTTTTTCATTCTCATCCAGAGCCAAAGCTCGTTCTTTCGGCTGCTGACAGGGTGGCGCAGATATCCACCGGCATTGAGTGGTGGCTGGCGAGCGCCGGCAGGCTTCGAAAGCTCCGGCCGGTACCGCATTTGCTGGGACGCCGATTCGAACATGGCGTGATGGATTGCTACACGCTTTTCAGGGACGCCTACCACCTGAGCGGTATTGACCTGCCAGACTTCGAACGCACTAACGGATGGTGGGTTAGGGGAGAAAACCTCTATCTGAAGAATATGGCTGCCAACGGATTTTACGAAGTTACTCCGGCCGAAATTCTGCCGGGTGATGTGATCATTAGGCGTGCCTTCCCTGAGTCAGACCCTTGCCACGCAATGCTCTGGCTCGGAGAAAACACAGTGCTCCATCACGAACTGGCCGGGCGCCTAAGCCGCCGCGAGCCGTACCGGCAAGCCTATGTAACTCTGACGCACTCTATATGGAGGCATGAACAATGCTCATCTTTAGATTTGCGGGGAATCTCCGACGACATTTCCGCCAAATCACTCTGAACGTCGATACACCCTCGCAAGGCCTGCGACTTCTGCTTGCTCAATGTCCCGAGTTTAAACGCGATTTCTATAAAACCCGGCTGCGACTGCGCATCGATGGAGGTGACGTGTCTGCTGATAACCTCGAATTCCACATGAACAGGCACCTTAAAGACGGCGCGACAGTCCTCTTCGTGCCGATTGTGGAGGGGTCAATCAGTGCCGTAGCGGCCGTATGGATCATGGTGGCCGTCACGGTCGCCTCTGTCGCTTACTCGCTCTATATGACCTCACACATGAAGACGCAGAGCTCAGCAGACCAGGACTCAAACGCCATTACCAACAACTCCTTCACCAGCGCAGAGAATCGAATAGGGCAGGGCAGGCCGGTCCCGTTACTGATTGGCGAAATGGTGGTTGGCAGCAACGTTATCTCTCTCGGTATTGATACCAGCAACAATCAGGACTGGGATATTTCCATCAGTTAAGGTGAAAGCATGAGCTCAGGCGGCGGTGGCGGAAGCACTCCCAAACTTATCGATGACAACCTCAAATCAAAGCAGTATCTCAAAGTCCTCGATCTCATTTCAGAAGGTCCGATTTACGGACCGGTAGACCAGAACCACCTTTCCTCATTCATGCTGCACAAAACGCCAGTCACTGATGCGAGTGGCAACGTTACGATTAACGGCGTCAGCGTGGCATGGCGTCCGGGCTCTGCAAATCAGTCACCTATCACCGGCTTTGACGCTATTGAAGCGACCACAGTCGTCAACACAGACGTAACCCAGAGCACGCCTCTGGTGCGCACGGTAACCGATACTGACGTAACCCGGGTGCGAATGAACATCGGCGTAATTGGTCTGGTGGAGCAGGATACCAAGGGCAACCAGCACGAAACTGCGGTAACCATGGTTATCGAGACGCGCAATGGAACCGCCGGTTCATGGAATATCCAGAAAACGGTCACAATCAGCGGGAAAATATCAGGCGAGTACCTTGAGGCGCATATCATTGATGCTCCCCTGCAGAAGCCATTTGATATCCGCCTGCGCCGCGTTACTCCGGACAGCTCCAGCGACCTGATGACTAATGGCACTGTCTGGAATAGCTTTACCGAAATCACCGACGACCGCCTTTCATATCCTTACGCTGCTGTTGCAGGCGCAGTGATTGACCGTGACCAGTACACCGACACGCCTACCCGCACCTATCATCTGCGAGGACTGATTGTTGATGTCCCGGATAACTATGACCCGATCGCCAGAACATACACTGGTATCTGGACCGGCGGGTTTAAATCCGCATGGACCAATAACCCCGCCTGGCTGTTCCGTGCATTGGTGAAAAATACGCGCTACGGTCTGGCTAAGCGGGCAGGTTACATCGATGTTGACGATGGCAGCCTGTATGTCCTGTCTCAGTTCTGCGATCAGCTTGTCGATGATGGCTATGGCGGCAAAGAACCACGCTTCACCCTGAACGCTTATATCACTGAGCAATCCAGCGCCCGCGATATTCTCGACAAGATAGCAGGTATGTTCCGCGGCATTGCTCTGTGGGACGGAATGCGCTTCTCAATCATGCTGGACAACCCGCAGGACCCTGTTTCAGCTGTAACCAATGCCAGCGTTGTGGACGGGTTGTTTACTTACAGCTCTATGAAGCGATCAGAGCGCTTTAACGCTGTCGTTGTGTCATGGACTGACCCAAACAACGGATGGGAGCAGGTCAAAGAATACGTATCTGATGACCAGATGATTGACCGGTACGGGTACAACGAAACAACGCTGGAGGCCTTCGGTTGTACATCCCGTGGGCAGGCTTTCCGGGCAGGTAAGTGGCTGCTTGAAACCTGCAAGCGAGAAACCAAGAAAGTCACATTCAAGATGGCGCGCGATGCGATCGCCTTCATGCCAGGCGATGTTATTGAGGTCATGGATAATGATTACGCTGCCACAAGACTTGGCGGCCGCATCATTTCTCACAGCGGTGCCTTGATAACTGTGGATGCCGATGTTTCATCTCTGGCCGGTGGCGGCGACACGATGTCCCTTATGGGCTCAAATGGTAAGTTCACACGCTATACGATCGCATCAGTTTCTGGTCGAACCATTACACTGAGGACTGCGCTAAACTGGGTTAAAGACGGAACGATATTCGTAATTTCAACGGGTGACGTCGCTACTCGCCTGTTTCGCGTTATGGGGATATCTGAAGACGAAAATAACTCTGTCTACAGCATTTCAGCAACACTATTCGACCCAAACAAGCAGGCGATCGTAGACGATGGCGCGGTATTCGAAACGCCTAGCGATACACTGAATGGATATCGCGTCCCGAACATTGAAAATCTGCGCATCATTAACGTCAACAGCGAGACTGTTCAGGTCACAGCAACGTGGCAGACAGCGACGCTGACCAAGAAGATCGTGTTCGAACTCTACGTTTATAACGCGGATGGGAAGGTTGTTGCTCAGTACGAAACCGATCAGTTCCGTTATGACTTTTATGGTCTGGATGCCGGCATTTATTCGCTAGGCGTGCGTGGACGCAATGAGAACGGCATGAAGGGGGCTGAAACTCAGGTCACCCTGGTGATTGGCACGCCGTCTGCACCGTCATTCATTCAGTGGACTCCAGGTATATTCTCAGCTGATATTGTCCCGGTAATGAATGTCAGCGCGACAACCGACACGACATTTGAGTTCTGGTACACAGGGGAGATTCCGGCCAGTTCAATCGGCGCGGTGGAAAGAGAGGCGCAATTCCTCGGAAGGGCGTCTCAGTGGACTCTGCATGGCCTTAAGGCTGACCGCACCTACTACATGTACGTCAGGACGAAAAACGCTTTTGGTGTTTCACCGTTCGTTCAGGCTTCTGGTCAGGCGTCCTCAGACATTCCGGGCATGCTTGATTATATCGATAAGGCGATAAGAGAATCGGAAGCGTTTGATCGGCTTACATCCAATATCGATACGAACATCGAAGGCATACTTCAGAACGCCCTAAACTTGGATGCATCAATTGATCACCAGTTCGAGGCTTATGGCCGCAACCGAGCGGATATCATCTCAGTCAGGCAGACTGTAGCCAATAATGACAGCGCCTATGCTCAGAAGTTTGAGCAGATTCAGGCCCAGTCAGACCAGAACACCGCATCCGTGCAGCAGGTATCCAGCGCTTATTCAGACCTTAGCGGCAAGCTTTCTGCTCAATGGGGCGTGAAGGTGCAGGTGGACAGTAACGGTAATAAATATGTTGCCGGCATGCAGTTGGGTGTTGAAGGTAATGGCGGAACTACTCAGTCTTTCGCGCTATTCAGTGCCGATAACTTTGGCATCTACAACACCACAAATGGAACCTATCAGCTTGCATTTACGGCCGTAAACGGTCAGGTGTTTATGCGTGATGCATTCATTAACTATGCCTCAATTACGCTTGCCAAGGTTGGCTCATGGTACTCAGCAAACTACGTAGCGGGCCGATCAGGAACCATCATGAGAAATGATGGCTCTTTCGAGTTGTATGGTGGTTCTGGTCGGTCAGGTGGCACAGTAATCGACGCCAGCGGCATCGCGATTTATGACGCAGGTGGCGTGGAGAGATTCAAGGCAGGGAGGCTAAACTGATGGCTGACATATTTGGCGTGCGAATAACACCGGACGACGGTGGTAAGCAGATAATTCTTGATGCATCCATGCGTTATGCTTCGTATCTGGGCGGCGCCACAATGACGGCTAACGGATCCGCAGTGGGTGGATTTAAGTCGCAGCCAGCCGGGAGTAAGCCGCTGATAGTTCCAAGGGATCTGTTCAGGCTATCTGCGCAGGCTAATCCAGCAGGGCCATCTATAGCGTTTGTGAAAAGCATGTCGTTTGCAGGCAATACGCTAAATTACACGGCAGGCTGGAAAAGCCCTGAG